>Ga0209109_10002332_pt1 | contig 10431 bp, 6 predicted proteins | sample Rifsed10ft2_FD_184004 | JGI IMG/M metagenome (GOLD analysis project Ga0209109, IMG submission 184004) | Soil microbial communities from Rifle, Colorado, USA - sediment 10ft 2 (version 2) | ecosystem: Environmental > Terrestrial > Deep subsurface > Rock core/Sediment | place: Rifle, Colorado... | reverse complement strand
GCAAGGGCGCGCCGCCGCTGGTGAGGAATCGTACGCTCCTAAACGACGCCTGCGTGAACCTCGGCGACTGCATCATCGTCTGATATTGCGTCGGCACGCAGAAGAACATCGTCACCTTCTCGCGTTCGACGAGGTCCAGCATCTCCTCCGGCGTCCACTTGCGCATGACGACGACCGTGCCGCCGAGTGTGAGCAGGGGCAGGGTGTACACCAGCAGGCCGCCCGTGTGGAACATGGGCGTGTGCGTGATGGTCACGTCGGCACGCTGGAGTTCGTGGACGATGGTGTTGAGCGTGTTCCACGCAATCATCCGGTACGAGACCTGCGCGGCTTTGGGCAGGCCGGTGGTGCCGCCCGTGAACAGCAGGCACAGAATGTCCTCGGCGTCCACCGCCTCATTGCTCACCGGGCCGTCGGTCTGCGCTTGCAAGATGGTCTCGTAGTGCTGACTGCCCGGCACGCCCTCACCTTCAATGTGTAGGTAGAAGCGTATTGCGTGTTGCGTGTTGCGTATTGCACCCTCGATCTCCGCCACGCCGACCTTGAAGTCATCGGAGTAAATCAAGACTCTGGGAGCGGTCTGTTGAATCAATTCGACCAGTTCGCGCCAGTGACTGCGCCAGTTGTACGGGACGAAGATCGCGCCGAGTTTGCCGCAGGCGAAGACGGCGTCGAGGTTTTCCACGCCGTTCAGCGCCAACATCCCCACCCGGTCGCCGCGCCCAACTCCCGCTGCGCCGCGCAGCCAGTTCGCCAGCCGGTTCGCACGCGCGTTCAATTGCCGATACGTGAAGCGGCCCGCTGCCCCTTTCGCCGCGTCCACCACGGCCAGCGCGTCCGGCCAGTATCGTTCGCCGCGTTCCATCCAGTCGCCGATGTACATCGCTTGCTCCATTACCCACTATCCATTGTCCACTTCCATACAGATGCCGCCATCGTGATGCCCCCGCCGGAGGCGCAGAACACGACCACCTGCCCCGGCTTCGGGCCGCGTCCCTGCGCAATCGCGTCGTCCAGCGCCATCACCACGCACGGCGAGCCGGTGTAGCCCCACTTGTCCATCACCCAGTGCGTCTTGGCAATCGGCTGGCCGAGCACGGTCATCATGTGCTCGATGGTGCGCAGGTTGAGTTGCGTGAACAGATACAAGTCCACGTCGTCAAACGTCAGCCCGGCCTTGTCGAGCGCGCCCTGAATGAGTCGCGGCCAGTATTCGGTGTTGAACGTCTTGGGAAACTTCTTGACGAACTCGACTTTCGGCGGGCCGTAGGCGGCGAGATTCTCCGGGGTGCAGGGACGAAACGCGCCGCCGCTGTAGATGCCGAGCGCGTCGTGAAAACTGCCCACGGCGAGGAAATTGCTCGCCAGCCAACCCGGCGCCTCGCCCACGCCAAGCACTGCCGCGCCCGCGCCGTCGGCGAACAGGTTGGCGGTCTTCTTGTCCTTGAAATCGAGGAAGCGGCTCATGCCGTATCCCCCGGCGACGAGCACGCAGCGCGCCTTCGGCTCCGTGAGCAAATAGCGCGCACCCTGATCCAGCGCCATCACCCAGCCCGCGCACGCGCTGTTCACGTCGTAACAGCCTGCTCTGGCCGCGCCGAGTTTGTGCTGCACGACCGCCGAGGTGGAGGGCGAAAGATAATCGGGCGTGTCGGTGGAGACGATGACGAGGTCGAGGTCTGACGGCGCGACCCCGGCGCGCTCGAGGGCGCGGCGCGCGGCCTCGACCACAAGATCGCTCGTGGTCTGTTCGGGAGACATCCAGCGGCGTTCGCGGATGCCGACGTTCTCGATCAGCCACTCGTTCGTGGACTCGCCAATGAGCGCGTCAACTTCGGCGTTGGTGACGACGCGGTCTGGGACGTAACTGCCGGTGCTGAGGATTTGGGCTTGCATTGTAGTCAGTGGACAGTTATCAGTAATCAGTGGATGGTGAGCGGCTTACTGATCGCTGACCACTCAATCACCGCCTTTACTGTCGCCTCTGGGTCTTCAATCGGGAAGAGGTGGCCGACATTCGGCAGGATTTTGATCTGCGTGGCAGAGAGTTTGCTCGCCATGAGTTGCGCGTTGCCGGGCGGCACAACGCGATCATATTCGCCGAAAAGGACGAGCACCGGAACTTTGATAGCGGCCATGCGTTCCATCACCTTATCTTCGCTGAGTATTGCCATGCCCGCGCCCGCCATCACCTGCGCCGAATACTGCGCGGGCGGCACGGGATTCGTCAGCCGATAGTTGATCAACTCTTGCGCCACATCGGGTTGCCGCTCGGCGAAGCCCGGCGCGGTGGCGATGGCGATGCCGCGCTTCACCAACTCCACCGGATCGCCGCTGCGGTCGGTGAGGACCTGCATGGCCTCCGGCGTGATGGGGATGACGTTCATCCCGCCGTGATTGGTGCCAGCGAGGATCAGTTTGCTCACGAGATCGGGGCGGGTGACAGCCAACTCTTGCGCGATGAATCCGCCGAGCGAGTGGCCCAGCACATGTGCGCCTTTGACGCCCAGCGCGTCGAGCAGGCCCGCCGTGTCGGCGGCCATCATCGGCACGGTGTACGGGCCGTCGGGCTTGTCGCTCCCGCCCGCGCCCCGGTTGTCAAACGTGATGACCTGAAAGCGCGCCGCCAGCCCCGGCACGACTTTGCGCCAGAACCACGCCCCGTAGCCCACGCCCGCGATGAGCAGGAGAGGCTGGCCGGAGCCGTGCGTCTCGTAGGCGAGGGTGATGCCGTTCGATATGAGAGTTGGCATTTGCCTCCAGTTCAGTGGACAGTGGATGGTTCACTGATCACTACCCACTGTCCACTCCCCACCGTATTTCTCAGCCAGCAACTTCTTATCCACCTTCCCCGCGCCCGTTTTAAGGAGGGAGTCAACGAAGACCACACTCTTGGGGATTTTGTAGTTTGCCAATCGCTCGCGGCAGAAGGCGGTCAATTCGTCGGCGGTGAGCGATTGGCCGGGAGCCAGCACCACGATGGCCCGGCCCACCTCGCCCCACTTTGGGTCGGGCACGCCGATGAGGGCCGCCTCGGCTACCGCCCGATGCGCGGCCAGCACGCTCTCCACCTCCGCCGGGTAAATGTTCTCACCGCCGGAGATGATCATGTCTTTACTGCGCCCGACAATGTAGTAATAGCCCTCGCCGTCCCGGCGCGCGAGGTCGCCCGTGCGCAGCCAGCCGTCCACAAGGGTCTTCGACGTTTCCTCGGGGCGGTTCCAATAGCCCGCGCACACGTGCGGCCCGCGAATGAGCAGTTCGCCGACCTCGTCCGCGCCGCACTCGCGCCCGTCCCCGCTCACCACTTTCACATCCACGTAGAAGAGCGGAAAGCCGACCGCGCCGGGCTTGCGGCGCACGTCCGCAGGCGGGAGCCAGAAGTTGTTCGGCCCGGCCTCCGTCAGCCCGTACCCGGTTTTGAAATCCACGCCGCGCGCCCAGAATCTTTCAAAGACCGGCATGGGGCACGGCGCGCCGCCGCTGATGACGATCTTGAGTTTGGAGAAATCGGCCTCGGCCCAGCGCGGGTGCTGCTGGAGCGCGATGAACATGGTGGGCACGCCGAAGAACAGCGTCACGCCCGCATCGCGAATGAGATCGAAGACCTGATCGGCGTCGAACGTGCGGCAGACGATGGACGCGCCGCTGATGTGCACGAGCGGCGCGGTGAACACGTTGAGGCCGCCGATGTGGAAGAGCGGCGCGTTGAGGACGGCGATGTCGTCCGGCGTCAGCCCCCAGCTCATCACCGTGTTCACCGAGTTCGCGGTGATAGAACGATGGGTGAGCACTGCGCCTTTGGGGATTCCCGTCGTCCCGCCGGTGTAGCAGATGACCCACGGGTCGTCCCACGTCAGTTCAACTTCGTACGGAGCAGAAGAAGGGTAGTTGGCAATGAGCGATTGGAGACCCGAGATTGGAATGAAGTGTGCGGGGTGGCGGCCGGGGTGGGATTGGAGGGCGTCGGCCTGCGCGGCGAAGTCCGGGCCGTAGAGCAGAACTTTAGGCGCGGCGTCGTCAATCAATCCGGCGAGCTCGGCCGGGATGAGACGCCAGTTCAGATTTTGCAGGACCGCGCCCAGTTTTCCGCACGCGAACCACACGTCGAGGTATTCGACGCAGTTCATCGCCAGCACGGCCACGCGGTCGCCCTTCTGCACGCCGCAGTGCTCGCGCAAAAAGTGCGCGGTGCGGTTGGCAGCTCGATTCCACTCGCGATACGTGATCTTCTGCCCGCCGTTCAGCGTGTCAATCAGGGCGACCTTCTCCGGCGTGAGCATCTCGCGCCGGGCCAGCCAGTCTCTGATGTGCATAGTGGGTAGTGAGCAGCCGCCAGTGATCAGTCATCAGTGAACGCGTTCACTCCTGATGACTGATGACTGTTTACTGATTACTCCTGGCTATGTGCCGACGACCAGCCCGCCATCCACGCTCAGCACGTGGCCGTTGATGAACGCGGCTTCGTCCGAAGCGAGGAAGAGATAAGCGTTGGCGACATCCGCCGGTTGGCCCATGCGGCCAACGGGCGTGTGCTCGATCATCGCGGCCAGCACTTTCTCCGGCATGCTGCGGGTCATCTCAGTCTCGATGAAGCCAGGCGCGACCACGTTGACGGTGAGGCCGCGCCGCCCCAGCTCGCGTGCCCACACTTTGGTCATGCCGATGACGCCCGCTTTGGCCGCCACGTAATTCGTCTGCCCGAAATTGCCGTACAGCCCGACGACCGACGAGGCGCTGACGATGCGCCCGTAGCCCTGCCGGATCATCACGGGTGCAACGGCCTGTGTGCAGTTGAACACGCCTTTCAGGTTGATAGCGATCACCGCGTCGAAATCGGCCTCGCTCATCTGGCCCACGACCTGCCCGTCTTTCACTTTGAGCAGTTGCGCGTCGCGCAGAATCCCGGCGTTGTTGATGAGGATGTCAATGCGGCCAAACTTCTCGACGACAGCGGCAACGGCGGCTTCCACTTCAGCCCGGACGGCCACGTTGACCCGGTGGAAAACGGCGCGGCCCCCTGCGTGCTCAATCTCGGCGACGACAGCTTTCCCGGCCTCCTCGGCCATGTCCCACACGGCCACCGCCGCGCCCGCGCGGGCAAAGGCCAGCGTCGTCTCGCGCCCGATGCCGTTTGCCCCGCCCGTGATCACCGCGACCCGGTTTTTGAGTTCAATACCCATAGGGTGTTACCTGCGCTTTCAGGGGGGCCGCGAAATGAATTTCGCGGCGGATACCGGGAAATGCACTAAAGCGCATTCGCCCACACATGCTTGAAGCAGTCTAGCAAGCGGCGGTTACAGAGGAGTTACAGCGCCGCCTTCGCCGGGCATCGTCTCGTCCACATGAACGTATTGGGCGATGAAGGCGACGGCGTCAGCCCAGCGGGCGAAGTGCCGTTCCTCGCCGGATTGCACGTTCCGGATGAGGCCGCGCCAGCCGACGGCGGGGTGAGGGGCATTATCTGGTAGTTCGTCGAACACAAAGCGGAGCACGAAAGAGACCACTTTGGTCTCCGGCATCATGGGGACTCTCCGATGTGAGGGGCTGTCATTCTGAGGGCGCGAAGCGCCCGAATAATCTCAGGGTAAATAATGAGAGGCTTCGCCCCTCCACGGCTCAGCATGACATTTCCTGAGTGCGTGAGGAGTGTAGCGGGATGAAGTTACAGCCCGGTTACAGCCACCTCGCCCGCCTGCGCGATTTGCTCATACAGGGCTGTGGTGGCGGGCGCCGGCTCGACGCCCAATTCTGCGCGCAACGCCTCGCGGCAACGTTGATAGACGCGGAAGGCCTGATGGCGATTGCCCTGCCGCGCGTGTGCCACCATCATCAGGCGGTATGCGCGCTCCCAACTCAGGTCGCGGGCGAGGATCAACCGGCATACTTCGAGGCCTTCGTCGAAGCGGTTGCGCTCGACCAGCATTCCGGCCAGCCGGTCGGCGGCGCGCAGGTGGAGCATGAGCAGGCGCTCGCGCTCCTGGCTGGTCCAATCTTCGTACAACGCATCAGGGAGGAAATCGCTGGTGTAGAAGCGCAGTGCCGATTGAAGATGGGCCATGGCCGCCTCCGGTTCGCTGGCGTTCGCGTCGCTCATCCGCAATCCGGCCTCGGCTTCGCGCTCGAAGATGGCCGCGTCGAGCCACAGGTCGGCCTCGGGCCGGAGAAAATACGCCGTGCCCTCGCGGTGGATGAAGGCGAAGGCGGCCTCCGGCGTGCGGCCCGGCTCCAATGTCTTGTTGAGCGCGTTCAGCGCCACTTTGAAATCACGGGCGGCGGCCTCGGCGGAGAGCGACGGCCACAAACGCTCGGTGATCTCTTCGCGCTGCAGTGGGCGCCCGCGCTGGATGAGCAGAAGTTGGAACAGTTGCCGCGCTTTGTCGCGCCGCCATTCGCGGGAATCAATCTCAGCCTCGCCGCGCCAGACGCGGAACGCGCCGAGGGTCTGAATGCGCAACTGGTAGCCGGGATGCACTTTGATGTGCGGCAGACCCATCTCGGCCAGCAGGCGCGCGGCGTAGGCGGGCCGGTGGCGGCGGCCGCGGGCCTCGACGAGGAGAGGGACGAGGCGGTGCGGGTCGGGCGGGCCGAGAAGGCTGGGGGCGGTGAACAGAAAATCGTAGCCGTGTGACTCGCACAGCGCGAGCAGGTCGTCAACGCAGAGCGCGAAGCGTTCCCATTGTTGTAGATCGAGGTAGGCGAGACTCATCCACAAACGCGCGGCCGCGCGCCCGAAACTGTCGCCGCAGTCGCGGAAGGCGATGAGGACGCGGGCGAGGATTTCAACTGCTTCGGATGAACGCGCGGCGAGCGCGTAACTCGCGCCCAGCATGAGTTCGACGAGTGCTACGATCCACGGGTCTCCGGCCCAGCGTCCGGTCTCCACGCCCTCGGCGGCGGCGCGCTCGGCGGAGGCGAGGTCGCCGAAAAAGCCGTAGGCGCGCGTCAGCCCCCACATGGCCTCGACGCGCGTGCGGCGCACGGCCAGGCGGTCGCCCAGCGCAATCGCGGCCTGATAACAGCGAATGGCCTCATCATGATTCGCAGACTGAGTCGCTTCTGCGCGCGACGGCATAAGTTGCCACGCGTGCCCCAGCCGCATGTGGGCCACGGCGGTGACGAAGGGCGAGTCGAAGCGGTCGCCGAGGGCGATGCCTTCCTGCGCCAGCGCGAAAGCCCGCTCGGCCTCGCCGCGAAAGGCACGGATGAGCGAGAGAATGAGCACGGTTTCGCGGTGCGCGCGCGGCGGGTGCGCTTGCTCACGCTCGGCGTCAACCCACGTCTCCAGAATGCGCTGCGCCTCGTCGAGTCTGCCGGTGCGGAGTTTGACGCGCACCCCCAGCACGTCCTCCGCCGGGCCTTCCTCGCGCAGTGCGCGCGCTTCGGCGAGCAGGGCCTCAGCTTCGGCGGGCTTGCCCATGTTGAGTTTGTTTTCCGCCAGCAGTTCCCGCATGCGTGCCTGCGCCTCGCGGTCGGCGATGCCGTCCGACAGGCGCAGGGCTTCCTCCAGCACGCTTTCGGCCTCCGCAGGCCGGACGGTGTCGAGATAGACGAGCGCCTGCCCACGCAATGCGCGGCTGATGCCGGCCGGATCGCCGCGCGCGCGCCACATGCGCTCGGCCTGCGCGTACCACGCCAGCGCGTCGTTGAAGCGACTGCGCAGGCGATACACGTCGCCCAGATACACTTGCAGGAGCGGATGCTCGGCGAGGACGGCAGGCGGCAGTGCGTCAATCCACAGCGCAATCGTGTCCAGCCGCCCGGCGCGCAGGGCGGCCTCGCCCGCCGCCTCCATCTCGATTGCGGCATCCGAGAATTCCTGCGCGGCGAGCCAATGGTAGATGGCCTCTTCGGAATCGTGCGCGGCCCGGAAATAGACGGCGGCGCGGCGGTGGCGCTCGCACGCTCCGGAGGGATCGGCGGCGAGTTGCTCGCGCAGAAAATCGTGGAAGAGGTGATGATAGCGGTAGCGGTGCTCGCCGAGAGAGACGACGAACAGGCCGAGGTCGTGCAGGCGGCTGAGCATGTCCGCGCCGTCCGATGCGCCCATGACGGCGTCGCACGCGGCAGGAGTCAGTTCGCGCAGGACGGCGGTCTGGCGGAGAAAGTCGGCGATGTCGGGCGGCTGGCGGCCCAGCACGTCGCGCGCGAGATAGTCGAACAGCGCGCTGAGCGAGGCGGAGGCCGGGCCGTGCGCGAGCAAGTCAGCGGCGCTCTGCGCGGTCCCGTTGCGCAATCCCTGCCACACCAATTGCAGGGCGATGGGCCAGCCTTCGGTCTTGTGGAAAAGCGCCGCAATTTCGGTGGGCGAGAGGCGCATGCCGTAGGCCGCGCGGAACAGGACCTCGATTTCGTCTGGCTGGAAGGCGAGCGCCTGATGGCCGATCTCCAGCACTTCGCCTTTGGCCCGCCACGTCACCATCTCTTGACTCTTGATTGGATAGCGGCTGGAGAGGATAACGTGCAGGTCAGACGGCAGGTAGGTGAGGAAGCGCTCGGTGAGCGCATTGACCTCCGGCGACTGGGCGACGAAATGATAGTCGTCCATGACGAGCAGAGAGGGCCGATGGATCGCGTCGGCGAGCACGTTGACCAGCACGTCCACGACCTGCGACGACGTCCTGCCGTTGCCTATTTCCTGGAGAACGGCCAGAGGCGAGTCGGAGAGGCCGGGGAGCCGAGCGCGGAACGCGGTGATGAGGTAGGCGAGAAAACGCTGGGGGTCTGAGTCCGCTTCGTCGAGGCTGTACCAGTACAGAGGCGCATCGCCCTCGGCCAGCGCCGCGAGCGCGGTGCTCTTGCCGTAGCCCGTGCCAGCCTGCAACAGCGTCAGGCGATAGTCGAGGGCCTCACAGAGTTTGGCGGTGAGCGCCGGACGAGGAAGTATGCGGCGGTGCAGGCGAGGGAGAGAGAGTTTGGTGCGAAGAATCAGTTCAGCGTGGCGCATCGAGGCAAGTATATCACCGAGGCCCCTGTCGGGTGACATCTTGTCGCGTGATATCTTTGGAGAAGTCCTGCCCAGGCCGATCCGGCACAGCTTCAGACCTGCTTTGGAGGTGCGCGCAAGCCGTGTGACGCTGGCCGCAGGCCGAGTCGTGGCGATTGAGCGGAACTCATAATCCGGAGGTCGTGCGTTCGAATCGCACCCCCGCTACCCCATTTAGGATTGGAACCACTGACCCGCAGGTTAGTGGTTCCAATGCTATGGCATGGCGAGATGTAGGCGTTGGGGTGCGCCACCATTGCGGCTGCCTGAGCCGGTCGCCATTCGTCTCAGTCCGTTGCGCGCCAACTTCACCCTGCGACTTCCACTAAAGCAACTCAGAGACCGTTGGGCAGGCCCAGTCTTCTGGCTTTACCGCTCATGCCCCAGAAACACAAGATCAACATGGAGCAAGAGGGGTGCTACCTGACCAACCGATCTGTACCGGGTGGTTGCCGTCAACCAGAAGTGCAACCTCGAGCACGCGGCGTTGGACGGCGGCCGGGCTGAGGCCCGCTTCGCGTTGGTGGTCCACGAACGCATTGATGTCCTGCATCGTCACGTTGCGCCACGGCTTCGGACAATCCGCGACAAACTGGTAGACATCACTCACATAATCAATCGCCGTCCGCCGACCACCGGAAAATCACGAAGCGGAGCCTCCGACAGGATGCTCCGCGAGCAGAAAATCTATGCTCAGACCCGTTTTCTAGGCGTCTCCAGCCGAAAGCGTCTCTCACGGCGTTAACATAGTATTGTCATGCGTCAACTGTGGGACTACCCCCCGACAGTGTAGAGCTGTTGTGTGAGGATCGCCGCCGATGACTCAGTTTACCTTGCAAGCCGCAAGTCAACTATAATCTTCCTTGTAGGCGCACCACGTGCACGTTGCTTCTAGCAGGGCTTCAATGATACGCAAAATGGCTCCCCAATGCGCTATCCTCTTGGTCGTGCTCACATTGTCGGCTTGTGGTCTCCGCACCACAAGGCCGACACCCTCGGCCACTCCTGATGCGGGTGCCACGGAAACGCCGGTTCACGCCGTTGCGTCGGCGACGCCCCTTCCCTTGACCGCCAGGGCTGAGTTGACAGGGCAGACCCCTTCCATGACCGTTGCCACGACGAAGACGCCCGTCGTAACTGGCTTGCCCGGCCCGACGGACACACCTGCCCCCGCACCAACCACCTCGGCTGCGGCCAGTCCCTCACCGAGCGCCACGCGGATCCCCTCGCCTATCCCTCAGCCCAGCGCCACGCCGGCTCAACCGGCCGTCCGATTCTTCACCATCGCGCCGCCGACCATCCGCGCGGGTGATCCGGTGACGCTCACCTGGTCGGCCACGGCGGAACAGGTGGTGATCTATCGGTTAGATCCGCTCGGCCGCCTGACCATGCCCGCCTACGACGTGCCGCTCTCGGGCACGCTGGTCATCACGACTTCGGAGACG
>Ga0209109_10002331_pt1 | contig 10433 bp, 10 predicted proteins | sample Rifsed10ft2_FD_184004 | JGI IMG/M metagenome (GOLD analysis project Ga0209109, IMG submission 184004) | Soil microbial communities from Rifle, Colorado, USA - sediment 10ft 2 (version 2) | ecosystem: Environmental > Terrestrial > Deep subsurface > Rock core/Sediment | place: Rifle, Colorado... | reverse complement strand
GAGCTATGTCAACGAGCCGAGATTGGAAAGCGTCGCGGAGGTCAACGGAGAGGTGATCAGCCAGAGGGAACTCGAGGTTCATTACCAGAGACTGGTTGAATTGTATCGAGGTCTGTTCAAGGGGACTTTGACCCAGGAGACGCTGCGGGGCCTCAATCTGAGAGGCGCCATCGTCGAGGAGTTGGTCCAAAAGCGTTTGTTACTGCAAGAGGCCCGACGGCTTGGCCTGGAAGTGTCCGACGAAGAGATCATGGAGGCTATTGCCAGGGCCCAGGAGTTCCAGGTCGACGGCCGCTTTAGTAAGAACCGCTATCTCCAGGTCCTGCGGTCGAACCGGGTGAGCCCGGCGCAATTCGAGGTCGAGCGACGGGAGCAGATCACCATTCAAAAACTCTATGACATCATTCAGGACTCCCTTCAGGTCACCGACGGAGAGCTCAGAGAAAGGTATCGCCTGGAGCAGGAAAGGGTAAACTTTTATTTTGTCCGCCTCGCGGCGGGTGATTTCGTATCGCGAGTCCAGGTTACGCGGGAGGAGATTAAAAATTATTACGAACGGAACCGGGAGGCCCTCAAAGAGCCTTTAAAGGTCCAGGTAGAGTACCTGAGGTATCCTTTTGATTATTTTTCCTCGCAGGTCCAAATCGGCGAAAAGGAGGCGGAAGATTATTACCGGACCCATCGCGATGAAAAGTTTTACCAGCCCAAGGGAGTTCGTCTGCGTCATATCCTCTTGCGCTTGCCTCCCGCGGGAGATCCGAAACAAAAGGATGCCGCGCGCTCTAAGGCCGAGGCGGTGCTTCAGGAAGCCCGCACGGGAAAGGATTTTGCCGGGCTGGTGAGGAGGTACTCCGAGGACCCAAGCGCGGCGCAGGGCGGCGATGCCGGATGGTTCGCGCAGGGCCAGTTGTTGCCGTCCGTGGAAAAAGTCGCCTTTGCTTTGAAAAAGGGCGAGATCAGCGGTGTGGTGGAGAGCGCCTTGGGCTACCACATCCTCAAGGCGGAGGAGGTGCGCGAGGCAAAAACCAAGGGTTTCAAGGAAACAAGAGAGGAGATCGTGCGCGCCATCAAGGCGGAACGTGGCAGAAGCGAGGCAGCCAAGGCGGCTGATGCGGACCGGGAAAAGGCGCTGTCAGGATCGGAGCTGTCGGCGTTGGCCAAGGAAAGAGGAGTGCCGTTAAGAGTCACGCCCTTTTTCTCCGGCTCTGATCCTCTCCCGGAAGTAGGTCGGGTAGAGGATTTTCAGAAGGCGGCCTTTTCTCTCCCGGTTAAGGAGCTGAGTCCGGCCATCGAGGGGCCCAACGCCTATTATCTCTTGAGGGTAAATCAGAGACGGGAGCCGTTGGTCCCGCCTCTTGAGTCTGCTCGCCTCGATATAGAGAAGAGACTGAAAGAGACCAAAGCCATGGAACTCGCCTCGCAGAAGGCCAACAGCTTGCTCGGAGAGCTGAAAAAGCAAAGAGACATCAAAAAACTTGCGGCGGACCATGGGTTACAGGTGGAGGAGACCGGATGGTTTGTCCGCAGCGAGCCGGAGATCGCGAAGATCGGCGCGCTTCAGGAGATCCGGCCCGGCGGCATTCCGATCTCCTCCTACCAACCCGTCGCGGACCGGATCTACTCCCAAAGGACGAGCCTTTACCTTTTTGCCTTCAAGGAGGGCCGGGCGGCGGACATGGAGCGCTTTGAGAAAGAGAAAAGTCAGCTTCACGCGCAGGTGCTGGCGGCGAAAAGACGAATGGCCTTGCAGAAATTTATCGACGGGCTCAAGGCGAAGGCCAAAATCGTGGTTCCTGCCCGCTCCCTGGAGGAGAGCTGATTCCAGCTGAGCGAACCCGATCTCAGGCAAAATTTTCCCGGCAGAGGGCTATGGATGCGGATTTTGCTTCTCAGACATGGGGAGACCGATTGGAATCTCCAGGGACGCTGCCAGGGCGTCGCGGACATAGATCTCAACGACACGGGCAGGCAGCAGGCGAGGGAAATTGCCGCCGCCCTCAGTGCGGAAAAGGTTCACGCAATCTATTCCAGCGACCTTAAGCGGGCGATTCAGACCGCCGAGATTATCGGCGGGGCGCACCGGCTGGAGGTGGCCGTGGATTGCGATTTTCGTGAGCTCGACCACGGGGCTTTTGAAGGACTGACCTTTGCCGATATTCGGACCTCCTACCCTGACTTTCTTGGGCGCTGGCGAAGCGCGCCGGCGGATCTGGTTGTCCCCGGCGGAGAGCGGCTGGTGGATGTGGAAAAAAGGGCTTGGAAGGGCATAGAGCGGGTCGTGCAGGGCCATCCCGCCAACGCAACGGTCGTGGTGGTGAGCCATAACTTTCCCATCCTGACCGTTCTCTGCCGCATTACGGGGACGCCGCTGAACGACTACCGCGCCTTCCGCGTCGCGCCTTGCGAGCTCCACAGCATCAGCTATGACTCCAAGGCCGGATGGAGCATCCTGCAGCTGGGCGGCGGCGACGATGGCAGACCAGCCGCCCCGAACAAGGGAACTGTTTCTTTGAGTTAGCCGTCTCTTGGCGGCCATTTTTTCTTCCGTTCGATTCTCTTCGTCGGTCCCGATGATTTGCCGTTTTGCGACACTTTTTGGTGCAGTTGCCGTAGGGCGTCACCCGATCGCACTGATTACCTGCCAAACAACGCCAAGGTGGTTGGCGTGGTAATTGCATCTAAGGTAGGACAAGAGGGGTTGAGATCGATGGAAAATCTCCAGAGCTTGGTATTTTCGGAACTCCCTATTCCCGCCTGGCAGTTGGTTCTCTACACCGTTTTGACCTGCGTCTTCATACTGAGCCGGAGGGTTAGAGCCTTCCTGCTGACTACCTGTGTGTTCGCCCTCTACTGGACCTTTCACTTTTTGCGCGCCCAGTGGTTTGCCGGCGCCGGCGGTGAATTTTTGGGGCCGGCCATTTACGGCTTTTTCAGTTTGGTCCTCGTCGGACTTGCATTGCACGCGGTGTTCTTTTTTAGAGAACAGGGGCATTTCCCGGGTCTTTCGAGTTATGAAATCGGTCGTCTGCGACGCAGCCTGCTGAAGCGCATGGATCAGATGGAGTCGTCCATCTTGCAGGCTGAGGCGAGGGCCGCTCATGAGATCAAAGAGTTCGAGGAGATCAGGCAGAACATAGAGACCAGGGTCGGCCCGCTGGAGGATCACGTTCACCAGATGGACGAAGACCTCCGTTCCCGGCAGACTGCGGTCGAAGATCTGGAGAGCGGGTTGCTGAGCCGCATCCATGATCTCGAGAGTCAGGTCAGCGAAAAAGGGGAGTTGTTGCGGTCGCGAGACAAGGAAATTGAAGCGCTGAAGGCGGAGATGGAGGAACAGACTCGGAAAGTTGAGGTGCAGCGGGAGGAGGGTGAGAGGAGAGCAGGGGGACAAGAGGCCCCCGGGACAAAGACCGAAGAAGCCGCCGCGGCCACCATCCGGGATCTCGAGCGGCAATTGGCGGAGAAGGGCGCTCTGTTAATCGCGCGCAACCGGGAGATCAAGGAGCTCTATCAAGAGGAGCGGGAACGGGTCGGGGCGCTGGACGGCGAGGCTCGGTCGTTGAAGGCCGAATGGGACAGGCGGGAGTCCTCCTTGCGGGAGCAGGAAGAGAGGCTGTCGGCCCGAGTCTCCGGCCTGGAAGAAGAGCTCAGGGAAAGAGAAGCTCAGTTAAAGGAGAGCCATCAACACCTGCAGGACGTGCGATCGGAATTGGAGGCCAAGACGGTCTGGCTCCAAGAACAGCTTCTGGAAAAGGAGCGCGGCGAGAAGTCCAAAGAGCCGTTGCTTGCGGAGATAGAAGCGCTCAACAAGAGAATCCGAGAGCTGGAGGATCTAATCAGGGAAAATGAGAGTCGGTCACAGATTCTCGCCAAGGACGGCGACACCCGGGCATCCGGGGCCGACGAGAAGGCCGCCACGCTGCAGATCCTGTTACAAGAGCAGGACGAGTCCTTTGCCAGAAGGACCGCTTCGTACCAGGAAGTAGTCGAAAGTCTCACTGCCCGGATAGACGAACTGGAAAAACAATTGAAGGAGAACGAGACACCGGCTCACGCCCGCGTCGGGGAGAAAAGCAGGAAGCGAGGAAAGGGTGTCCAGGCAAGAGAGGAGTCGGGAGATCCCACGCCGGAAACCGAGGATACCCCTCCCCAATTCGGGTTCTAAGACGATGCCCCGGAACTGCGCCAGAACAAGGCGAGAAACGCCCTCCTGTTTTCCCTGCTCATGACAACCATCCCAACGGCTAAGAAGATATAGAGAAAAGAATAAAAATACCTGAAGCGAGGATCGGGGATCAAAAGCTGGGTGGAGAAAAGAAAGAAAATAAGCGCCGCCTCGCCTAAAGAGAAGGAAAGATTTGCCAGCACAGCCACAGCAAAAAGCGATTGCGCCGCGGTCAGGAGAATCTCTTCAACCTGGCGGCTGTCCATGTGCATCGGCATGAATTGGCCTGCCGAAATCATATAGACAATCGGAAGCATCCCTATAAGTAAAGTCCATTGGTTGACCTTTGAGGAGATGAGCGTCCCGATGCTGGCGCCGGGATTGGCCTTCAAGGCGAACAGGATCGCCACTATGAATTCCGGCGACTCCGAAGCCAGCGGAGCCAGCCATTGGACGAGAAGGAACTCCTCGATGCCGAAAGTCCGGCCCGTGGCCAAGAGCCCCTCCGCAAACGGCTCAGCCGAGATAAAGATCGTATAGCCCGCGAGGGCGAACAGCAGCACGGTCGCCACGCGGCGCGGCTGGACTCCCCAACGGGCGATCATTTCCGTAGGTCCCTCCAGTTCCGGCTCCACGTGAGCAGCGCGCGAGGCGGCGCGGATGTAAAGAACAAAGATGGTGATCAGGATCGCGGCGTCGAGAAGATCCAGCTGCTTCTTGAAGGGAATGACGAACGAGTAGAGAGTCGCCAGGCCAAGGTAAAAAATCTCGATCTTGTGCGAAGACTCCAGGTCAAAGGCCTTCTTGCCGGTTTTGAGCCAATAGGTAAAGACTACGGTCGCCCATCCGACCCCGATGAGCAGGCGGTTTGCGCCGGTCATGTTCGCCGTCGCGTAGGCGGTGTACTGGGGATTTTTCCCCGCCATCCAGGCGAAATACATGTCCACGGCATACTCGGGCAGAACCGCAAGCAAGGCCAAAACCGCCAGGGCGAGGGTTTGCGGTATATCGAGCTGGGCCAGCTCGGCCGCCCAGGAGAGAATAAAGGCAGCGCCGAAGATCGCCAGCCCCGCAGCCAGGGCCTCCCACTCCGGCGAAAGGGGGACATGGGCGAGATGGAAAACAATCCATTGGAGACAGAGTAGGAACGCGGAGCCTAACCAAAGCCAATCGGCCATAAATCCTCCCGGTGCTGCTTGCTGGAAACAGGTCGGGGACTATTCATAGCCAAAAATTTGTCTTTGTGCCAGAGAAAAATAAGGGGGGACTGATCTCGGACCAGTTCCCCCTCGGATGGTGGAGCCGAGGGGAGTCGAACCCCCGACCTTCGCGTTGCGAACGCGACGCTCTCCCAGCTGAGCTACGGCCCCGCAAGTTACTTCCGGTCTATGACACCTCGCAGATATTCCCGGATCGGTTTCTTAAGATCCGCCCGTTTCAGGGCGTATGCGACGGTTGCCCGGACAAAGCCCAATTTATCGCCGATATCGTAGTGCTCGCCCTCGAACTCGTAGCCGTATACTTTTTTCCGGCGGGCGAGGTCCGCGATCCCGTCGGTCAACTGGATTTCCCCCCCCTTTCCCGGGGCGGCCCGCTCCAGCAGAGCGAAGATCTCCGGTCGAAGGATATAGCGCCCGATGATGGCCAGCCGGGAAGTCGTCTCGTTGGGATGCGGTTTCTCCACCATGCTTTCCACTTCGTAGAGCCGGTCGCCCAGTTGTTTGCCCTGAACGATGCCGTAGCGCTGAACCTCGTGATCCGGAACCCGCCGCAGGGCTATCACCGACTCTTTTTTTTCTTCGGAAATTTCCAGCAGCTGACGCAGGCAAGGCGACGGGGCGTCAATCAAGTCGTCCGAGAGGAGCACCGCAAAAGGCTCCTCGCCCACCAAGTCCCGCGCGCAAAGGACCGCGTGCCCCAAGCCCAACGGCTTCTTCTGTCTTACGGACACCACTTCAATCATCGCAGCGATTTGCCGAAGGCCCTTGAGTGTTTCTTTCTGGCCTCTTTGCTCCAGCACCTGCTCCAGTTCCGGACTCTCGTCGAAATGATCCTCGATGCTATCCTTTCCTCTTCCGGTGACGAAGATGACCTCGGAGATTCCCGAGTCCACGGCCTCCTGCACCACATACTGAATCGCCGGGATGTCCACGATGGGCAGCAGCTCCTTGGGTACCGTTTTGGTCGCCGGGAGGAAGCGTGTGCCCAGGCCCGCCACCGGGATGACCGCTTTTTTTATCTTCATCTGTGACAAGGAAAACTAGACGAGGCGCTTGTATTTCCTCTCCTGGACTTCCTGAATCGATTTGCAGTCTATGCACAAGGTGGTTACGGGACGGGCCTTCAAGCGGGCAATGCCGATCTCCTCGCCGCAGGATTCGCAAATCCCGTATTCTCCCTCTTCCAGACGCCTCAGGGCCTCCTGGATCTTGAAGATGAGCTTGCGCTCACGGTCGCGAATGCGCAGGATGAAGTTGCGGTCGGTTTCCAGCGCGGCCCGGTCCGTAGGATCCGGAAAGTTTTCCTCTTCATCCATTCCTTCGACCGTCTTGCCGGCCTCGGAAAGAAGCTCCTGCATGCGCTGATGGAGCAGACTGCGGAAAAAATTTGTCTCCTTTTGATTCACGCGACACCGGCCAGCGAGGAATTATTATCCTTTAATTTATAACATTAACGGGCGCCCATGTAAAATCATCCGCCGCGCCGCTAGCCGTTTGTCTCCTGGCAGGATGCCGTCGCGGGCTTCTCTGTGGGATCATTCCCAAGGCAGGCCCCGGCGGGGGTGCGTAAGAATAAAAATCTCCGTGCTCTTGGGCAGCATGGAGCGGCTGAGCAGCAGCTGGGAATCCTTGACGCGGCGGACGGGGTAGCGATCGCCGACGAAGCCCGCGAACAGATCCGCCTGGCGCGGGGCGTCGTAGTGCATCGGGATCACAATCGGAGGGCGCACCTGCTCGATCACCTTGAGGAGATCCTCGAAACCTAGATTGGTCATGGCGTCGATGGGCATCATGACGACGTCAACCTTCTGCAGCACCTTCTCCTGCTCGGTGGTTAGCAGATGGCCCATATTGCCGAGATGGGCGAGGCAGAGACTGCCCATCTCGTAGATGAAAATGGAGTTCGCCACGCCGCCCCACCAGAGGCCGCGCCGGCTTGGGATGTTGACAATCGTGATGTCTCTGACGCTGGTTCGTATCGGGTTCCATGTCTGGCGCAGCGTGATGCCTCTCAGGATCACCGGGTTGCCGGATACCGCTCCGACGTTGTTGTGGGTATTGTGGTCGTTGCTCACGGTCACGGCATCGGCCTGGATTCCCGGCGTCACGTTGAAATTGGGATCCGTTACCACCTTGGTCCGGCTGCCCGAGTGTATCAGAAAGCTCGAATGGCCGAACCACTGCACAAAATAGTCGCCCAAGCGGGGGGTCCGCCGGGGGCGGATCTGGACGAGATCGTGTCCTTGCTCCAACAGCCGGACCAGAGAGGGGTTGCAGACCGCCTGCGCCACGCGCCGGGCCGGCAAAAGGAGAAGCGCCGTAAGCACGCCGATAAAGCCGCGCCGCTTCATCCCTTTTCCCCGATGATCAACGCGGTGAATCCCATAGTCTGGGTCTCCGGCCACCTCCAGGCCTGTTTGGGCAGGCCCGCCTTGAGGCATGTCTGAGACAAAAAGGCCTCCATGTCCCAGCCGTACTCGGTGGCTACCTGGGGGAGCAGGACGCCGCGCTTCTCGCCGTTGGTTATATGGAGGCCGTGTTTTCCGACCTGCAGGGAAAGGGGGTCGTGGACCGGCTGCAGGGGAGAGAGCACAGAAATCTCAATACACACTTCTGCCAGCTCGGCACAGGCTAACGGCGCAACCCGATGATCCCGGGAGGCCGCCGCCTCGGTCATTTCCATCACCGTCTGGTACAACGGGCGTGTGGGGAAGCAGGTGCCGATGCATCCCCGCAGGTCATTGCCCTTGTGCAGGCTGACAAAGGCGCCGTAACGGGCGCTCAGCAGATGAGGGTCTTCGATCTCTTGCGATTGTCGCCCGGTTCCGAGAACAAAGCTCTCCAGCGTTTGCCGGGAAAGGTCGACCAGCCTCTTTCGAGAATCGGGAGGAATCCGGATGATCTCCACCTGCCTTCCTCCAAACCTGCGGGAGCTCTGTCGCCTCTGAACGGAGCTCTCCCGCCGCCGCGCCCGGCGACCTGCCGGCGGCCGGGCCGCTCGGCTCTGATCCTCGCCTGGAGCCAGGCGAGACCGGTTGCTACTTCGCGTGCTTCTCGAACCAGGCGGCCGCCTGGGCGGGGTTGATCGCCTCTTTGCCCTTCGCCCATCCGATGGGGCAGACCACGCCGTTCTTCTGGTGTTCCTGGAAGGCATCCAACAGGCGCAGCACCTCGTCGACGTTGCGTCCGATCGGCAGGTTGTTGACCAGAATGGCCTCGGTCACGCCGTCGGGATTGATGAGGAAAAGGCCGCGCACGGCCACTCCGGATGCTTCCTGGAGCACGCCGTAATCGGCGCTGACCTTCTTGGTAAAGTCCGCAAGCAGGGGGTACTTGCAGCCCTCGATGCCGCCCTTCTTGCGCGGGGTTGCCAGCCACGCCTTGTGGGAAAACTTGCTATCCGTGGAGACCGCCGCGACTGCCGCATTGCGCTGCTCGAACTCCGACAACCTGTCGGAGAATTCATTGATTTCCGTAGGTCAGACGAAGGTAAAGTCGAGCGGATAGAAAAACAGCACCAGCCATTTTCCGCGGTAGTCCTTCAGCGAGACGCTTTTAAAATCCCCTTTGACGACGGCGTCGAGGGTAAACTCGGGAGCCTTTTCACCGACGCGAACAGACATAAAAATCTCCTTTCCGTGCGAATCTCTCCGCTCGAATTTTTATAACCTGGTTCGTTCGTTGTCAAGGGATGGGGCGCGTGCTATCTTGGCGCGCAGCATCGATGAAGGAAAGAGAGCAAGAGAATGGTCTCGATAAATGAATTCCGGGGAATCGATCTCAGGGTGGCCACGGTGGAAAAGGCCGAGCCGCATCCCAATGCCGATAAGCTCCTGGTGCTTCAGGTGAACTTAGGCGCCGAGCAACGGCAGATCGTCGCCGGGATCAGGGCCCACTACCAGCCCGAGGAATTGATCGGCAAACAGGTCGTCGTGGTCGCCAATCTCGAAACCGCTAAGCTGCGGGGATTGGAAAGCCAGGGCATGTTGCTGGCGGCTTCCGACGACGACCGCATCGTGATCCTGACGCCGGAAAAACAGGTGAGCCCGGGGGCGAAGATCTCTTAAGATCGCCCGAAATCCTTTACAATCCCAGGCAGATTTGTTATGGCCATGACGTAAGAGCGAAGCTATCCTGCCTGTTTTTAATGATACCGCTTCCTAAAGGCCGCCCCACCTTTTGCGCCGTCAACCTCGCGTGCCTGCGTTGGAACTTCCAGCAGGTCAGAAGAAAAGTCGGCCCCAAAGTCAAGATTGTCTCGATGGTGAAAGCCGGCGCCTACGGTCACGGCGCCGGCCAAGTCGCCAAGACTCTGGCCGACGCGGGGAGCGACGGCTTCGGCGTCGCCACGCTCGAGGAAGGGGTGGAGCTCCGAAACAGCGGCGTGCGGTCTCCTATCTTGATCTTGGCTGGTTTTTACCCGGTACAGATCGGTCCGCTGCTGCGCCACCGGCTTACCCCGGCAATCTGCGAGCTCGATGGCCTGCGCCGGCTCGAGGCCCTGGCGCGAAGGCGCGAGACCTCCCTGGGTTTTCATCTCAAGGTCGACAGCGGAATGGGAAGGATCGGTTTTCTCGCCTCGGAGATCGATTCCTGGCTCGCCGAGTTAAACCGGCTCAAAGCGTTGAAACTGGAAGGTGTCTTCTCTCATTTCTCCCACGCGGAGAACGTCGGCGGGAGTTACACGCAGAGGCAGGTGAAAGCCTTTCGCGCCGTGATCGATCGCCTTCACGCCGCCGGCTACGATCCGCCTCTCGTTCACCTGGCCAACAGCGCCGCGGTGATCACGCTCCCCGGCGCTCATTTCTCCATGGTTCGCCCCGGATTGATGCTGTACGGGATTTATCCTTCGGCCGAGATGGCGCGGCAGGTAACCCTGAAGCCGGCTCTCTCGTGGAAGACGCGGATCTTCCAGCTCAAGAGAGTCCCGAAGGGGACGAGCATCAGCTATGGCCGGACGTTTGTGACGCGGAGAGAGAGTCTCATCGCTACCCTTCCCGTCGGATATGCCGACGGCTACCACCGGCTTTTGTCGAATCGCGGGGCGG
>Ga0209109_10002325_pt1 | contig 10444 bp, 9 predicted proteins | sample Rifsed10ft2_FD_184004 | JGI IMG/M metagenome (GOLD analysis project Ga0209109, IMG submission 184004) | Soil microbial communities from Rifle, Colorado, USA - sediment 10ft 2 (version 2) | ecosystem: Environmental > Terrestrial > Deep subsurface > Rock core/Sediment | place: Rifle, Colorado... | reverse complement strand
CGCGCGCAGCCGGGGGCGACGACCGCGGGTGCGACCTCGGACAGGTCACGGGAACCCGAGACGGTGTCGCGCGACTGGTCCAGCGGTCGCTCCTCGGTCGGTAGCGGCTACGACGCGTCGATGCGGCGACCCGACGGCGAGGGAGCCGCCGGCCCGCCGCCCGGGAACCCGTCGGGGAGCGTCCTCAATTTCGGGCGCTACGCGGGCTGGTCGATCGGGGAGGTCGCGCGGCGGGACCTCGAGTACCTGGAATGGCTCGACCGCGCCCCGATCGGGCGCCAGTATCGCGACGAGATCGACACCTATCTGCGGCAGACCGGCCGGCGGCAGTCAGCCGAGGCCGAGGCGACCGATCGACGGGGACTGTTCCGACGCCGCTGACGGTCAGAGGACCTGCCAGGTATCGTCGGCTCAGACCAGCAGGTAGCGGCCGTACACGTACACCGTCGAGATCGCGAGCGAGATCACGGTCACCACGACGCCATAGCGCACGAAGGTCCGGAAGCTGATCTCGTGTCCGGCTCGGGCCGAGACGTTCGCGACGACGACGTTCGCCGACGCGCCCACGATCGTGGCGTTGCCGCCGAGGCAGGCGCCGAGCGCGAGTGCCCACCACAGGGGTTCGATCGGGATCCCGGCTGCGCCGAGCTCTTGCACGACCGGGATCATCGTCGCCGTGTATGGGATGTTGTCGATGATCGCGGACGCGAAGCCGCTGAGCCAGATCAGGCCCAGCGTCGTGGCGACGGGGTCCGCCCCGGTCAACTCGATGAGGGCGTCGGCGATCGCCGACACGATGCCGACCTCGACGACCGCCTCGACCAGCATGAACAACCCGACGAAGAAGAACAGCGTCGACCACTCGACCTCGCCGAGGACGGTCTCCGCGTCAAGGCGTGACAGCAGCGCAAGGACCGCCGCGGCGAAGATGGCGATCGAGCCCGGTTCGAGACCCAGGGGATGGCCGACGATGAACCCGACGATCGTCGCGCCGATGACGGCGAGGCTCAGCCGGAGCAGTCCCGGGTCGGTGAGCACCTCGCGCTCGTCGAGGGCAAGGACGGCGTCCCGGACGTCCGCGTGGACCGTGAGGTCCCGACCGAAGAAGTACCGCGTCATCAGCACGAAGACGACCAGGATGAGGGCGGCGACCGGCCCGAGATTGAGCAGGAACGCGTCGAAGCCGAGGCCGGACGCGGAGCCGATGAGGATGTTGGGTGGATCGCCGATGAGCGTCGCCGTCCCGCCGATGTTCGACGCGAGGATCTCGCAGATCAGGAACGGCAGCGGGGACACGCGCAGCACGTTCGCGACGTAGAGCGTCACCGGCGCGAGGAGCACGACCGTGGTGACATTGTCGAGGAAGGCCGAGACACCGGCGGCAAGGAGGCTGAACGCGATCAGCAGGCGGTACGGCTCGCCGCCCGAGATCTTGACCGCCTTGATGGCGGCCCATTGGAAGAAGCCCGTGCGGCGAAGGATGCCGGCGAGGACCATCATCCCGGTCAGCAGGAAGATGACATTGAGGTCGACAGCCCCGAAGGCCGCATCCTGGTCGACCACGCCCAGCACGATGACGAGCGTCCCGCCCAGGAGCGCCGCGAGCGTCTTGTCGATCCGGTCCGTGGCGATCAGCGCGTACGTCACCAGGAAGATGCCGCCCGCGAGCACGACCTCCATGGAGTGCTAGTCGACCGCAGTCGTGTCGGCGCTGCCCGACGACCCGGACCGGTCAGCCTCGAGTGCCTCGACGTAGGCGAGCGTGAGCTCCAGCAGGTCGAGGTATCCGGTCGGCCGGCCGGCGTCGTCGACGACGTACAACCCCGACAGGTGGCGCTCGTGCATCAGACGGAACGCCTCGTCCGCCGTCGCCGTCGGGCGGACCGCGGCTGTTCGCACCATGACGTCGCGGATGAACCGCGACTCGACGACATGGCCGAACCGCGCCGCGTCGGCCAGATCGGCGATGTCGGCCAGCAGCGTCTCCGGCGAGATCCGGGCGATGACGGCCTCGGCCAGGCGCAGGATGGGCACGACGCCGATGAGCACGCCGCTGTCGTCGACGACCCCGATGAGTCGCGTCTGCGGTTGTGCGGCCGCGCGATGCATCACCTCGAGCGGGTCCGCGCCGGGCTGCGCGAGGAGTGGCTCGATCGGCAGGCTGGAGACCAGGGCGGAGACTGGCGTCCGACGCGCCGAGCGCGCGCGGTCGCTCATGGCCGGCGGCGCGCCTGCATCACCACTCGGCGCGTGTCTGGCGGATGTTGATGCTCTGGAGGATGCCGAGCCCGATGGCCATGCTCACGAGCGAGGCGCCGCCATGGGTCACGAATGGCAGCGGGATGCCGGTGATCGGCATGACACCCATCACCATCCCCACGTTGACGATGAGCTGGAACAGGATCATCGAGGCGACGCCTGCCGAGAACAACGTCCCGAACGGGTCACGGGAGCGCCAACCGGCGACGAGGACCCGCCAGATGAGGAGCACGAACAGCCCGAACAGCACCATGGCCCCGATGAAGCCGAGCTCCTCGGCCAGGATCGCGAAGACGAAGTCGGTCGTCTGGACCGGAAGGAAGTCGCCCTGTGCCTGCGTACCGTTGGTCAGGCCCTTGCCCATCCAGCCGCCCGATCCGACCGCGATCTGCGCCTGGTAGAGCTGGTACCCGGAGCCCTGGATGTCCGGCGTGGCGTTCAGGAACGACAGGAGCCGCTCCTTCTGGTAGTCACGCAGGATGTATGTCCACGCGACCGGGACCATCGCCACGACGACCGCCGCCAGGAGCCCAAGCCACTTCAGGCTCGCCCCCGACATCCAGAGCATGCCCGCCAGGATCGCCGCGAAGACGAGCGACGTGCCGAGGTCGGGTTGGAGCATCACGAGGATCAACGGCGGAACGATCAGCACGCAGGCACCCAGGATCGCCGGCAGCGAATCAAGCTTCGACTGCCTACTCGAAAGGTAGTCGGCAAGCACGATGATCATGAGGATCTTCGCGAGCTCGCTGAACTGGAACGTCAGGGGGCCGACGACGATCCAGCGCGCCGCTCCGCCGACACCGTCGCCGATCGCGAGCGTCAGCACCAGCAGTCCCAGCTGGATCGCATAGATCGGCCAGGCGAGGGTCTTGAACCAGCGGTAGTCGAAGACCGTCGTCGCCGCGAAGACGACGACCGCGATCCCGGCCCACATCAGGCCTCTCGTGAACGTCGTGCCCGCCTCGAGCGGGGTGCTGCCGGTCTCGACGCTGTTGGTGTAGGCCATCACGAGCCCGATCGCGACGAGCAATCCCGCGTACGTCGCGAGCTGCAGGTCGAAGGCGCGCCAGGCAGCCCCGACCGAGCGTGCGGCCCAGTCGGTGACACGCGCCGGTTCGGCGCGGATGACGCCCATCAGTCCTGCTCGCTCGCTGCGATCGGTCCGGCCATCAGTTGCTCTGGTAGAAGTTGCCGCGCTCGAGGAGGTCGAAGTTCCGATAGTCCTTCTTGATCCCGTAGTGCAGCTGCAGGAAGTACTTCACGATCTCCGTCGCTGCATTGCCGACGGTCCGCGAGTCGTACGCGAACGCGAGGACGACCATGTCGGAGTCGGCCTTGTTGAACGATCCGCGCTTCTCGTTCTTCGGCACGAATCCGACGAACCACGAGTGGAACGGCAGTCGGCCCTTCTTGTCGCGCAGCCCGAACTCCGCCGTGCCGGACTTGCCCGCCACCTTGATCGGCAGGTCCACGAGGTTGTAGGTGTGCCGGATCGTGACCACCGTCCGGGCGGCATTGCGCATCGTGCGCAGGACGCTCTGCTTGACCTTCATCTTGTGGATGAGTTTGGGCTTGAACGCTCTGGCGACCTCCCCGTCAGGACCGATGACCTCGCGCACGACCTGCGGCTGGTAGAGCTTGCCGCCGTTGGCCATCGCGGCATAGGCGTTGATCAGCTGGATGGGCGTCACGACGTCGTACCCCTGCCCGATCCCCGCCTGGTAGGTCTCGCCGGGGAAGACCTCGGCGCCGAGGGTGTCCATCTTCCACTGGTTCGTCGGCACGATCCCCGGGACCTCGCCGGGGAGGTCGATGCCGGTCTTCGCACCGAAGCCGTACTGGTTCGCCCAGTATCCGAGGCGGTCGATCCCGAGCTTCCCGGCCATCTGGAAGAAGAACGTGTCGCTCGAGTGGCCGAACCCGCAATAGATGTCGCATGGACCCCAGCCGCGCCGGTTCCACTCGTAGAACTTGGTCGACCCGATGGTCAGGTAGGGCTTGGTCATCACCCGCGTCGAGGACGTGATCTCCTTGTCGGCGAGCACGCCGGTGCCGGCCACGAGCTTGTAGGTGGATCCCGGAGGGTAGTGCGCCTGGATGGCGTGGTTCAGCAGGGGCTTGTTGCGGTCCTTGAGGAGCTTGTTGTACGCCTTGTTGCTGATGCCACGAGCGAACAGGTTGTTGTCGTACGTCGGGAGGCTGACCATCGCGAGCACCTCGCCCGTCTGCGGGTTCATCGCGATGACGACCCCGCGCTTCATCCCGATCTCCTTCATGCCCCAGCGCAGGGCCTTCTGCGCCTCGCGCTGGGTCTTCGTGTCGATCGTGAGCCGCAGTGATGCACCGGGGACGGAATCCCGCACGGTCTGCAGGACCTGGGTCCGCCGACCACTCGCGTCGCGTTCGACGCTCTGCTGCCCGTACGTGCCGCGCAACTCGCGCTCGTAGGACGCCTCCACGCCGGTCTTGCCCAGCAGGTCGTCGGGCTGATAGCCGCGGATCCGCAGCTCGGCCAGCTGTTCGGCCGAGATCGGGCCGGTGTAGCCGAGGATCTGCGAGAAGAGCGGTCCGTCCGTGTACTGGCGGCGGGCTTCGACCGACACCTCCACGCCGGGCAGCTCGAATCCCGCCTCGGAGATGAGCCGAGCCGTCGATTCGTCGACGTCCTGTGCGATCCGGACATAGTCGAAGGCCGAACCGGGGTTGCCGTCGATGGCGGCGTTGATGTCGGCGGCGTCCATGCCGATCAGGGCGGCGAGACGTCCGACGACGGCGTCGCGTGCGGAGTCCGGCAGGTCAGCGGGCCGGACCTTCACCGCGAAGGTGGGGACGTTGGTCACGAGCACCCTGCCCGAGCGGTCGTAGATGAGCCCGCGCGGCGCCGGGATCGGTTCCAGGACGCTGCGGTTCTGCGCGGACAGGGTTGCGTACGTCGTGCCGTTCGCGATCTGCAGGTAGAAGAGTCGAACGGTCAGCGAGCCCACCCCGATGACCAGGGCGAGGCCGAAGACCAGGAAGCGCGAGAAGCGCCGCGCCGGCAGCGGTCGCCCGTCGAGGTACGGGTTCACCAATCGACGCGCTCCTGTTCGATGCGCCGGTCATGGACCGCGATCGTCAGTGGTCCCACCAGGGCCGCCAGGACCGCGTCGTAGATCGCGCTCGGGACGATCGCGCCGAGTGGATCGATGACGGGCAATGGGGCGCCGAGCGCACCGAACGTCGCGAAGAGGATCATCGAGTACCCAATGCTGAGGACGAAGACGGCTCCGATCGGGACGATCGGACGCAGTCGCGCCAATGATCGGCCGATGAGGGACGCACCTCCCACACAGAGCAGGAGGGCGAACGCCGTCGAGCCGAGCGGTCGCTGTGCCAGGACATCCAGTGCGAGCCCTCCCACGAAGGCCCAGACGAGCCCGCTCTCGAGACCGACGGCGATCGTCACGATCACCCCGAAGACGAGCACCAGATGCGGTTGCGCGTCTCCGATCCGAAGGTACGGACCGACGGTCAATTCAAGCAGGGCCGTCACCACCGCGCCGACCGCAGCGAGCAGCAGGGACATCGGACGAGTCGATTCCTCGGCGAAGCGGCCTTAGGGGGTCGCGCCCGCCTGCCCGGCACTCGAGACGACCGAAACGGCGGCGACGTCTCGGCGGAGTATCCCATGGAGTCAAGGAACCGGCAACGGCCGGAGCCGCTGCGCTCGCGTGGAGCGAGCATCCCGAGGTGGTGGACAAGTCGCTTGTACCTCGGAAGGGCGACGTGTTTCACGTGAAACAGCGCCGGGCGGGGGCGATACGAGGCCACCGGCGGTCGTGCTCGAGAGATACGTCGCAGCTAACCCGGTCGTGCCATGCTGCACGAGCGCGTCGACGGCGGGGTGAACGGTGATTCGATGGTAGAATCCGTGCTCGTGAGACTGCTTCGAGTGGGGCCCTGAGTGGGGCAGACGATCGCCTGCGCGAACCAGAAGGGCGGCGTCGGCAAGACCACGACAGTGGTGAACCTCGCGAGCTATCTCGCGATCGATGGTTTCCGCATCCTGGTCGTCGACCTCGATCCACAGGGGAACGCGACGAGCGGCCTCGGTGTGGACCGCGGTGGCCTCGATCGGTCCGTCTACGACGCGGTCGTGGATGACCACGATCTCCGGGACCTGATCACGGGCACGGATGCCGGCGTCGACCTGGTGCCGTCGACCATCGCCCTCGCCGGGGCGGAGCTGGAGCTCGCCACGGTCGACAGCCGCGAGCGCCGGGTCCGCCGCCTCCTGGAACCCGTCGCTCCCGACTACGACCTCGTCATCATCGACTCGCCGCCGTCGCTCGGCCTCCTGACCGTCAACGCACTGACCGCCGCGGGATCGGTGCTCATCCCGCTCCAATGTGAGTACTACGCACTCGAGGGACTGACACAGCTCTTGGCCACGATCGACCTCGTCCGCGACCATCTCAACCCGCGCCTCGCGCTCGACGGTGTCCTGCTCACGATGTCCGACGCCAGAACCAATCTCTCCGGCCAGGTCGCGGCCGAGGTCCGTCGGCATCTGGGCCGGACCGTGTACGACACGGTCATCCCGAGGAGTGTCCGCTTGTCGGAGGCTCCGAGCCACGGCCTCCCGATCTCCCGATATGCACCCGAGTCGCGAGGTGCGGCCGCCTACCGGGCCTTCACCACGGAGTTCACCGAGCGTTCCCGGAGCGGCGATCAGCGCGACGGAACCACCGAGCGAGCCGATGTATCGATGGCGGCGGTGGCATCGTGACCGTGCGATCGGAACGGCCCCAGGGTCTGGGTCGTGGCCTCGCCGCACTCATCCCGCAGCGGACACCGAACCAGCCAGGGGCGATCGAGGTCGCTGTCGCGAGCATCCGGCCGAATCCACACCAGCCCCGGACGCACTTCGACGACGAGGATCTCGCGACGCTGACCGCGAGCATCAGGTCGCATGGCGTGCTCCAGCCGATCCTCGTGGTCGAGGCCCTCGATGGCTACCAGCTCGTTGCCGGGGAGCGTCGGCTTCGAGCGGCACGCGCCGCCGGGCTCGAGCACATCCCCGCTGTCGTGCGGCGGCTCGATGAGCAGGCGCAGCTGGAAGTCGCCCTGATCGAGAACCTCCAACGCGAAGACCTCGATCCGATCGACGCGGCGCACGGATTCAGGCGCCTCATCGACGAGTTCGGGTTCACCCCAGAGCGCATCGCCGAGCAGATCGGTCGTGCGCGCTCGACCGTGGCGAACACGCTGCGGTTGCTCGACCTGGCGCCCGCCCTGCAGCGAGCCGTCGCCGACGGTCGGTTGACAGAGGGCCACGGCCGGGCGCTCGGCGGCCTCCCGCTCGAGCACCAGGAGCGTGTGCTCGATTCCGTCCTCGGCCAGGAGCTGTCCGTGCGCCAGACCGAGGAGCTCGTGCGACGGCTCCGCACGCCGCGCCCGGACCCCGCGGTCATCAACGCACGTCGTCCGATCGACCCCGACCTCGAACGGGTGGAGGAGGACCTGCGCCGGTCGCTCGGGACCAAGGTGAGCCTGTCGCGCTCGCGGCGCGGCGGTCGGATCGTGATCGAGTACTACAGCGAGGAAGAGCTCGGGCGCCTCTACGAGCGCCTGACCGGAGGGACCGCGTGACCGAGGAAGCCACCCGCACGACCGCCGCGACCAGCACGAACGGCCGTGGGAAGCGAGGACGCTCGGGCACCGCGGAGTACACCGCAGCAAGCATCCAGGTGCTGGAGGGCCTCGAGGCCGTCCGGCGCCGACCGGGCATGTACATCGGCTCCACGGACGAGCGCGGCCTCCATCACCTGGTCTGGGAGGTCGTCGACAACTCGATCGACGAGGCCATGGCCGGACAGGCCACCACGATCAACGTCACGATCAAGGCGGACGGCACGGTGATCGTCCAGGACGACGGCCGTGGCGTACCTGTCGGCAAGCACTCGACCGGCAAGGATGCCCTCGAGGTCGTCCACACGGTGCTCCACGCCGGCGGGAAGTTCGGTGGGGGTGGGTACAAGGTCTCCGGTGGCCTGCACGGCGTCGGCGTCAGCGTGGTGAACGCGTTGTCCGAGTGGCTCCGGGTCGAGTCCGCCCGCGACGGCTCGGTCTGGATGCAGGAGTACAGGCGCGGCAAGCCGGTGGCCTCGGTGAAGAAGATCGGGCCACAGGGCCGGCGCCGCGGGACCACGACCAGCTTCCAGGCCGATCCCCAGATCTTCGAGACCACCCAGTACTCGTTCGAGATGATCAGCGAGCGGCTGCGTGAGTCGGCCTATCTCACCAAGGGCGTCTGGATCACGCTCGTCGACGAGCGGGTGGACCGTGAGCGGTCGTTCTACTTCGAGGGTGGCCTGCAGTCGTTCGTCCGACACATGAACCGCAACAAGGAAGTGCTCCACGGACGACCGATCTACGTCGAGCGTCGGGAAGGGAAGACCGCGGTCGAGGTCGCCCTGCAATACAACGACTCCTACACGGAGAACGTGCTCGCCTTCGCCAACAACATCAATACCGTCGACGGCGGCACGCACGTCACGGGCTTCCGTGCGGCACTGACGAGCTCACTCAACGACTGGGCACGGCGATCCGGCGTGCTCAAGGACAGCGACGGCAACCTGTCCGGCGACGACGTGCGTGAGGGCCTGACGGCCGTCATCAGCGTGAAGCTGACGGACCCGCAGTTCGAGGGGCAGACCAAGGCGAAGCTCGGCAACGCCGAGGTCAAGGGCCAGGTCCAGACCGCGGTCGCCGACAGCCTCGGCCAGTACCTCGACGAGAACCCGGCAGACGGCCGACGGATCATCGAGAAGTGCCTGACCGCCGCACGTGCGCGCGAGGCCGCGCGCAAGGCCCGCGATCTGGTCATCCGCAAGGGCGCCCTCGACGGGATGTCGCTGCCGGGCAAGCTCGCCGACTGCCAGGAGCGCGACCCGGCGCGCAGCGAGCTCTACATCGTCGAGGGCGACTCGGCGGGCGGGTCGGCCAAGCAGGGTCGGGATCGACGCTACCAGGCGGTCCTGCCGCTCCGCGGCAAGCTGCTCAACGTCGAGAAGGCCCGGCTGGACAAGATCCTGTCCTCGGAGAACGTTCGGCCGCTCATCATCGCCCTCGGGGCGGGGATCGGCGAGAGCTTCGACGCGACCAAGCTCCGGTATCACCGGATCATCATCATGACCGACGCCGACGTGGACGGTGCCCACATCCGGACGCTGTTGCTGACGTTCTTCTATCGGCACATGCCGGAGGTCATCGAGGCGGGCTTCCTCTACATCGCCCAGCCGCCGCTCTATCGCGTCAGCACAGGCAAGGTGACGCGCTATGCGCAGTCCGAGAAGGAGCGCGACCGGATCATCAAGGACTTCAACGTCAAGAACCTGTCCGTGCAGCGCTTCAAGGGGCTCGGCGAGATGAACGCCGACCAGCTCTGGGAGACGACGATGAACCCGGACACGAGGACGCTGCTCCGCGTGGACGCCGAGAACGCCGCCGCCGCCGATGAGATCTTCACGATGCTGATGGGCGAGAAGGTGGCGCCGCGCAAGGAGTTCATCAAGACCGAAGCACGCAAGGTCCGCAACCTTGACGTCTGAGGTCAGGATGATCGACGTGCCGGGCGTCCGGCCGTTCGAGGTCGCTCCGCATCACTGCTTCGCGTGCGGAACGCTCAACACCCACGGCATGGGTCTCGTGCTCCACGTCGAGCCACGGCGCTCGTGGGTCGAGCTCGCGGTCGAGCCGCGTTTCCAGGGCTGGGACGGGATCGCCCACGGCGGCATCGTGTGCACGCTGCTCGATGAGGTGATGGCCTGGTCACTCGCCGCCGAGGACGACTGGGGCGTCACCGCACGGATGTCGGTCCAGTTCCGCAAGCCGGTGCCTCTCGGACGACCGATCCGGGCAGAAGGCTGGGTCGAGCGCGCACGACGACGGGTCATCGAAACGCGCGGGCAGGTGGTCGATATCGAGACCGGTGAGACGCTGGCGACCGCCGAGGGCACGTACGTCGCGGCCGACGAGGCCCGCAAGCGAGAGCTGCGGGCACGCTACGGCCTGCGAGCGCCGGCGGACGAAGTGGCCGCCGCCGAGGAAGCGCCATGACCACCGCCGAGGCGACCCGGCCGGGTCGTAGCGCGACGACCGAGCGTGCTGTGGCCTTCGTGGCGGCTCGCCGCGCCGCTCG
>Ga0209109_10002324_pt1 | contig 10444 bp, 9 predicted proteins | sample Rifsed10ft2_FD_184004 | JGI IMG/M metagenome (GOLD analysis project Ga0209109, IMG submission 184004) | Soil microbial communities from Rifle, Colorado, USA - sediment 10ft 2 (version 2) | ecosystem: Environmental > Terrestrial > Deep subsurface > Rock core/Sediment | place: Rifle, Colorado... | reverse complement strand
GACGGCCGTCGAGCCGGCACCGGCGCCCGTTGTCGCGGATGCACCCGCGGGACCAAAGCGCCGCACGCGCAAGGCCGCGACCGAGGAGGTGTCGTCGTAGGTGCCGCCGGGATGGTCGATCGACACGAACCGACGAGGACCTGCGTGGCGTGCCGTCGGGTTCGCCCGAAGCGGGAGCTCCTGCGGATCAGCCGCGGGCCCGACGGGGCGATCGGCCTCGACGCGACCGGCCGGTCCGCCGGCCGAGGCGCGTACGTGTGCGACGAGCCGCAGTGTCGGGCACGCGCGATCGAGAAGGGATCCCTGGCGCGGGCGCTATCCGGCGCGATCCCCGACGACGTCGCGACCGGATTGACGGGGGGATCGCGATGATCCGCAGGGACGCAGATCGAGGAGTGGTCGATGGCACGAAGTAGGAGCGGGACCCGGAATCGCCGGGGGCCGCGCAAACCACCACGACGAGAGGGCGGCGCCGCTGTCGCGGTCGTTGGCACCGTCGAACCGCGCGAAAAAGGCGCCATCGAGCTGCCCGGCACGCTGACGGTCAAGGAGCTCGCCGAGATGCTGTCCGTCAACCCGGCGGACGTGATCCGGGAGCTCATCAAGAGCGGGATCTTCGCGACGATCAACCAGCTCATCGATCGCGACACGGCTTCGCTCGTCGCCTCGGAGCTTGGCTTCGAGGTGGCCGAGCAGGTCTCGGCGACCGATGTCGGCGGCGACGGTGCCGAAGAGCCGACTCCTGACGCCGCGAAGGAAGTCCTCTTCGAGGAGGACGAGGACGCCGCGCTCGTCGAGCGGGCGGCGATCGTCACGGTCATGGGCCACGTCGACCACGGCAAGACGAGCCTCCTCGACGCCATTCGCAGCACGTCGGTGGCAGCCGGCGAGCATGGCGGGATCACGCAGCACATCGGCGCGTCGGAGGTCGTCCGGGGCGACCGGAGGGTCGTCTTCCTCGACACGCCGGGTCACGAGGCGTTCACCGCGATGCGCGCCCGCGGGGCCCGCGTCACCGACATCGCCGTCGTCGTCGTGGCAGCGGACGACGGGGTCATGCCCCAGACCGTCGAGGCCATCAGCCACGCCAAGGCGGCCAAAGTGCCGATCGTCATCGCCCTCAACAAGATCGACAAGGCCGACGCGAACCCGGACCGAGTGAAGAACGAGCTCACGGAGGCCGGGGTCGTCATCGAGGAGTACGGGGGCGACACGCCCCTGGTGCTCGTGTCCGCCCGGGCCCGGACCGGCCTGGAGGACCTCGTCGAGGTCATCCTTCTCGTGGCCGACCTCGCGGAGCTCAAGGCGAATCCGAAACGCGCCGCGATCGGGACCGTCATCGAAGCGCAGCTCGACAAGGGTCGCGGTCCGGTCGCCACGGTCATCGTCCAGACGGGCACGCTTCGGGTTGGCGACGTCGTCGTGGCCGGCACGACGTACGGCAAGGTCAAGGCGCTCGAGAGCGCCGCCGGCAAGCGTGTCGCCAAGGCGGGACCGTCGAGCGCCGTCGTCGTGCTCGGCCTGTCCGAGGTCCCGGGCGCCGGCGACATCCTGCGCGTGGTCGGCGACGAGCGTGCGGCCCGCACGATGGTGGAGCAGCGACAGGCGGCCGCCACGGCCCGCGCCGGCGACGGGAGCGGGCGGGCGACGCTCGAGGATCTGTACCGCCAGCTTCAGAAGGGCGAAGCCAAGGAGCTCCGCATCATCATCAAGGCGGACGTCTCCGGATCCCTCGACGCCATCAAGCACTCGCTCGACCAGCTCGGCAGCGACGACGTGAGGATCAACGTCATCCACGATGCCGCCGGCGAGATCACGGACAACGACGTCATGCTGGCGGCTGCATCGAACGCCATCGTCATCGGGTTCAGCACGAAGGCCACGGACACGGCGATGCGGGCCGCCGAGAGCGAGGGCGTCGAGATCCGCCTCTACGACATCATCTACCAGCTCAAGGACGACGTGGAGAAGGCGCTCCACGGCCTCCTCGAGCCCGAGCTCGTCGAGGTCGTCGAAGGGCGGGCCGAGGTCCGTCAGGTCTTCAAGGTCGGCAAGTCGACGGTCGTTGCCGGCTGCTACGTGACCGATGGGAGGATCGTTCGCGGCGGCGCCAGGGTCTGGCGAGGCGGCCAGGTCGTGGCCACGGATCGGATCGAGTCTCTGCGCCGGTTCCGCGACGACGTCCGCGAGGTCGCGACCGGCTTCGAGTGCGGCATCGGGTTGGCGTCGGTCAACGACCTCGTCGAGGGCGATGTCATCGAGTGCTTCACGACCCAGCTGGTGAGTCGATCCGCAGGCTAGTGCGACAGCTCAGATGACTGCGCGGACCGACCGGATCGACGCCCAGCTCCGCGAGGAGATCGGGTCCATCCTCAGCCGCGACGTGGCCGATCCACGGATCGGGTTCGTCACGGTGACGGCCGTCGAGACCGCGCCCGACCTGTCGCACGCCCGCGTCTGGGTGAGCATCATCGGGACGGCGACCGAGCGGACGGAGACCGTTCGCGCCCTCCGGGGCGCCATGCGCTTCGTCCGCCATGAGCTCGGGCGGCGCCTCGCACTCCGACGCATCCCGGTCCTCCACGTCCGCCTCGACGACAGGGCCGAGCGAGGCACGCGTCTGATGAAGATCATCGACGAGATCGAGGCCGGGACGTTCGAGGGAGACGAGCCGCGGCCCGAGCCGCTGCCGACGCCTGGGACGGTACGTCCGCCGACGGAGGATCGCTCGTGACCGTCGATCTTGGCCCCTATGCCGACGCGGTCCCGGACCTTGTCCTCGAGCGGTTGTCCGCGGCCCGGATGGTCCTGTCGGTCGGTCACGAGAATCCCGATGGCGACTCGCTGGGCGCGTCGATGGCGGTGGCGATGGTCGCCGAGCGGCTCGGCGCCCGAGCCGATGTCATGTGCGGCGACCCGGTGCCCGACGCCTACGCCTACCTGCCCGGGATCGAGCGGGTCCGGATCGCCCCCGATCCCGACGCACGCTACGACCTGCTCGTCGTGTCGGATTGTGGGTCTCTCGATCGGATCGGGCCCGTCCGCGACGCCCATGGCGAACTCTTCGCGAGGCTGCCGCACCTCGTCATCGACCACCATGCATCCAACGACCATGCCGATCCTGGCAGCTGGATCGACCCGTCCGCGGCCGCCACGTGCGAGATGGTCGCGCTTCTCGCGACGAGGCTCGGTGTGCCCCTCTCCTGGGCCGACGGGGGATTGGCGACGGCGCTCCTGTCGGGGATCGTCATGGACACGGCAACCTTCGCTCATCCGAATGCGACAGCGCGGACGCTCATGGTCGCCGCCGCTCTCGTCGAGGCCGGCGGCCCCCTGTCCGAGATCAGCCGCCGCCTCTACCGCACCAAGCCCGACGCCCAGCTCCGCCTCTTCGGTCTCGTCCTGGGGCGCTCGAGGACGACTCCCGACGGCCGCGTCGTGTATTCGACGATGACCGACGCCGACCTCGCGGCCACGGGAGCGTCAGCCGAGCACTCCGAGGGGATCATCGATCTCCTGTCCCAATCGGAGACGGCCGATGTCGCGGTGCTCCTCAAGGAGACGGACGACGGGGTCCGGCTGTCCATCCGAACGAAGCCGGGCGGCGTCGACGCGACCGCGTTGGCCGGCCGATTCGGGGGCGGTGGGCACGCCCGAGCCGCGGGAGCGACGATCGAGATTCCCCTCGAAGCCGCGCTCGATACGGTGCTCCGCGAGGCCCAGAGTCTCGCCGCCGCCAACGAGCCGTAGGCCGACGCGATGGACGGCGTCCTCGTCATCGCCAAGCCAACCGGACCGACCTCTCACGACGTCGTCGGCCTCATCCGGCGCCTCACGGCGACGAAGCGTGTCGGGCACGGTGGGACGCTCGACCCGTTCGCGTCGGGCGTCCTGCCAGTCTTCCTGGGCAAGGCCACACGTCTCGTCGAGTTCCACGCCGCATCGCGCAAGCGCTATCGGGCGACCGTCTGCCTGGGCGCGAGTTCCACGACCGACGACCTGGAGGGCGAGATCCAGACGGTCGACGGCCCACCGATCGGGCGCGCCGAGGTCGAGGCCGCACTCGCCACGCAGCAAGGGCCCATCCGACAGCAACCGCCGGCGTTCTCGGCTATCAACGTCCGGGGTCGCCGCGCCTACGCCCTGGCTCGCCAGGGAGAACGGCCCGAGCTGCCCGCCCGTGACGTGACGATCCACGCCCTCGCGCTGCTCGAGTGGGACGAGACCGAGGCCGATCATCCGATCGCCGTCGTCGAGGTCGAGTGCTCCGCCGGGACCTACGTTCGTGCGCTCGCCCGCGACCTCGGGCAGGCCGTGGGTTCGGCCGCCTATCTCGGTGCTCTCGTTCGAACGGCATCCGGGCCGTTCCGGATCGAGGATGCCGTCACCCTCGACCAGATCAGGGCGGCGGCAGCGGACGGACCGGACCGTATCGCGCCACTGCTCCTTCCGCCCGACGCGGGACTCGATGCGCTGCCGGAGATATCGCTCGACGACGCGACGCTCGAGGCCCTCGTTCGGGGACGGGAGGTACCCGCCATGGAGGCGGCGAGCACGGAAGGGCCGATCCGGGTCCGCGATCGAACGGGCCGCCTGGTCGCCGTCGGGCGGTTGTCCGGCGGCACTCTCCGGCCTACCAAGGTCCTGGTCGATATCGCCCGTGCCTGAAGCACGCGTCATCGAAGGACTGCCGGCGCTCGATCGCGGCGCCGGCCGGATCTTCGCGGTCGTGGGTGTGTTCGACGGCCTGCATCGCGGCCATGCGTACCTCGTCCGCCAGCTGGTCCGCGAGTCGCGCCTCAGGGACTCCCGCCCTGCCGTGATCACGTTCGATCACCATCCCGACGAGATCATCCGCGGCGCGGCTCCGCCGCTCCTCCTCGATCCGGCCGAGCGCATCGCACGCATGTCCAGCCTGGGCGTCCAAGTCGTCCTCGTGGCGCATTTCGACGAGAGGCTGCGGCGGACGACCTACATCGACTTCATCGACGCCCTTCGTCAGCGGGTCGATCTCGCCGGCATCCTCATGACCAGCGAGTCGGCCTTCGGCCACGAGCGGCGCGGCACCCCGGACGCGGTCGCGGCCCTCGGCAGGGACCGTGGCTTCGATGTCGTCGTCGTCGAACCGCTGACGATCGACGGCCACTCGGTGAGCAGCTCGGCGATCCGCGCCTCCATCGCGGCCGGCGAGCTGCGGGCTGCCGGGCAGCTGCTTGGCCGGCGTGTCGCGGTGACGGGCGAGATCCCTGCGAGCTCGCCGCGCACAGTGACGTTCGCCCTTCCGGTCGCCCTCCCACCGGTCGGGCGCTACGAGGCCATCGTCGGCCCGCCGGTCGATGTCGGCCCCGCCGCCCGCAGGATCGAGCGGCGACGCTCGGTGAGCGTGAGCCCGGTCGGTATCGACCTGGCTTCCGACGCCCCCAGCGGAGCGAGGCTTCGTGTCGCTTTCCCGGGATGAGAGGCGCGCCGAGTTTGCCGCCTGAGGGCCGCCCTGCTACCCTCCGTCTGTTTAGTTTCAGACAGACTGAAGAAGCAGTAGTAGTTCGTGTCGGAGGGATAGTGCCGCTCACGCGAGACGAGAAGCAGCAGACGATCGCAGAGAATGCGGTCCACGAAGGTGACACCGGGTCGACCGAGGTCCAGATCGCGCTCCTGACGGGGCGGATCAAGGACCTGACCGAGCACCTCAAGCGCTTCCCGAAGGACAATCACTCGCGGCGCGGCCTCCTGAAGCTCGTCGGTCAGCGACGGCGGCTCCTGGCGTACCTCGTCAGGAGAGAACCCGCCCGCTACCGCGCCGTCATCGGACGGCTCGGACTGCGCCGCTAGGCGATACCCGACCTCGGACCCCGGCGTGATAACCGGGGTCCTCCCGTCTCCCGGGTCGGATCCGCGCGGCAGACCGTTGAGCCCACCTCTACCACGTCCAGGAGGACAACACAGCGTGCCCCACATCGTAGAGACCCAGATCGGTGGCCAGACGCTGACCATCGAGACCGGCAAGATCGCTTTGCTTGCCGGCGGCTCCGTCACCGTCCGCTACGGCGACACCGTGGTGCTCGGGACGGCCAACCGGTCGGAGCCGCGGCCGGGCCTCGACTTCTTCCCCCTGACGGTCGATTTCGAGGAGCGGATGTACGCCGCCGGGAAGATCCCGGGCGGTTTCATCAAGCGTGAGTCCCGGCCGTCCGAGGCCGCGATCCTCGCCGCTCGCCTGACAGATCGGCCCATCCGCCCGCTCTTCCCCGAGGGTTACAAGGACGACGTCCAGGTCGTCATCACCGTCCTCTCGACGGACCAGGAGAACGATCCCGACATCCTCGGGACGCTTGCCGGATCGGCCGCCCTCTCGATCAGCTCGATCCCGTTCCTCGGGCCCATCGCAGCCGTGCGCATCGGCCGGATCGGCGACCAGTTCATCGTCAACCCGACGACGACCCAGCTCGCCGACTCGGACATCGACCTCATCGTGTCCGGGACGCGCGACGCGATCATGATGGTCGAAGCGGCCGCCGGCATCGTCCCCGAGGACGTCATGGCCGACGCCATCCTGTACGCCCACCGGGCACTCCAGCCGCTCATCGACCTCCAGGAGGAGCTCGTCGCGGCCGTTGGCAAGCCAAAGGTCACGCCGTATCTCGAGCCGGGCGTCGACTCCGTCCTGACGTTCGTCAGGAGGGTCGAGGCCGGCGAGCCGTTCGTCGTCATCGACGTCGAGACCACGGGCATCGATCCGCGGACATCGGATCTCGTCGAGGTGGCCGCGGTACGCGTCCACGGCGGGGCGATCGTCGATCGCTTCTCGACCCTGGTCGACGCCGGACGACCGATCGTCGGCAACCAGATGCATCGCATCATCACGGCCGACATCGCGGGCAAGCCATCGCCGCGCGATGCCGTCGAGCAGCTGCTCGCCTTCGCCGGCGACGCGACGATCGTCGGACATTCGGTCGGCTTCGACCTGGGCTTTATCGAGGAGGCGAGGGGCGATGGCTTCCGCTTCGCACCGGGCACCTACCTCGACACCCTGACGATCAGCCGAGAGACCCTGCCGGGCGCCGAGTCGTACAAGCTCGGTGACCTGGCCCGCTTCCTCGACATCGAGCTGACCGAGAGCCACCGGGCGTTGCCCGACGCGGAGGCGACGGCGAACCTCCTGCTCTGGCTGGCTCGGGATTTGCCTCCGCGGATCGCGGCCATCCGCGAGGCGGTCGCGACCGCGATCCGGGCCAACCGGACCGGCGGCGACGGCGAAGCGCTGCTCGAGGCCGCCCGTCGCGACGCGAGGGTCGGCAAGGCGCTCTTCGGGCTCATCCGCAAGAAGACGGTCCGCCGGCTCGTCCTCGACGAGGGGATCCGGATGGATGGCCGCGGCGTCGACGAGATCCGACCAATCTCGGTCGAGGTCGGCATCCTCCCGCGGGCCCACGGCACGGGTCTCTTCACCCGCGGCCAGACCCAGGCGCTGACGATCGCGACGCTCGGACCGTCCTCGGACGTCCAGCGCATCGACACCATCAGCCCCGACACCGAGAAGCGCTATCTCCACCACTACAACATGCCGCCCTACTCGACCGGCGAGAACAAGCAGATGCGCGGACCCGGCCGGCGCGAGATCGGCCACGGCAACCTCGCGGAGCGGGCTCTCCTGCCGGTGCTCCCGCCGAGCGACGTGTTCCCCTATGTCATCCGCCTCGTGTCCGAATGCGTGACCTCCAACGGTTCGACGTCGATGGCCTCGACCTGCGGTAGCTCGCTGGCGCTCATGGACGCGGGCGTGCCGATCTCGGCTCACGTCGGGGGAGCGGCGATGGGCCTGATCAAGGACCCCGAGACGGGCCGCTTCGCGGTCCTCACCGACATCCTCGGCAAGGAGGACCAGTTCGGTGACATGGACTTCAAGGTGACCGGCACCCGCCAGGGCGTCACGGCCATCCAGATGGACATCAAGATCCAGGGCATCGACGAGGCGGTCATACGCGACGGCCTGGCCAAGGCCCACACCGCGCGGATGACGATCCTCGACAAGATGGAAGCGGTCATCTCCGAGCCACGCACCGAGATGAGCGAGTTCGCGCCGCGCATCATCACGATCAAGATCAACCCCGACAAGATCCGCGACATCATCGGCAAGGGTGGCTCGATGATCCGCAAGATCCAGGAGGAGACCGGAACGGAGATCAACGTCGAGGACGACGGGACCGTGGAGATCGCGGCCGTCTCCGGCGAGAACTCCCGCAAGGCCATCAACTGGATCGAGAGCCTGACCCGAGATGTCGAGGTTGGCGGGCTCTATCTCGGCAAGGTGACCAGGATCATGGCCTTCGGCGCGTTCGTCGAGATCCTGCCGGGCAAGGAGGGCCTCGTCCGGATCGGCGAGCTGGCCGACTACCACGTGCCGACGGTCGAGGACGTCGTCCAGGTCGGCGACGAGGTCATGGTGGTCGTGCTCGAGATCGATCGCCAGGGCCGCGTCAACCTGTCGCGCAAGGCGGCGATGCAGCGCCACCTGGCACGAGAGCTCGTCTGAGCGGACCGCCAGCCCGTGGCCTCCCGTCCGTCCGTCGGGATGGGAGGGAGGCCACTGCTATACTCGAACGGTGCCCTCCGAGCCCTGACCACAGCGGAGCCATGCCCGGCGTGACATCCGAACAGCTGACCGTCGCGGTCGTGGGCGCGACCGGTGCCGTGGGGCGCACGATGAGTGCCGTGCTCGTCGAGCGGGGCGTCCCGATCCGCGAGCTTCGTCTTCTGGCTTCGGAGCGATCGGTCGGCCGGTCGGTCCAGATCGCCGGCCGCAGCCACGTCGTCGAGCGGGCCACCCCGGAGACGTTCGATGGGGTCGATATCGCGCTGTTCTCGGCCGGGGGCACCGTGTCCCGCGATCTGGCTCCGCAGGCGGTCGCCCGAGGATGCACGGTCATCGACAACAGCTCGGCCTGGCGGATGGATCCGACCGTCCCACTCATCGTCTCGCAGGTCAATCCGCGGGATGGGGAATGGCATGAGGGCATCGTCGCCAACCCGAACTGCTCGACGATGCAGCTGGCCCCGGTGCTCATGGCGCTGCGCGACGCGGTCGGGATCGAGCGGGTCGTCGTCGACACCTACCAGTCGGTGTCGGGGACCGGCGGCCGCGCGATCGCCGAGCTCGAGGACCAGGTCCGGGCGCATGCCGCGGGAAGGCCCAAGGTCGCGTCCGTCTATCCGCATCCGATCGCCTTCAACGCCATCCCGGAGATCGACGCGTTCACGGAGAGCGGCTACACGAGGGAGGAGGTGAAGGTGATCGACGAGACCCGCAAGATCCTTCACCTGCCCGAGCTGCGCCTCTCCTGCACGGCGGTCCGGATTCCGGTCTTCGTCGCCCATTCCGAGGCCGTCCATGTCGAGACCGTCGACGCCATCACGCCCGATCGCGCGCGCGAGGCCTTCGCGGCCGTGCCCGGCGTCCTCGTCCGGGACGAGCCGGCGGAGCACGTCTATCCGCTCGCGAGCGAGGCCGCCGGACGTGACGAGGTCTTCGTCGGACGGGTGAGACAGGACCCGTCGATCCCGGGCGGACGTGGACTCGCCTTCTGGGTCGTGTCCGACAATCTGCGTAAGGGCGCCGCGACGAACGCGGTCGAGATCGCCGAGCTGCTCATCGACCGCGGCTGGATCCGGGCCCGCTCCCGACGTTCGCCGGTCGCGGCCGCCGGGGGACCGGCGTGACGGACGACGAGCGCCGAGCGGGCCTCGAGGCGATCGCCTCCGAGGTCCGAGGCTGCACGCGTTGTCGTCTCCACGAACGACGCACCCGGGCCGTCCCCGGCGAGGGCCATCCCGGCACGGAGGTCGTGTTCGTCGGTGAGGCACCTGGCCAGACCGAGGACCGTCAGGGCCGTCCGTTCGTCGGGCGCGCCGGCGACCTCCTCGTCCGCCTCCTCGGTGAGATCGGATGGCGCCGCGAGGAGGTCTTCATCACGAACATCGTCAAGTGTCGACCACCGGATAACCGTGACCCGGAGCCGGACGAGGTCGCCGCCTGTGCGCCGTTCCTGCGCCGACAGCTCGAGACGATCGACCCGGCGCTCGTCGTGACCCTCGGCCGTCACTCGATGGCGCGCTTCATGCCGGGCACGAAGATCGGCGCCGCCCACGGCACGGCGCGACCGGCCGACCCATCGATCGGCGCGAGGCACGCTACGGTGTACGCGATGTATCACCCGGCCGCCGCCCTTCGGACCCCCGCCATCGAACGCCAGAGCTTCGAGGACGCTCGCGGCATCCCGCGCACCCTCGAGGACGCCCGACGGGCCCGGGGCGCCGCCGTGTCCGCTTCGACCGAGCCGACGGCGGCGGGGCGCGCCTGATGGCGCCACGCGACAGCACGAACGGCGCGGGTCAGACGCCGCTCCGGATCATCCCCCTCGGCGGGGTGGGGGAGATCGGCAAGAACATG
>Ga0209109_10002322_pt1 | contig 10453 bp, 10 predicted proteins | sample Rifsed10ft2_FD_184004 | JGI IMG/M metagenome (GOLD analysis project Ga0209109, IMG submission 184004) | Soil microbial communities from Rifle, Colorado, USA - sediment 10ft 2 (version 2) | ecosystem: Environmental > Terrestrial > Deep subsurface > Rock core/Sediment | place: Rifle, Colorado... | reverse complement strand
AATTATTCGCTGCTGGCGAAACGGGAAGCCGCGGAAAGCGCGCGCGAGGAAGTGAAACGCCTGCAGGCCGGGCACTATCCCACGCTCGACCTGGTCGGCACGCGCACGCGCAACGATGCCGACGGCAGCATCACCGGCACCGGTATCCGCAGCGACAACACCGTGGTGGGCTTGCAATTGAACGTGCCGCTCTATCAAGGCGGGCTCGTCAGCGCGCGCGCCGAGGAAGCGGCGCATCGCTTCGACGCCGCGCAGCAGGAACTCGAGGCGAGCCGGCGCCAGATCGAGCGCACCACGCGCGCCGCCTACCTCGGGGTGGCGGGCGGCGCGGCCAAAGTCACGGCGCTGTTGCAGGCGGTGACGGCCAGCGAATCCGCGCTGGCGGCCAAAACCGAGGGCTTTGCGGCCGGCGTCAACACGAATCTCGAAGTGCTGGATGCCAGCCGCGACCTGTTCCGCGCCAAGCGCGACCTGGCCGGGGCACGGTATGATTACCTGCTCAACCTGCTGCGCCTGAAGCAGGCGGCGGGAACCTTGAGCGAAAACGACCTGGCGCAGATCAACGGATGGCTGCAATGAGCAACGCGCGATATGACACGCCGCAGGAAGCCGAAAGCGCGTTTTACGCCGCGTTCATCAAGCGCGACGTCAGCGCCATGATGTCGGTGTGGGCCGAGCACGAAAACATCAGCTGCATCCATCCGCTCGGTCCGATACTCCGCGGGCCGGAAGCGATCCGTGAATCCTGGGAAGCGCTGTTTCGCAACGCACCGGACATGCAATTCATGATCACCGAGCGTTCCCGCACCCAGGACGGCGAACTCGCGATCCACATCGTGGAGGAACACATCCGCATCAAGAACCGGCCGGCGGGCTCGCCGGTCCAGGCCACCAACGTTTATCGCCTGACCGAAAACGGCTGGCGCATGGTGGTGCACCACGCCTCGCCGTCGCCGCCCGAGTCAAAACCCGAGCCGCAGACGCTGCATTGAAACCGTGAGACGTGAATCGTAAGTCGTGAGTCGTAAAAAATCCGGCTTACGTCTCACGACTAACGACTCACGATTTACGGCTTACGAATCACGCATCGAGCAATTGCTCGATGAGACGCATGTTGGCCGCGAGCGCGCCGCGGTTTTCTTCCACCATTTTTCTTCCGGCCTCGCCGGCGCGGTCGCGGCGGTTGGCATTGCCGAGAAAATCGGAAACCGCGGGCGCGAGCTGCGCCGGAGTCCTGATCTGCACGCCGGCCCCGCGCTCCAGCGTCATCAGGCTGATCTCCTGAAAGTTGAACATGTGCGGCCCGAAGACGACGGGCTTGCCCACGGCCGAGGCCTCGAGCAGGTTGTGCCCGCCGATCGGAACCAGGCTCCCGCCGATAAAGGCGCAGTCGGCCGCGGCGAAAAACAATGGCAATTCACCCATGGTGTCACCGACCAGAATCTCCACCGCGGGATCCACGGCGCCGGGGGTTTCACTGCGCAGCGCGGTCTGAAATCCCTGCTTGCGGCATAATTTGGCCACCGAGGAAAATCGTTCGGGATGGCGCGGCACGAGCACCAGCAGCATGTCGGCAAATCGCGGTTGTTGCTTCAGCTCCACCAGCGCCGCCAAGACCATCTCTTCCTCGCTGGCGTGCGTGCTCGCGGCCAGCCACACCGGCCGACCCTGTCCCCAGGCCAGCCGCAGCACTTCCGCGGATTCCCGCAGGCTCGCGCCGCCGTTCAGCTCGAATTTGATGCTCCCGGTCACCTCCACCGACTCCGGCGCCGCCCCGAGAGAATACAGCCGTTCCGCGTCCGCATGCGATTGCGCCGCAAAACGGTTCACCTGCTGCAATGTCGCGCGCACCAGACCGGCGAAGCGCCGGTATTTGTGCGTCGAGGGCAATGACAGGCGCACGTTGGTGACGAACACCGGAATGGAACGCTCGCGGCACAGATGAAAAATATTCGGCCACAGCTCGGTTTCCATGATGATCGCCAGCGCGGGCCGGGTACGGTCGAGAAAGCGGCTGACCGCCGAGGGATAGTCGTAAGGGACGTAACAATGCGCCACCGAATCGTCGAAGAGTTGCCTGACCTGCGCCGAGCCGGTCGGTGTCATGGTGGTAATGAGTATTGTGTAATCGGGATAACGTGACATGAGTTCACGCACGAGCGGCACGGTCGCGCGCACTTCCCCGACGGACACGGCGTGAATCCAGATGACGCGCGCGGTCGACAGCGGCGCGATGAATCCGAAACGCTCCTTGATCCGTTTCCAGTAATCCGGGTTGCTCATTCCGCGCCAGCACAGGCGCACCAGCACCAATGGCAGCAGCAGACGCAGTAACCATATATATAAGTCACGCATCACACGACCTTCAATTCCGTCAGCGCCTGCCAGACCGACTCCACGTTGGGGATCCGCCGGGAATCGCCTACATTACGCACCCGTTCCGGCCGGGCCGCGACCACGCCGGTGAGCGTCGGCGAGGTGTCGGTAAAAATCGCCACCGTCGGGCGCTCGAGGGCCGCACTAAGGTGCACCAGCCCGGTGTCCACACCCACCACGGCCGGCGCGCGGCCCATGAGCGCGGCCAGTTCGCGCAGGCCCAGCCGCGGCAATACGACGGCATTCGCCAGTTGCCGCGCAAGCTTTTGGGCATGCCGCTGCTCATCCGGACTTCCCCACGGGAGCAACAACGGCATTCCCCGGCCGGCCAGTTTTTTTCCCAGTTCAATCCACTGCGCGTCCGGCCAGCGTTTGCTGGCACGGCTCGTGGCGTGCAACCCGACGATGCTTTTTCCGGGAACGGAAAATGGAAATGTTATCTCGGGGGCGCGGATGCCGTAATCGGGCGCGCCCGCCGGCGGAGGATACCCCAGCGCCTGCGCGGCGAGATCGCGGTTGCGTTCGACCGCGTGGCGCCCGCGCGCGACGTGAAATGCCTGATCGTAAAAACACGCGGCCAGCGATTCACGCGCCGTGGTTCGGCCCGGCCCGCGGGTCGGGCCGCGTGCCAGGCGCGCCAGCAACGCGCTTTTCAACAATCCCTGAGAATCGAGCACGATGTCATAGGTTTTGGTCTGAAGATCACGGCGGAAACGCGCGATATCGCGCCACGTGGCGGGTGCCATCAGTCGACGACGCCAACGACGCATGCCCACGGGGATCACCCGCCGGACGCGAGGATGCATGGCCGGGATGTCGGCAAAATCTTCCTCCACCACCCAGTCGATTTCAGTCCCGGGTGACTGCGCGAGCATGTCCGCCACCACCGGCAGATTGTGGATGACATCGCCCAATGAAGAAGTTTTAACGATCAGCAGCTGCATGCCCTGCCAAACCCGATCGGTTCACGCGCGACGCGGACGGATGCCGGCCAATCGTTATCCTACTGTCGGCCACTCTGCCTCCCGGCACCGTCGGCCAAGGCCTGCTCGACCGCGGTGATCACCATCGCCGCCGGAAGATCGTCCAGGCAACGGCTGTAACTTTCCTTGTGCCGCTCGCATCCCTCCATGCGGCACGGCATGCATTCGGCGATCCCCTGCACCAGCAATACATTGCCCGCGTGCTGCCAGGGGCGGTTGAGCATGGCATAAGGGCTGGGATCGCTGTTTCCGTGCGCCGGCCAGGGTCCCCACTTCACCGGGTTGGTCGGCCCGTAGATGGCCACCACCGGCACACCCACGGCGGCCGCCTGATGCGTCACGGAGGTGTCCGGCCCGACAAAGATCGCCGCGGAGCGCAGCAGAGACGTGATCGCGCCGAAGCCGATCGTGCCCGCCAGGCTTGCCACACCGGTGTCAAACGACTTTGCGAGTGCAGCACAGAACGCGCGCTCGTCCGCGTCCGGACCGCCGGTCAGAACGACGTCGAGTCCTCGAGTGCGGAGGTGCGCGATGAGCGCGACCCAGCCCGCGCGGGTCCAGCGCTTGTAACGCCACATCGGGTAAGGATGCACCACCGCGTACGTTCCCGGGGCCAGGGTTTGCAACAGGTGGGGACGGACCGCGTCCGCGGCATTCGGAACTTGCGGCGGGACCACTTCGTAATGACGGGTGATCGCAAGCAAATCGGCCAAACGCAGGTTTTGCACGACCGTGTGGGTGGTCACGTCGTCGAGCACCGTCACCGCCTCGCAGGACCAGCGTTTCCACGCGCTCTTCCAGCCATTGTCCGGGACGATACCGATACGCCGGGACGACGCGAGCAGCGCATAAAAATGCCCGCGGTCGTTGGCCTGGGTGGTGAGCGCCAGATCGTAACGGCGAAAAATGCGCCGCGCGAGCGCGCGGTAACCCGCCAGGTCGGGATGCTCGTCGCTTTCGATGACCGTATTGCAATCCGGATTGCCTTCGAGCATTCCACCCTTGTTCGTGTACACCAGTGCGTCGATGACCGCCGCCGGATAAGCGCGCCGCAACGACCTGAGCAACGGCGTTACCAGCAACACATCGCCGACCTGTCGGGTCGCGATGAGCAGGATGCGTTGGGGAGCCGCGGCGGTCGCCGTCATGGTTGACACCCGTGCGGCTTCGGGTTTCGGTGTATCAACGGGTGCGCACCGTCTCGCGACCGAGACGATTCGGCCGGCAAATAATGATCGGCGAATTCCATGTTAATTTTTCTTGCACGCATGCCGGGCTTGATTTGATTGTAGAGACAGCCACCATGGCGCATCGATTCTCTTCATAATAAGGCTGGCGATATTCACGGCATGCCGGGAACTGTGTACACTCCGGTTCCTTCCCTATTGTAACTGATCGTCGTCGCGTCACGATTCAACACGCGACGGTCGTGCCAAGGCGGCGTGGCCCGGACATGGACAAAGCTGAAACCCTACACGTTGTCGAGCCCACGCTGCAGGATGAGACCGGTCACTGTCTCAGTTTCCTCGAATCCGTATTCCTCGCGAGGGACCGGCCTTTCCCGGTTGTCTTCTGGGTGGGCCGCAAGGCCCGCCTGCGGCATTTCGTGGCGTCAGGCGCGAGCGTCCGGCCCTATTTTCACCGGCGATTCCGCAAGCTCCAAGCCTTTCTGCTCTATCGCCGTTTGCTCGCCGGGACCGGGCGGTTGTTCCTCCCGACCGCCGGGAGAACAGACCTGATCCTGCTCCATTGGGCCGCGAGAAAACCGATACCGCCCGGAAAGGTGATCCTCTATTTTCACTGGCTGCGTTCCTCACCGGAGCGGTTGCGTTCTCTCGCGCGGTTGGCGCGGAAGCAGCCGCAGCTGACGGTACTGGGGCCCACCGAAACCGTGGCCAAAATCCTGCGCGACAGCGGTTTCGCCGATGCGCGCATGGCTCCGTATCCGCTTACGCCGCATCCGTTTCCCCGCGCCGTTCCGTTCACGCATGTGCTCTATGCCGGGGCCGCGCGACAGGACAAGGGGATCGCGGCCGTCGTGGATTTTGTTGCGCACCTCGCCGCCTCGGGATCAAATCTTCCGGTCATCGTGCAGACATCGCCCGACCACCAGCACCGTTACGATTCCAAAACCGCGGACGATCTCGCACGGCTGGAGCGGATCGGCTATCCGCGCCTGATGATCCGGCCGGAAACCCTGTCGAAGGAAGATTACACCGCGCTTTATGCCGGGGCTGTCTGTTTGCAACCGTATCGCCGGCAGGATTTTAGCGACCGCGTGAGCGGCATCACGCTGGATGCCCTGTCGTTGGGCGCGCCCGTCATCACGACTGCCGGAACCTGGATGGGTCGGCTGGTGGAGCGCTACGGAGCCGGACTGGCCGTGAAGGATTTCTCACCGGCATCGCTCCAAGCGGCCGTGGAAACCGTCCGGAAGCAGTACGACGTCTACGCCAGCCGCGCGTGCGAGGGCGGTGCCGCCCTGCGTGTGGAGAACAGCGGCCAACACCTCATGGATATTTTCACCGAAAAACCGGGATCATCGCCGGTGTCTGCCGGCGGCCAGCGCGGCCTGGCTGCTCATCCGCCCGGGTGAACCGGGTCACCGATCGTCGATGCGCGTGCCGATCGTCTTCTCCAGGTACATTAATTTCAGGTAGCGGTAGTAGGACGACTGCGCGCCGGCAACCGCCAGGATGATGCCCTCGCGACCGTCCAGGAAACCGCGGCGGAACAGATACGCGCGCACGAATGACCACAGACCGTGTGTCAGGGCGCGCCCTATACCGCCGCGACGCCCTTTCTGATACATGGCGCGCGCGCCGGCGCTCGTATACCGATTGAGTTTTTCCAGCAACTGATCGAGGCTATGATACGCGAGATGTGACAACGGATTCACGAGCCTTCCGGGCTGACCGTCGAACAGCAACCGTTCATGGACGATGTCATCGCTGAAACGCGCCGCGCTGCGCCGGAACAGGCGCACCACGTAATCCGGCCACCAATCGCCGTGACGGATTTCACGTCCGCAAAAGACCGACAGACGCGGGATTTCAAATGCAATGACCCTGCCCGGTTCGCGCAACGCCGCCTGAATCTCCGCGCGCAGATTCCCGGTGACCCGCTCGTCCGCGTCCAGCGACAGCACCCAATCGCCGGTCGCATGAGTCAGCGCGCGATTTTTCTGCGCGCCGAAGCCCTGCCAGTTGGCGTTGACGTGAACCTGGCCGGTGTACTCGCGGCATATGCTCACGGTACCGTCGGTGGAACCCGAATCCAGAACGATGATCTCGTCCGCCCACCGCACGCTCTCGAGACAGTCGCGGATGTTGTCGGCCTCGTTGAGCGTGATGATGACGACGGAAAGTCTGGCCATTACCGGTTCACACGGATTCCGGCGTTGAGGGTGTGGCGCGGCGACGCGGCAAGGCCGCGAATACCACGCCGGCCATCACGGTATAGACCTTGCCCTCGTGGGTATAAAGCAGCGAGGTATTGAACAGCCCCGCCACCGCCATCATCGCCACGATGCCCTGCGCCAGCACCCGCCAGTCCGGTGTCAGGGCCGCGGTTGCCCGCCACTGGCGGATTAGCATCACGAGATAAACTACCAGTCCCGCCAGGCCCAATTGCGTCGCGATCATGAGATATTCATTGTGCGCGTCGGAAAGCTTGATTGTCTCGCGGCCGGAGACAAGCTCGGCGTATTCCTTTTTCCAGCTCCCCGTGCCGCCGCCGAAAACGGGATGGCGCGCGATCAATGTCAAAGTATTGAGGTAATGCTCGAGACGAAGACTGACGCCGCCCTCGGCACTCGCGTTAGATTTTCGATCGACGGAGGAACTGAATTCGTGAATCTCATTGACGGCCAGATGCACGCGCTCCTCGAACACGGCGGACGTGGCATACAGCGAACCCACCAGCGTCACGGCCAACAACGACGCAACCAGGGCTCCGCGCCAGCGCCACTGCTGCAAGCACAGCGCTCCCACGAGCACGAAAAACACCACCCAGCCGGTGCGTCCCGAGGTCATGAAAAACAGATTGTAGGCGGTAAGTACCGCGCCGAGCACGCACGGCCAGCGCCAGCGTGGATGGCGCAGCGCCCAGCTCAATAGGAGATAGAGCAACAGGGCCATGAGCACCCCGTGAAGGATGTGGGTCTTGGCGATGGAATAATCTTCGGCAAAGGCATCCAGAGGCAAAAGTCCGAGCAATTTTGCGTAGGACAGCAGCAGCACGAACCCCATCGAGACCACGAACGACGCGTACGCGCGCGTCCGCCACTCGGTCTGGTCCAGGATAGAAATCACGACCGGAATGTACAGCAGCTTACTGTACTTGCCGAGCACGGCGCGGACGTCCTCAAACCCTGCGCTCGAATAAAGCCCACCCAGGCATAGCAGCCCGAAGAACACGATCGCGTAACGTGCCACCGGATTCTCCCAGATTCGGAATAGCTTACCGGCCCAGTCACCGGTGGCGAGCCAGGCCAGAACCGATAGCGAGCTTGCCACTGCAAAAAGGGTTGTCGAGAACGGCAATGAGAATATGGATATCACGGCCAGGCCCTTGCCCGTCGCGTCGATTCGCCGTGACCAGACGGTGTCACGCCAGGCCATGCTAGGCGCCCTTTACGATCCGGTAATGTCGCTTGCTCAATTCCCAGCCGAAGGCGCGCTCCAGCGACATGAGCCACCGGTGCTTGCGCTCGCGTCGCGTCGGCGAATGGCCGGGGTCGGGAACGAACGAGGTTTCCGCCTCGCGCGCCAGCCAATCCCGCATGATTGCCGGATGCGTGCCCTCAAAACAGCGCAATGCCTGTGGATCGATGGTGTAGGAATTGAACGCGGGCGGCGCGTGGCCCCAGTAGCGGCTGACGCGCTGGATTTTTTCGCGCATGCGATCCTGCCGGCGCGCGTGGCCATAGTGATAGATATGGGCACCGGCCAGCGCCGCATACGGGTAGCGTCCGCGCTTGTTGTGATCCATGACGACAAAAAACAGGCCGTCGGGCGAGTAGTTGCGAATGCTGTTCCGGATGATGCGCGGCGCCCGGCGGTACCAGCCCGGACTGACCGCGATCCATTCGGTGCCGCCGAAAAAATGGTAATAATCGAAAACCAGGGCTTCGACCCCGGGATTGTCCGCGTGCCGCTCCATGGCGGCCCGGATCGCGGGCAAATCGCTTTCGTGCAGCACTTCATCCCCTTCCAGGTAAAACGCCCAGTCACCGGCGCAATTGAACTGGGCGATCATCTTCTGTTGCGCGTAGACGTATCCCCGGTCGGTCATGGATTCATTCCACTGCGTCTCGATCGTGCGCAGCTTGGGCTCCTCCCGCGCCAGCGCGCGCAGGCGTTCCGGCGTGTCGTCATCTCCCCGCGCCACCGCCACCACGAACTCATCGCAAATCGGCAGCACCGAGCGGATGCTTTCGATGAAGGGATAACCGAGCAGCGTGCCATTTCGCACGAAGGTAAACCCGCTGACTTTCATGGCCTGATTTCCACCGAGGTGCCGGTCGGTCCGGCCAGGCGGCGAAGCGTATGGAGCACGGTGTCGGGCATGATATCACGCAGACATCGATAATGACCGAACGGGCACTCGCGCTCGAAACAGGGACTGCACTCGACGCTCAGATACAAAATCGACGCCTCCTCGCTCATGGGCGGGGTGTGACCGGGGTCGGTCGAGCCGTAGATGGCAATCAACGCGCGCCCCAGCGCCGCCGCAACGTGCATGAGTCCCGAATCGTTGGTCACCACCGCCGTGGTCAACGACATCAGGTCAATCGCCTCGCTGAGCGTGGTCTTGCCGCTGAGATCGAGGCAGCGATTCCCGGTCAGCGACTGAATGGCGCCGGAAACCGGGGCATCGTTTTCCGATCCGAACAGCCAGACCTCCCAACCCTCATCGAGTTTCGCCTTGGCCACGTCGGCGTAATATTCCGCGGGCCAGCGCTTGGCCGGACCATACTCCGCGCCGGGGCACAGCCCCAACACCGGCTTCACCGGCAGGCTCCTCACCAGCCGCGCCAGCGCCATGCGGGCCTTGTCGACGTCCGCCCGGATTCGCGGCGGCGGTATTTCCGGGAGCGGCTCGTCCGGCGCGAGCGCGAGCGCGACGAACCGGTCCACGGTGCGGGGGAATTTATTCTGATCGAGTCGGCGAATATCGTTGAGCAGTCCGTAACGCAGTTCACCGGTAAATCCGGTGCGCACGCGGGCGCGCGCGGCAAAAGGAACCAGCGCGGATTTGAATGAATTGGGTAAAACGATGGCGCGGTCGTAGCGGCGCTCACGCAGCTGGCGTCCGAGCCGCAGGCGCGTGCCGAGTTTCAATTCGCCATGGCCGATGTCCAGCGCGATGGCCTCGTCCACTTCGGGCATGCGCTCGAGCAGCGCGCGCGTCCAGCCCGGGGCAAGGACTTCGATTCGGGAACCGGGATGACGCTGTTTAAGGAAAATAAACAGGCTTTGCGCGAGCACCATGTCGCCGACCCAGGCCGGGCCCACGACGAGGAAACGTTCTGCCAGGCTTGCCACGTGGTTGTTAATTTAATTATCACGCATGACGAAAGAATCTTCGTAACTGATCATCCGGCCATTAACATTCGAGTCCGCAAGATTCTAGGCAGTACTAGAGTCGGGTTCAACCGGAAAAAAGAAAGCAGAAAATTAACTGACTGGAAATAACCTGCACAGCAACAAAAAAATACCCCTGATCGGAGCCGGTTACCGGCTGCTCGCTCCCGATCGTGATGCAAGGACCTAAGACGTGGAAGCGACCGGCGCCAAGGACCGAGCGCTGGAATCAATCCTTGAGCACGAACACCGCCCCGCAATACATGCAACGCTCCTCACCGCTGTTCTCGATCGGCAGATAGACGCGCGGATGTGAATTCCACAGCGACATGCCGGGCATGGGACAGGAAAGCGGGAGATCCGCGCGCGTGACCTCATAGCGGTTCTGCGCGTTGGGCTCAATGTTGCCGCTGTCGGACCTTGGCGTGCTTGTCGTTTTGTGTACCAATGACTTTCTCCTGACAAGTGCTGAGGACTTAGGACTTGGCACTCAGTCCTCACCCGACC
>Ga0209109_10002316_pt1 | contig 10461 bp, 7 predicted proteins | sample Rifsed10ft2_FD_184004 | JGI IMG/M metagenome (GOLD analysis project Ga0209109, IMG submission 184004) | Soil microbial communities from Rifle, Colorado, USA - sediment 10ft 2 (version 2) | ecosystem: Environmental > Terrestrial > Deep subsurface > Rock core/Sediment | place: Rifle, Colorado... | reverse complement strand
ACTCCTCGGTCAGGCGAAGGATCATATCGATGGCGTACTGGGGTTTGATTACCCCCTGCTGTTGCTCGTACCGGAGGGGGTGTTGTTTCTTCCACACCTCGATCTGTCCGTACCATTCGTCGAAATCCCTCGCCCAGTTCCGCTTCACCTTGCGGAGCTCTTTGTTGAGCTCGCGGAGGACACACCGCACATCACCGACGATAGGGACGTCAACCTTGACGTGCTTCTGAATCGACGTCGGGTCGATGTCCACATGGATGATCTTGCACTGCCTGCCGAAATCGCACGCCTTACCCGTGACCCGGTCATCGAAGCGGGATCCGATGGCAACGATCAGGTCGGCGTCAATCACGCACCGGTTCGCCCAGTAGAGTCCGTGCATCCCGAGCATGCCGAGCCAGAGCGGGTGGCTGGTGGGGAGGGCCCCCAGTCCCATGAGCGTCAGGGTGGTGGGGATCTGGGTGATCTCGACGAGTTCGCGCAGCTCCTCAGATGCGTCCGCATGGATGATGCCTCCGCCTCCGTAAATGACCGGACGCCTGGCTTGGGCGATGAGCTCGGCCGCCCTCTTGATCTGCCCGGGGTGGCCAGCCATCTGGGGGTTGTACCCTCGGATCGCAACCGATTTCGGGTGCCCTGTGTACGCGACACAGCCTGTCATGACGGCCTGGGGCAGATCGACGAGGACCGGGCCCGGCCGCCCAGAGCGTGCAATGAAATACGCCTCCTTGATGATCCGCGGGATCTCCTCGGTCGTAAAGGCCATGAAGCAATGCTTGGTGCAGCCCCGGGCGGTTCCCACCGTATCCGCCTCTTGCGCGGCATCCCATCCCATGACGGCGGGAAGCTGCCCCGTCAGGACCACAATGGCCATGGAGTCCACAAGGGCATCGGTGAGCGCGGTCACACAATTCGTGACCCCGGAACCCGAGCTGACCATGACCGTCCCCGTCCTCCCCGTGGCCTTGTAATACCCCTCGGCGGCATGGGTAGCCACCTGCTCGTGGCGGCAGAGAATGTACTTGATCGGGTGGTCGCTGGCGGGATCAGTCCCGTGGAGAATGACCCCCCCCGGATGCCCAAAGATCGTTGTAACCCCCTCCTCGACGAGAGATTTCAGCAGGATCTCAGCTCCGGTGATCTTCAAGGCTCCTGCTCCCGCGCCAGTCCGTCTTCAGGTGATACGTGAAGGGCGTGCCCCGTCCCGGACCCCTCTGGGCAGAGCACGCCTCCGAGACCCAGGAGGCTCCTCGCCTGTCCGCGTCATGTGCCGCCCGCCCCCGGAGGCTACAGATACGCCTGTGTCGTGAGGTTCAGCAGCCGGGCGTTCAAGCCGACGACCTGCTCGTTGTCCACAGGGACATCCACCAGGATCGACCTACCCGCCGGCGTGTGGCAGGCATCCATGATTTCTTTCAGATTGCTGAGGTCGGGCTTGAGGTAGAAGCCATCCCAGCCGTGGGCCTTGGCGGCCGCCACAAAGTCGATCCTCGGCAGCTTCGAGTGGTAGCGCGGTTTCTCGACGGTCGGGATGATGACCTCCAGCCCCTTATCGACAATCCCGTAGGTCCCGTTGTTGATGATAAACAGGCGCAGGTCGAGGTTTGCCGCGTCGGCCAGACACCCGCCAAAGAGGCGCCAGCATCCATCCCCGCAGAACATAAAGGTGTGAAGACTCGGATCGGCCAGCTTGGCGCCAACCCCGAGGCCGAAGGCACCGCCCATGGCGGAGCCGTGGTGCGCGGTCCAGAACTTGATATTCGGGTGGGGCCGCTGCGTCACGTACTGCCGATCCTTATAGGAGATACAGACGTCGTCGAACCCAATGCTGTGTGGTTGCCAGTACGTGGGCAGTTCCTCGTAGAAGGAGACAAAGTCGACGCAGTCCTTCCGGATGTCCCGCCAGACTTCTCGGAAGTTCAGATTATCCGGCTGCTCGACCTTCGGCCTATCTTTCCCAACGCCCATCGTCTTCAGCCGAGGGATGATCGCTTCGAGGGCGAGGCCGATATCGCCGCGGACTTGCCTGTAGTCCCCTTTGCACCGGTGGCGAAAATCGCCGTTCACCTGGCCGTAGCCGTACATGTACGCGCCGAAGTGCCAGGTGCACTTGGCGGGGAAGCTTTCCAGGTTGATCGAATACTCACCGGGACAGAAGCCGAGCGTAATGACAATATCCTCAGGAGTCATGCTCCGCCACAGCTGCATTGCCTTGTCGTTACCCCCAAAGAGGACGTAACCGTAGCTGTACGGATTCTTGGGGGAGACCGCATTGGCCCCGTTGATGGACCAGATCGTGGGGGCCTGGAGCAGCTCCGACAGTTCCGTGGTGAGCTGTTCGATGTTGGGGTAGAAGGCTGCTTCCTCTCCGACGTAGATGATCACCCGGCGCCCCTTGGCCATGGCCGGGAACTGTTCGAGGAAGGCCGCGACATCCTTCTGGTTGAAGGTGCGTGGCTTTTCCGTCCGGGGAACGCTCACCTCAACCTCTCGTGAAAGAATATCCGGGTAGAAGGCAAAGGCGACGGGTTGCGAATCCTGAAGAATGCGCTGTGCCTTCGCGAGGTCTCGTTCGAGCCGATTGACGTTGTCGAGAACGATGCACCCCTCCCCCAGTTCGGCTTGGAGTTGCGGGACGACATTCATGCCGTAATGCGAGACGTCCTGGAGAGGAGCCTTGCCGATCGAACCCGTGGAATTCAGGGCGATGATGTAGACCGCCGGAATGTTGTGCAACTTGGCGTCGGTGATCCCGCTCGACCCAAGTTTGGTCGCTGCCCCCGTCGTGGTGATCGAGCACGCGATGCGGCCAGAGGCGAGGTGATAGCCGAGCGGCATAAAGCCCGATACGTACTCCCCCATCGTCAGGAAGCGGGGAACGCCATCCGTAATTTGTGACGGACGGGTGAGGGGCTCCAAGTATTTCGTCACGTGGATGACACCCCCGCCATTGACCCCACTGTAGTGGCGGATACCCCACTGGCACAAGGTGTCGATCAAAGCGAAATTCCCCACATTTTTCTCGAGGCCCGGACTCCCTGCTGCAACGCTCATCGCTCTCCCCTCGGTGACAGCTTCTTGAAGATTTCGGTACCCTGCTCGCCGTTAAATAATGCTGAGGCTCAAGGTGAAAGAATGCCCCGAAACGTAAAGAATAACATACTTTTCCCCTGCTTGCCTGTCAATAAAAATCTGTTTTAGCTTGATCGCCTTTGAAAGAGCCTCCGAAGGACCTGAACCTCCTCGCAGCCGAGGAAGGCAGCCACTCCCAAAAAGACTGCTGTTCCAAGGCCGAGCCCCCCGACCAGATGGCCAAGCTGCGGGAGGAGCCCATGCCCACCCCATGGCCAGAGAACTTGGAGGATCAGGCACGTCGCGGCCATCCCCAGGCCGGCGAGACCGGTTTTTGTGAGGGATCTGGCCAGATCTCGCCCGGGGAGCGGTCCCACATGCCTTCTGAGCAGCACGATCAAGAGGGTGAAGTTCACCACAGAGGCGAGAGAAGTCGCGACGGCAAGCCCCGCCGCCTCCAGGGGGCCCATCAGCACGAGGCTGAAGAGGATGTTGCTCGCGACGGCGACGGCGCCCGCCTTGACAGGGGTCGTCGTGTCCTGGAAGGCGTAAAAGGCGGGAACCAGCACCCGATTGGCGACGAAAAAGCACAGCCCGAGGCTGTATCCCAGCACGACCTGGGCGGTAGCGAGGGTCATGCCGCGGGTAAACGCCCCCCGCTCAAAGAGGAGATGGATGATGGGTTGCCGAAAGATCGCCAGGCCCAGCAGGGCAGGAATGGTCAGGAAGAGGGTGAGGCGGAGGGCGAAGACCAGGGTTTTCTTCAAATCTGCGGAGGAGCGCTGGGCGGCGGCGGCCATCGCCGGAAAGACGGCCGTCGCACCCGCCACCCCGATGAGACCAATGGGGAGATGGACGAGCCGGAACGCGTAGTAGAGATACGAAATCGACCCCTCGACCAAGAAGGAGGCCAGGAGGGTGGTGATGAACACGTTGAGCTGGGTGACGGCGAGCCCGGCGACGCCAGGGACCATCAACCGTCCGATCCGCGCCAGGGCGGGATCCCGCCACGGTCCCGTTGGGATCAGGGTCACTCCGCGGCGCCCGGCCGGGGGAAGCTGGGACAGGAGCTGCAGCACCCCTCCTCCCAGGACCCCGTACGCCAAGGCATAGACGGGCTCTTCAAGGCGCGGAGCCAGGAAGATGAGACACAGGATCATCGCCATGTTGAGCAGGGCGGGAGAGAGGGCTGGAGCGGCAAAGTGGCCGAGGGAGTTCAGAATCCCCATCATGAGCGCAGTCAGCCCGATGAAGAACAGGTAAGGAAACATCACGCGGGTCAGCGCCACGGTGAGGTCAAGCTTCTCCGGCTCTGCCCCGAACCCGGGGGCGATCAGGTGGACCAGGCCCGGCGCGCTCCAGGCGCCGATGGCGCACACCACGAACAGAATCAGGGCCATCGTCCAAAAGGCGCGGCCTGCCATCCGAAAGGCCGACGGCCGCCCCTCCTTGGTCAGGGTCTCGGTGAAGACCGGGATGAAGCCGGCGGAGAGTGCCCCCTCCCCGAGGAGTTCTCGGGCCATATTCGGGATGCGAAAGGCCACAAAGAAGGCGTCCGCATGCAGTCCCCCCCCGAATCGATGGGCGATGAGCATATCGCGGACATATCCCAGGACCCGGCTGACGAAGGTTCCGCCGCTCACCACAGAGGCGGCGGCTGCCAGGTGGTGCGTCGGTACCTTGGGGTCAAAAGGGCTTGACATCGAGATGGAATTCCTCTATACAATCCGTTGCCGCGTTCTCGTGGAGGATGGATCGATGCCCAACACCAGATCGGCAGCGAAGCAGCTGCGCCAAGCCCAGGTGCGAGCCCTGCGCAACCGCAGGGCCAGAAGCCGACTCCGAACGACCATAAAGAGGGTCCGTCACGCGGTAGAGACGGGAAACCGGGAGGCGGCCGTGGCTGCCTTTCAGGCAGCGGTGGCGATTATCGACAAGACTGCCTCCAAGGGGATCATCCATTCCCGAACGGCGGCCCGCTACAAGTCCCGGCTCGCCCATCAGGTGCAGGGTCGCGGGAGCGCCCAGTAGTCCGCCCTTCATGAGCAGAGATCGATCACGGCCAGCTCGAGAAAAAGGGGTTGGCCCCCTCCCGACGATTTCAGCCTTCGGTCCAGGTCGAGCAGGCAGGCGAGCCCTTGCTCCAGCCGGGGCAGGGACGAGATGTGTGCCGCCTCCAGAATCTCTGAAACAAAAGGACGTGGGACTCCGAGCAGCCGGCTGATCTCGGCGGGAGGCGAAGACTGCGCGAGGAGTTCCTTGGCCCGCACCAGGAGCCGCAGTTGACGTGCCAGCATCCCCAGCATCCCCAGGGGCTCCTCTCCCCTTTCCAAGAGATGCCGCAGACAGGACAAGGCCCCATTGAGATCCCGGCGGCTCACCGCGGCCGTGAGCTCGAAAATCCCCCGCACCCTCCCCTGGCCGACCAGGGTCTCTACCGCCTCAGGGTCGATCTGCTCTCGCTCCCCGACGAAGAGGCAGAGCTTGTCCACCTCCTGGCTCAAACGCAAGAGATCCGGACCCTGGAGCGTCAAGAGCAGTCGCTCCGCCTCGGGAGTCAGTGATTTCCCCTGTTGTCGTGCACGCTGCCGCATCCACTGCTGACACTGCCGCTCACGTCCTTCCGCGTCCCTAGGCAAGGCGAACCGGAGGACCTTCCCCACCGCCTCGATGCGCTTGAGTCCGCGGTGCCCGTGCTCCAGCTTGTCAGCCACACAGATGAGACACGTGGTCGGGGATGGGGCGTCCAGGTAGGACAGCATTGCGTCCCAGACCTCACTGCGGAGCCGGTCTGCCTCTTTCAGCACTACGACCCGCCGCGGTGCAAAGGCGGGAACCGTCCGACAGCGGGTGACGAGATCGGCGGAAGCTGTCTCGCCCCCTGAAAGGATTTCCAGATTGAGGGTCTCCATCCCGGGAGGCAAGAGGGTGCTCAGCAGGCGAGAGAGAAACTCTTCGCGGAGGAGGACTTCCTCACCCAGCAGAAGATACGCCGGAGCCACTTGGCCCCGGATCACAGCTTGGAGAACCGGCTCAAACAGCGTCGTCCCTCAGAAAGGGTCCACCACCCTGGTGACGACCTTATCGGCGAGATCACGAAGGGCCCGACGGATCGCATCATTCTCCGCCACCTCGGTCCCCGTAATCCCGGGGGGGGTAGAGTAGTATGCCTCTCCCCGGACCTGCTCATTCGCCAGCTCAACCTTGTCCTTCCGCTGGATCACCTGCACGTTGAGGACGACCACCAACCGGAACCGTTGGGCGATATCCTGCGCATCGAAAGCCACCGGATTGTTCTCAAGGGCGACAATCGCGGCCTTCATCGTCGCGTCCGCCTGTGTCTCGTCCGCCACGACTCGACCCCCGGCGCTGAGGATGCGTTGGGTCAAGGCTTGGGTTACGGCGGTCTCGAGTCCGGGCCGAAAGGTCCCTTTGTTGCTGACGGCCACATGGATCCGTTGCAGGTCGCTCGGAAGGTTTGCCTGGCCGCGATAGCCACACGCGCTCCCCAGCGTCATCACGAGGCTCACCCCGATCGCTACCAGATGCTTCTTCACGGGCATCTCTCACTGCGTCTGGCTGCTGACTGCTGACAGCCGATGGCTGACAGCTGTTACCCGTCGGTCACGATGTTGACCAGCTTCTTGGGAACCACCACGACCCGGACCACCTGTCTTCCCTCGAGCCACGTCTGGACCCGGCTGTCCTGCAGCGCCGCCGTCCGGAGCGCTTCCTCTTCGGCATCGGCGGGCAGCAAGAGTCGGCTTCTGAGCTTCCCATTGACCTGGACGACCACCAGGATTTCCTCTCGCTGAATCACCTCGGTGCTATACGCAGGCCACGATGCTTCGGAGATGCTCCGGGAATGGCTGAGGCGCTGCCACAGCTCTTCCGCCAGGTGGGGGGCAAAGGGAGCGAGGAGGACGAGCAGGGTCTCGACCGCAAAGCGCGCCACCGCCCTTTTTTCTTCCCGTTCTTCTGGCACGCCGCCGAGATCAAATTGCCCCAGGCTGTTTACGAGCTCCATGAGGGCGGCGATGGCCGTGTTGAAGTGAAAATCCCGGTCGAGATCCTCGGTCACCTTCTTGATGGTGAGGTGGGCCTTCTGGTAGAGCGCCCGGCCCACCGTCAGGGCGGCGAAGGAGACGGGTTTCACCGGACGGCAGAGCTCCTCCGCCCATCCGTCCACCAGCCGGTATACCCGGTTGAGGAACCGGAAGGCCCCCTCGACCCCTTTGTCGGACCATTCCAGGTCCTTCTCCGGCGGCGCGGCGAAGAGGGAAAAGAGGCGGGCGGTATCCGCCCCATAGCGATTCATCAGGTCGTCCGGGTCCACGACGTTCTTCTTCGACTTGGACATCTTCTCGGTCCGGCCGATCTCCACCGGCTGACCACAGATGGTACACCGCCCCATGGCATCCACCTCGTCGGGGAGTCGGTAGCCATGGGTGGGGCACCGGTAGGTTTCCTTGCAGACCATGCCCTGCGTGAGGAGATTCACGAACGGCTCGTCAATCGCAACCAGCCCCAGGTCCCGCATCACCCGCGTAAAGAATCGTGCGTAGAGCAGGTGGAGGACCGCGTGCTCGATCCCCCCGATATACTGATCCACTGCCATCCAGTGCGCCACCTTCGCGGGATCGAGGGCGCGGTTCTCCTCCTTGGGGCTGCAGAAGCGGAGGAAGTACCAGGAGGAGTCGACAAAGGTATCCATGGTGTCGGTCTCTCGGCGGGCCGGCCCTTGACACGTCGGACAGCTCACGTGTACGAAGCGTTCGACCCGGGCCAGCGGGGACCCCCCCTTCATGGTGATCTCGACGTCCCGGGGGAGCAGGACCGGCAGGTCGCGCTCGGGAACCGGGACCGTGCCGCACCGGTCACAGTAGATGATGGGGATGGGGGTCCCCCAGTACCGCTGTCGGGAGATCCCCCAGTCCCTCAACCGATAGTTCACCGCCCCGTTGCCAATCCTCCGCTCTTCCAGATATCGAGCGACCGCCTCCCGCCCTTCCCCACTGGGCAGTCCGCTGAAGGGGCCCGAATTCACCATGACCCCTTCGCCTTCATAGGCCTTTTCCAGGTCCGCGGCGACGAGGCTGCCCTCCTCCGGATGAATGACCAGCCGGATCGGGAGGTGGTATTTCTTGGCGAATTCGAAATCCCGCTGGTCGTGCGCGGGCACCGACATGATGGCGCCGGTCCCGTATTCCAGCAGGACGAAATTGGCGAGCCAGATGGGGATCTTCTCTTGGGTCAACGGATTGATGGCGAAGGCGCCGGTACAGACCCCCTCCTTTTCGGTCTCGGCCGCGGTCCGGACCAGGCGGTCTTCCGTCCGCATCCGCTCGATGAAGCCTTCGACCTCCGGCCTTCCGCGGGCCAGCTCCCGGGCCAGTGGATGCTCCGGCGCCAGCACCATGAAGGTGGCCCCGTAGAGGGTATCCTGCCGGGTCGTGAAGATCGCGATGGGGGGGCCGCCGCTCACCATCGGAAAGTCCACTTCGGCGCCGACGCTCTTCCCGATCCAGTTCCGCTGCATCGTCTTGACCCGCTCGGGCCAGCCTGGCAATCGATCCAGCCCCGTGAGGAGCTCCTCGGCGTAGGCGGTGATCTTCAAGAACCACTGATCCAGCTCCTTCTGGATGACCACCGAGTCGTCGCGCCAGCACCGCCCCCCTTCCACCTGTTCGTTGGCGAGGACCGTCTGGCAGACGTCACACCAGTTGACGAAGGCCGGCCTCTTGTACGCGAGCCCCTTCTCATACATCTTGAGGAAGAGCCATTGATTCCACCGATAGTACTCGGGATCGCTACACGTGATCTCGCGATCCCAATCGTAGGAGAGGCCCATCCGCTTGAGTTGCGTCCGCATATACGTAATGTTCTCGACCGTCCAGGTCGCCGGATGCACCCCGTGTTCGATGGCCGCATTCTCTGCCGGCAGGCCGAAGGAATCCCATCCCATCGGGTGGAGCACGTTGTGGCCGCGCATCCGGAAGTACCGCGCCACGACATCTCCGATCGCGTAGTTGCGGACGTGCCCCATGTGGATCTTCCCGGAGGGATAGGGGTACATCACCAGGCAGTAGTATTTCGGCTGTGAGGCGTCCTCCGTCACCCGGAAGGCCTTCCGCTCTTCCCAGACCTGCTGCACCCCGGCCTCAACGCCCTTGAAATCGTACGATCTGGCCATGCCGATCCTTTCTCCCGTGGCGGTTTCGCCTATAGATAGCACAGGCATTGGGTCGGCGCAACTCCCGGCCCTCGACCTTGCCTGCTCCCCTGAGCCGCTTGGAGAGCGCGGATCGGCACCCCGCCTCGCTGAGGCGGCACGGCGCGCGCGAGACTTCAGATGGGAATGCGCTGTTGGCGGCAGTAGTTGGCGAGCGTCAGAACGGCGGTATTCAGGCGCTGGAGGCGGAGGTTTTTCTTTCGGATCGCCTCGGCGTCGCCCGACGGAGGCGTTTCTCCCCGGGCGTCTCGGAGGACCTGTTGGAGGCTGGTGTTGATGGTCTTCAGGTCGGCGGGCGTGTACCTCTTCAGGGATGTCGTGGTCAGCGAGTGAAACCCGTCTCCAATTTCCCGTGCTATGGCGAGAGGATTTCCAGTGATAGCCATCTAATACATCACCTCTATGAGGCATAAGCCGTGAGGGGGCGCCGTCCGCCCGGCCCTCTGGCGGTCCTTGGATTGCAAGATTCGCTCCAAGTCTTCAGGGCTGAGCTTGCCTCTGCCAACGTCGAGCAGCGTCCCCACGATGATCCGGATCATGTGCTTCAGGAAGCCGTTTCCCGTGATGATAAAGTGGAGACGATTCGCCTCCTGTGCGAAGCGCGCCTCGACCACGCGGCGCACGGGGTGGGGCGGGCTGTCGTCGGCCGCCCGAAAAGCGGAAAAATCGTGCTCGCCGATCAGGGACGTCGCCCCCTCGGCCATGGAGGCGACGTCTAAAGGATCGGGGATCTGAAGAACACAGTGTCGCTCGAGGGCAGACGGGAACGGGGCGTTCCAGATGGAGTACCGGTAGGTTTTGTGCGTGGCGAATCGGCGGGCGTCAAACTCGTCAGGCGCATGTTCGACGCGGTGCACCACGATGTCGGGCGGGAGCAGGCCATTGAGGGCCCGCCGCCATGTGTCGAGCGCGAGACCCTTGCTCGTCCGGAAGTTGGCCACCTGGCCCAGGGCGTGGACCCCTGCGTCGGTCCGCCCGGCGCCGATGACCCGGACCTCCTCGCCTGAAATGCGCTTCACGGTCTCCTCGAGGGCCCCCTGAATGGTTGGCAGCCCCGGCTGGACCTGCCAGCCGTGATACGCGGTTCCGTCATATTCCAGGGTCAACGTGAGGTTCTGCACGAGCCGAGGACTTACCTCTTCACCCCCAAGACCAAC
>Ga0209109_10002314_pt1 | contig 10466 bp, 7 predicted proteins | sample Rifsed10ft2_FD_184004 | JGI IMG/M metagenome (GOLD analysis project Ga0209109, IMG submission 184004) | Soil microbial communities from Rifle, Colorado, USA - sediment 10ft 2 (version 2) | ecosystem: Environmental > Terrestrial > Deep subsurface > Rock core/Sediment | place: Rifle, Colorado... | reverse complement strand
CCGCCGTAGCCTCGCAGGGTGTCGTTGTCCGCGCCGCCGTCCAGGTAGTCGGCGCCCTGGTCAACGACGGCGACCGTGTCCGCGTCCCCGAACAACTGGTCGTTCCCCACGCCGCCCGAGAGCAGGTCATGCCCCCCATAGCCCACGAGATAGTCATTCCCGGCCCCGCCCTCTAGGATGTCGTCCCCGTGCTCGGCCGATGGGATGTCGTCCACTTCCCCGAAAAGCTGGTCGTCCCCGTCGCCGCCTTCCAGGTAGTCGTTCCCGACACCGCCCTGGAGCCAGTCATTCCCGGGGTCGCCGGCGAGGAAGTCGTCCCCCTGCCCGCCCACCAGCACGTCGCTGTCCGCCCCTCCAACTAATGCATCGTCCCCGTCTTCCCCGAACAGGACATCGTCCCCGCTGCCCCCGTCGAGCAGGTCCGCCCCGGGTCCGCCAAAGATCCAGTCCGCCCCCGCCCCGCCGTAGATGGTGTCATCCGCGGGGTCGAGGTCCGGTTCCGCCGAGCCGCCGTCGAGACTCCACACATACACCGTTTGGCCATTCGGATTCTGCTCCACCTGCCGCACCACGGTCCACCCCGGGGTCAGGGAGGTGCTCGTCAGGTCCCCGAGCAGCGAATCGTCGCCGGCCCCGCCGACGAGCAGGTCGGCCCCGCCCCCGCCCAGGAGCACGTCGTCCGCCGCTCCGCTCACCAGGATGTCGTCTCCTACCACTCCGTCCAGGAACTCGCCCTGGGTCCCCGTCGGTGGGTCCGTTTCCCCCTGGGCGATGGCCGTCTCGAGGGCGATCTCCGCGTCCGCGTAGAGCCGGTCGTCCCCCGGCCCCCCCCAGAGGACGTCCCGGTCGGCCCCGCCCAGCAGCAGATCCTTCCCGGGGTCCCCGGAGACCCAGTCCTCTCCCGCCCCCCCCTCAAGCTGGTCGTCCCCCGCCTTGCCCGTCAGAATGTCATCGCCTCCCAGCCCCTGAATCAGGTCCCCCTCCGTGTCACTGTCGCGGCCATTCAGTGCATCATCCCGGTCCGGGGCCGGCGTGTTGGGATCGACGACGAGGTTGCCCAGCTCGTCGTACTGCAGGGGTTCCACCGGGGTCAGGTCGCCCAGGATGGTGAGGGTGGGCTGGGGGGCGGTCGGGGTGGCCAGAAGGTCGAGGTCGAAGTCGCCCCACTCGAAGTCCTCGCCGAGATTAACGGTGCTCCCGTCCGGCAAGGTGAGCGTCCAGGGGGAGTTGTGGGTGAGGATGATAGACCCGTTCTCGAGGCTGCGCCAGCGGCCCGGACCATCCGCCACGAGGAGCCCGGCGAAGAGTTCCTGGGCATCGCCGTCCATGATGATGAATCGTCCTCGGCCGTCCTCATCAATGACGGTGTCGGACGTGATGCCGTCCTGGAGGTTGAAGACGTAGGTGTCCTCCCCCGACCCGCCGATCAGGATGTCGGCGCCGGGGCCGCCCTCCAGGATGTCAATGCCGGTGCCCCCGTAGAGCACATCGTCGCCGCCACCCCCTTGGATGCGGTCGGCGCCCCCCTCGCCAAAGATCAGGTCGTTTTCAGCGCCGCCCGTTAGCGTCGCGCCATCGCCCTGATTCGTGCCGACCAGAACCCGTCCGCGTGCTTCCAGGATGGCGGTCCCGAATCCCTGTTGCGTCACATACTGGTCAATCAAGGTGCCGTCCGCATAGACCAGCTGGTCCTGGATCTTCGCACTGCCGGCATTCGGGTTCGTGGGATCGAATCCGCCCTTGCTCGGGTCTTCGTAGTCCAGGATCGTCGTGCGGTGTTTGGTGTACATACTGAGGATGTTCTTCGCTTCCTCCTCTCCCACATTGTCAATGTCGTTGTACAGTCCGAATAGCTCCGATTCGCGGTAGTGGCGATTCGCGAGCCCGGGGCGATCGGTGCTTCCCCCATTCGAGCGATAGCGCATCTCGTACCACACACCCGCCCGATCCCCTCCCTGAAAGGCGGCAACGAGCTTGGAGCCGATCAAGGCTGGACCATTAAAGGAGAGCGAAATGAGCGCCGTCATCTCCTCGGATGTGTCGAAGGCACCGCCAGGTGCGATCCCTAACCTCTGCCGAACATTCTGGACATAGGTGCCGATCACCGCGTTGAAGAGCGTCCGCCCGTCGGCATTGGGGTCAGCGCTGATCAGCGGGAAACTGAAGACATTTTTCGCCGCCGAGTCCTCGCCAGCCCGATAGGGCGGAATCAGCGCCAGCGCTGCGGCAACCTTTCCCGCGTTTAGCTTGAGAACTACATCATTCAACCTATCGAGGTCAGATTGAGATAACGTAATTCCTATGCTCGCGAGGTCATTAGTCAGCGTCCCCCGCAGCACCCAGATGCCTTGCGCATTCTTAATCGCCAAGGCGTAACCCACACCCAGCGTGGGCACGCCAAGGCCATCGGTGTAGATGCGTCGAACCAGCAACTCGCTTTGCCGGATGAAGTTGTAGGTGAAATCGCTGAAGCTTCCCGTGACCGACGTGGGGATGATGGACAGAGCCATGGCTGCCTCCCGCTGTCAGCTATTTGGATTTCAAATTGAGCGTGCTGTAAGTGCATATCGGTCCAAGCCTTGGCTTGGTTTCCCGTCCGAACATGGAATATCCGCTGAGATGCAAACGGTAGTTCGGGTTGTTCGGATCACGATCCGCCCCCTCGAGCTCAAACAGATCGAAGATGTAGTGCCTGTCCCTGTATCTGATGATCCCGCTGAAGTTCTCCAGGGGGCGTTGGTAGAAATAGCTGTAGGGGTCGTGCGCCTCGGCGCCGCCTTTCAGCCCGCAGCGATCCAGGTCGATCACCGAATATCCCCCGTTTGCATAATTGAGTTTGGCATCCGGTTGATTGAGCGGCCCCTGCGCCCGTTCGTAGTAGAACACGTGCTCTTTGCCGTCCTTCGGGTTGTTGTTGATGTCCACGAGGAACAGCTTGAAATTCGCCGTCCCCCGGTAGTGTTGGCATGCTGCCTCGAACTCGCGTTGCCGCTCCGCCCCCGGCTGGGCCATGATGGCGTCGTAGATCTTTGGCTCGCACTGGTAGTCGTCGAAGACGGGCACCCCGGGGCACCGCCGCCTGTAGGGCTCCCACACCGGGTCCTCGTAGCTGTCCGCCTTGGCGACCGGTTCGATGAACTCGATATTCTGTTGCCGCCGGAAGTCCTGCACGAACGCCTGGCAAAATGGTTTGTCCTGTTTCCTGGCCACGGGGCTCACTTCAAATGTCCGCTTCGCCATGATGCGCTTGATGCCGTCCGCCTTGTCGGCTTCGCGCTGCGGCGGCTGCGCTTGCCCCGCCCAGCCCAGGGCGGGCAGGGCGAGCAACACGAGGCCTGCGACGGCTTGCTTCAGACTGCTCGATGTCATGTCATATCTCCCGGACCCGGGGAGCCCCCAGGGTCATGTGAAGTTCGACCATTCCCACTCCCAGCGGCTAGCCGGCGCCTTGCTTCATGCCCAACACCGGGCGCCAAGCGCGCGGGGGAGGACGACGTCAATCTCTAGGTGACAGTACGCTCACCTCCCGCCATCGGTCAAGGAAAGTCACCCTTCCAAATCGATCCTTTACCCTTCAGATTTAATCATCCCAGTGTCAGTCCGTCTTCTTTGGCGAAGACGGGTGATCCTTCTTCCGGAAGGCCTCGGGCGTGCAGCCGTGGACGCGCTTGAATACTCGGGAGAAGTTGTCGGCATTGCTGACGCCCACGTCAGGGGCCAGCTCTTTGAGCGGGCTATTGCTCTCGCGCAGAAGCATTGCGGCCCGCTGCATGCGACACTGCCTCAGATAGGCCCCGGGGGTGAGGCCGAACCGCTTCACAAATGTCCGCCAGAAGTGCGGCCGGCTCATCCCGGCCGCCCGGGCGAGGTCGGTGATCGTCAGCGGCCGGTGGCATTCGCGAGCGATCCAGGTGCGCACCCGGTCCAGGGGATCGGCCTCGGGCGGGGCCGCCCCCAGGAAGGCGGCGACCCGGTGCCGCAGGTCCTGGAGCTGAATGGGCTTCTCCAAGAAGTCGTCGGGTTTCGCCCGGAGGGCCCGCACGACGTTCTCTCGCGTCCCGTAGCCGGTGATCACGAGGATCGGCGCGGGCGTCCGTGTGCGGAGGGACGGGATCAGGTCCAACCCGTCCTCGGCGCCCAGGACGAGGTCCAGGAGGATGAGGTGTGCCCCCTCCCGCTCCAGGGCCGCCAGGGCCACTGCCCCGTTCGAGGCCCCAGAGACGGAGTACGGCGGGGAAAGGGCCGCCCCGAGGCTCTCGATCAGCGAGGGATCATCGTCAATGACCAGGATGCGCTGGAGCGCCAAGACCCCTCCCCTCCGCACGGAAGCACTCGCCTGCCCCATGGCTGCTGCACGACGACCCTGGCGGCGCTCCGGCTCCGTCCCGCAAGAAGCTGCCGCAAAGAGCGACCGGGCACCTGTTGGCCTCTCAGGGCGTGAATTTCTGGAGGCAATGAACGGACTTCCCCGTGGCGCACGGCTGGGAGGTGGCTCGCGTGACCCTGCGGAGGAGCGGCGGGAGAATCTCGAACGGCCCGGTCCCTGTGCATCCCGTGTCTCCCAGGGTGTGGTTGGCCCGTACCGACAAATCGCCTACCGGAAATCAGAAGGTGAAACATGCCCGCGTCCGGACGGTGCGGAGGATCGGTTTCGGACGTCGGGTGGTGGTGGTGTGGTGGGGACAGCGTGGTGTCGGTGTGCGGCGCCCACCATAACCGGTCCCCCCGGAGGCTTCTGCCAGCTTTACGACGCGATCTCTTGACCCGATGGCCTGAATTGGTCATCCGTCCGCGATGATGTCTCCTTCTGCGGACTCCAGATTCAGCACAGACGTTTCAATTGAACCGCAGAGTGCGCCAAGCACGCCAAGAGATGGCCCATACTCCGGAAACAACTGGAGGGAGCCCCGTCAAGGGGCTGGAACATTCTTGGCCCCGTTCCTTTTTCGAATGGCCGAGATATGGTCTGCCCTTGCGTCCTTGGCGACCTTGGCGGTGAAGAATCTGGATCAGGTAGACCGGCAACACAACATGACCCTGCGTCGCGCAGGGGATACGAGCAGTGGTAGGTGAGGTCGGCTGAGCGGGACGTGAGGGATCGGCCCCGCTGGGTTTCCAGACACCTCACGGGAGGACCCGGCGGCCGAAGGCAGCCATGGCTTCATCCAGGAGCTCCCCGGGGCAGTCACGGTACTTGGGCGAGAAGTGGAAGATTGCCAGGCGGCGCGCCTTCGCCTCGGCCGCCAGGCGACCGGCCTGGGCGGCCGTCAGGTGAAAGCGCGCCGCGGCGCGCTGGCGCTCCCGCTCGGGGTATGCGGCCTCGCAGAAGAACAGATCGGCCCCCCAGGCCAGCTTGACGATCCTCTCGGCATTTTCAGGCGAGTGGACCACATCCGTGACGTATGCGAGCTTTTGGCCGGGGCTCTCCCGCACTACGGATCGTCGCAGTTCTCCCAGAGGCAGATGCCGCTCGACCCGCTGTCCTCCCTCCGACCACGCGATGTGGACCGGATGGTCGTCTGCCTCCCCGGCGCGAATCGCCCGCTTCAGGTCCATGAGCCAGGGCCCCACCGGCAGTCCCAGGCCCTCGAGCGCCGCCTTGTCCACGTTCAGGTGGACCGCCTCCTCCAGGGCAAAGCCAAGACATGGGATCCGGTGATCCAGGTGGACCGCCCGAACCCGAAACTGTGGCTCCTCCAGAAGCACGCCGTCAAATGGATGTGGGGGCGGGTCGTCGCGGCGGACAAAGCCCTCCGGGCAGGCGAAGCGGGCCTTGACGATCCGGTCGGGGTGGACCTCGTGAACCTCGAGCCCCAGGCTGTAGCCTTCGACCAGGTTCCACGTGTACCCGCGCAGCTTCCCCTCGACGCGGCCGATAAAATCCGGGGGGCCGAACAGCCGGAGGGCCTTCGGCCGGCCGATCAGGACGCGGAGCAGATGGTCAAATCCGACGAAGTGATCGAGGTGGGCGTGAGAGACGAAGACGTCCGTAATCTTGAGAAGACGTCCCGCCGAGAGGGTGCCAACGTCCCCGAGATCGAACAGGAGGGCCCGCCGCTCCCAGGGGAGTGCCACGTACAGGGCCGGGTCCCCGAACAGGTCGTTGACGAGGGAGGCGCGAAAGCTGCTCGCCATCTGTCCACCACTGTCACTGCCACGAAAATCCCCCCCACCCTCCCCTCCCCCACACCGGGTACCCTCTGGGTGAGGTACCCGGGGGGAGGGCTAGGGAGGGGGAGGGTTCTCATTCGCCGTGGTGGCTGTGGTCCGTCATTGCGACTGCGGTGGCAATTTCAACTGGAAAACTGACAACCGACAACCGGCCAACGGCCACACGGAACCCAATTGTTCGGTTCTCAGTTCCCCGCTTTCAGTTGCTCAGTCCCCGCCGAAGGCGGGGCTACTGTCCGGCTGCCTGATTCGCGTCCTGAACCCGTTTTCGCTCCTGCTCCAGAATCGGCGACAGGCGGCGCTCGATCCCGCGCCTCGTCAGGTCCGCGGGCTGGCCCGATTGGGACGCGCTGGGAGCGCCAGGGACGCTCTGCAGCGTTTCCTGGATCTTGGTTCCCTCTTGCAGGTACGAGACCACCAGGTACCCGACGATAGCCAGCGCCAGGACCAATCCTGCAATGCCGAGAATCCTCATGGCACACCTTTCTTCCGGAGGCTGCGGGGACCCGGGTTCAGACGAGCCTCGCGTGGCGAGATCGGACCCGGTGGACAGCCGGCAGAAAAGGATGGGACGGGGAAGCAAAAGCGGCGCCGAGAGGGCGCCGCGTGAAAGTCAGGTGCGGGCGGGCGAGTCTGCACGGTTACTTTTCGACGGGAAACCCCTTGGCCGCCCATTCGATGATCCCGCCTTCCAGGTTGTAGACCTTGGTGAGACCCACGGCGGCAGCCACCTCACAGGCGACCGCGCTCCGGATCCCCTGGGCGCAGTAGAACACCACGTTATCTTTCGTGAGATGCTGCCGGGGGGACAGCAGCAGGGTGTTCAGCGGGACCAATGTGGATCCCGGGATGCGCCCTTCCTTCCATTCTCCCGGCTCCCGCACGTCGATCCAGACGGTGTTCTGACGATCGTAAAGGTCTTTCCCTTGTGTTGCATCCACACGGTCAAAGGGTTCCTTCAGTGGTTGCTGGGTCATGACGCACTCTCCCCTCCCGCCTCGTCTGCTGGGATTCGCAGGCAGTGCCTCGGCTGCCCCGCCTGGATAGGAACTCGGTGTGGTTGGCATACTAGCGGAGCATGTCAGCCAGGTCAAGCGGGACAGGCTGGCCTCACGGGCCCCCGACCCTACCCCGGCCTTGCCAGAACCAAACAGGACCCGGGCTCAGCAAATATCGAATGACGAATAGCGAATCATGAATGTCGAAGGATCAACATTCTCGGAGCAGGCGCCCGCAGCCTTCATCATTCGATATTTCCCCGTTCGACATTCGACATAGGGTGAAGGTCAAGACAATGGATTCCCCGGGGGGTCGGTGGTATGGTGCAGAGCCGATTGCGATTCCGGATAGGGAGCAGCGGATGCCCACCCCCACAGGGACGCGACGTCACCCTCGATACGAGACCTCGTTGCCCGTGAAACTCATCCCGCCCCAAGGTGAGCCGATCTCTGGGACCATGCTCAACGTGAGTCGCGGGGGGATGCTCGTGGCCATCCCCCTTGAGCCGGACCTCAACTGGATCTATCAGATCGAGGTCAGCGATTCTCGCGGCGTGTTTCGTCTGCACGGGGAGGCACTGCGGCTTCACCTTCCCCGGCGGGGCGCAAGTGGGACCGATGCCCTCTTCAAGGTTGGGTTCGAGTTCGTCGGAACGGACGCCGCCGCCGGCCAGCGGCTGGACCAACTCCTGGCCGAACTCTCAGCCTCGCCTCCGGGAGTTCATACCGAACCATGGAGATAGAATCAGCCCTGTTTTATCTTCCGTCCCTACCCAGATACGGACTTGACTTTTCCGACAGGCCCTTTCTAGATTGCACTCACTGAATTTCTTCCGGGATTCATTGGCGCGGTGACGCCGCGTCTCGTCTCAATACCCACCTGCTCTGACTGATGTTGCGCTGGGGCCCGGACCGGCCGCAGGGCGGAACGTCCCCATGGCCAGGAAGCCCTTCCATCAGAGCCTGCGCTTCAAGATGACTTTGGGGGTGATCCTCATCCTTTTGGTCGTCATGAGCGCGGTGTTCCTCGTCCAGTACACCTGGTTCCGCCGCGAGATGATCGAGCGGCTCGGGCTGTCTTCCACCCCCCTCAGTGACGTGATCAAAGGGAGCCTGAAGCACGCCATGGCCACGCGGAACCTGGATGAGGTCAACCACATCGTGGCCAACGTCAGCAGGCAGGAAGGCGTGGTCAAGGTCTTCATCGTGGATAAGCAAGGCGTCATCCGGATTTCCCCAGAGGCGGGAGATATCGGGCAGCGCCTGAGGCTGGAGGATGCCACCTGCCAGATCTGCCATCGTGTCCAAGCCGAGAACCGCAACAAGACGGTCATCTTCAGCGCGGCCCCGGGCCAGCGAATCTTCCGCAACGTGAATCCCATCGCCAACGAGCCTGAGTGTTACGGATGTCACGGCAACCGCGACAAGATCATCGGGGTGCTGATCAGCGACTTCTCCATGGCCGAGGTGGATCAACGCCTGACCTCCACCTTGCGGGAGATGCTCCTGTCCCTGGGCATCACCATCCTGGTGAGCGTGGCCACCATCTCCATCACCATCAACCGGCTGGTTATCAACCGGCTGGAGCGCTTTGTCCGCGCCACGAAGCTTCTGGGCGGCGGTCGGCTGGATCAGGAGGTGCATACCGAAGGCAGCGACGAGATCGGCGAGTTGGCCGCGTCGTTCAATGAGATGCTGGAGAACCTCCGCCGCGCCACCGATGTCCGCCGGCGTAAGGAGCTGCTGGAGAACGTCTTGGAGAAGGTCAAGGAGGCCATCATCGTCTACGACCCGGACGGCACGATCCTGTCCTTCAGCCGGGGGGCCGAGGAGACGTTTCGGGTTCCCGCCGGCGAGGTCCTGGGGAAGCCCTTCACCGTCCTGGGGGACGAGCGAGATGCCGTCTTCGAACGAGTTCGCGCCGGGACGTTTCCCCCGGGAGAGGTGCGCCTCCGCAGTCGGGACGGACGCTATTTTCCGGCCCTCATGTCCGTGTTCCCGCTCCGGGACGAACGACACGAACTCTTGGCCTTCGTGGAGATCACGCAGGACCTCACCGAGGAGCGCCTCAAGGAACGCCTGCAACAGCAGCTCATGCAATCGGAGAAGCTCGCGGCCACCGGGCAACTCGCGGCCGGTGTGGCTCATGAGCTAAACAATCCCCTGGGCAATATCCTGCTGTACGGGAAGCTACTCTTGGAAGATCTGTCGCCGAGCGATCCCCGGGCTCGCAACCTCCAGCAGGTCGTGGAGAACACCCTCCGCTGCAAGCGCATCGTGAAAAGCCTGCTGGATTACGCCAAGGAATCCGAGATTCACATGACCCTGCAGGACGTCAACGAGATCACGCAAAGCTCTGTGCAGATGCTGCAGCATGAGATGCGCCTGCGCGACATTGCCTGCCGGCTTCACCTGGCGCCGGGTCTGCCCCGCGTCCCCTGCGACCGCAACCAGATGCAACAGGTCCTGATCAACCTGATCCAGAATGCCATCCAGGCGGTTGAGGATCGGGCGCAGATTCAGGTGACGACTAGCCGCGGGCCGGACGGACGGGCCGTCCGGATCACCGTGGCGGACAATGGTCCGGGCATCTCCCCCGACGTCCTCTCCCACATCTTCGAACCGTTTTTTACCACCAAACCCGAGGGGACGGGTCTGGGGCTCTCGATCTGCTACGGCATCGTAGAGCGGCATCATGGGCGGATCTGGGCGGAAAGCCCCGTGCCCGCCAATGGCGCAGGCGCGGCCTTCACCCTGGAGCTGCCCGCGGGCTGAGGCGTGCCCGCGACGGGAGGGGGGAAATGGCGGGATTCCGTGACAGGGGGGCGGTGCTGCAGGGCCGGCGCATCCTGCTGGTGGATGACGAGGCCGACACCCTGGACGCCTGCACCCAGATCTTGCGGAAGGACGGGTACCACGTCGAGACGGTTTCCTCGGCCCAGGAGGCCGTCCGGCTCCTCCAGACCAAAACCTTCGATCTCACCATCACCGACCTGAAGATGCCCCGCGTGGATGGCCTGGAGCTCCTGAAGGCCGTCAAGCGAGTCGACCCAGAGATGGTGGTGGTGATCATCACCGGCTATGCGACAGTGGAGACGGCCGTCGCCTCCATGAAACAGGGTGCCTACGACTACATTCCGAAGCCCTTTGCCCCCGACGAGCTTCGGCTGGTGGTCCAGAATGCCCTCGAACGCCAGGAGCTGGTGAGCGAGAATACCGAGCTGCGTGAGCGTCTCGCGGGTGGCCGAGAACAATCGTTGGTGGGGGTGAGCGGGGCGATTCAGCGCGTTCAGCAGT
>Ga0209109_10002312_pt1 | contig 10471 bp, 9 predicted proteins | sample Rifsed10ft2_FD_184004 | JGI IMG/M metagenome (GOLD analysis project Ga0209109, IMG submission 184004) | Soil microbial communities from Rifle, Colorado, USA - sediment 10ft 2 (version 2) | ecosystem: Environmental > Terrestrial > Deep subsurface > Rock core/Sediment | place: Rifle, Colorado... | reverse complement strand
CCTTCGTCGTCGGCGCGATCAGAATCGGCCGCGGTTCATGGCCGGCGTGATATCCCGGCATGACCTTCGACACCCGCGACCGAGCCACATCCCGTCTAAGGTTCGCCAACGCCCCTGACCGGGGCCGATTCCCAATGCCTGCCAGGCCGGAGCCCCCTGTGACCTTGAACAACCCGCAAGTCCTGCTGCTGTCCCTCGCCATCGCCACCGCCGTGGCCGGCTGCTCCAAGCCCGAGGCAGCCGCCACCCCCGCCGCCACCCCGGCGGCTGTCGCGTCCTCCTACACCCTCGACGAGAGCACGCTGCCGGCGGTCAATCGCTTCAGCATGGCCGACCTCGACACCAGCAAGGATGCGTGCACCGACTTTGGTGGCTACGTGAACGGCAAGTGGCTCGCCGCAAACCCGATCCCGGGCGACCGCACCTCGTGGGGCGCGTTCGAGATGCTGGCAGAGCGCTCGCTCGCAGCGCAGCGCCAGCTGGCCGAACAGGCCGCGGCCAAGACCGACGCGAGCGGCGTCGAGAAGCTCGTCGGCGACTTCTATGCCACCGGCATGGACGCGGCCAAGATCAACGCCCAGGGCATCAAGCCGATCCAGGGCCGCCTCGACGCGATCGCCGCGCTCGACAGCCAGGACAAGATCGCCGAATACCTGCGCAGCAGCGCCGCGAAGGGCGAGAACAACCTGTTCGGCTTCGGCGCGAACGCGGACTTCAGCGACTCCACGGTCAACATCGCCTATGCGATGCAGGGCGGCCTCGGCCTGCCGGACAAGGAGTACTACGAGAAGGCGGCGCACAAGGACAAGCTTGCTGCCTACCAGGCGCACGTCGCCAAGGTGCTCGAGCTTTCCGGCGTGCCCGCTGCCGACGCCGCGACCCAGGCCAAGGACGTGATCGCGTTCGAGACCCGCCTGGCCAAGGTGTCCAAGTCGAGCGAGCAGATGTCGCGCGACGTGAAGATCTTCTACAACCCGGTCAGCCCGGCCGACGCCGACAAGCTCGCACCGAACTTCCCGTGGACCAGGTTCTTCGAGTCGCAGGGCGTCGCGACCCCGAAGGTGTTCTCGCTGGCGATGCCGGAGTTCCACGCCGAGGTCAGCAAGATGCTGGCCGACGTGCCGGCCGCGCAGTGGCAGAGCTACCTGCGCTTCCATACCGTCGACGGCGCGTCGCCGTACCTGTCCGATGCGTTCGTGCAGCAGAACTTCGAGTTCTACAACAAGACCCTGCGCGGCCAGAAGGAGCTCAAGGAGCGCGGCAAGCGCGTGCTCGGCACGGTCGAGAGCCAGGTCGGCGAAGCGCTCGGCCAGATGTACGTCAAGGTCGCCTTCACCCCGGAGTCCAAGGCGCGCATGGAGACGCTGGTCAAGAACCTCAGCACCGCGCTCAAGGGTCGCATCGAGAACCTGGCGTGGATGGGCGACGACACCAAGGCGAAGGCCATGGAGAAGTGGGCCAGCTTCACGCCGAAGATCGGTTACCCCGACAAGTGGCGCGACTGGAACGGCCTGTCCACCGGCCGCGACAGCTACATCGGCAACGTGCTGGCCGCGAACGAGTTCAACTACAAGTGGGACCTGGGCAAGATCGGCAAGCCGGTCGACAAGACGGAATGGGGCATGAGCCCACAGACCGTCAACGCCTACTACAACCCGCAGCAGAACGAGATCGTGTTCCCGGCCGCGATCCTGCAGCCGCCGTTCTTCGACCCGAACGCCACCGACGAGATGAACTACGGCGGCATCGGCGCGGTGATCGGCCACGAGATGACCCACGGTTACGACGACCAGGGCAGCCGTTTCGGTGCCAGCGGCAACTTCGAGAACTGGTGGTCGCCGGCCGATGCCAAGGGCTTCAGTGGCCTCACCGACAAGCTCGTCAGCCAGTTCAACGGCTACGAGGCCGTCAAGGGTTCGATGGTCAACGGCAAGCTGACGCTGGGCGAGAACATCGCCGACCTCGGCGGCCTGGCGACCGCCTACGACGCGATGAAGGCGGCCACCGCCGTCACGCCGGACCCGAAGACCGACGGCATGACGCGCGACCAGCGCTTCTTCGCGAACTGGGCCACGGTGTGGCGCCGCAACTTCAGCCCGGAAGAGCTGAAGGTGCGCCTGACCACCGACTCGCACGCGCCTGCCAACTTCCGCGCGATCGGCGCACCGTCGAACATGCCGGCCTTCGCGGCCGCGTTCGAGTGCAAGGCCGGCCAGCCGATGGTGCGCGCAGGCGACAAGCAGGTCGTCATCTGGTGATCCAGCTGCGGTGATGTGCCGGTCCACGCCATCCGCGTGGACCGGTCCGAACAATGCGGGCCCTTGGCTCGCCAGTAACAGCCGCCACCCTCGTCGGTCAGGCTGGAAGGCCCGGGTCTCCCGGGCCTTTTTTATGCCCGCCCCCAACAGGCTCGCAGCGGCAAGACGGCGCTGCACCAGGGAGAGCCGCCGGCCAACATCGTTGCTCCCCGCCCGGTGAACGACCGTCGGCGCCGCAGTCATGAACCCATTCATCGGCTGGCGATGGGCGCTTGTTAAACTCGGGCGCCAGCCTTCCCGCCCCCGCATGGAACCCGCGATGACCCTACGCCCGCTTGCCTGCGCCCTTGCCCTGAGCCTGATCGCCGGTCTCGCCTCACCCTCTGCCGACGCCGCCAAGAAGAAGCGCGCAGCCACCAAGCCGAAGACACCGGTCGTAGCCCCGGCCTGCACCGACTTCTATGCCATCGCCAACACCGACTGGCTCAACGCCAACATGTTGCTGCCGGGCGTAGCCTCGCTCTCGGCGATGCAGCAGCTTAGCGACCGCTCCCGCCAGCAGCAGTTGGAGTTGCTCAACGCATCGATGACGGCGCCGCAGGGCAACGTGCAGAAGCTGCTGGGCGACTTCTGGGCCAGTGGACTGGACGAAGCCTCGATCGAGCGCGATGCAGCCAATCCGATCGCGCCGCTGCTGACCCGCATCAACGCCATCAAGCGCGCCAAGGACATCCCGGCCTCGATCGCCGCGCTGCACCAGGTCGGCATCCCGGTGGCGTTCAACTTCGGGGCCGACATCGACCTGCAGGACATGGAGCGCCACATCGGCTACTTCAGCCAGGGAGGCCTGGGCCTGCCCGACCCGGCCTACTACACCCGCACTGACGCCGATACCCGCGCGCTGCTTGGCCACTACAACAACTACGTGCAGAAGATCCTGGCGCTGACCGGCACGTCGCAGGACCAACTGGCCGTCGAATCGCAACTGGTGATCGACCTGGAGACGCGCCTCGCGCAGCTCTCCAAGCCGCTGGTGGAGCTGCGTGATCCGCGCAGCAACTACGCCCCGGTCCCGACCGCCGAGCTCGGCAAGCAATACAAGCGCCTGCAGCTGGCCGATTTCCTCAAGGTGCAGGGCGTAAGCGACGATCAGGTGTCGATCGCCAACCCGGCGTTGTTCGCCCAGCTGGACGGGCTGGTCGCCAACCTCAAGCCCGCGCAGTGGAAGACCTACCTGCGCTGGCGCGTCGGCGACGCGATGGCACCTTACCTGTCCAAGCCCTGGCGCGAGGCCAGCCAGGGGTTCCGGGGCCGGGTGCTGCAGGGCAAACCACTGCCCGCTGCCCGCCCGAACGAGGTGCTGGACGCGATCAACCTCGCCGCCGGTCCGATGCTGGGCCGCGAATACGTCGGCCGTTACCTGTCCAGCGGCACCAAGGCGCGCGCCGAGGAAGTCGCCAAACAGGTGCGCGACGCGCTGGGCGCCGCGCTCGACCGCGACCCGCGCCTCAGCCCCGGCGCCAAGGCCGAAGCCAAGGCCAAACTGGCCAAACTGAAGATCGAGATCGGCGCACCGCGTCGTGACCTCGATTATTCGGTGCAGCCGATGGGGCGCGGCAGCTTCGGCGGCAACATGCTGATCGCGTCGACCTGGCGCCACGGCGAGGAAATGAAGCGCATCGGCCGCGGCAATGCCGACCGCCGCTGGGACGTGTTGCCGCAGCACCCGGCACTGGCCTATGACATCGCCCAGAACCGCCTGATCGTCACCGCTGCCATGCTGCAGCCGCCGGTGCTCGACCTCAGCAAGGAGGCCGCCGCGCAGTTCGGCTCATACGGAGCACTGGTGGGTCACGAGCTCAGCCACGGCTTCGACAGCCGCGGCCGGCTCGTCGACGCCAAGGGCGACCTGCGTGACTGGTGGACACCGGCCGACGCCATGGCGTGGGATGCCATCGGCAACCGCGTCGCTGCGCAGTACAGCGCGCTGCCGTATCCGCAACTCACCGGCATCAGGGTCAACGGCGGCCAGGTGCGCGACATCGCGATCGCGGACCTGGCAGGCATCGAGCTGGCGTGGGCCGCGTTCCGTGCCGCACAACCGGCGTCGATCCCGGAAGCCAACCAGATGTTCTATCGCGGCTGGGCATCGCTGTGGGCGCAGAACCTGACGACCGAAGCCGCCAGCCAGTACGCCGCCGCCGGTGTACACGCGCCCGGACAGTGGCGCGCGAACCTCCCCATTGCGAACCAGGCCGCGTTCGGCGAGGCCTACGGCTGCAAGCCCGGCACGCCGATGCAGCCGGCTGCGGAGATGCAGGTGAAACTCTGGCCCTGATTCGCGGCTGCCGATGAAGAACGGCGCGGATTTCCGCGCCGTTGTTCATTGCGATGTCCGCGCGATGCGCGATGGCGGTCTCAGCGCACGATCCGCATCCGCGGTGGTCCGCGCCGACCGAACGGCGGCTGTCCGCGCCAGTACCGTATCAGCAACCATCCGAACAGCATCCCGCCCAGGTGCGCGAAATGGGCGACGCCGGGCATGGTGTTGGTGATCCCCATGAACAACTCGATCACCCCGTAGACGATCACCAGCGTGCGCGCCTTCATCGGGATTGGCGGAATCAACAGCATCACCCGCTGCTGCGGGAACAGCATGCCGTAGGCCAGCAACAGGCCGAAGACTCCGCCGGAGGCACCGACCGTGGGATACGCCTCGCCGCCCTGGGACAGGGTCCACGCGCCGACGATGAGCTGGAATACCGCCGCGCCCACCACGCACACCAGGTAGTAGGTCAGGAACCGACGCGGCCCCCAGGTATGCTCGACCGGGGCGCCGAACATCAGCAGCGCCAGCATGTTGAACAGAAGGTGACCGATGTTGCCGTGCATGAAGCCATACGACAGCAATTGCCAGGGTAGGAAGTCGCTGCCGGCGTAAGGGTCGCTGCCGCTGCCCAGGGGCCACAGCATGAACGGCTCCATCGCGGTGTCGCCCAGCGCGTACTGCAGCAGGAACACCAAGGCATTGGCGATCAACAATGCCCGGGTGACGGGCGGCAGGTTGGAAAACATCGTGACTCCTCGGGGCGCCGCACATGGTAGCCGTTGCGCCGCGATCAGTCCGGCGGACCCCACACCTGGGCGTCCATCGTCGCCGTGGCGCGGACGCCACGCACCCGCCCGGACTCGACCGCCACGCCTTCGCTGCGCAAGCGTGCGCACTGCTCCTCAAAGCCCGCCGAACCGGGTGGAAACGCGATCCTGCCGTCCGCGCGCAGTACCCGATGCCACGGCAGCTTCGGATCGTCGTTCTCACCGAGCAGGCGCGCCACCCATCGGGCCCGTCCGGGCAGGCCGGCCCGACGGGCGACCTCGCCATAACCCGCGACCTGTCCGCGCGGGATGGCGCGGATGGCGGCGAATATGCGTTCGGCAGCAGGGCTGGCATCCATCGCGGTAGCATAGACGCCTGCAAGCGATGTCTAAGCTCCGGCCGTTGGCGCTGGAGCCCAAGGAGCCCTACCCGTGCGCAATTTCGAATCGATCCGCAAGCACCTCAAGACCACCAGCTACAATGTCACGGTGCACGACGACGAAGTGGTCTGCATCGAGCTGTCGCTGGAACAGGGCACGCGCCACCAGGCGATCTTCCTGTCCGAGCTCGACGATGACGACGGTCGTCCCTACCTGCGCGTCAGCACCGCGGTGGCACCCACGACCGGCCTGGATGCGCGTCGCGCGCTGGTATTCAACTGGCAGAGCCGCGTCGGCTACCTCGGGATCGGCGACCTGGATGGCGTCCCCTACCTGCAACTGTGCGAGAACCGCCCCTACGAAGGCCTGGATGCCGCCGAGGTCGACCGCCTCGTGCTTGAGATCGGCGGACTGGGCGACCGCATGGAGCGGATGATGTCGGCGGACGGCGACCTGCTCTGATCGGGGTCGACGACGCACCTTTCAAAATATCGAAGGCCCGCATGCGCGGGCCTTCTGCTTACTGCCGGAAATCCGCGACGCGCTAGACCCAGCCCATCACCTGCAGCAGCTTGAACAGCAGGTAGGCGATGCCGCCGGCCGCCGGGATCGTCAGTATCCAGGACCAGATCATCTTCTCGACCACGGTCCACTTGACCGCGTTGAGGCGCTTGGCGGTGCCCACGCCCATGATCGCCGACGAGATGTTGTGCGTGGTCGACACCGGAATGCCCAGCGACGATGCCAGCGTGATCACCGACGCGGCACTCGCCTCGGCGGCGAACCCGTGGATCGGATGCAGCTTGACCAGCTTGTGGCCGAGCGTCTTGATGATGCGCCAGCCGCCCGCGGCGGTACCGGCGGCCATGACCAGCGCGCAGGTCAGCTTGATCCACAGGTCGATGTCGCCCTCGGCCAGCGCCTCAGGGGATGGATGCAGGAACGCCAGCCAGGTCGGCAGGTTGTCGAGCGTACCGACGGACTGCGCGCTGACGAGTGCCAGGGCGATGATGCCCATGGTCTTCTGCGCGTCGTTGAGGCCGTGGGCGAAACCCATGTACGCCGCGCTCGCCAGCTGCGCCTTGCCGAAGAATCCGTTGACCCAGCGCGGCCGGGCGAGGCGCGTGAGCAGGCCCCCGCTGCGCGCCATGAACGAGATGATCGCGAACAGCACGCCCATCAGCAGGAAGCCGGCGGTGAAACCCAGCACCGGCGAACTGAACATCGGCACCACGACCTTCCACAGCACGCCGGCGCTCTTGTACCAGGGGTCGGCCGGCTGCGACCAGATGATCGCCTCGGGATTGTTCATCGCCGCCGCCAGGGCGGCGCCGCACAGGCCGCCGATCAGCGCGTGCGACGACGAAGAGGGCAGGCCCCACCACCAGGTGATCAGGTTCCAGACGATGCCGCCGATCAGCGCGCACAGGATCAACTGCGAGCCCACGTCGACCACCCCGGCATCGATCAGCCCGGACGCGATCGTCTTGGCGACCGCGGTGCCCCACAGAGCGCCGATCAGGTTGGTGCCAGCGGCCATTGCGACGGCCTGCATCGGCGACAACACCTTGGTCGCGACCACGGTTGCGATCGAATTGGCGGTGTCATGGAAGCCGTTGATGTATTCGAAGACGAGCGCCGTAAGAACGACGACCAGTACCAGGGTCAGCATCGCTGCATATCCATTCGGTGCCGCCCCTTACGAGTTCTTCAGCACGATCTGGTACGCCACCACCCCGGCCTCTCGGCAGCGGTCGATGGCCTTCTCGAGGATCTCGAAGAACTCCTTGAGCAGGAACATCTGCAGGTTGTCGAGGCGGCCGGAGTAGATGTCGCGGTACAACTCCAGCATCAACCGGTCGGCCTCGTTCTCCAGCGCGCGCAGCTTGTCGTTGAGTTCCCGCATCGGCTCCAGCTTCATGCTGCGCAACAGGTGCACCATCTGCACGACCACGCCCGAGGCCTGTTCCAGCATCGCCGCGCGTGGCGCGAAGTCGATGCCGTCGAGGTGCTGCAGCGCCAGCGAGTAGCGGTCGGCGAACTTTTCGACCTGCTTCGGAATCTTGTACAGCGCCGAACCCAGCGCCTCGATATCCTCGCGCTCGATCGGGGTGATGAAGCTGCTCACCAGTTCCCGGCTGATCTTGTCGGAGGCCGCACGCTCGCGCAGGCGCGCCAGCTTGAACGCATCCAGCGGCGGCTGGCGGCTGCTGTCCCTGAGCATCTCGTGCAGCGCCGTGGTGCTGTCGTGGGCAGCGACGGCGGCCTCTTCGAGCAGCGTGTAGAACTGGTTGCCTTGGCCGAAAATGGTTTGCAGGGAGAACATGCGGTGGGACCTCGTGTGCCGGGCTTGCAGGACAGGGACTGCAGCGGGCGGGATTATGACGACTTAATGACATCTGCGCAGGCCTTCACGAGGGGCCCTTTCGTCCGCCTGCTAAGATCGCCGCTGTTTAATCCGTGTCTTGCGCACTCCATGGACGACGATCGAAGAACCCCCCCGGATCCCGGCTCGCCCGATCGGTTCGCCGCGCCCGCGCTTGCCATTTTCCCGAGGGGGCGGTCCGGATGCTCGCGCTGATCGTCGTACTGGTGCTGATCGCGTTCAACGCCTTCTTCGCGTTGTCGGAAATGGCGGTGGTGACCTCGCGCAAGCCCCGCCTCAAGCAGTTGGGCGGGACCAGCCGCAGCGCCCGCAAGGCGCTTGAGCTGGCCGAACACCCCGAGCGGTTCCTCTCGACCGTGCAGGTCGGCATCACCCTGATCGCGATCCTGACCGGCATGTTCGGCGGCGACGCGATTGGCGAGGCAATCGGCATCTGGCTGGCCGCCAACATCCCGGCCCTGGGTGAATATGCCGATTCGGTGGGCGTGGTGCTCGCGGTCAGCCTGATCACCTATCTCAGCATCGTCCTGGGCGAGTTGCTGCCCAAGCGCCTCGCGCTGCTCGCGCCGGAACGGGTCGCTACGGTCGTGGCCGTGCCCATGCACTGGGTGTCACGGCTTGCCGCACCGGCGGTATGGCTGTTGAGCATGAGCACCCGCAGCCTGCTGAAACTACTGCGACTCAATGACACCGTGGCCTCGAACGTGACGGAAGAGGAGATCCGGATGCTGGTGACCGAGAGTCACGAGCAGGGCGTGATCGACGCCGACGAACGCAAGATGATGAACCGCGTGCTCAGCCTCGGCGACCGCACTGCGGAAAGCCTGATGACGCCGCGCATGCGCATTGCCTGGCTCGATGCCGCCGCGTCGCTGGAGGAAAACCTCGCGACGATGCGCGAATCGCCGTTCTCGCGTTTCCCGGTGTATCGCGGCAGTGACCAGGACGTGCTCGGCATCCTGGAGGCCAAGTCGCTGCTGCGCGGCCTTGGCGATGCCCAGGGCAAGCCGCTCGACCTGTTCATCGGCGTGCGCGAGGCGCTGTTCGTGTCCGAATCGACCCATGCCCTGAAGCTGCTGGAGATCTTCCGCGAAGAGCAGCAATCGCTGGCGCTGGTCGTGGATGAATACGGCGATGTCACCGGCCTGGTCACCGTCAACGACCTGATGGGCGCGGTGATCGGCCGGGTCCAGACCAGAATGGCCCAGTCGGCCGATGCCGAGGGCTACGCCGCGCCGGTGATGCAACGCGAGGATGGTTCCTACCTGCTCGACGGCGCACTGCCCGTGGAGGAACTGCGCGAACTGATCGATGGCGGCCGGCTGCCGGACGAGGACGAGCACGATTTCCATACCGCGGCGGGCATGGTGATCGCCCATTTCGGGCGCATTCCCCACGTCGGCGAATTCTTCGAGTGGGGACTCTGGCGGATCGAGGTCGTGGACCTCGACGGCCCGCGAATCGACAAGCTGCTGCTGCAACGCCGTGCCGGCCGGGAAAGCGACAGCGATGACGCCACGGGCTAGGCGCGCCGCCAGCGACGAAGCTGGAACCCGGGTCCTGCTTGATGCATTTGCGGAAGGCGACCCGGAGGAAATCCTGCGCATGGGCGACGTGTTCGCCGGACTCGGCAAGCGTTCGTTCGGCATGCTGTTGTTCGTGTCGACCTTGCCGGCGTTCATCCCGATCCCCGGCGTCGGCGGCGCGATCAGCGGTCCGCTGTCGATCCTGATCGGCATGCAGCTTCTGGCGGGGATGCGCAAGCCATGGCTGCCCAGGTTCATCGCCACGCGCGGGCCACACCGGCACCTCATGGTGCGTTTCCGCGACAAGCTCTCGCCGTGGCTGGCACGGCTGGAGCGGCTGGTGCACCCGCGCGCGGACACGCTGCTGGACCACCGCATGGCGAGTGCCCTGAGCGGGCTGATGCTGATCCTGCTTGGCGTGCTGCTGGCGCTGCCGATCCCGCTCACCAACTACCTGTTCGGCGGGCTGCTGCTGTTGTTCGCGCTGGCGCTGCTGGAGCGCGATGGCTGGCTCATGGCGCTGGCGTGGATCGCCGGGGCGATCTCGATCGGCGTGTTCGGGGTGCTGTCGGGGAGCCTGGCCGCCACTGCGGCGCGCTGGATCGACCTGCTGGTCTGATCCTGTACGACACGCTCAGGGCAGCAGCGCGAGGAATTCCTCGATCGCCACGGGGTGGCCCAGCCAGTAGCCCTGCGCGAGGTCGCAACCGCGCTCGCGCAGGATCGCGTACTGGCCCTGCTTCTCCACGCCCTCTGCCACCACGGTGATGCCGAGCGAATGCGCCATCGCGATGATCGCCGTGGTCAGGGCCAGGTCGTCGGGG
>Ga0209109_10002308_pt1 | contig 10478 bp, 8 predicted proteins | sample Rifsed10ft2_FD_184004 | JGI IMG/M metagenome (GOLD analysis project Ga0209109, IMG submission 184004) | Soil microbial communities from Rifle, Colorado, USA - sediment 10ft 2 (version 2) | ecosystem: Environmental > Terrestrial > Deep subsurface > Rock core/Sediment | place: Rifle, Colorado... | reverse complement strand
TTACCACGGTGCCCGACAGGTGCGTCAGGTGCAACCGCACGCGCCCTTGCTCGGCATTGAGTGTCAATTCACCATTTGTCTCGCTCACTTCGCCAAACGCGTGAATGCGCTGACCCACCGAGATTGCGTCCTCGGTGAGATCGGTACTGCCTTGTCCATCTCGCGTTACCAGGGTGTCGGGACCCACGAGCAGTGTCACGTCGTCGCGCACGAAGGCAAAGCTTCCAGAGCGTCGAATCAACGTCGCGCCACGCACCGTCAGCGTGTCACCATCGCGGGAGATGACGTTGCCCCACAAGACATCGAACCGTGGACCCGGCACGCTGGTGCCGGCATGCACGCGTTCCGCCGTGAACTCGCGGCTGGCAAGTGTCAGCGAGCCGAAGGCCACGGTCGGCGTTCCGGCCGCTTCCTGCGCCAGCGCCGCAAGTCCAGTGGCACCGGTGAAGGGCTCACCATCGATCTCGAAGGCGGTGTCGGCGGTCGTCTTGACCGTGAGCTGGCCCAAGCGCGCCGTCAGGTGATGGAAGGGGCGCACGTCGATCACGTAACTGCTGGCGGCGGTATCGACGCTGACCAGCGGGCCGCGCACTCGCAGCTCTTTCTCGTCGATGGGTTCCACCGTGGCGACGATGAAGGGTTCCGCCACAGCGGTGACCGGAGTAGTCGCCACATCTACGGTGTGCGAAGCCGCCAGGTCGAAATCGAGTTGCAGGAACGCGGGTCGCCCCGGGCTGACCACCACGTGGTTGCGATTGTCGAGCCGGATGGCGAGGTCGACTTCCCCTAATGGCTGGCCGTTCTCATCGACGACCGTGGCCGCACGCGGCTCGCCGCCGACTTCGACCGTCACTTCGGCGGCGCTGTAATCGAGACGGATGCGGCCTTCGACATAGGCACCGTTCGGCACGGTCGCGGCAGTGACAAATTCGGTGAGATCGATCAGCTGCGCGAAGTCGACGCGCGTGCTGACCGGCAGAGTCTCGACGACCGCGCCATTCGCCTTGGCGAGCGTCAGCGAGACGACATCGACGGTGTAGCTCAGGAAATCGCCATCAGCATCGGTGATGCCGACATACACGGTGCCGCAATTCGCGGCGTCGCAGCTTTGCGGCGTGCTTGCGGATTCGCTTTCACCGCCACCGCCACCGCAGCCGGCAACGGCGATCAGCAACGCCATGAAGGGCGCCATGAGCCCGGCGCGAAATGCGGCTCTCAGGCCGCGTGCGCTCTGCGGCGCGGAATTGAGCGAGAACATGATTCAGCCTCCCGTCTATGTACGTCTGCATGCACGAGAACGGCTGGGACTCGCGATGGTTGACGCGCGCGGCCGCCGATGCCCGACGACCCGAGTCAGTGGGCCTTTCTCTTTCAGTCGCTTAGCTTGTTTTCTTAGACGATTGTGACAGAATGCGCCGTAACCGGTTGCCGCCATAGAGAGACAAACTGTGTGACACGTCCGACCGGCGCAGCATCGGAACTGACAGACTCAACCGGCCTTTTCAGGGGGATGCGCTCACGGCCATGGCAACAGTGCCACCCAATCCAGTCAGCGATCTGACTGCATCGGATATCCTTTCGCCCCACCTGTCGACACGGCGCTCGCCACGACCCGCCCTCGGCCTCGACGTCACCTGCACCAAGATCGCCGTCGATTTTCAGAACATGACCGAAGTGACGGCAGACGCTGTCGTCCGGCAGAACCTCGATGCTTTGCGCGAATCGACCGCAATGGACGCGACCTTCATCGCGCTCTTCGATTCGGACGGCACCTATATCGAATCGGTGTCGGTCGCGAAGGGCATGTTTGCGCAGTGCACGCCCGAGGTGCTCAAGGGGGAACCGCTCGAAACGCTGCCGTGGCTGGGCAGCAAGCTCGAGCACATGCGCATCCTGGAGATCCGCGACACCTCGACGGCGCGTAAGGATCAGATTGCCGAATGCGCGCGGCTCAAGCAGCTGAATATCGGCTCGTTGCTCCTGATCGGTTTCGCGATCCAGGGCAAGGTCAGCGGATTCCTCGGCCTGGCGGGCGTGCAGCCGCGGGAAGCCTGGGACGTCAACCTGCACCTCCTGCTCAAGCTCATCGGCACCAGTTTCTCGTCGGGTCTCGAGCGCATGCGGGTGCAGAAGCACCTCAAGAGCCTGCAGGAGCGCAATGATCTCGCGATGGACACCGGCAACGACGGCCTGTGGGACTTCGATGCCGAGAACAACCGCGTGTATTTTTCGCCGCGCTGGAAGGCGATGCTGGGATACGCCGACGACGAGATGAACAACTCGCCCGACTGGCGCCAGCTCGTGCACCCCGACGACATGCCGCGCGTGCAGGCGGCGATCCGCGATCACGTCGCGGGCAAATCGCCCATCTTCGAGAGCATCCACCGCATGCGGCATCGGAGCGGCGAGTGGCGCTGGGTCGTGAGCCGCGCCAAGGCGCGCGTCGATGCGGGCGGGCGGCTGTTGCGCCTGGTCGGCACCGAGCTCGACATCACCGAGCGCCGCTTGTACGAGGACGCGCTGTTCCGCGAGAAGGAAAGCGCGCAGATCACGTTGCAGTCGATTGGCGATGGCGTCATCACGACCGACCAGCATTCCAACGTCGAATACATCAATCCGGTGGCGTCCGAGCTCACGGGCTGGCAGCTCGAAGACGCGCAGGGCCGGTCGATCGACGAGATCTTCCGTGCCTTTCACGAGGAGACCTGCGAACCGCTCGAGAACCCGATGACGGTGGCGATCCGGCGTTCACGCTCGATCAAATCCGTGCGCCCGATGCTGCTCATCCGCCGCGATGGCAATGAGCTGTACGTCGAGAGCACGGCAGCTCCGATTCGCGATGGGCTGGGCGGCGTGGCCGGCGGCGTGCTCGTGTTCCATGACGTCAGCGAATCGCGCGAGCTCAACCGGCGTCTGAGCTACCACGCGAGCCACGACGTGCTCACCGGCCTCGTGAACCGGCGCGAGTTCGAGAACCGGCTCGAGCGCGCGCTCAAGAGCGCCAAGGCGCGCGAGACTTCATACGCGGTCTGCTACCTCGACCTCGACCAATTCAAGATCATCAACGACACCTGCGGCCACAGTGCGGGCGATGCCCTGCTGGGGCAGGTCGGTGCGCTGCTCAAGTCGAAGATTCGTTGGCGCGATACGCTCTCGCGCCTCGGCGGCGACGAGTTCGGGCTGCTGCTCGAGAGCTGCTCGCTCGACGAAGCGCTCAGGACCGCGGAACAGCTGCGCGAAGCCGTGCGGAATTTCCGCTTCGTGTGGGAGGAACGCACTTTCCGCCTGGGTGCGAGCATCGGCGTGGTACCGATCAGCGCCGACAACGAGGATGTGGCGTCGATCCTGAGCGCCGCTGACAGTGCCTGCGGGGCTGCCAAGGAAGCCGGCCGCAATCGCGTGCACAGCTTCGAAGAAAACGACCTCGACCTCATGCGCCGACGCCGCGAGATGCAGTGGGCGGCGCGCATCAACAACGCGCTCGAGGAATCGCGCTTTGAGCTGTTCCGCCAGACAATCATGCCGCTGCAGCGCCAGGATCCGGGCGCGCACTACGAGTTGCTGCTGCGCATGCGCGACGAGAACGGCAAGATCGTCACGCCCGACAACTTCATCGCCGCCGCCGAACGCTACGGCATCACGCCGAACATCGACCGCTGGGTGATCGAGAATGCGTTCCGCTGGCTGGTCTCGGAAGCCGACGAGCGCGAGAAGCTGGTGTTGTGCTCGATCAACCTGTCGGGCCAGTCACTCGGTGACGACAAGTTCCTGCCCTTCGTGATCGACCAGTTCCATCGCAGTGGCATCGATGCCACCAAGATCTGCTTCGAGATCACCGAAACCGCGGCGGTTGCGAGCTTTTCGCAGGCCAATCGGTTCATCCAGGCGCTCAAGGAACTGGGCTGCAAGTTCGCGCTCGACGACTTCGGCACGGGTCTGTCGTCGTTCGGTTACCTCAAGCACTTCCCGGTGGACTTTCTCAAGATCGACGGCAGCTTCGTGAAGGAAATCCTGCACGACCCGATCGACCGAGAGATGGTGCGCTCGATCAACGAGATCGGGCACTTGACCGGCAAGCAGACGATCGCGGAATTCGCCGAGAACCAGGAAATCATCCAGATGCTGAAGAGCCTCGGCGTCGACTACGCGCAGGGCTACGGCGTCTCGCAACCGCAGCGCGTCCTCAAGGCCGCCACCGCCTAGCTCTCGAATCGCATCGACAGATCCACCGCGCGAATGTGCTTGGTGATCGAGCCGACGGAAATGAAATCCACCCCGGTGAGCGCGACGTCGCGAACGTTGTTGAGGTGGATGCCGCCCGAAGCCTCGAGCTTGACGGGTGAGCCGTGCTCTCGATTGAGGGCAACGGCCGCGCGCAGGTCATCGAGGCTGAAGTCGTCGAGCAGCACCATGTCGGGCCGGGCCGCGAGTGCCTGCGACAGCTCATCCAGGTTTTCCACCTCGACCTCGACCGTCACCCGGGTCGTTGCGCGGGCGGCCGCAATCGCGGCGGCAATGGAGCCCGCGGCGGCGATGTGGTTTTCCTTGATCAACACCGCGTCGTGCAGTCCAAGGCGGTGATTGCGTGCGCCGCCCAACCGCGTTGCGTACTTCTGCGCCGAACGCAGCCCGGGGATGGTCTTCCGCGTGTCGAGGATCTGGCAGCCAGTGCCGACGATCGCAGCGACGTAGCGCTTCGCGGCCGTCGCCGTGGCGGACAAGGTCTGTAGAAAATTGAGTGCGGTGCGCTCGCCGGTCAGAATCGCGCGCGCCGGTCCCTCGAGGGTGCACAACAGTTCACCGGCTGCGATGTCGGCGCCCTCGTCAACGCGCCAGTCGACGCGGACCTCGCGACTGATCTGGCTAAACGTGGCATCGAACCACGGCCGGCCGCAGAGCACGGCGGCTTCCTTCGTGACGACGTTCGCCCGCGCCATTCGGTCGGCCGGCACCAGCGCCGCGGTGACATCGCCGCTGCCGATGTCTTCTTCCAGGGCGCGTGCGACTTGGCCGTCGAGATCGGGCGGGAGCCCTGGCGTCATACCCTCACCCCCACCCTCTCCCGCGTCCGCGCGGGAGAGGGTCTGAGGACGATGCTCTCCCGCAAGCGGGGAGGAAGAAAAACCCGGCACAGTGGCCGGGTTTCAGTGTAAGCGAAAGCTGCGCTCGCTAGAACGGCAAACCGTGCGTCGCCGAGCCCATGCAGAGCAGCATCGGAATCGACAGAACGAAATTGGTGCGCGAGGCGTGCAGCGCGAGCTTGCGCGCCTTCGCCTTCTCGTCATCGGTAGCCGGCACGATGCCGAGTATCTTCTTCTGCGCGGGCCAGATGAACACCCAGACATTGAACAACATGATGGTGCCCAGCCAGGCGCCGATGCCGATGACTCGCGAGCCCTCGCGCAGCAGAAACGCGTCGTCGAACGTGTGGGCATAGATCAGGTACCAGGCACCGGTGAACCAGGTCGAGACCGCCGCCCAACGGAACCACAGTAGCGCCTTCGGAGCGACGTACTTGGTGATGCCGGCACCGCCCGGACCGCCCTTGTCCGCCGCGGCCGCAGCCAACGCCGGAGTCTGCACCACGTTGAAATAGTAGAGCAGCCCGATCCAGGTGATGCCCGAAAGGATGTGCAGCCAGCGGGCGAGCGACAGCTCGTTGTAACCCTGGCCCGGGATCACGACAAAGACGATGATCGCGAGCACCACGCCCGTGATGATCGAAGCCGGTATCGAGTTGAGTGGGTTCATGCGAAGTCCCTCTGTTGTTCTTGCGGTAACCCTCTGAGCGGTTTGAAGAATAGGCGACGACCCCACATAATTCAAATTGCCATGGGCACAGTGAACATCTCAGACTGGGCCGAGGTCGAAGCAGTAACGCTTAAGCCCGTTGAGCACAGCTGGAGGATTAACGTGTCAGTAGATGTCGTCGAACGGATCAAGCAGCAGATCACCGCGAAGCCGGCGGTGCTCTTCATGAAGGGAACGCCCGATTTCCCGCAATGCGGCTTTTCGGCCCAGACCGTCGCCGCCCTGCGCGCGTGCGGCGCCGACTTCGCGCATGTGAACATCTTCGAGGACCCGGAGCTGCGCGAGGCGCTCAAGGCGTACTCGAGCTGGCCGACCTTCCCGCAGCTCTACGTCAAGGGCGAGCTGGTGGGTGGCTGCGACATCGCGCTCGAGATGTACCGCAGCGGCGAACTCAAGAAGCTCCTCGAATCAGCTGGCGCTGTCCGCGCCGCCTGAACTCTCCCGGGGTGCATCTCTAGGTCTGCTCGAACGGTGGGCCGCCTTCGATGTCGGCGAGGTTGATGTTGAGCGCGGCGATGCGCTGCGCCGCGACGTCGTAGATGGGCTTGAACTGGTTGCAGATGTAGCAGAAGAGCTCGGCGGCGCGCTCGGCATCGTACCCCGCCGAGTGCGCCGAAGCCGGATCCCACTCCAGGCCCGCTGCCGCGAGGGCCCGCGCCAGCACTGTCTGCCCGAGCGCTACACCGGCGAGGGTTGCCGTGTCGAAGCTCGAGAACGGATGGAACGGATTGCGTTTGATCTCGGTGCGCGCCACGGCGGCATTCAGGAAGCTCAGATCGAAAAAGGAGTTGTGGCCGACGAGGATAGCGCGCCGGCACTCGTTCTCGGTGACCGCCCGGCGCACGTCGCGGAAAATGCGTTGCAGGGCGTCGCGTTCCGAGATCGCCGGACGCAAAGGGTGATGCGGGTCGATTCCCGTCACTTCGAGCGAGGCGGGATCGAGCCGCGCACCTTCGAACGGCAGCACGTGATACCGATAGGTTTCGCCGCGCTTGAATGATCCGTCCGCCTGGATCTCGATCAGCACTGCCGCGATCTCGAGCAGCGCGTCGGTCGTGGCATTGAAGCCGCCGGTCTCGAGGTCGACGACCACAGGGAGGAAGCCACGAAAGCGGTTCGCCATCGACGGCAGCGCGGCTTCGGTGTGCATGCGTCAGCGGCCGTCCGGCGCCAGGCGCCACGCAACATTTTCACCGGCGCGGAAAGGCACGAGAGTGCCGGCGCCGAACGCGATGCTGGACGGTGACAGCCAGTTCTCCTTGATCAACGTAATGCTGTCCGGGTTGCGCGGCAATCCGTAGAAGTCGGCGCCGAATTCGCTGGCGAACCCCTGTAAACGGTCGAGTCGGCCGGCTGATTCGAACGCTTCGGCATAGAGCTCGAGCGCGGCATGTGCCGTAAATATCCCGGCGCATCCGTGACTGCTTTCCTTCGCCGAGCGCTCATGCGGCGCACTGTCCGTGCCGAGGAAGAACTTCGGGCTGCCGCTGATCGCCGCCTCGAGCAGCGCCATTCGATCCTGCTCGCGCTTGAGCACCGGCAGGCAGTAGTGATGGGGCCGGATTCCGCCGGCGAGCAATGCGTTGCGGTTGAGCAGCAGGTGCTGCGGCGTGATGGTTGCCGCAACGCCGGGACGTGCCTGGCGCACGAACTGCGCGCCGGCACGCGTCGTAATGTGCTCGAGAACGATCTTGAGCCGTGGCATTCGCTCGACCAGCGGGGCGAGCACGCGTTCGATGAAGCGCTCCTCGCGATCGAATACGTCGACGTCCGGGTCGACGACCTCGCCGTGCACGAGTAGTGGGAGTCCGGTTTCAGCCATGCGTTCCAGCACGCCGAACACGCGTTCGATCGCAAGCACACCGGCCTCCGAGTGTGTCGTCGCGCCGGCGGGATAGAGCTTGACCCCGGCGATCAATCCGCTCGCACGGGCAGCGTCGATCTCGGCTGGTTTCATTTGTTCGGTGAGGAAGAGCGTCAGCAACGGTTCGAAGCGGCAGTCCGTGGGCAGCGCCGCGATGATGCGGTCGCGGTAGGCGCGCGCCAGGGGGACCGTCGTCACCGGCGGTTTCAGATTGGGCATGATGATCGCGCGCCCGAAGCGGTGCGCCGTGAAGCCAACGACCGCGCGCATCTCCTCGCCATCGCGCAAGTGCAGGTGCCAGTCATCGGGACGTCGCAGCGTGAGCGTCGTCATGATGATTTGCCGGCGGCGCGCTCCAGGATTCCCTGCGCGGTGAGGAGGTTGACCGCGTACCGCACGCCGAATCCCGTGATATCCGTGGTGATATGACCAAGTCCGCCCGTGCGTTGGCCCGCCGCGAGATCGAGATGCACCCAGGGAATCTCCGCGGGCACGAAGCGGTTGAGAAAACGCGCCGCCAGGATGTGATCACCCTTATTGTCAGCGGCGCACTGCTTGATATCCGCGATCGGGCTGTCGAGGTCGGTGTCGAAATCGTCGTCCATCGGAAAACGCCACACGCGCTCGCCGCTCTCAGTTCCAGCGCGTTCCAGAATCGCGTGCCAGCTCGGGCGATTGGTGAAGAGTCCCGTGTAGCGCTCGGTCAATGCATTGACGCACGCACCCGTCAACGTCGCGAAATCCAGCAGCAGCGCAGGCCGTTCCCGGGCAGCGAGCGCCAGCGCGTCCGCCAGCACCATGCGACCCTCTGCATCAGTATGAATCACCTGGATGCTGACTCCGTTGCTCGCACTGACGACGTCCTGGGGCTTGTAGGCTCGCGGGCCGATGCGGTTCTCGGTGACCGCCAGCCAACAATCGATCGCGAAGCCTGCGTTGAGGCGCGTGAGCGCGAGCAATGTGCCGAGCGCGACCGCGCTGCCTTCCATGTCGATGTGCATGTCGAGCATGCTCCGGTGCGCCTTGAGATTGGTGCCGCCGGTGTCGAAGCACACGCCCTTGCCGACAAGTGCCACGAGCTTCCGTCCCGACTTGCGCGCGCGCGGCCGGTAGCGCAAATGAATGATACCCGCGTCGTCGTTTTCGTTGCCCTGGGCAACCGCGAGAAACGCACCAGCACCCCGACGCTTGAGCGCACGACTGTCGAGAAACTGCCAGCGCCATCCTTCGCGCCGCGCGAGCTGCGTCACACGCCGACGATAGGATGCCGCGGTCAACTCATTTCCGGGGAGCGCGGTGAGCCAGCGGGCGAGGTTGTTGCCTTCGCCGGCGGCGCGCGTCAATCGCCAGGCGCCGTTTGCGCGGGGCGAGAAGAGTCTGAGTTCCGCGAGGGAATTGGCAGCGTCCTGCTTGCTCTTGAATGACGGCAGCTCAAAACCCGCCGCGTACGTCGCCGCGACGACCGCCTCGAGGCTGTCACTCGCCGCAGCGCCAGGCAGCCCGAGCGTCGATACGCCCACGAGACGAGCTTGCGAGGATTTCGCCTCCTTGACCATGCGGCCGGCGAGTTGCAGTGCCTCGAACACCGAGGCGTGTCGCGTGCGCATTCCCGCGATCAGGAGTGTCTGCGCCGGCGTGTCGAGCCGGGCGGTGATCACGGCGCCGCTGCGCAGTTTGCGTCGCTGGCATTCGGCACGCAGCCATTCGCCGCGCGGTAGCGTCCGCCACGCCGCATCGGAGAGGTCATCCGCGATGACGACGAGCCAGGCGTCAAGCTGCGCGAGATCATCATTGCGCACGTGGCGCGCATGTGCTTGCGTGCGCGCGAGCGCGGCTTCGGGTAGCAGCTTCGACAACGCTCCTCACCTTGACCCTAAAAATCCAAACCCGGATCATACCGGCCCCCCGAACGCAGACAAGCACGCATGGCGCACGAGTCGAAGCCCGACGACACCGATCCGGTGGCGCTCGCGCAAGGCTTCGCCGACGGCGTCTTCGCCGCCGCCAAGCTCTATCCGGCCGGCGCCACCACCAACTCGGCGTCGGGTGTCACCGACATCGCCAGGCTGGAGCGCGTGTTCGCGAAGATGGAGGCGGTCGGCATGCCGCTCCTGGTGCACGGCGAGGTCACCGACCCGGCCGTCGACATCTTCGACCGCGAGGCGGCGTTCCTGGACCGCGTTCTGGCGCCGCTGCGCCAACGCTTTCCTCACTTGAAGATCGTCTTCGAGCACGCGACGACGAAAGAAGCCGTCGACTTCGTGCAGGCCGAGCACGCGCGCCACCCCGGGCACACGGCCGCCACGATCACGCCGCATCACCTGATGATCAGCCGCAACGCGCTGTTCGAGCGCGGGCTCAGGCCGCACCTCTACTGCCTGCCGGTCGCCAAGCGCGAGGAGCACCGCCAGGCGCTGCGCCGGGCCGCCGTCTCGGGCGCGGCGTGCTTTTTTCTCGGCACCGACACCGCGCCGCATCCCGTGCACCGCAAGGAAGCCGAATGCTGCGCCGCCGGCATCTTCTCGGCGCCGGCCGCGCTCGAGCTCTACGCGCAGGTGTTCGAAGACGAGGGCGCGCTCGCCAGGCTCGAAGGTTTCGCGTCGAAGTTCGGCCCGCGCTTCTACGGTCTCCCCGAGAACACCGACACCGTCACCCTGGTGCGCGAGCCCTGGCGGGTGCCGGACGCGGTCGCGGTCGCAGGCGGCGATGCCGTGCGCCCGTTCCTGGCGGGAGAGACGGTGAACTGGCGAATTCTTGACCGTCATTCCCGCGAAGGCGGGAATCCAGGAGCAAGCGCGTGAGC
>Ga0209109_10002307_pt1 | contig 10481 bp, 8 predicted proteins | sample Rifsed10ft2_FD_184004 | JGI IMG/M metagenome (GOLD analysis project Ga0209109, IMG submission 184004) | Soil microbial communities from Rifle, Colorado, USA - sediment 10ft 2 (version 2) | ecosystem: Environmental > Terrestrial > Deep subsurface > Rock core/Sediment | place: Rifle, Colorado... | reverse complement strand
CTGGCTACGAGACGCTCTTCAACTGCTGGTTCGAGGCTCATGATCTTCGATCAACTCCAGCCCGGCCAGCGACGATGACGCTGCCACAGGACTTGGTCAGGCCCAGGTGGCGAACTGCGCTCATCCGACGTCGGTCTTCACGACCATGATCGACACCGTTTACCAAAAAGTCGCTCAAGGGCTCCTCATCTGTTAACGCGGGCAAACTAGTGCGGAGCTGGCGGACTGGTCCAGCTCCAGAGCTGGACGTGCCACAGTGAGCCCCCGTCTGACAGGTACCCTCGCCGGGTGGCATCACCTGTCCGACCGGTAATCCTCTCCGGGGGCGCAGGGACCCGGCTCTGGCCGCTGTCGACCGAGTCCAACCCAAAGCAATTCCTCGACCTTCTGGGCGGCTCCCTCTTTGAGGCCACCCTCACCCGTCTCCATGGGCTACCCGACCTGGCGCCCGCTCTTGTCCTCACCGGGGCTCAACATGTGGATGCAGTGGATCTCGTTGTTACCGCGATCGGAGCGGAGATCGAGTCGGTCGTGGTCGAGCCTCAAGGCCGGAACACGGCTCCGGCAATCATCGCCGCCGCCCTTCTCGCCGACCCTGACGACGTGCTGGTGGTGCTTCCGGCCGATCACCTGATCGACAACCGGAACGAGTTCGTCGCCAAAGTGGGGACGGCGGTCTCGGTTGCCAGGGAGGGTGCCCTGGTCCTTTTCGGTGTGTTCCCGACCCGTCCCGAGACCGGTTATGGCTACATCGAGACCGGGTCTCCGGTGGGAGCCGCGCTCGAGGTTGTGGCCTTCATCGAGAAACCAGATCCGGAGCACGCCGAACAGATCCTGACCGATGGCCGTCATCTCTGGAACTCGGGAATGTTCGTCTTCACGGCGCGGGCGATTCTCGAGCAGTCCGCCTCGCTCTGTCCCGACCTGTTGGCCGGGGTCAATGCAACCGTCCCGGAGCATCGCGGCCCGAGGATCGAGCTCGGACCCGGTTTTTCCGAGGTCGAGGCAGTTTCGATCGATCATGCCGTGATGGAGCACACCGACCGGGCCCTGGTGGTCCCGATCGATGTCGGTTGGAGCGATGTCGGCTCCTGGCAGTCCGTCTGGGAGAGCTCTCCGCACGACTCCTCGGACAATGTCCTCGTGGGCGACGTGGCAGTGATTGATGTAGCCGGTTCCTACATCCACGCGACGTCCCGTCTGGTGGCAGTGGCCGGGATGGAGGACCTGGTGGTGGTGGAGACAGAGGACGCAGTCCTCGTCCTCCCCAGAGGCAACTCACAGTTGGTGCGTGAGATCGTCGCCGGCCTCGTCGAGCGCCTGAGCCAGGATTGAAGTTTCTGGGCCTGCGATCCATACCATTCCCGATGATGACCCGGCTGTTGTTGACGGCGCTGCTCCTCGCCACTATCTCCGCCTGTGTCGGGCGACCGGCGGAGGAGTCGACAGGTGAGGAGATCTATCTCCGGGTGTGTGCCACTTGTCACGGGGATTCGCTGCAAGGGGCATTGGGGCCGTCGCTGGGACCGGGCTCCAACGCAGCGAGCCAGCCCGACGGGTTCCTGACCGCGACCATCAGCTTGGGGAGAGGCCGGATGCCTTCTTTCCAGTCGTCCCTCACCGAGGATCAGGTCGACCTTCTCGTCGGCTTCATCCGCCAGGAGCAGGGCCGGTGAGCGAGCTCCTCGACGCACTCGAGCTTCACCCGTTCCGGATACCGATGCGTCATCGGTTTCGACGTGTCGACCATCGCGAGGGTGTGCTGATACGGGGGCCGGCCGGATGGGGCGAGTTCTCACCGTTCCCGGACTATCCACCTGAGGTCACCACCCGGTGGCTGGCGGCGGCGCTGGAAGCGGCCTGCAGCGCGCTGCCCGAACCGGGGCGGAAGTCGATCCCTGTCAATGTGACCGTACCGGCGGTCTCGCCTCAGATCGCAAGGGGCCTGGTGCTCGAGTCCGGGGCCAGCACCGCAAAGGTCAAGGTAGGTGAGCCCGGCCAGGCTCCCATCGAAGACGAGGATCGGCTCGACTCGGTCAGGGATGCGCTGGGTCCGGAGGGCAAGATCCGTGTCGACGTCAACGCGGGCTGGGACCTGGACACCGCGACCGAGCGTCTCGCCACATTCTCCAAGTTCGGGCTGGAGTACGCCGAACAGCCTGTGGCCACGCTGGAGGAGATGATCGAGCTCAAGAAGCGAACCGACGTCCCTCTGGCGGCCGACGAGCTCGTCCGGCTTCGCCCCGACCCTCTCGAGGTGGCCGTTTCCGGGGCAGCGGATCTGGTGGTCCTCAAGGTGCAGCCACTCGGGGGTGTCAACCGGGCGCTGGACATCGCGGCCCGTGCCGGTGTTCCTGTGGTCGTGTCCTCCGCTCTGGAGACCTCGGTCGGTATCTATGCCGGCCTCCTGGTGGCTTCTTTGTTGCCCGACCTGCCATATGCCTGCGGTCTGGGCACGGTGGCTCTGATCGAAGGCGACCCCACGCGGGATCCGCTGGTTTCGCTCGACGGCCAACTCGAGGTGCGAAGACCGGAGCCCGACCCGGAGCTCCTTGCGAGATGGCGCCCGGAACGCGATCGTGCCGCTGAAATGCTGCGCAAGGTCCGTTTGGCGGCAGAGGTGCTGACATGACCCAACCCAACTCGAGCACCGCCCTGGCCAGGGCGGTGGCGGATGAGATGGCCAGACACGGGGTTTCGCTTGCGGTCATCTCACCTGGCTCGCGATCCGCCGCCCTGGCGATTGCCTTCGACCAGCATCCTGGCATCACCACCCGTGTCGTTCTCGATGAGCGCTCGGCGGCGTTCTGGGCCCTGGGCAATGCTCGGGCCACCGGGCAGCCGACGGTGGTGTTGTCGACATCGGGCACCGCGGTCGCCAATCACCTCCCGGCCCTGATCGAGGCCGACCAGTCGCTGGTGCCGCTGATCGTCATCTCCGCCGACCGTCCCCCCGAGATGCTTCACGTCGGAGCCAACCAGACCATCGACCAGGTCGGGCTTTTCGGCAATCGGGTGCGTTGGTCCTGCAACTTCGGCCCCGCCCAATCGGGTGTCGATCACAACTCCTATTGGCGCAGCACGGTGTCCCAGGCGGTGGCACGCGCTCTTGGCCATGGATCGCGGCCAGGCCCGGTCCATCTGAACATCGCCTTTCGCGAGCCCACCGTGCCGGTTGAGGACGACGGGAGGTCGGCCGCCGATCCCTATCCGTTCACAGTCGAAGGAAAGCCTGGGGACGGTCGCTGGCAGGAGCACTTGATCGCTCCGCCCGGCGCGGCGGCCATCGAGGTGCCGGTAGGTGCCCGCGGGTTGATCGTGGCCGGAGAGGGCGACTACGGGCCCGAGGCCCTGCAGACTGCTGCCGCCAAGCTCGGCTGGCCGATCCTGGCGACTGCCCTTTCCGGGCTGCGGGGGGACTCCATGGTTTCCACCTATCACCATTTGCTGGTCTCGGGTGTGCCTGCCTCTTTGACGCCCGAGATGGTGGTGACAATCGGTAGGACCGGCCCCAGCGACCGCATTTCGGCTCTCACCTCGCTCGAAGGGGTGCAGGTCAGCATCGACAGGTGGGGCACCTGGAACGACCCCCGACGCCAGGCCACCCTCCTCCTCCAGGCCGATCCGGTCGCCACCATCGAACGGCTCTCGTCCGCGGCGTCGGTGGACCCGGAATGGGCCGGGCGATGGGAAGCCGCGGATCGATCGATGCGCGATGCGCTCGACGAGGCGATCGGGGTGGGGGAGCAGCCAACCGGCCCCTCAGTTGCCCGCGCCCTGTCCGACTGTGCATGGGAGAGCCTGGTCGTGGCCTCTTCGATGCCGATTCGAGATGTGGACGCCCATACCCTCCACCGTGGATCGATCTACGCCAACCGGGGGGCTTCGGGCATCGATGGCCTCGTGTCCACCGGGCTCGGGGTGGCCGCAGCGGGATCGAGGACGCTGGTGCTGACCGGTGACCTGTCCCTGCTCCACGATGGCAACGGGTTCATCGCCGACCAGCTACCCGACGTGGTCTTCCTGGTTGTCGACAACAACGGCGGTGGTTTGTTCGATCTTCTGCCGCAGGCGACTCACGCCCCGGGCTTCGATCGTTTGTTCGTCACTCCCCATGGGCGGCATCTCGCCACTTACGCCGATTTCCACGGCCTCAACGCCGACACCCTGTCCTCGATCGGCGGCCTCGTCCCCGAGCTGGAGCAACGGCTGGAGGCGGGAGGCTGTCATGCCCTGGTGATTCCCGTCGACCGGGAGGCCGATCTCAAACGCCGCCAAGCGCTCGACGAGGTCGCCCGGTCGCTGGTGACCAGTCTCAGCTGAGGCCAAGGGCCCTCAACATCGGGCGCAGCTTGATCCGGGTCTCTTCGAGCTCCGCCTCGGGATCCGAACCATCCACCAGCCCGACACCGGTGTAGAGGGTGACCAGCGGCCCCCTGATCTCGCCACATCTCAGGGCGATGGCGAACTCCCCATCGCCATCAGCATCCATCCAGCCGACAGGCCCGGCGTAGCGGCCCCGGCCATGGTCTTCGATCTCTCTGATCAGCTCGACTGCGGCCTTGGTGGGAGTTCCGGCAACGGCGGCGGTGGGGTGGAGCGCCGCCACCAGATCGGTCACGTGGGTCCCCAACACGGCCTCACCCTCGAACCCGGTGGCGAGGTGGTGAATGTCGGCGAAGGTCTCCACCCTGCTCGGCTGCCTCTCCAGCCTGGTGCAGAACGGCAGCAATGCCTCCTCAACCGAATCGGCTGCCAGAGAATGCTCCACGGCCATCTTCTGTGAGTTGAGCGAAGCCGACGCCGAAGGATCGGTGCGATCGGCTGACCCCGCAAGGGAGACCGACCGGACTGCCGATCCGTGTTTGGAGACCAACAGCTCAGGGCTGGATCCGACAAGACCGTCGATCAGGAACGTATACGAGCGTCCCTGGCTGTCCATCAGCTCCTGTGCCACGTGATGCACCGGGACGTCGGCGTCGAAAGTCATCTCGACGGTGCGGGAGAGCACCACCTTCTCCACCTCCCCGCGGGCGATCGCCTGCAACGCAAGGTCCATGGCGGATCGCCACGATTCCTTGTCGTCGGCCGATACCCGTCCTGGCGGCATGGCGAATTGGGCGATTGCTGGGGGGATGTGGGTCCGCTCCCCGGACAGAACCCGGGTTCCTTCTTCGGTGACCTCGAGAACCGTCTCGGGGATGATGACCACCGATCCGGGCTCGTCTTCGTCAAAGGTGAAAGTGGCGAAGCCGATACTGCCCGGTGTGGCCTCCAGGGCCTCGCGGGCCCTCTCGAAACGGTCGCTCCCGGTCCCCGGGTCGATGCGACGACTTTCGCCCCAGCCGAACAGAGCCATGCCATGACGGAGCCAGGCGACATCCGGCCGGGACAGGAGTGGCTCGGTCACCGTCGGGCCGGACTCGAAATTCGTCATTCGGGAGACCAGGCTAGGACAGGTCGGGTCGGTTCGATTCCGGCGAGGTCCCTCGCCAGCCTCGCCAAACGGTGAGGGCTCGCTGTGGTGACCAGGACCAGGTCTCCCGCACCAGGCTCTTCGACGTGGACCCGGGCCACCTGGAGGGCAACCGCCGGTGCCGGATCCACCACCGTGATGGTGGAGCCGACCAGTTGCTCGATCACCGGGCGCAGAAAGGGGAAATGGGTGCAACCCAAGACCAAAACGTCAGCACCGCCCTCGATCAGCGGTGCAAGACATTGGGCGACCTGTCGCTCTACCTCGCGGCCTTTGATCCTTCCCGCCTCTACGAGGCGAACCCACGTCGGGCATGCCGCATTGAGCACCTGGACGTCGGGAGCGTGTCGGCTCACCACCGAGGAGTAGAGCTCGCCTTGGAAGGTGGCCGCGGTTGCCAGCACCCCGATAACACCGGATTTCGTGGCGATGGCGGCGGGTTTGACCGCCGGTTCCATCCCCACGAAGGGGATCGAGGGGTGGATCTCACGCAGCCGGTTTATGGCGGCGGCGGAAGCGGTGTTGCAGGCCACCACCACGGTCGTGGCGCCCTTCCCCAGCAACCAGCTGGTCACCTCCTCGGAAATGGCCGCAACTTCGTCGAGGGAGCGGGTTCCGTAAGGGGCTCGGCCCTGGTCGGCGAGGTACAGCAGATCTGCCCCGGGAAGCTCACGCCGGATGTGGGCGAGGACCCCGAGCCCTCCGACACCGGAGTCGAACACGCCGATCATGAGAGCTATCTCAGCAGGCCTCGGCCCGGCTCACTGGTAGCGTCGGCATTGCGGGTCACAGCCGATCGATCCACTCGAGGCTCTCTGGGTTCTCCAGACTCGAAAGGTCGCCGGGCTCCTGGCCAAGCGCCAGCGCCTTGACCACCCGACGCATGATCTTCGCCGAACGGGTGCGTGGCAGATCGCTCACCCAACGGATGGCCTGGGGCCGGAAGCTCTTCCCCAGGGTCTCGACGAGCGCCCCTTCGATCTCCGACGTGAGACGGTCATCCGGCTCGACACCGCTCGCCGCCACCAGGTAAAGGGCGATCGCCTCTCCTTTGACCTCGTCGGGCACCCCGATCGCGGCCGCCATCACCACTTGCGGGAAGGCGACGGCCACCGACTCGATCTCGGCGGGGCCGATCCGCTTTCCGGCGATGTTCAGGGTGTCATCTGATCGACCGTGGAGGTACCAGAAGCCGTCGTCGTCGATCGAGGCCCAGTCGCCGTGAACCCAGGTCTCCGGGAACCGCTCCCAATAGGTTGCCAGGTACCTCTCCGGCTCGTTCCAGAAGCCTCTGGTCCTCCCCGGCCACGACCCGCGAACCACCAGCTCACCGACTTCGCCCCGAACCGGTCTGCCCTCGGCGTCATAGACGTCGGCGTCGATCCCGAGGGATGGGCCCCCAAGCGACGTGGGCTTGATTCCTTGGAGAAGGTTCACCGAGAGCAGACAGGCCCCGATCTCGGTCCCGCCCGAGATGTTGACGATGGGGCGGGTCTCACCGCCGATGTCTCTGAACAGCCACCACCAGGGATCGGGATTCCACGGCTCTCCGGTGGAGCCAAATGTTCTCAGCCTCGACAGGTCATGACGGTGGGCGTGTTCGGCGCCATGCCGCTGGAGAGAGCGGATCAAGGTGGGGGAGATGCCGAGAAAGGTCAGACCCAGCTCCGAGGCGACTTGCCAGATGCGGTCCGGCCCTGGGTAGTCGGGGGCCCCGTCGTAGGTGGCAACCGCGGCGCCGTTGGCCAGGCCGGCCACGACGATCCAAGGGCCCATGATCCAACCCATGTCGGTGGCCCACATCACGACGTCGTCGCGATGAAAGTCGAATTGGAATGCGCCCTCGGCAGCGACCTGCACCCCGAGCCCGCCGTGGACGTGAACCGCTCCTTTGGGGGGTCCGGTGGTTCCCGACGTGTAGGCGATGAGCATCGGGTCCTCGGCGGCGGTGGGGACCACAGGGTTCGGCTCGACGCCATCCAACGCCTCGCCCCACCAGAGGTCGCGACCCTCCCTCATCGGAGTCGGGCCGCGGTTGGCGTAGTCGACCACCAACAGGCGGTCGATTCCGCCGGCAAGCTCGACCGCACGGTCGGCCATCTCCTTCATCTCGACAAGACCACCCCGACGCAGGAACCCGTTGGCGCAGATCAGGATCTTGGGTTTTGGGTCCCGGAGCCGGTTGGCGACTGCCTCGGCCCCGAAGCCGGAGAAGACCGGGATGAAGACGGCTCCGATCCTGGCCACGGCGAGCAAAGCCACCACCGCCTCCGCCGACATCGGCAGGAAGACCGCAACCGCATCGCCTCTCCCCACTCCGAGCCGGTGCAGAGCACCGGCCAGGCTCGCGACCTCGTCACGTAGCCCGCCAAAGCTCAACTCCCGGGTCTCGCCAGCCTCTTTCTGGGAGCGAAGGGCGAGACGTTGCGGCGCCTCGTCTGCCCAGCGGTCGACACAGGCGCGGCTGACGTTGAAGAGCGAGCCTGGGAACCAGGTGGTCCACGGGGTCCCCCTCGAAGTGTCCAGGATCGTCCGCCAAGGCTTGTCGAAAGGGAGACCCAGATACCTCACGACCGATTCCCAGAACCACTCCGGGTCCTCTATCGACCGTCGTCGCAAATGGTCGAAGCCCGCGAGCCCGTGTTCCGCGATGAACCTGGCGGTGTGCGTGGCGGCGGCCCGATCAGGGCTCGGGCGCCAGACGATCTCGAACTGCTCCATCACCCTCCTCGACCGGTGGGGGGAGGCTAGGAGCCATCGTGATCGCCCGCGGCCGCGTACCCTGCCTCTCTATGGCTTCGCCAACGACTCAGGAGGACAGCCGGCGTTTTCGTCGGCGGACACTGGTCGTGGCGGGCGTGCTGGTGGCCACTGCCGCAGTGCTGTGGCTGGTTTTCCGGCTCAGAGGAATTCTCTTCATGTTGTTCGTCTCGGTGTTCGTGGCCGTGGCGATCGAACCTCCGGTTCATTACCTCGAGAAACGAGGCTGGAGACGGGGCGCCGCCACCGGCGTCGTCTTCCTGGCCGCCTTCGCCCTCGTGGTCGTGTTCCTGGTCGCATTGGTTCCCCTGTTCGTGGAGCAGGTCAATCAGTTCGTGACCGCCGTCCCCGGGTACGTGGAGACTGTGGCGCAGTTCCTGGAGGACACGTTTGGGGTGCAACTTTCTGATCTCGAGATCGCCGAGGAAGGGCAGAATCTGGCCGACATCATCGGCACTGCTGGGGGGACTCTGGTCGGGGGAGTCATCGGGCTGACGACTGGCGTTTTCAGCTTCCTCTTCTTCGCCTCCACCGTCGCCATCTTCTCGTTCTACATCGTCGCCGAATTGCCAAAGCTCCAACACACCGTCCTCTCCTTCATGCCGCCGGAGCAACAACGTGATGCACTGCATGTCTGGGACATCGCCGTGGAGAAGATGGGCGGCTACATCTACTCGCGCCTGATCCTGGCGATTCTGAGCGGTCTCCTCTCCACAGTCGTGTTGACCGTTCTCGAAGTTCCCTTTGCCTTCTCGCTGGGGATCTGGGTCGGAGTGCTCAGCCAGTTCATACCTGTCATCGGCACCTATCTGGCCGCCGTCCTCCCTGCCGTGGTTGCCTTCTCGGCCAACGGGCCGACCAACGCGTTGTGGGTGATCATCTACTTCATCGCCTACCAGCAACTCGAGAACTACCTGGTTGCGCCGCGAATCACCCGCAGGACGATGGAGATCCATCCCGCGGTTTCGATTGCAGCCATCCTCATCGGAGGGTCGTTGTTGGGGGGAATCGGGATCGTCCTGGCTCTGCCGATGACCGGGATCATCCAAGCGCTGATCTCGGAGTCATCCACATATCGCCACGAGGTGATCTCCGGGGTGGCGGAGCCGGCTCCCGATATCTGACGCGGGTCGGGCGCCGATCCTTGGTCTTGGATCGGACCTGTTTTACCTTTAGCCCGACCAGGACTCATTCCCGAGGGTTATTCGTGCGATTGGCGAACCTCCTCGACTGAGCGCCAGGCCGGAAGCGTCGATCAAGTCATATGGAGGAAAGCCGGTGCGAGCCGCACCCACGCCACCCATCGTCCGATGGGCAAGTCTGCTCATTGTGCTCGTCTTGGTCATGGTGGCTTGTGACGGGTCGGCCGAGGTGACGACCACGGTGAGTCAACCGGCGACCACCACGAGTGCTGCCGTGACCACCACCACCCAGCCTCCGGAGTGCCCCGACGTCTTTTGTGTCAGGTACCACATCCATCCGGATGCAGCCTGGGCGGACGGGACACCGGTCACCTCGAGGGACTTCGCCTTCACCGTCGAGACGATCACCGACGCCGACCTCGACATCACCTCGACCAGCCGTGCCGGTTACGACCTGATCAGCGGCTATGAGTCAGTGGACGACAAGACATTCCTCGCCATCTTCAGCGAGGTCTACCCACCCTGGAAGAGCCTGTTCGAAGTGGTGCTTCCGGCACATGAGTTGGAGGGAAAGGCATTTGGAACCGTTTGGGATGACGGGATAACTCTCGGCTCCGGCCCATTCGTCTTCAGCGAGTGGATCCCGGGGGAGCGAATCGTCCTCGCCCGCAACCCTGACTACTGGGCGTCGCGGGACCGCGGCTCCGGCGCAGCCCTTGGTGACGTTCAGACTGTCAGCATCGTCTTCCTTCCCGGCAGCGAGGCTCAGGTTCGAGCTCTCCGGAACGAGGAAATCGACATGTTCTACCCCGAGCCCCAGATCTCCACGGTTGAAGATGTGACGGCCATGAGCGACGTCGCCTCGCAGGCGGGTCTCGGCAGGATCTGGGAGCAGATCGACTTCAACCACGATGATCCGCTGCTCTCCCAGGAGTTCATCCGGCGGGCGTTTGCGATGGCCATCGACCGCGAAGCGGTCATGGAGGAAGTGGTACGCCCGATCGCTGCCGACGCGGTTCCCCTCGGCAACACCGTTTGGATGGTGGGCAGCCCCTATTACGAGGACCATTTCTCCCGGTATTCCTTCGACACGGCCGGGGCGG
>Ga0209109_10002306_pt1 | contig 10482 bp, 8 predicted proteins | sample Rifsed10ft2_FD_184004 | JGI IMG/M metagenome (GOLD analysis project Ga0209109, IMG submission 184004) | Soil microbial communities from Rifle, Colorado, USA - sediment 10ft 2 (version 2) | ecosystem: Environmental > Terrestrial > Deep subsurface > Rock core/Sediment | place: Rifle, Colorado... | reverse complement strand
CATTGGGGTTCGTTTTGATTACCAGCGCGTATCAGCGCGAGGTTCGAAGGGACTGCTTAACCCTAAAATCGGTTTGGTGTATAATCCGGACAAGAATACGAAACTGCGCGCCGCGTATGGCTCTGGATTTCGATTCCCATCTATCGGAGAGTGGTACACACAGTACGGAGGTGGGGGGGCTATACCACTCGCTGTGCTTGTTAATCCAAATCTCCAAGTCGAACGAAGCAATACGTATGAGGTAGGCGCTTCGACATCGTTCGGTGATTTTGCAACACTTGAACTTTCACTCTTCCGAAACGATTTTGATAATTTGATAGAAGCGGGCGTGGCAATCAAGAAGGTCAGGCTGAACCCAAATGATACCACCGAAACAGAACGCCCAGTGATACAGTTTGACAATGTCACGAAAGCCCGGATCCAAGGCGCTGAGCTTGGCATCAAAATCGATTGGCTTAAAAAATTGTTATCGAGCGATTTCGGATACACCTACACGTACCCGGAGGATCTTTCGCTTGATACTATACTCAAATTCAGACCTCGTCATTTGTTCTTTGCTTCAGCGCAGTTGACGCATGGCAGTCTGCGCGCTTCCGCGGATTTCCGGTACATCAGCAGGATCGAGCGTATCGATGATAATCTTGTTCGTTTAGCGCCGATTATTCACGGCGACCAGCGCACCGATATTAAGGTGGTGGACCTGCGCGCATCATACGACCTTGCGGAGCTTGGGTTGCCGGTACGCGTCGGGTTCAACATTAACAATCTTCTGAACTATCACTACGTTGAACTTATTGGCAACCTTGCACCGGTCAGGACGTTTGGACTTGTGCTCGATGGAGTTTTTTAACAGTCCAGCCTGAATTTCCTGCCCTCATCTTGCTATAGAGTAAAGATAGCTGTATTTTTCGGCGCACGAATACTCAACGTATGTACATCGATTCACACGCACACCTATTTAATGATGATTTTCGGAATGACCTGCCTGAGGTTCTGAGCCGTGCTCAAGATGCTGGCGTGCGAACAATCGTCGTTCCCGGGACAACGCTAGAAACAAGCTATGAAGCTCTCGAATTGGCAGAAAAATATCCTTTCATCTACGCTTGCGTTGGATTCCATCCACACGAAGCCTCGAAAGCAACAGAACAAAGTTTTAATGAGATCGAGCAGTTAAGCAAACATGAAAAAGTAGTTGCTATAGGGGAGATTGGCTTAGATTTTCATTATGACTTTAGTCCGCGGGCAACCCAGGAGGCTGTGTTCAAGCGCCAGGTCGAAATCGCAGTCAGCCGTAATCTCCCCATTGTCGTCCATACACGCGAATCGATGTCGCAGGCGATACGCATCGTGATGGAGGCGGCACAGAAATATCCAAACTGGAAAATGGGCGCAACCCCCCAGGGTGCCGTGGATGCAGCGCGAGGAGTTTTCCATTGTTTTACGGGAAAAGCCGACGAAGCACTTCAACTTTTTGAGTTAGGGTTTTTCGTTTCGTATCCCGGCATCGTTACGTTCAAGAATTCTCCAGTTCTGGAAACGTTGAGAGCGATCGGTTATAAGAAGATTCTTATTGAAACGGACTCTCCGTATCTTGCTCCAGTCCCTCTGCGCGGAAAGCGAAACGAACCGGCGCATATCGTTTATGTTGCGAACAGAATCGCTGAGCAGTTTTCTGTCGAACCATCAGAGATCGGTCGAACAACCGCTGAAAATACACGAAGGCTCTTTGGGATATCCTCCTAGAATTAACGATGTCTGAACAACCGAGCATATTCGATATTCTGGGTCCTATAATGATAGGACCTTCGAGTTCGCACACCGCGGGCGCGAGCCGCATTGGGTATATCGCTCGCCAGTTGTTGCACGACGAACCGACAAAAGCCATCATCACGCTGTACAACTCCTTTGCAAAAACGCACAAAGGGCACGGGACGGATAAGGCGATCATCGGCGGTATACTCGGCTTTGGTCCTGACGACGAACGAATACGCGATTCGCACGAGATCGCAAAAAAGGGAGGGTTGGAGTGGGAATTCCGTTTTCGTGGCGACTCGACGAAGTATCATTCGAACACAGCTCGCGTAAAGTTATTCGGTAAGAAGGGAGGGAATGTTGAGGTTGTTGGCGCTTCGCTCGGCGGCGGCAGGATCAAGATTCAAGAGATCGAAGGATTTCCCGTGGACTTTACCGCACAGTCTTATACGCTGGTTATCATTGCCGATGACATCCCCGGCAGTATTCAACAGATTTCAGGAGCAATTGCCGAAAAAGGCGTGAACATCGCAAATATGTTTGTTTCCCGCAATGAAACGAAAGCCAATATGGTGATCGAGCTTGACCAGGCGCTCGAGTCGGAGGCGCAGGAAAAAATTGAATCACTCACGTGGGTGCGGTTCGTCCGGCTCGTCGAACCGATGATGGAACATAGCTCGCGGTACGAAAAGTAGAGGTAGCCTATGGAATTTAACTTTTTAGCTGATGTTGTTGAGTATTGTCACCGCGAAAAGAAAGATATGGCGCAGGCAATGCTCGACTACGAGATGAAGAACAAACGCCTCTCGCGTGAGCATGTGTACGAGGGACTTAAGCGTGTATTGATAACGATGGAAGATTCTGTCGAACAAGGCTTATCTCAAATGGTAATCAGTCCGAGTGGGATGCTGAACAATTGGGCGAAGACAGTGTACCATGCCCCAACAGAGACGCTCGGACCTCTGTTGAAGAAAGCCGTGGCGCGCGCAATTGCGGTTGGAGAGGTCAATGCCTGCATGGGAAAAATTGCTGCCGCGCCGACGGCAGGCTCCGCCGGAATTATGCCGGCGGTGCTGGTGACGATGATTGAGGAACACAGTATTCCCAGGCAAAAAATTCTTGACGGCTTATTGGTGAGTTCTGCTGTCGGGTTAATTTTTGCAAAGAACTCTTCCTTTGCAGGGTCGGAGGCTGGCTGTATGGGTGAGACCGGCAGCGCGGCAGCGATGGCTGCTGCGACGATCGTTTATTTGTTAGGGGGCACAGAAGAACAAATCCTCGAAGCTGTCGGCTTTGCGCTCAAAGCTTCGATGGGATTAGTGTGCGACCCCGTTGGAGGATTGGTTGAAGAGCCTTGCACAACTCGCAATGCGGTCGGTGTGGCAAACGCGTTCGTCTCCGCTCAAATGGCTCTTGCTGGAATAAAGAGTCTAATACCAGCAGACGAGGTGATTCTTGCGACGAAAGAAGTCGGCGACCTCATGTCGCCCCGGCTTAAGGAATCTGGTCAAGGCGGGCTTGCCAATACAAAAACTGGTCGAGAAATACAAAAGAGAGTATTCAAACCAGCAGAGTAATTGAGAAATCCTATTCTCGAATTTCACTTTTTAAGCCTCAAGCGAACATCTCTTTTTCAGAGCGATTATGAAAAAAACTATACTCCTCTTTTTGATATGCTTCGTTCCCACTTTTGCCCAAAAACTCTCAAACGAGGAAAAAGAAATCCTTACACTGCAAGACCAGCGCTCGCTCGGGAGCGGCAAACTCGTTGCTTATCTATCGAGTCCGGACGAAACATTGCGCTACCGCGCTGCGGTTGCATTGGCTAATATCCAGGATACGTCGACCGTTGTGGGACTACTACCAATGCTTAAGGACAAATCGGTAAAAGTGCGTTCGGCAGCGGCATTCGCGTTGGGAGAAATCGGTTCGGCTACAGCCCAAGACTCGTTGCTATCCGCATTGTGGAGAGAACCCGTCCCTTCAGTGGCGGGGAGATTAGCAGAAGCGCTTGGGCGATGCGGTACCGAAGAAGCATTACTAGCGATGGTCGAGCATGAATGGAATCCCGCGATAGAGTCGGCGCGCAATCAGTTCGTGCTGTCGATTTCCCGATTTGCCCTCCGTCAAATAAAAACAGACAGGGCGGTCTGGTTCTGTTTCGACCAACTCTCGGACAGCAACGCTTCGGTGCGATGGTCTGCGCTCTTTGCGCTCTGGCGGGCAGCCCCACTCAGAGTCATCGACATCGAAATAGCCAAGCGATACGAAAATTTGCAGAAGTATATCAACGACCCAAGTTCGGATGTTCGAATTCACTTTGCCACATTACTCGGACGCTCGAGAAGCAGTGAGTCCATCGATTTGCTGAAACGGCTTTCCGTCGCTGAAGCGCAAAGACGAGAGTGGCGCGTTCAAGTAGCAATTTCCCGCTCGCTCGGCGCGTTCGTTCCGACAAATCCAGAGCAGATGTCCGATTTTGTATCCTATCTCAACTCAGCAAATGACCATGTCGTTGTTTCAACGCTTCAGACTCTCGCGACATTGTCGCCAACACTCGTGTCGAATGATGAAGGAAAGGAGACTCTTGAGGCAGATTTGGTACGCCTCTCCAATGCACGCGAGAGACCTGACTTGGTCAGGGGTGAAGCCCTGGTAGCGTTGGGTCGGCACTTCCCTCACCGTGTGGATAAAGCCCTTTTGACGGACCCTAGTAGTTCACTTAGGCTTAAATCCAAGGTAATCGAGGCGTTGAGCTATAGCCCTTCTGCGGAGACATTCAAGTTGTTCATGGAATATCTTGATGATGACGATTCCGTACGTGTCGTGATGGCAACGTGGGATTTCTTACGCCGTATTGCTGGTCCATTTGCGATCAGATCTTACATGGAGCAAGATACGACGCTCAAGGATGTCCATAGGATGCTGTTCGGCAAGATTCAATCATCGCTTCATCGAAACGATATGGCGATTACGACTCTCGTTGCCAATACAGTGGGGGATACGCTATTTTTTTCATTCTTCCACGGCACCGAGTTTGAGGAAAAAATTCGGGATGAATTAGCGAAAGCGTACCAACGTTTTTCATCGCCCGTTGACACGGAGGTTATGCAATCTGTTCTTGAAGCGATGGGAAAAATCGGCAACGCGAAACTCATGCCATTGTTGGAGAAATCGTTACAGGATGCTGACCGAACGGTAGCGCTCTCGGCGGCGTCAGCGCTGAAGAGTATCACCGGGAAAGACTATTCACAACAAGTGCCGACTGCCTCGAAGCCGCTCTATAGTGATTATGACTGGCAAACATTTGAATCCCTTTTGCCGGAGCAAACGATCCTTGTGAAAACATCGAAAGGGAATTTTACGCTCCAATTGATGAAAGACCATGCACCGTTCACGGTTCTCAACACCGTGAAGCTTGTACGAAAGGGCTTCTACAACGGCTTGCCGTTTCATCGAGTTGTGCCAAATTTTGTTATCCAAGGCGGAGACCCACGTGGCGACGGATGGGGAGGTCCCGGCTATGCGATACGCTCAGAATGGTCGCTTGTGAACTATGAGCGTGGGATGGTAGGGGTTGCAAGTTCAGGAAAGGATACGGAAGGTTCTCAGTTTTTTGTTGTGCATTCTCCGCAACCGCACCTTGACGGGCGCTATACTATTTTTGCAAAAGTGATACAGGGAATGGAGGTGGTGGACACCATTCAAGTGGGGGACAGAATAATGAGTATGGAAGCACTGAACTAAAGAATTATCGGGTGCTGTATTCCTGGTAGGTGCTTTGGTGGTTGGGGTCCGCTGCCGCAAGGCGTTGATACACGGAGCGTTCTGGGTACTTGAGGAACGCTTCGGCGATTTCTTGATACTTTGCATCAAAAAAACTTTTAACGAGTACACTGCGGGGATCTTGTTTGTTTCGCAAATCTCCAATGGCTTCAACTGCCCGCAACATGGCATCGAGCCCCTGTTGCGTCTCGGTCATTAAAAGGTCGACGCCGTCAAAGTGATACGAGTAGAACGCAAAGCGGAACGGCTGGTACCGTGAGTTCATGATTTCATCGACAATGGTGAAACGAGTATAGGTTCCACTCGCCTGTTGCCATCCCGCTTGGAATGACGATGAGCTTGCCTGTGTGCAAATGTTCAGTGCTTTCTGAAAATACCGCGCACCCGAAAGCTCGGTGTACGTTTCTAAATCCAACCCTATGATTAAGTTCGCGTAGAAATCGAAAAAATCCGTGAGCGGGTCGAATTGAAAATCATCTTGTGCCATCCGTTGATTCGGGACATAGCTGAATTGCCAGTTCTCATCGAGCGTACGCACGATAGGGCTTGCCTTATCCGAGAGGTCGTTGCCAACGTAGACGGGGCGTTGGCTGCCGATAAAGACCTGCGCTGAGTACCGACCATCGTCCGTTGCGTTTTGGAACACGATGTTGATGGCGCATTTAATTTTTTCGTCTCCCAAATCTTCTGTCGTCCATCGGTTGCCGTTGATATAGCGTTCTACCTCTGCCTCAAAATTTCGGAGGTTTTCTCGTTGTGCGGATTGAATTCTTTCGATATTCACAGTCACATCACATTCAAGTTCTTGTGCGACGGTGAGAGGAAGTTGGAGGAAGGCGTTCGCAAATGCTACGACGATTGTTGTATAAACGTACTTTTGCATAGTATCAATATAGAAAAAATCGTCGAGGCTATCAAGGTTTAGTGGATATTGTGGATGCTGTTTCATAGATTGTGGGCAAGGTCAACGGTTGGGTTTGTCATATGAGAAAAACTATGGATCTCTTCTCTCGACGCGTACTGATTGTCGTTTTTCTTGCAACCTGTGCACTATCCTGCGATCGTGTTGTCGATTTCCCGGAAGAAGTCCAATCGGACACAGAGGTGCAGCTTGCCGACTTTCTGTATGAGCCACGCCTCATAAGCCCAAAGAACGGTGGAATAATTACGAGGTCATCGCTGATTCTGCTTCGTTGGAGTCGGATAGCTGCTGCAACATCATACGCTGTCGAGGTTGGGCCCGATTCATTGTTTTCGAGCGCTGCTTTTGCCACTGAGGTGGATACAACGTTTGCGAGAACTCCGTCGTTACAGGGGGCTATGTTTTTCTGGCGCGTCCGCTCTAAGAATAACCGCATTGATGGACCATGGAGCGCCGTCCATAAGTTTCATCTCCGGGTCGAATAAACACTCCATGAACAATTTCCCGACTTTTGCCGACGTCCTTGACGCTCGACGCGTTATCAGTCGATACCTATCGAGAACTTCGCTGTATCGTTATTCAGGCCTTTGTGAACTCTTGGACTGTGAAGTATACGTAAAGCACGAAAACCACCAGCCCATTGGCGCGTTCAAAGTACGCGGGGGAATCAATCTCCTTTCTCGGCTTACAAACGGAGAAAAACGTAAGGGCGTTATCACAGCGTCGACAGGAAACCATGGTCAGTCGATTGCGTATGCAGCAAAGCTGTTTGGAATCAACGCAACGATTGTTGTGCCTGAAAAGAACAATCCCGATAAAGTGAAAGCCATTGAACGGTTGGGTGCCACGATTGTTGAGCAGGGAAAAGATTTCGATGACGCTCGAGTACACGCCGAAAAGCTTTCTGTGTCGAAAGGCTACCGATATATTCATTCTGCGAATGAGCCTCACCTGATCGCCGGCGTCGGGACGATAGGGTTAGAGATCGTTGAGGATTGCCCTGCTGTCGATGTTATTTTTGTTCCGGTGGGAGGCGGGAGTGGAGCTTCGGGAACATCGTTAGCTGCGAAAACCGTCAAGCCTGCCATCGACGTCATCGGAGTGCAGTCGGAACAAGCTCCGGCGGCGTATCTCTCTTGGAAATCTGGCAAGGCGCTTTCCAGCGACAGAATGGAGACCTTTGCAGAAGGTCTTGCAACGCGCGTAGGATTTGAAATGACAGTAGCGATGATGAAAAAAAATCTCTCTGATTTTGTCTTAGTTTCGGACGACGAGATTCGCCATGCCATGAAGCTCTTGCTGGAGCATACACACAATCTGGTTGAGGGCGCAGGAGCGGCTTCGCTTGCCGGAGCGCTCAAAATGAAGGAAAAGCTCAAGGGTCGCACTGTTGCAATGACGCTCTCCGGCGCGAACGTGACGCTTTCGACACTGCATAGTATCGTGCATCACTAACATATGGCTCCCGCAGCAAACGTAACAAATTCTGGCGCCCAACCTTACCCATTGGCAAGCGATGCGGATATGCCGTCCGAAGCATTTCGGCAGCATGCGGTAGAATTTATCGATTGGATTACAGATTACCTCGACCATCCTGAGCGCTACAAAGTGTTGGCAGATGTTGTCCCTGGCGACATCAAGAAAAAACTCCCTCACACACCTCCAGAAAAACCGGAACCGATAGAGGACATTCTTCGAGACCTCGATACAATCATTGCGCCAGGGCTTACACATTGGAACCATCCCGGTTTCATGGCATATTTCAGCAACACGGCGAGTAAGCCTGCAATCCTTGGCGAGTTGGTAAGTTCGGCGCTGAATACGAACGCGATGCTATGGCGTACGGGTCCTGCCGCAGTGGAGTTGGAAGATGTCGTGCTCGATTGGCTTCGGCAGCTCCTCGGTTTGCCGGCAGAATTCTACGGGTTGATTCATGATACTGCATCCGTTTCCAGTCTTGTCGCCCTTGCTGCCGCACGCGAATCGATAGGGGTGCGTATCCGTGAAGAAGGAATGGCTGGCAGGACAGACCTCCCAAAACTCCGTGTATACGCTTCTGAACATGCACATTCTTCGATTGTTAAGGCAGCGATTGTACTCGGATTCGGTCAATCGGGAGTCAAAACAATACCGGCTGATGACGAATTTCGGATGCGCGCCGATTTGCTGGAACAAATCATTTCCGATGACGTCAAACAGGGTGTCAAGCCGTGCGCTGTAGTTGCGACCGTGGGGACAACGTCCACCACGAGCGTTGACCCGGTAAAAGCCATTGCTGCAGTTTGTCAACGCCACAATCTCTGGCTCCATGTAGACGCAGCGTATGCAGGGAACGCAGCAGTGCTGCCGGAAATGCGTTGGATGCTGGACGGCGCAGAATCGGTGGACTCTCTCGTCTTGAATCCTCACAAATGGCTGTTTGTTTCGATGGATTGTAGCGTGCTCTACTGCCGGAAGCCAGAAATTCTCCGACGCACCTTTAGTCTTGTGCCGGAATACCTGAAAACCGATACAGAAGAGGTTCGAAATCCGATGGATTATGGGATTGCGCTCGGAAGACGATTTCGGGCTCTCAAGCTTTGGTTTGTGATGAGAACATTTGGGGCCGAAGGTATACGGGAAAAACTCCGATACCATATTGCTATTGCACAGAATCTCAAACAATGGGTACTAGCAAGCGCTGAATTTGAGTTAATGGCGCCGGCTCCTTTGAGCGTTGTTTGTTTTCGTTATCATCCCCGAAACACTCAGTTTCTGGATAGTGAACTGAACAGTCTCAACGAGACATTGCTTAACCGCGTCAATGCTACGGGTGAGGTATTTCTCTCACACACAAAGCTGCATGACCACTATGTGCTTCGACTTGCCATCGGTAACTTGGGTACGACGGAACAGCATGTACGGAGGGCGTGGGAGTTGCTCCAAAAGTATGCGCGGGCATTGACCAGCCATTGATTTTATTTCTCAGAGTTCGTAAGTTATCACATTCATTCATTGGGTAAGGAGGTCGTTATGAAGAAGTTTGTGAATGTATTGTTGGTTCTTGGTTTCGTCGTTACCGCCTTTGCGCAGACTCCGTATAAACTTCCGCCAAAGGAAATTGTCGATATCCTCGACGCGCCGCCCACGCCCATCGTGGTGATGAATCCCACGCGTGATGCGATGCTCGTTGTGGAGTATCTTCCGCACCCGCCAGTCGCGTTACTCGCGCAACCGTATTATCGAATCGGCGGGCTTCGAATCAACCCGGAGTTGAATGCGCGTCAACGAATTACTCAATATACCGGTATCCTTGTGCGCTCAGTGAAGGAAAACAAGGAAGTACGAGTAAAACTCCCTACTGGCGCTAAAGTTAGTGTACCGGTGTGGTCGAACGACGGAAGCAAAGTTGCGTTCACAAGAGACTTAGACAATGGCGTGGAACTATGGGTTGCCGATGCAAAAACCGGCAATGCAAAAGCGATTGCCGGCGTCAGTGTGAACGATGTTCTCGGTGCGCCATTGAGCTGGATGAATGATAACGTTCACCTGTTAGTGAAGGGCGTGCCATCGGGTCGCGGCAAAGCGCCTGAGGCACCGAAGTCACCGCTTGGTCCCGTTATTGAGGAATCGTCGGGGAAACAAGCAGGGGTCTACACCTATCAGGATCTCCTTAAGAACCCACATGATGAAAACCTTTTCGAGTACTTTGCTACGTTCCAACTTACTAAAGTCAACACAAACACAGGCGCTTTGAGCGCTATCGGCAGACCGGGGATGTTTTCTTCGGTTGAGGTCTCTCCGGACGAGCAGTACGTACTCGTCACTCGACTGAAGCGGCCATTTTCTTATCGCGTCCCTTACTTTTATTTTACTCGTTCTATCGAAGTTCTTGACGCTAAGGGCAATGCCGTTCGAACTATTGCGGACTTCAAAATCTCTGACGAGATTCCAACGCAAGGAGTCGTCACGGGTCCACGAAGCGTAGAATGGCAACCATTGCAGAATGCAACATTAGTTTGGGCTGAGGCGCTTGACGGTGG
>Ga0209109_10002305_pt1 | contig 10486 bp, 10 predicted proteins | sample Rifsed10ft2_FD_184004 | JGI IMG/M metagenome (GOLD analysis project Ga0209109, IMG submission 184004) | Soil microbial communities from Rifle, Colorado, USA - sediment 10ft 2 (version 2) | ecosystem: Environmental > Terrestrial > Deep subsurface > Rock core/Sediment | place: Rifle, Colorado... | reverse complement strand
AACATGGATTCGAAAACGACAAGTGACTTCGTCAGACCAACCTCCTTGTTCGGCCCTACGTTGCGTCAGGTTTTCCTTGGTGCCTAGAGGCCTTGGGCCCGATTACAGCGATATACCCCAAGGGTGCCGAGCTGCTCCTCACCAGAACGCTGTCGACGAGCTGATGTCTCCTTCGAGTCGGGTCATGTGGTGAGGCTCAGGCCAGAGGGGCGAGGGCTGCGGTGAAGTGCCGCAACCATGGTGCCTGTTCCACTATCCGCAGGCCGGTGAGCTGATCGGCTTGTGTCGCCACCGCCGCGATGACTTCCCCGACGTAGTCGATGTGGCTCTGGGTGTATGTGCGGCGGGGCACTGCCAGCCGGACGAGCTCCATCGCCGCGGGTATCTCGGTTCCATCTGGTTGAGGTTTGCCGAACATGACCGATCCGATCTCCACTCCCCGCACCCCTCCTTGGAGGTAGAGGGCGCAGGCCAGAACCTGGGCGGGATACTGACCTGGGGGTATATGGGGCAGCACTCGGGCAGCGTCGAGATAGACGGCATGCCCGCCCGGGGGCCGCACGGTGGGCATTCCGGCGGCCTCGGCCAGCTCGGCAAGGTAGGCGATAGAGCGTATCCGATAGCGGAGATAGTCCTCGTCGAGGGCCTCCCATAACCCCTGGGCCACTGCTTCCAGGTCGTACCCGGCCATGCCCCCGTAGGTGGGGAATCCCTCAGTGAGGATCAAGAGGTTGCGAGCTGCACTGGCGATCTCGGGATCATGAAGCCCGAGGAATCCTCCGATGTTGGACATCCCGTCCTTCTTGGCGGACATGGTCGCCCCGTCGGCCAATGCGAACATCTCTCGGGCGATGTCCAAGGGGGCGGCTTCCGCGTACCCCGGCTCCCGCTGCTTGATGAACCAGGCGTTCTCTGCGAACCGGCAGGCGTCGAGCATCAGCGGTATGCCGTTCCTATCGCAGATCGAACGGATCTCTCGGAGATTCTCGATCGAGACGGGTTGGCCTCCCCCGGAGTTGTTGGTGACTGTCATCATCACCAACGGGACCTTCGGGGCACCAACCTCGGCGATGGTCTCCTCCAAAGCACCCACGTCCATGTTTCCCTTGAAGGGATGCTCGGATTGGGTATCGCGCCCTTCAGGGATGAGGAGGTCTCGGGCTTCTGCACCCTGATGCTCGACGTTGGCGCGTGTGGTGTCGAAATGGGTGTTGGAGGGAACCACGTCTCCTCGGCGAACCTTCACTGAGAAGAGGATGCTCTCCGCGGCGCGCCCCTGATGAGTCGGTATCACCTCGGGAAAGCCAGTGATGGCGGTGACAGACTCTCGGAATCGCTCATAGGAACGGCTGCCGGCATAGGACTCGTCGCCCTGCATCATCCCCGCCCATTGGCGGGTGGAGAGAGCACCAGTTCCCGAATCGGTCAGGAGATCGATGATCACTTCCTGGGCTTTGAGCCCGAACAGGTTGTACCGGGCTCGCTGCAGAGCATGCTGTCGTTCCTCGAGGGTTGAGAAGTCGATCGGCTCGACCGAGTGGATCCGGAACGGCTCGATGATGGTTCGAAATCCGCTTCCAGGAGTTGGTGGCTTAGACATGATCACCCGACCCGAGTCGGGGACCTCGCCGGTCGATCACTTTCCCCATTCGGATGGGGGCTCGGCGGTTCCCGGTTCGTAATGCCAGTACTCCCTGAGCCGTCGGCACTGCCCTTCCTCGTCGAAGTCGAGGAGGAGGCAACCGGGGAGTGTGACATCTTCTCCCTCCACCTTCATGTTGGTCCAGAATTCGACGGCGACCCGGTCGCCTTCGACGAAGGGACGTCCCATGCGCACCCGGGCTTCGCTCTGGGTGCTGGTAACCGATTCCCAGTAGGTGCGGACCCCGTCCCTGCCCTGGTGCGGTTGTTCGAAGATGTTGGAGCGGTAGGTTGCATCCGGTGTGAACAGGCCGGCCACCGCCTCGGCATCGCGCTCTTCCCATGCCCTCCGGTAGGCCTCGATCCAGTCTTCCAACGTCACCGACATCAATGCTCCCTTCTTGTCGGGCCAGCGTATCGGTCAGCCTCTCCAGGGCTCTCGATTGCCGTCTCTCACCATTACCCGATCCCGGTGAATCCAGGCTGACTCGGGTGACTCTCCCGGGGCTGTGAGCCATCCCGAGTAGGTCGTTTCGGGCCGAAAGCCTCTGGCGCGGGCAGCAGGGTGCTGATCCAATCGCAAATAGGACCGGCGATGGCTCTCGGTGGAGTTGGCCGTCGGTCCTATTTGGGATGTGTCTCACGTCAGGAGATCCAACATGGTTACCACCGTCCCCCGCACCGATCTGGCGGCGGCGCGCATGACGGCAGCGGTGAAGCAATACGGCCAGGGAGAAACCGCCGTAACAGCCCTCGACGGCATCGACGTTTCCTTCGAATCGGGGCGCTTCACCGCGATCATGGGCCCTTCGGGATCGGGCAAGTCGACTCTGCTCCATTGTCAGGCAGGTCTCGACGTCCTCACCTCCGGGAGTGCCTATATCGGCGAAGTCGATTTGGGATCGCTCTCGGATAAGGACCTCACCTTGCTTCGGCGAGAGAAGGTTGGGTTCGTCTTCCAGGCCTTCAACCTGATCCCGACGCTATCCGCCAAGGAGAACGTGCTACTTCCGCTGCTCATTGCCGGCGCCCAACACGACGCCAAGTGGTTCGACGAAGTGGTTGGGATCCTCGGCATCGGGAACCGGTTGAGCCACCGCCCCGCCGAGCTCTCAGGTGGCGAGCAGCAGCGGGTTGCGGCCGCTCGTGCTCTGGTCGCCCACCCGGCCATCATTTTCGCCGACGAGCCATCGGGCAACCTCGATTCGCGTGCTGCCGCCGAGCTGCTTGGCTTCATGCGGGGTGCGGTCAGCGACTACGGCCAGACGATCGTCATGGTCACCCACGATCCGGTCGCGGCGGCATACGCCGACCGGATCGTCTTCCTGGGCGACGGCCGCATCGTGGACGAGATGACCCACCCGACGATGGAAGCGGTCATCGACCGTATGAAGCAGTTCGGGGGCTGACATGCTTCGCGCAACGCTGAAAAGCGCCCTAGGACACAAGTTGCGTCTGATGCTGACCGCGATGTCGGTGATGATGGGCGTGGCGTTCGTGGTCGGCACCTTCATCTTCACCGACACCATCGACAAGACCTTCGATGAGCTCTTCGCCGACGTTTACGCCGGGCAGGACGTGATCGTCCAATCACACTCCGAGTACGACGTCGGGCTGGGAGTGCCACCGCCGTTCGACGAGGCAGTGATCGATACCGTGCTCGGCGTGCCCGGTGTCGCCGCGGCCGAGGGATCGGTCAGCGGATTCGCCGTCATCTACGACGAGGCAGGCACCGCAATCGTGCCCACGGGACCTCCCACACTGGGCGGCTCCTGGGTCGCGGACGAACGACTGGCAGGCAACTCCGAGTTGAGAGACGGGCGTGAACCGTCGGCTTCCGACGAGGTGGCGATCGATGCTCGCACCGCCACTGCTCACGACCTGGTCGTCGGCGACACCATCGATGTCCAGACCGTCAACGAAGTCGGCACCTACCACCTCGTCGGCATCGTCGGTTTCGGGGAGGCGGACAACCTCGGCGGCGCCACCATCGCCATCTTCGACCTCGAAACGGCGCAGCGGCTTTTCGAGCTGGAGGGAAAGTACAGCTCGATCGCAGTGAAGGCCGACGAGGGCACTACATCGGAGGCTCTGACCGAGCGCATCCAGGCCGCGCTGCCGGACAACATGGAAGCGGTCGCCGTCGCCGACGAGGTCGCGGCGCAGACCCAGACGATGAAGGAAGGTCTCGGCTTCCTAGAGACGGCCCTCCTCATCTTCGCCGCGGTGGCGGTGTTCGTGGGCGCCTTCATCATCCAGAACACCTTCCGGATCATCGTGCGGCAGCGGCAGCGGGAGCTGGCCTTGATGAGAGCGGTGGGGGCCACCGGCAATCAGGTGATCCGGATGGTGGTGATCGAGGCGTTGCTGGTCGGGCTGGTCGCCTCGTTGCTGGGGATCCTGTTCGGATTCGTGATTGCCTGGGGTCTCACCGCTTTCATGGACGCCGCCGGGTTCAGCATGCCCAGCACCTCAGCGCCGTTGACCCTGCGGACCATCGTTGTTGGCTTGGCTGTCGGCGTGTTGGTCACGGTCGCCGCCGCGCTGGTCCCGGCAGTGCGCGCCTCTCACATCCCTCCGGTGGCAGCGCTTCACGACATGGATATCACGCTGCGGATGTCGGATAGGGCGAGAGCCATCATCGGCGGCATCCTGCTCTTGGTGGGGACGGGGTTCATCGTCAGTGGCCTTTTCCAGGCCTTGATCGACATCGGTCCTCTGAACCAGCTGACAAGAGTGGGCATCGGCGCCGTTCTGGTCTTCCTCGCGGTCAGCTTGCTCAGCTCGAATGTCGTGAAACCTGCAGCCACGCTGCTGGGGCATCGGTCCGTGTTGACCGTCGTCGGGTTCGTCTCCGGTCTTGCACTGGTCGGGGCGGGGGTTGGCCTGGTCGTCTACGGCGCCTCCAGCGGGCTGGGGACAGCCGCTGCCATGCTCCCTCTGGCGTTGATCACCGCGGCTGTAGGGATCATGGCTGTCTACCTGGGGCTGACTGTGGTTCGCGACCGGTTCACCCCGTCGCTCGCGGTGCAGAACGCGGTGCGCAAGCCGCGACGCACTGCGACCACCGCGTCGGCGCTGATGATTGGGCTCGCCCTGGTGACTTTCTTCTTCATCATGGGTGACTCCATCAAGGCGACCGCGGGACGCGCCATCGACGAGGGGCTGCGTGCCGACTACGTGATCAGCGCTAACGCTTTCGTGGGAGGGTTCAGCCCGACGCTGGCCGATGATCTGGCACAACGGCCCGAGATCGCCGCGGTCACGTCGATGCGAATCGGGTATTGGGATCTCGAGGGAACGCAGCAGATGGCAACCGGGCTCGACCAGACCACCGCCGACCAGACAATGTTCCTCGACATTCAACAAGGCAGCTTCACTGCGCTCTCCGACGGAGGTGTCCTCGTTCTCGACACCGTGGCCGAGGAAGAAGGCTGGACGGTGGGGGACGAGATCCCGATGGGCTTCGCCGGAGGTCTGCAGCGGGTCGAGATCGTTGGCATATTCACCGAGCAGAACCAAGTTCAGCCCTATGTGGTCAGTCTCGATTTCCTGATGGAGAATGCGAGTGGCTACGGAAGCGACCTCGACAATGTGGTCATGGTGAAGGCCGCCGAGGGTGTCGCACCCGAGGTGTCCCGTGCACTCGTCGAGGCGGTAGCCGCCGACTATCCCAACGCCACCGTGCGTGACCAGGCCGAGTTCCGCGCTTCCCAGGAGGCGCAGGTCAGCACCATGCTGATGGTGTTCAACGCGCTGCTCTTCCTTGCAGTGATCATCGCCATCTTCGGGATCACCAATACCCTCGCCCTTTCGGTGTACGAGCGGACGCATGAGATCGGTCTTCTCCGAGCCGTCGGGATGAGCCGCAGCCAGGTGGTGCGGGCGGTCTCGTGGGAGGCGATCGTGGTGGCGATCATCGGAGCAGTGCTGGGAATTGTCGTTGGGTCCGTTTTCGGCGTCGTAGTCGCCGTGGCGATGGCGTCCCAGGGGCTGACCGTGCTCTCGATCCCGGTCCTCCAGATCGGGGCCCTCGTCGTCTTCGGAGCCATCGCCGGACTCATCGCCGCGCTCTTCCCGGCGAGGAAGGCATCACGGCTGAGGATCCTCGACGCCATCGCCTACGAGTGAGGCGCCGGTGGGACATCCTGGTCGATGCTGACCAGGGAACCCCACGTCACGGCGGAGTGTGGACCCCTGAATCGGACGCTGATCTTTCGAAAACCTACGAGTTCGGACCGCCGAGGTCTCTCAGAGCTCTGATGGTTCGATGACCAGACCGGTGCGGTCAGCCCCTCGGCGCATTCGGGCGTCGGTTGTCAGAACCCTCCCGCCCTCGATCTTTGCGAGAGCCAGGAACTCGGCGTCGTAGGTCTTCGCCCAACCCAGTTCGCCCGCCAAGTCAAACGCCTCTTGGTGAAGCCGATGCGGGGACCTCCGACGCACCCCGAGTCGGGCGAAGCCCACAAGGGCAGCTGCTACTCCGGAATCGTCCAGATCGCGTCGCCATGACGCCTCGTGGATCGCCGAATACACCTCCGACCAGAGCAGAGGAGGCCCAATCAACTCGTGGGAGGCCAGGTCGTTACTCGCCAGTGACGACATGCTGGCCCTCAACGCCGCCGAGGAGTCGAGGATGATCAGCATTCAATGCGACTCGCGGCCGTTCCGCACGAGATGTTCCCATGGTGGCATGGACCCACTGTCGGGGTCCTGCCAGTGAGCGGGTAGTTCGAGCGGCTGATCAGGGAGGATCGCCGCGACATCCTCGCTCAGCACCAGATGCTGCGTTCCGACCCGCTCCGATCTCAGCTTTCCCTCGCGGATCCAGCGGCGGATCGTCTCCGGGTTACGTCCTGCGAACCGAGCTGCGTCCGGCACGGTCATTCGTGACATTGTCGTATACTACTACATGCCTGCGGATCCACTTCTCCCGATCAGATTGAGCGTCTGTCATGAGCCCAACTCGGCCATAGCCATCCGGCTTGTGGCTCCCGGAGCGGAGGATCCGCTTGTAGTTAACGGCCCAGAATCAGCCCAGCGGCGCAGAAGCGAATGGCACGGCGAACCTCAGACACCAGATGAGCACCGAACGGTGTAGTTGCGGATCGAACCCGTCCGGCAGCTCGTAGTTCTGACCCCCGATCGTTCCTTTCAGGGTTCCGAGGTCGATGTAATCCGACGGGGTACCTCCCTCATAGGAAGCTGCTGGGAGCACCCACACGTAGAGATCGGGACCGTTCTGGATGTTGGTGTCGTCCTCGAAACGGAGCACATGGCGGCCGTCCTGCTCGTAGACGCCCGCCGTTCCTTCGGCCGAGTGGTCGATCCCGCTGAACTGGCCGGTTGAGACCTGGACAGGCCCGGTCGATGCCCCCGTGACCGTCGTCGCGGGCTCCTCGTTCGTGGTGGAGCGGGAGCCCGCAAGCTCTGCGGTGGTCGCGGTTGCGAAGGCCTCGTCAAGAGACTCGTCGGCTTCGACGTCAGTGAAGAGAGTGTCGGGTCGAAACAGTAGGAACCCGACCACCGTCACCACCAACACGGCGCCCAACAGCAGCCATCTACGGCTGCTCATCAGCCGGCGGGAGGGCTGAGCACGGCGTCGATCACGTGGATGACCCCATTCGAAGCCTCGATGTCATAGCGAAGGACGGTGGCATCCCCAACCATCACAGTATCTCCGTCGACGGTCACCTCGAGCGGCGCCCCGTTCAGAGTGGTGAAGGTCTGTCCATCCATCCCCATCACCATCTCGGAGTCCTCCATCATCGTGACCACGTGATACCCAAGGATCGACTGGAGCATCTCCGCACCGGCGAACGCCTCCTCCTGGCTCATGCCGGCGCCGTCGAGATAGGCGGCAAAGGCCTCGTCGCTGGGGGCGAACAGGGTGAACGGCCCCTCACCATGGAAGTCCTCCATGATCCCGGCGGCCTCGAGGCCGGCGAGAAAGGTGCCGAGATCGCCCTCGGCCTCGGCCACGGCGAGGACGTCGTCATCCATCATCTCCTCCTCCTCGGCCATCTCCTCGGTGGTGGAGGTATCGGCTGCGACCGGTGCGGTTGTGACCGTGGCCTCCTCCTCGCCGCAGGCTGCGAGGAGGAAACCGAGCAGCATCACCATCAGGGTCAACCGTGGGATCGTCATCTTCATTGCTTCTCCTTGGTGGGTGAGACCTGGCCAAAGTACGAGAGAATTCAGCCCTAAAGGCGGTTGTTCACCAGCTCTTAAGGATTTGTTCCGGGATCCGAAAGAGCCGGAACCGCACATGAAACTTCGCGAAACCCTGTGGCCTCGCCTGTTGGTTGGAGCTGGGGCCGACATAGCATTCCCAGGTGGACACTCCCGCCCCAAACACCGGCCAGCGGGTTCTCTTGGTCGATGACGAGCCCAGGATCCGTGAGGTCGTGGCCAACTATTTGCGGCGGGACGGATACCACGTGCAGACCGCTGTCGACGGGGCAACAGCTCGACGTCTACTCGACGACTTCAAGCCGGATCTGGTGGTGCTCGACGTGATGCTCCCCACCCTCTCCGGGTTCGAGGTCTTGTCCGAGATCCGCCGCAACGGTGACCTCCCGGTGATCCTGCTCACCGCCCGGGCCGAGGAAGCCGACCGCGTCGCGGGTCTCGAGCTGGGTGCCGACGACTATGTGGTCAAGCCGTTCTCCCCCCGGGAGCTGGTTGCCCGCGTCCGCAGCGTGCTGCGTCGGTCCACGCCCAGACCCGTTTCGGGCCCCATCGAGTTCGACGGTGTGGAGGTCGACGTAGGACGACGGGTGGCCATCGTCAGCGGCATCCCGGTCGAGTTGACAGCCAAGGAATTCGACCTGCTCGCCTTCCTCGTCGGACATGCACGCCAGGTGTTCAGCCGGAGCGACCTCCTGGAACGGGTGTGGGGCTCATCAGCGGAGTGGCAGGACCCAGCAACGGTGACGGTGCACATCCGCCGCATACGCATGAAGATCGAAAAAGACCCCCAAAATCCTCGCTGGCTCCAAACGGTTTGGGGGGTCGGCTACCGGTTCGGCTCATGAAGCGGACGCTTTGGGCCTTGTTAGTCGTGCTAAGTGCCGGCCTGTTGGTGGCCGAGTTGGCAATGGACCTGACCCCACCTGACCGCCGTCAGCTTTACCTGGTCTTCGCGCTGATGGCAGTGGCGACCTTCGCCGCCGCCGCATTCTCACTGCGGATGGCGGCGCGACTGTCCTCACTACGGACCAGCCTCACCTTGGTGGCGTTCGCCGCGGTGGCGGTCACCGGGGCGGTGGTGGCGGCTGCGGCTTTGACCATGTTCATCGAGTCCCACGACCTGACCCTGGTGATGGTGGCACTCGTTCTCGGAGTGGGCCTGGGCGGGGTGGTGGCAGGTGCAGTGGCCCGACCCCTCACCGATGACCTGGAGGCGATGTCCCGCACCGCGGAACGGGTGGGTCGGGGTGACCTGGGGGCGCGGACCGGGGTGGTCCGCACCGATGAGTTGGGGAAGACGGCCTCGGCCTTGGACGAGATGATCGAGAAGCTCGAGATGTCGGAGGAAGAACGGAACAATCTGCTCTCCGCCATCGGTCACGACCTGCGCACGCCACTCGGTTCGATGCAAGCGGCCGTGGAGGCGTTGCAAGACGACGTGGCACCGGACCCGACCGCCTATCTGCGCGGGATCTCTCACGACTTGGAACACCTACGGCACCTGGTGGACGACCTGACCCTGCTGACTCGCATCGATACGGGTCGGCTGGATCTGCTACCGACCGGCGTCGACCTGGCGGAGCTCGCCGACGAGGCCGTGGAAGCGGTGACCCCTGCTGCGGCGACAAGGAACGTGAGGTTGCGGGTCGAGGGTCCAGGCCACATCGGAGTCAGAGGTGACCCCGCCGCCCTAAGCAGGGTGTTCCGCAATCTGCTGGCCAATGCGATCCGCCACAGCCCGGAGTCAGGAGAGGTGAGCATTGTCCTCACAGAGAACGGTTCGCACGCTGAAACGGCCGTGGTCGACCAGGGGGCGGGATTCCCAGATCACCTCAGGCCCCGGGCCTTCGAGCGGTTTGTCCGAGCCGACGACTCCCGCAACCGAGAATCGGGAGGCTCCGGCCTTGGCCTGGCCATCGCCAAGGGGATAATCGAGGCCCACGGCGGAACTATCAGCATTGAGGACGGGCCCGGTGGCCGGGTCCGGTTTTCGGTGCCCCTGGGGTAGAGCCTGGCAAGGATACGTGGATCCTGCCTACGGTCGACGCACTTCTGGACGGCGTTCGAGGATTGACAAACCGAGCGAGGTGGCTGGCGTAGGCCGGTTCTGGGAGGGGGTCAACTCACCAGACTCGTTAACTACCAGGATGTCACGACTTGGCTGCGGCAGCTGGGTCTCGTCACGGAGTAGGTCCAGAGATGGAGTCGGGTGGCGGCGTGGACGGTCAGCGCATCGGGTTGGAATCGGACGTCGCCGGCCGCCTGGTCGACACTTTGACCTCGATTCCGAGTTGGGTCCGGCACGTTGCATGGAGGAAGCAGGTTTGCTCGCCCATGTCCAGGGTCCGCCGGGAGAACTCAACGTCCTCCGGACTGACCAAGTAGACGTGGGTCTCCACCGCATCCATCCGTCCGAGCTGCTTACCGTCTCCCGGGTAGAAGTGGGTGTCTTGCACGATCCGGTATTCATCCAGCTGCTTTCTAGTGATTCGCGCGTAGCGCCCGAACTGGGTCATGAAGCAGAAGCCGATGCCGGCGGACAGATAGGTGACGGCGTCCGGTGCCAGCACGGCGCCACCGAACGGCGGGACCTCGTCGGAGCGGAAGCCAAACTCGGAGCCGATCGGGCTGATGAGGTTCTCGACGATGTTCT
>Ga0209109_10002304_pt1 | contig 10489 bp, 11 predicted proteins | sample Rifsed10ft2_FD_184004 | JGI IMG/M metagenome (GOLD analysis project Ga0209109, IMG submission 184004) | Soil microbial communities from Rifle, Colorado, USA - sediment 10ft 2 (version 2) | ecosystem: Environmental > Terrestrial > Deep subsurface > Rock core/Sediment | place: Rifle, Colorado... | reverse complement strand
GTCTGGCGCGCCGTCGACCATCAGTCGACGATGGGCGCCTACGTCGGCCGCCTTGCGAACAAAGGCGGCAAGGGGAGCATGACCGCCTGGCGCTACGCCGACGGGGCGATGTTCCAGCCCGCCTATGAGGAAGTCAGGGCGCTAAGAAAAGATTAGCTGTATCAATGAGTTACTCGTCTGTCCTCATCCAATTTATGAATGGACTGACGGGGGCCTCCTCGCTATTCCTCCTCGCGGCTGGCCTGTCGCTCATCTTCGGCGTAAGCCGCATCGTCAATTTCGCCCACGGCTCCCTGTACATGCTCGGCATGTACCTGGCCGTCTGGCTGTCCGCAAAAATAGGCTTCTGGGCAAGCGTGCCGATCGCCGCGGCGCTGGTCGCCGTCGCAGGGCTCCTGGTCGAATGGCTCCTGCTCCGCAGGATCTACCGGGCGCCGGAAATGCTGCAGTTGCTGGCCACCTTCGCGCTGGTGCTGATCATCCGCGACTTCGCGCTGTGGGCCTGGGGGCCCGAGGACATGCTCGGGCCGCGCGCGCCGGGGCTGCGCGGCGCCGTGGAGATCGCGGGCCGGCAGTTTCCACAATACGACCTGTTCCTGATGGTGCTGGGACCGCTGGTATTTTTCTTTCTGCATTTCATTTTGCAGAAAACCAGGTGGGGAATCCTGGTGCGCGCGGCCACCCAGGACCGGGAGATGGCCGCTGCGCTCGGCGTGAACGAACGCCTTCTATTCACCGGGGTATTCACCCTGGGCGCCGCCCTCGCCGGCCTCGGCGGGGCGCTCGCCATCCCGCGCGAACCGGCCAGCCTCGAGGTGGATCTCGCGGCCGTGTCCGACGCTTTTGTCGTGGTGGTCGTGGGCGGGTTGGGTTCGATTCCGGGCGCGTTCCTCGCCGCCCTGCTCATAGGAGAGGTCAAGGCGTTCTGCATCGGACTCGGCTACTCGAAGCTCACGCTCGCGCTCGAGTTCATCGTGATGGCGGTGGTGCTGGTGCTACGCCCCTGGGGATTGCTCGGCAAGCCGCCCGCACCCCAGAGAGGGCCCGGCAGCTTCGCGCCGCCGTTGCCGGCGGCGCCAGGCAAGGGATTTCTGGGTGTGGTGCTTCTATTGGCGATCCTGCCGCTGATTTCAGGTGAATACACATTGATCCTGATGATCGACATCCTGGTGTTCGCGCTGTTTGCGGTAAGCCTGCACTTCATGATGGGGCCGGGCGGCATGCCGTCATTCGGCCACGCGGCGTACTTCGGCCTGGGCGCCTACGGCGCGGGCATAGTGTTCCTCCGCTTCGCACTGCCGATGGAGTTTGCGCTTGCGGCGGCACCGCTGGTGGCGGCGGCGGGCGCTCTGCTCTTCGGCTGGTTCTGCGTGCGCCTGTCGGGCGTGTACCTCGCGATGCTGACCCTGGCGTTCGCCCAGATCGCCTGGTCGGTCGCGTTTCAATGGGACCGCGTGACGGGCGGCTCGAACGGGCTGATCGGCATCTGGCCGGCCCACTGGCTTGCGTCCAGGCCGGCGTATTACGTATTTACGCTGATGCTTTGCGCTTCAGGAATTTTCTTCATATGGAAAACCCTGCATGCCCCCTTCGGTTACGCCCTGCGCGCATCGCGCGACTCGCCGCTGCGTGCCGATGCCATCGGCATCGACGTGCGCACGGTGCAATGGGCCGCCTTTGCCGTGGCCGGCGCGTTCGCCGGGATGGCGGGCGGCGTGTATGCCTTCTCCAAGGGATCGATCTCCCCGGAAGTGCTGTCGGTGCCGCGCTCGGTCGACGGGCTGGTGATGGTCCTGCTTGGCGGCGTGCAGACGCTCACGGGGCCGGTGTGGGGCGCGGCGCTGTTTATCTGGCTGGAGGACTCCGTGTCCCGCAATATCGACTACTGGCAAGCCGCGACCGGCGCCGTGATCCTGCTGCTGGTGCTCGCGCTGCCGGACGGCATCACGCGGATCCTGAAGCGGCGATGACGATTCTCTCGGTACAGGACATCCACAAGACCTATGGCGGCGTGCAAGCCGTGCGCGGCGTTTCGTTCAGCGTCGCGGCCGGAGAACTGGTGGCGATGATCGGGCCGAACGGCGCGGGCAAGACCACCTGCTTCAACCTGCTGGACGGGCAGATCGAGCCGGATTCCGGCGCAATCCTCATCGGCGGCCGCAGCATCGCGGGCTTCAAGCCGCGGCAGGTCTGGCGGCTCGGCGTGGGCCGCACCTTCCAGATTACCGCGACCTTCGGATCGATGACGGTGCGCGAAAACATCCAGATGGCCCTGTTGTCGGATGCGGGGAAGCTCTTCGTCCCTTGGGGGGAAGCGGCCGCATTCAAGGTCGAAGCAGCGCAACGCCTGCTTTCCCGGGTCGGCGTGCTGGAGCAAGCCGCCCGCCCCTGCGCGGAGCTGGCCTACGGTGACCTCAAGAGGGTGGAGCTGGCAATGGCGCTCGCCAACCGCCCGCGCCTGCTGCTCATGGACGAGCCGACCGCGGGCATGGCGCCCGGCGAGCGCAGCGCACTGATGGAGCTCGCCGCCGATCTCGCGCGCCGCGAGCGCATTGCGGTGCTTTTCACCGAGCACGACATGGAGGCGGTGTTCGGGCACGCGGACCGCGTGATCGTCCTCCATTCTGGCGCGATCATCGCCGCCGGGACTCCCGCGCAAGTCCGTGCGGACCCCAGGGTGCAGGAGGTGTATCTCGGCCATGCTTGAGATCAAAGGTCTCAATGCGGGTTACGGCCGCGCGCAGGTGCTGTTCGACGCGGCGCTGCAATTGCGCGCCGGCGAGGTTGTCGTCCTCGCCGGCCGCAACGGCGCGGGCAAGTCCACCACCCTCAAGGCGATCATGGGACTGGTTCCGGCCCTGTCGGGAGAGATCCTGTTTGAGCGGAAGAACCTGAAGCACCTGCGCCCCTATGAAATTGCGCGCCTCGGCCTGGGCTACGTTCCCGAGGACCGCCGGATATTCGGCGAGCTTTCGGTCGCCGAGAATCTCGAAGTCGGCCGGCGGCCCATGCGTCCCGGCGCTCCGGCATGGACCCCTGAAAAGCTGTTCGCGCTCTTCCCCAGCCTGGCCGGGATGAAAGACCGGCCGGGAGCGCGCATGTCCGGCGGGGAGCAGAAGATGCTTGCCATAGCGCGAACCTTGATGGGCAATCCCGCCGCCCTGCTGCTTGACGAGCCCTCGGAGGGAATCGCTCCGCTGCTGGCCCTGCGAATGGCGGATACGATCCGGGAGTTGAAGCAGGCAGGCATGAGCGTGCTGCTCTGCGAGCAGAACCTGGAGTTCGCACGCCGCATCGCGGACCGGGCATACCTGATCGAAAGAGGCCAGATCAGCGAGAACCCCCGGGGGGGTTATGGCACTTGAACGCTACGCCTGGCTTTCGATCGCGGCGGCGATCGCGACAATCGGCCTCAAGGGCCTTGCCTGGTGGTTTACCGGTTCGGTCGGATTCCTCTCCGACGCACTCGAGTCGCTGGTCAACCTTGCCGCCGCGATTCTCGTGCTCTTGATGTTGCGCCTCGCCGCCTCGCCGCCCGACAAGGAACATCCTTACGGCCGCTCGAAGGCGGAATACTTCTCCGCCGGCATCGAAGGCGCGCTGATCGTCGTCGCCGCGGGCGGCATCCTCTGGGCGGCCGTTCCCCGGCTGCTCGAGCCGCAGCCGATCGAGGCGCCGCTCCTCGGCGTGGTCCTGACCGGGGCCGCGACGGCGATCAACCTCGTGGTCGGCATGCTCCTGATCCGGGTCGGCCGGCGCGAGGACAGCATCACGCTGGAAGCCGACGGCCGCCACCTGATGACCGACGTCTGGACCTCGGCAGGCGTGATTGCCGGGGTGGTGATCATCTCCGCGACGGGATGGCTGCTGCTCGACCCGCTGATCGGCCTCGCTGTCGCCGCGCACATCGTGTGGGAGGGCTTCGGCTTGATGCGGCGCTCGGTCTCCGGCCTGCTCGACGCTTCAATCTCGCAGCTCGATCAACGCGAGATCACCAAGCTGTTCTCGGAATACTCGCGCCGCTACGGCATCTCGTTCCACGCGCTGCGCACTCGCCAGGCCGGTGCGCGGCGCTTCATCACCTTCCACATCCTGGTGCCGGACGCCTGGACGGTGGCGCACGCCCACCGCCTGTCCGAGGAAATCGAGTCGCGCGTGCGCTCGATGGTGCCGAACGCCGCCGTTGAAACCCACATCGAGCCGATCTCCGACCCGGCCTCCTACGACGACCAGAGCCTCGACCGCTAGTGGCCGGGCAGGATGATCTCGATGTGATCGCGGCTGACGTCGATGAACGGCGACGAGAGCACCTGGCGGCCGCCCACCTGGAGCTCCCAGACCTCGGCGTTGACGACGGCGATGAAATCCTTCGCCTCGGCCATGAAATCGGTGATGCGCGCTCCCGGCACCAGGTCGATGTAGCCGCGGATCCGGTAGCTCGAGGTCAGGATGGTGACTTTGGTTTTTTCGTCCATGGGGTCAGAGGATCCGGCAAATTTCATCGAAGGTAAAGCGCGGATTGCGCGGGGGCAGCTTGGCGCCGATGCCATAGCCGATGTTGATCAGGAAGTTCGATTTCAAGCGTCCGTCGGGAAAGTAGGCCATGTCGGCCTTGGCGTTGTCGAAGCCCGACATCGGCCCGCAATCCAGGCCCACGGCACGCAGGGCGAGGATCAGGTAGGCCCCCTGCAGGCTGCCGTTGCGGAAGCCGTTGATCTCCGCGACCGCCGGCTTGTTGTACCAGTTGATCGCGTCGGGGTTGTGGTAGAGGCGCGGCAGGTGCTCGTAGAAGCGCGTGTCGTAGGCGACGATGGCGACGAGCGGCGCCTTCATGGTCTTTTCGAGGTTGACCGCGGAAAGCGCCGGCCGCAGCTTCTCCCTCGATTCCCTGGAGCGCAAATACACGATCCGCGCCGGCTGGCTGTTCGCCGTGGTCGGGCCCCATTTCATGAGGTCGTGCGCCGCGCGCAGCAGCTCCACGGGGACCGGCTTGTCGAGGAAGTCGCCGTAGCTGCGCGCGTTGCGCAGGATCAGGTCGAGTGTTTTGTCGTCGGTCATAATCCGTCCCGTGATCGATCTGGCTAGTGTAATTCGTCCGGGCGATGGAATCATCTGGGGACAGGCCTGCGCCGAACCGCAGACGCTCGTCGAGGCCCTGGTGTCGCAGCGCGGCCGCCTGGGCGGAGTGGGAGCCTTCCTCGGCTCCAGCTACTCCGGGATCATCACCCCGGAGCACTCGGACCACCTGCGCCTTTCCTCCTATTGCGGCACCGGCAGGAACCGGGCGCTTGCCGACGCGGGCGTGCTGGACATTCTTCCCGTTCCCTATTCGCAGCTGGATCCCTTGATAAGACAGAGAAAGATTGCCTGCGATGTGGTGTTGATCCAGGTCAGTCCGCCCAACGCCCGCGGCGAGCACAGCCTGGGCCTGGGAGTCGAGTACCTCGGCGCCGCCCTCGCTGTCGCCCGCGCGGTCGTCGCCGAGGTGAATGACCAGATCCCCTGGACGCATTCCGGGCCGCTGCTGCACGCAGGTGATTTCAAGCTGATGTTGCGGACATCGCGCCCGCCGGTTTACTTGAGCTCTTCAGCCCCCAATGAGATTGAAACCCGCATAGCGCAACATGCGGCAACGTTCATCGCCGACGGCGCGACGCTCGAGACCGGGATCGGGGTATTGCCCAACGCGGTGCTCTCGGCCCTGCGCGACAGGAAGGGCCTGCGCATGCATACCGGCGCGATTCCCGATGGCGCGATCGGGCTCGACCTGCTCTCCTGCGCCGGCGGAGCATTGATGGGCACGCAGCGCCTGTTCGACTGGGCTCGCGAGAACCCGGCGGTTCGATTGCACTCCTCCGACTACACCCATGGCGCCGCCACGCTGGGCCGGCTCGAGCGCTTCGCCGCCATCAATTCCGCGGTCGAGGCCGACTACACGGGCCAGGTGAACGGGGAAGCGGCGAACGGCAGCTATGTCGGCGCCGTGGGGGGCGCGCTGGATTTCATCCGTGCCGCGAACCAGTCGCCCGGCGGCGTCTCCATTATTGTTTTGCCTTCAGCAAGAATCATTGAACGCCTCACCGGGCCCGTCTCGATACCGCGCGGCGAGGCCGGGATCTTCGTCACTGAACTCGGCGCCGCCGACCTGCGCGGCTGCGGCCTGCGCGAGCGCGAACGGCGCATGCGCGCGATCAGCGGAAATTCCTGAGGCCCGGGACCGTCCAGAACGGCGCGACCGCGAAAGCGACGAACACCAGGGCCACCGCGATGCCCGCACGGTAGCCCCCGGTGAGGTCGTGCAGCAGGCCGCCCGTCCACGACCCGAATGCGGCGCCGAGCGCGTTGCACGAGTAGATCGTGCCGTAGATGGTCGCCACGTTGGCGCCGGAGAAATGCCTCGCGCATATCGAGGAGACGATCGGGCCGCGCACACCCATGCACAGGCCGAAGATCGGCACGAACAGCAGCAGCAGCAGCGTCGACGGCCAAGAGGTAATGAGAATAAGGATCGCCATTCCCGCGGCGGTACCGATGAAGCTGGCGGTCGCGGTCTGCCGGTAGCCAAAGCGTTCCGACAGAAAACCGCTCCCCATGACGCTGGCCGCGGACAGCATGCCCAGCGCGCCGAACGCGGTCGCCGCCGCGAACGGCGAGAACCCCGCTTCGATGAAAAACGCGACCAACTGCACGATCACCGAGAACATCGCGATGGCGGTGCAGACGAAAACCTGCGCCAAGCCCCAGTAGACTCGCGTCCCCATCGCCGCGCGCAGCGTCCAGCCGCCCGCGCCTTTCGATTTCGATGTGTGGACCTCCGGATGCCCGGCCGAGAAACGGCCCCACGGGATCGCGAATAGCACCACCGGAAGAAGGATCAGGAGCGCCACGCCGAATATGCGGTAGGCGAGCCGCCAGTCGTACTGGGTGACCAGGTACTGCGCCAGCGGGACGAACACCAGCGTGCCGACGCCGACCGCCGAAAAAGCGATGCCGAGCGCCGCGGACAGGCGCGCACGGTACCAGCGGGTCAGCAGCGCCGAGCTGGGCACCATGCCGTTCAGGCTTACGCCCAGTCCGACCAGCGCCCCGATGAACAGGTAGAACTGCCACAGGCTGGCAAGGCCCGAGGCGAGGAAGAAGGACGCGCCGAGGCAGGCGGTCCCCGCTCCGTAAACCCAGCGCGGGCCGAGACGGTCGAATGCCAGGCCGACCAGCGGCGCGGTGAAGCCATTGACCAGCAGGTAGATCGAGTAGACGCCAGTGACCTCCGAGCGCGACCAGCCGAACTCGCGTTCGAGCGGCAGCAGGAACACGGCATAGGTGTCGCCCAGGCCGCGCCCGAACATGTTGAGGGCGAAGCAGGTCGCGAGGACCGCGACCGCGGTGGACGCGGGATTCAGGACTTTTCTACCGGCTCCAGCCCGAACACCTGGCGCAGGTAGCGCAGATACCCGGCGTCCTTGCTGACCGTCTTGCCCGGGGAGTCGGAAACCTTGGCGACCGGCTGGCCGTTGCACTCGGTCATCTTGAGGACGATGTTGATCGGCTCGTAGCCGAGATCGTTGGTGAGGTTGGTGCCGACGCCGAACGCGGACTTGGCGCGGCCATGAAAGCGGCGCGCGATCTCGATTGCCAGGGGGAACGACAGCTGGTCGGAAAAAATCAGCGTCTTGGCGCGCGGATCGACCCGGTTGCGCCGGTAATGGGCGATCAGCCTCTCTCCCCACTCGAACGGGTCGCCCGAGTCGTGTCGCGCGCCGTCGAACAGCTTGCAGAAGTACATGTCGAAGTCGCGCAGGAAGGCGTCGAACCCGTAGGTATCCGAGAGCGCGATGCCGAGGTCGCCGCGGTATTCCTGGGCCCAGATGTCGAAGGCGAAGATCTGCGAGTCGCGCAGCCGCGGACCGAGCGCCTGGCAGGCCTGCATGTACTCGTGCGCCATGGTTCCGAGCGGCGTCATCTGGTTGCGCATCGCGAACCAGACATTCGAGGTGCCCGCCCAGTACTCGGGGACCTCGCGCTTGAGCGTCTGCAGCACCTCCTCCTGCCAGGCGAGCGAGAAGCGCCGGCGCGTGCCGAAGTCCGAGATCTTCAGCTCGAGCTCGGGCTCGACCTTGCGCAGCAGTTCGATTTTCCCGCGCAGGCGGCGCCGGCCCTCGGCGAGATCCGGACTGGGCTGCGTGCGGCGGAAATAGACTTCCGACACGATGGCGAGCACCGGGATCTCGTACAGGATGGTATGCAGCCAGGGACCGCGAATGGTGATGTCGCTGCCTTCGATGTGCAGGTACTTTTGGTTGAAATGAAACAAGGCGAGAAAGTCCACGAAATCCGACTTCATGAAGCGCAAGGATCGCAGATAGGCCAGTTCCTCGTCGCGGAAACGCAGATCGACCAGGGCGCCGATCTCGGCGCGGATCTCCTCCATGTACGGCCGCAGGTCGATGCCCTCGGTGCGGCACTTGAACCGGTACTCGACCTGCGCGCCCGGGAAGTGATGCAGCACCACCTGCATCATGGAGAACTTGTACAGGTCGGTGTCGAGCAGCGACTGGATGATCATCCCGAGGCATTGTAACCGCGAGCCGCTGTTACTCTTCCGGCATGTGCGGCCGTTACGCTCTGCATAGCAATCCGGACGTCATCGCCCTGCAATTCGGCCTCGACTCTCCTCCGCATACCGAGGCGAGCTACAACATTCCCCCGAGCAGCATGGTGCTCGCGGTCAGGAATTCGCCGCAAGGCAAACCGCTCGCCGGCAGGTACTGCTGGGGCCTGATCCCGGGCTGGGCGAAGGACGCCGGCATCGGCAACCGGCTCGCCAACGCGCGCGCCGAAACCATTGCCGAGAAACCGGCCTTTCGCAATGCCTTCCGCAATTGGCGCTGCCTGGTCCCGGCGAGCGGCTTCTACGAATGGAAAACCGCGGCCGGCAGGAAGCATCCCTGGTACCTGCGACCGACGGATGCGCCGCTATTCGGACTGGCCGGCATCACGGAACTGTGGAACGGCCCGCACGGGCCGGTGCGCACGGTGGCGCTGATTACCACCGCACCCAACGAGCTGATGCGACCGATCCACGACCGCATGCCGGTGATCATCGCGCCCGGGGACTACGCGGCCTGGCTCGACGCCAAGACTGCAAATCCCGAGGCCCTGCTCAGACCGTATGCGGATTCCCGGATGGAAGCCTATCCGGTCAGCCCGCGCGTGAACACGCCCGCCAATGACGACGCGAGCCTGGTCGAGCGATTGGACAGCCGGGCCTAGATACTGTATAAATTGCCATTAATGGATGACCTTACAGATCGCCAGGCGGAAATCCTGCGGCTGGTCCGCGAGCTGACCGAAGTCTCGGGGTACCCGCCGACGCGCGCCGAGATCGCCGAAAGGATGGGTTTCCGTTCGGTGAACTCCGCCGAGCAGCACCTGCGCGCTCTGGAGAAGAAAGGGGCGATCGAGATCACCTCGGGCTCCTCGCGCGGCATCCGCGTGAAGGACGCCCCCCGCTCCAGCGCCCGCCTGGACCGGTTGCTCGAGCTGCCGGTGGTCGGACGCGTCGCCGCGGGCTCGCCGATGCTGGCCGAGGAGCATTTCCAGGGACGCTTCCAGGTCGATCCCAACCTGTTCACTCCACGCGCGGACTATCTGTTGCGTGTGCGCGGCATGTCGATGCGCGACGCCGGCATCCTCGAAGGCGATCTGCTGGCGGTTCACAAGACCGGCGAGGCGCGCAGCGGCCAGATCGTGGTCGCGCGCCTGTCCGACGAAGTCACGGTGAAGCGCTTGCGGCGCCGGGGAAGCGTGGTCCAGCTCGAGCCCGAGAATCCGGATTTCGAGCCGATCGAGGTGGACCTGCGCAGGCAATCGCTGACCATCGAGGGCATCGCGGTCGGCGTCATCCGCAACGGCAAGAGTCTGTAAGAACGGCGCTGCCGGCGGACCGGCGCTTTTTCCCTTCCTATAGAATGCGCAGGCAATCCGCCTGCGCATGAATAACACCACAGCCGCCACAGCGTCGGAGATCCGCGACCGCGCCGATCCGCGCCAGGTGCTCGCCGACCGCGTCGCGCAACTCTACCGGCAGATGCCGCTGGCCATCGGCGCCACGTTCGTCGCCGGCGCCGTGGCCACCTTCGAGCTCCAGGGCCGCTGGCTGAAGGAACTGGTGCTCTTCTGGTGGGCGATCGTGGTGGTCTTCACGGCGGCGGCAAGCCTGCTGCTGTTCGCGTACCGGCGCAGCGCCGACAAGGCCGGCACCGCGCACCAGTGGCTGCGCTGGCTGGCGATCGCCGCGCTGGGGAACGGCTCGAGCTGGGGCCTCGCGGGAGGCGTGTTCTTCCGCTCGCTGTCCGACGAGCAGCAGGTGTTCCTCGCATTTCTCTTCGCCGGCATGGCCTCGGTGGGCATCCCGGTGTATGCCGCGTCCTGGCCGATATTCGCGCTCTACGCGGCAGGCATCCTCGGCCCGTTCTTCTACGTGCTCGCG
>Ga0209109_10002301_pt1 | contig 10495 bp, 8 predicted proteins | sample Rifsed10ft2_FD_184004 | JGI IMG/M metagenome (GOLD analysis project Ga0209109, IMG submission 184004) | Soil microbial communities from Rifle, Colorado, USA - sediment 10ft 2 (version 2) | ecosystem: Environmental > Terrestrial > Deep subsurface > Rock core/Sediment | place: Rifle, Colorado... | reverse complement strand
TGCGGGCGAGATTCTTCGTCCTTCTGCGGAGGACTCAGAATGACAGCGGTTGTTACTCCCACGGCCGCACCTCGCCGTCGTCGAAGCAGGAGCCGGGGGCGAGGCGCATCTGGAGGAACATCTTGCTCGCCGGCAAGGCGGTGGCGTGGAACGCCCAGTGCTCGCGCTCCGCTTCTGGCAGCCGCAGCAAGTCGCCGATGGCAGCGTGGATCAGCTCCTCGCCCGGCGCGATGCCGAAGTCGATCGACCAGCCGCCGTCCTTCTTCAGCCGCCCGACGGTGTCGGTGCGGATGAGCGAGAAGCCGGCGCCGCCGCGGTAGCGGTCGAGGACGGCGACGGCGAAGTGCAGCTGGAGGTTCGCCGCGTCGCCGCCGGCGAGGGCGCGCCGGACGACGACCTGGAAGACGCTATCGGACTCTTGCTGGCTGGTCACGGGCGCGGTCTGTCTTTGCGAGGGTCGCCGCAGGCGACCCGTGCCAATCTCGGCGCGCCTGGAGAACACCGAGATTGCTTCGTCGTCCTTCGGACTCCCCGCAAAGACACCTCTACGGCTTCTCCACCGGCACGTCCACCATGCTGCCCCACTCCGTCCAGGAGCCGTCGTAGTTGCGGACGTTCTGATAGCCGAGCAGGTGCTTGAGGACGAACCAGGTGTGCGAGGAGCGCTCGCCGATGCGGCAGTAGGCGATGACGTCCTTTTCGGGCGTGATGCCCTTGCCGCCGTAGAGCTGGCGCAGGTCGTCGAGCGACTTGAAGGTGCCGTCCTCGCGCACGGCCTGGCCCCAGGGGATGTTGGCGGCGCCGGGGATGTGGCCGCCGCGCTGCGCCGTCTCCGAGAGCCCCGGCGGCGCCAGGATCTCGCCCTTGAACTCGGCGGGCGAACGCACGTCGACGAGCGCGGCGTTGGCCTTGCCGAGGTTCGCGAGCACGGCGTCGCGCTTGGCGCGCAGCGCCTGGTTGGGCTCGCCGGCCTTGTAGGCGGCCGGCCGGGGCGAGGGCGCGTCCTTGGTCGTCGGCCGGCCCTCGTCCAGCCACTTCTTGCGGCCGCCGTCCATGAGCCGGAGGTTGCGGTGGCCGTACATCTCCAGCACCCAGAAGGCGTAGGCGGCGAACCAGTTGTTGTTGTCGCCGTAGAGGACGATGGTGTCGTCGTTGCTGACGCCGGAGGCGCCGAGGAGCTGCTCGAGGTCTGGTTTCGTGATGATGTCGCGACGGAGCTGGTCCTGCAGCTGGCTGGTCCAGTTCCAGCCGATGGCGCCGGGGGCGTGGCCTTCGCCATAGGCGTTGATGTCGACGTCGACCTCGACGAGCTTGACCCTGGCGTCGTTGAGGTGGTCGGCGACCCACTGCGTGGTGACGAGAACGTCTTCTGCTGCCATTGCTCCCTCCCTCTGGCAGATTAGCGCTGCGTTGCGGTGGTGCGGGGCTATAGTGTGCCACGCGGGCGGGCAGGAGAGGAAGGGATTATCGGTCAACAATTCAGCTATGGCCGGTGCCGGAGCCCGCTCCTAGCGCCTGCCCGCGGCGGCGCGGGATAATTGACGCCGACCCGCGCTCAGTAGAAACGGAGCCCTCATGGCCATCAACATCGCCTTCGAGAAGTACACGCTGCCCAACGGCCTCGACGTCATCCTCCACGTCGACCGCTCGATACCGGTGGCTGCGGTCAACGTCTGGTACCACGTCGGCTCCCAGAACGAGGAGCCGGACCGCACCGGCTTCGCCCACCTCTTCGAGCACATCATGTTCCGAGGCTCCAAGCACCACGACAAGGAGTACTTCGGGCCGCTGCAGGAGGTCGGCGCCAACATCAACGGCTCGACGACGACGGACCGCACGAACTACTACGAGGACGTGCCGACGGAGTACCTGGAGCTCGCCCTCTGGCTGGAGTCCGACCGCATGGGCTACCTCCTGGACGTGCTCGACCAGGCGGCGTTCGACGTTGAGCGCGACGTGGTCAAGAACGAGCGCCGCCAGAGCTACGAGAACCGCCCTTACGGCCTGGCCGGGCAGGAGATCCGCAAGGCGCTCTTCCCGCCCAACCACCCCTACCACTGGCAGACCATCGGCTCGCAGGAGCACCTGGACGCCGCCTCCGTGGAGGACGTGAAGGCCTTCTTCCGCCGCTTCTACAGCCCGAACAACGCCAGCCTCGCCATCGCCGGCGATATCGACGTCGAGGAGACGAAGCGTCTGGTGGAGAAGTACTTCGGCGACCTGGCGCCGGCGCCATCGGTGGCGCGCATCCAGCGCTGGCTGCCGCGGCTCGACGGCGAGGTGCGGCTGGAGCTGTCGGACCGCGTCCAGCTGCAGCGCCTCTACCTCACGTGGGTGGGGCCGCCCATCTTCGACCCGGACGAGGCGCCGCTGGACGTGGCGCTCTCCATCCTCGGCGACGGGCGCAGCTCGCGCCTCTACCGCTCGCTGGTCTACGAAAAGCAGATCGCGCGCGACATCGGCGCCTTCTTCCAGGCGATGGAGATCGCCGGCGAGATGCGCATCGACGCGACGGTCGTCCCCGGCGGCAGCCTCGACGACGTCGAGAAGGCGATCTTCGCCGAGGTCGAGCGCATCCAGTCTGCGCCGCCGAGCGACGAGGAGGTGCAGCGCGCCGTCAACCGCCTGGAGGCGCACTTCGTGCACCAGCTGGAGAGCATCGGCGGCTTCGGCGGACGCGCGGACATGCTCAACTTCTTCAACGTCTTCACCCGCGACCCGGCCCGCCTGAACACCTACCTCGATAGCTACTTCAAGGTGACGCCGGCGGACGTCCAGCGCGTGGCGCGGCAGTACCTGGGACCCGGCCGCGTGCGGCTCGTCGTCTCGCCGAGCGAGGAGGTGGCGCCGCTGCAGGTCGAGGTCGACAGGACAAAGCAGCCGGGCCCGGGGCGGCCGCGCCCCTTCCAGGCGCCGGTGCCGCGGCGCCTCCAGCTTGCCGGCGGCCTCGACCTCCTCGTCGTCGAGAAGCGGGAGGTGCCGGCGGTGGCGGTGGGCGTCTACTTCCCAGGTGGCGCCGTCCTCGACCCGCAGGACAAGCCCGGCCTCGCCTCCTTCACCGGCCGGCTGGTGACCGAGGGCACGAAGACGCGCACCGCCCTCCAGATCGCCGAGGAGGGCGACTTTATCGCCGCGCGGCCGAACGTCGGCGTCGACCGCGAGGACGTCATCGTCTCGCTGGAGGCGCTGACGCGTCACTGGCCGAAGGCGCTGGTGCTGCTGGCGGACGTCATCGCCAACCCCGTTTTCCCGGAGCAGGAGGTCGAGCGGGTCCGAAAGGAGCGCCTGACCGACCTGCGCCGCCTGCGCGACGACCCCAACGCCGTCGCGGACCGCGTCGCCAACGGCTTGCTCTACGGCCGCGAGACGCCGCACGGCCACCCGATCAGCGGGCGCGAGGAGGCCGTGGGCGGCTTCACGCGAGACGAGCTGGCCGACCTGCACGAGCGCCTGATCCGGCGCGGCCGGCCGACCTTCCTCATCGTCGGCGACATCGAGGCGGAGGCGGCGGCGCGGCAGCTGGAGGAGGCGTTCGCCGGCTGGCAGCCGGCCGAGACGCCGCCGGCAGTCGGCGCCGCCCCGGAGCGCCAGCCCTCGACCATCTACCTCGTCGACAAGCCGGGCGCGCCGCAGTCGGTCGTCGCCGTCGGCCAGGTGACGGTGGCCAGGACCCACCCGGACTACGTGCCGCTGGTGGTGATGAACCACGCCTTCGGCGGCCAGTTCACGGCGCGCCTGAACATGAACCTGCGCGAGGAGAAGGGCTACACCTACGGCTACCGCTCCCGCTTCGACTGGCGCAAGTCGCGCTCCAGCTTCGAGGCCGGCGGCGCCGTCCAGACCGCGGTGACGAAAGAGGCGCTGTTCGAGACGCTGAAGGAGTTCCGCGACCTCTGCGGCGCCCGGCCGCTCGGCGCCGACGAGTTCGAGAAGTCGCGTCTGGGGCTGATCCGCGGCTTCCCGCCGACCTTCGAGACGCCGGGCCAGGTGCTGCGCCGCCTGCTGGACGTCGTCCACTACGGCTTGCCGGACGACTACTACGTCGGCCAGGTGGCGCGCCTGGAGGCCGTGACGCTGGACGACGTGCAGCGCGTCGCGCGGGAGCACCTCGACCCGGAGGCGCTGAGCATCGTCATCGTCGGCGACCGCGCGACCATCGAGGTGCCGCTGCGGGAGCTGGGCCTGCCCATCGTCCACCTCGACCACGAAGGACGCGTGGTGGAGTAGGCCACTAGCGTGGGGCAATGAGCTGCCCGACAAGACGCTGGTTGATTCAGAAGCACAGGTGGGAGTACAGGGGGCAGAGCTCCCTGCCGGGGGTCTGGGGGTGTCCCCCAACCCCTCCTTGTTCAGGGCGAAGCAAACAAGGCGTGCCGCCCAGCGGCGCGCCGCAGAGCCTGCCCTGAGCCTGCCGAAGGGATGCGAAGCCGAGAGCCGAGTGCGGGTAGGTCGGCGCGCTGGGATTGTCGACGACGCAACTGATCAGCCGAGGGCGAGATTGCCTCTCCTCGCTGCCGCGATGGCTCGCAATGACAGTACGCTACTTGTGCGGCGGCAGCGTCTCGTGCAGCCAGGGCGTCAGGTCGTCGATGACGGCCTGCGAGACCTCGTGCGCCATGTCGTACTCGTGGTAGGAGGGCTTGTAGCGCAGGCCCTCGAGAAAGCCCTTCGTCTGGCGCGCTTGCTCCAGGCTGACCATCGGGTCGTAGCGGCCGTGGGCGACGAAGATCGCCTGGTCGCGCTCGGCGGGCAGGTGCGGGCGTAGCGCCTCGGCGTCGCGGAAGAAGCCGCTGAGCACAGCGAGGCCGGCGAAGGTCTCAGGCCGCGGCAGGCCGTAGCGCAGCGCCAGGCCGCCGCCCTGCGAGAAGCCGCCGAGGACGATCCGGCCCGCCTGGGCGCCGGTCCGCGCCGTCACCTCCGCCAGGAAGCCGTCCAGCAGCTCGTCGACATCGGCGGCGTCGGGCGGCGGCCCCGTCTGGCCCGGCATGCCGCGCGACCAGCTGTAGCCGTGGGCGCCGGCGCCGAGCTGAATCAGGTAGGGCGCGTTCGGGAAGGCGTACACGTAGCTTTCGTTGTCGATGGCGGGAGCGAGGCCGGCGAGGTCTTGCATGCTGGCGCCGAAGCCGTGCAAGAGGACGACGAGCGGGCAGCTCTCGGCCGGCGAAGCGCCCTCCGGCTTGACGAGGACGTACGACAGCGCCTTCCCCTCGATCAGCTCGGCGTCCATGAGTTCAGCTTACCAGCGGCGTTCCCTATGTCGCTGCTCTATCAGCAAGGTCGGGCGGGCGCTATAATTCGGCCCGCCCGCCTAGAAGAGAGCACCGCCATGAGCGACTTCCAGTTCATCCGCTACGAGAAGCGCGACGGCATCGCCTACCTGACCATTAACCGGCCGGAGGTGATGAACGCGCTGCACGCGCCCGCCACGGAGGAGATGGCGCAGGCCTGGGACGACTTCGACCAGGACGACGAGTGTCGGGTCGCCATCGTCACCGGCGTCGGCGAGCGTGCCTTCTGCGCCGGCATGGACCTGCGCTGGCGGGCGGAGGCCGAGGCCCGGGGCGAGAGCGGCGAAGACCCCGTCCAGCTCCATCGCGGCTTTGGCGGCCTGACGAACCCGCGTCACACGCAGATCTGGAAGCCGATCATCGCCGCCGTAAACGGCTACGCCGTCGGTGGCGGTATGGAGACGGCGATGGCTTGCGACATCATCGTCGCCGCCGACCACGCGCAATTCGGGCTGCCGGAGCCGCGGCGCGGCCTCGTCGCCGGCGCCGGCGGCCCGCACCGTCTGCCGCGCCAGATGCCCCTCAAGGTCGCCATGGGCTACCTGCTCACCGGCAGCCTCATGACCGCCCAGGAAGCCCTGCGCTGGGGCCTCGTCAACGAGGTCGTGCCGCTGGCCGAGCTGATGCCCGCGGCCGAGCGCTGGGCGCGGGAGATCATGGAGTGCGCGCCGATCTCGGTGCGGGCGACGAAGCAGGCGGCGATGATGGGCCTCGACCTTCCGCTGGCGGAGGCGTACAACGGCGCCTACGCCTGGTGGTCGCGCGTCAACGGCTCCGATGACGCGCGCGAGGGCGTCCGCGCCTTCGCCGAGAAGCGCAAGCCCGTCTGGACCGGCCGTTAGGACTCCGACGTCGCATGGCGCGGGCGCCAGCAGCCCCCGGGCGGCGAAAAGGCCGTTCAGCCCTGTCACAGGGCGGAGCGCAAGCCTATAACTGAGGCGGAGACCTCGCCAGCGAGGCGGAATCGTTGCGTCCGAGGCCGGTTGCAGCCGCGCATGGGCTGGCGCCGGGACGCCGGAGAGTCGCTCCGGCGCCGGACGCGGGAGAAGGAGAAGCTGGGTTGTCTACTGAAGTCCTGGAGAAGAAGTGGTCTGATCTGACCCCGCAGGAGAAGCGCGAGCAGCGCGACCAGTGGTATCTCTCGCCGCCGGGCGTCGCCTTCCCCAGCCCGGAGGCCGAGAGAGCGTACAAGACGAACGCCCAGCGGATGATCGACGTCTACAACGTCCGCGAGCCGGACATGGTGCCGGTGTCTCTTCCCATGGGGAACCTGGCCGCGGGCCTGAGCCAATACAGCCTGATGTACGAGCCGGAGAAGGTGATGGAGCTGGCCTCGCGGCTCGGCGGCCGAGGGGGCGCCGCGGGAATGTCCATCGGCGTGATGGCGACGCCGGGCAGGGTGCTGGAGCTGCTCGACTACAAGCTGTACACCTGGCCGGGGCACGGCCTGCCGAAGGACGCGCCCGGCTACCAGTTCGTCGAGGGCGAGTACATGAAGGCGGACGAGTACGACGAGCTCATCCGCGACCCCTCCGATTTCTGGCTCCGCACCTATATGCCGCGTGCCTTCGGCGCGCTGCAGCCGTTCACGCAGCTGCAGCCCGTAACGGACGTCACGGAGATCGTCCAGGTCGTCTCGCACTTCGTCCCCTACGCCCGCCCCGATGTGCGCGCGGCCTTGAAGGCGCTCATCGAGGTCGGCGAAGAGTTGGAGAGGTGGATGGAGATTACCGGCGGCGGGCGAGGTGGCGGCGCGGTGGCGCGGATGTTCTGCAAGGCGCCCTTCGACACCATTGGCGACACGCTGCGGGGCACGAAGGGCATCATCCTGGACATGCACCGCCAGCCGGAGAAGCTGCTCAAGGCCCTGGACGTTGTCGCCGACGTGACCATCGCCAACACCATCGCCAACCTCAATGAGTCGAAGGGCCTCATGGCCTACTTCCCCTTGCACAAAGGCGCGGACGGCTGGATGTCGCACAAGCAGTTCATGACGTTCTACTGGCCGTCCCTGAAGAAGGTGATCGACGCGCTCATCGAGGAGGGGATACTGGCCCACCTGTTCGCGGAGGGGAGCTATGACACGCGCCTGGAATACGTGAACGAGTTCCCCAAGGGCGCCGTCAGCTGGCTGTTCGACCGGACGGACATGGCGCGGGCGAAGCAGATCCTCGGCGACCGCTGTTGCATCTCCGGCAACGTGCCCGCGGGGCTGCTGCGCGCCGGCACGCCGGCGGAGGTGAAGGAGTACTGCCGCAAGCTCATCGAGGCGTGCGCTCCCGGCGGTGGCTTCATCCTCGCCTGCGGCACGGCGCAGGTGGACAACGCGCCGCCGGAGAACCTGCGCGCCATGCAGGAGGCGGCGCAGGAGTACGGCGTCTACAGAAAGTAGGCGCGCCGGTCAGGCCGGGCCTACGGCTTCAGCATCGACCGCGTGACGGAGGTCTGGCGGTCCAGCCACTCCGCCTCTTCGAAGGCGCGGTTCACCTCTTCCAGCGGGTACCAGTGGGAGACGATCTTCTCGTACGGCTTCTTGCCGCGATTCTTGACCAGCGCCTCCAGCATCAGCGGTATCAGGCTGGGCGGGTACATGGCCGAGCCGATGATCCGCTTGCCCCGCAGCATGACTGAGGAGTCGAAGGGCACCGGGTTGCCGCGGACGATGTTGCCGATCTCGACGAAGGTGCCGCCGTTGCCGAGGTACTCCACGCCCTCCAGCACCAGGTCCGAGCGGCCGACGAGCTCCATGACGATGTCGGCGCCGCGGCCGTCCGTCAGCTCCCAGACGCGCTTGATGCGCATCTCCGGCGTCGTCCACTCCTGGCTTATGTTGATGGTCTCGTCGGCGCCGAACTCGCGCGCCAGCGCGAGGCGGTTCTCCAGCCGGTCGATGACGATGACGCGGTGGGCACCCATGTCCTTCGCCATGGCGGTCGCGTTCATGCCCAGGCCGCCGGCGCCCTGGATGACTACGTAGTCGCCCTCCTTGCAGCCGGCTCGCGTCAGCCCCTCCGTCACGGTGCCCATGGCGCAGTTGACGAAGCCCAGGACCTCGTCCGACAGCTCGTCCGGCACCTTGAAGAAGGCCTGGTTGGGGCGGATGTAGTAGTAGTCGGCGTAGGTCCCCGTGAAGTAAGGGAACTCGCCGAAGCGGCGCGGCACGCCGAAGCCCATGGTGCACCAGTTCGGATGGCCGTTGAGGCAGGGGTGGCAGCGGCCGCAACCCGTGACGGCTGAGTAGACGATGCGGTCGCCCTCCTTCGCGGGCCGGCCCATGTAGTCGGTGGTCACGCCCGCGCCCAGCCGGAAGATGACGCCCGTCCCTTCGTGACCCTGCGTCCGCTTGCTGGGGCCGGCCCCGGCGCCGGGGCCCGACATCTCGCCCCGCCACGTGTGCAGGTCGGAGCCGCAGACGCCGGCCTGCGTGACCTTGAGGACGACGGCGCCCGGCTCCGGGTCCGGGACGTCGAACTCCTCGATCTCGAAGGGGGCTCGCGGCCCCGTGAAGACAACGACGCGACCTTTCATGGCTCTCCTCCCGCGTTTGAAACGATCTCACGCGCCCATGTGCGTCGGCTGCTGCTCAACCGCGTCGACGTACTCCGCGCACAGATCACCCGTCGGAGCCGTCATGGCTCCGTGATTGCCTGAGGCGAGATTGTGCCAGCCCCTCCTAGCAGTCTAGGGCCGAATGGCCCGCTCTGGTAGCACGTGGCTCCGGCTTCCTGGCCGTCAGGAACAGGAGGGTACAGATCGTCATGGCGATGGCGCCGCCGATCCAGGCCGGCATGTAGGTGCCGCTAGCATCCCGCACCATGCCGGTTAGCGGCGGGCCGAGGCCGCTCAGGACGAGGATGAAGGGCATCGAGAAGCCGCGGATGCCGCCGATGTTCTCGCTGCCGAAGTAGGCGGGCCAGATGACCCCCAGGGTCACGGCCATCGCCATCGCCGCGATGCCGAAGAGCATCATGGCGATGAAGACATGCCAATCGGCGCTGACGGCCATCGTCGCGAGGAAGGAAAGGACCATCAGCGCGGCCGCGAGGGCGGCGGCGAAGCGGGGCGGGAAGCGGTCGACGGCCCAGCCCGCGGGGATGCCGCCGCAGAGGCTCGCCGCCGCCTCGACGGAGAGGGCGAAGGCGACGATCTGCGGGTCCACGCCCTGCTCCTGGAAAAACGGAATGCGGAACAGGCTCAGCGAGCTCATGCTGAGCATCATCAGCCCCTCGGCCGCCGAGAGCCGCCAGAACGCTGCGCTGCGAATCGCCTCGTCGCGCGTCCAGGCGTGCTCGGCAACGGCCGTCCACTGGCGGCCATCGGCCGAAAGGCTGCCGGGCGCCGCTGGATCGTCCCCGTCTCCGTCGGGAAGCAGGCCCATGTCCTGCGGCTGACGGCGGATGATCAGGAGGGCGACGAGGAAGATGACGCCGCCGCCGCTGGCGAGGACGAGCCAGGTCGTGCGCCAGCCGACGCCGTCGATGAGGAGCTGAGTCACGGGCGAGAAAATGAAGATGCCAACCGGCAGGCCCATGGCGGCGATCGACATCGCCTTGCCGCGCTTGCGGACGAACCAGCGGGCGAGCGTCACCGTGTTGTAGAGGCTGCCGCCACCCTGGAGGCCGAAGAAGCCGGAGACGAAGAAGAGGGCGACCATCTGCCAGCCCTGCGTCAGCCAGGCGAGGCCGACCATGACCACAGCCGTGCCGGCGCCGGCAACGGCCAGCGGCAGGCGGGCGCCGTGCCGGTCCAGGAGGCGGCCGAGAAACCAGCCCGAGACTCCCGAGCCGATGAGGCGCGCCGTCTGTGCCCAGCCGAAAGCAGAGTCGCCGACGCCGAGATCCTCGCGCATCGGCCTGATGAACAGGCCGAAGTTGACGCCGCCCATGGCGTTCGCCACCATGGCGACGGCTGCGAGGCCGAAGACGATCGACCAGCCGTAATAGACTCGCCGCCCGACCATCAGGGAGTCGACGCTCGGCAGGCCCAGGCTCCTCACCGGCCGCCCCTCCGAGGTCGTGCGCGCCGAAATGCTCCCGAGGCCGTTGTCACCTCGGCCGGCCGCACGCGCCTGCCTCGGAGATAGCCATCGGCAGGCGCCATGAGCCCCTAGCGCTTGACGCGCTTGAGCAGCTCGATGGTGGGGCCGGAGCGGTTCATGCAGTAGAAGTGGATGCCCGGCACGCCGCCGTCCAGCAGCTTCTGCACCT
>Ga0209109_10002300_pt1 | contig 10502 bp, 7 predicted proteins | sample Rifsed10ft2_FD_184004 | JGI IMG/M metagenome (GOLD analysis project Ga0209109, IMG submission 184004) | Soil microbial communities from Rifle, Colorado, USA - sediment 10ft 2 (version 2) | ecosystem: Environmental > Terrestrial > Deep subsurface > Rock core/Sediment | place: Rifle, Colorado... | reverse complement strand
GGAGCTCGACATTGGCGACGAGGAGCGAGTTGCCACCGGTGGCAGCGATCTGAACCGAATCTCCCGGGATCGTCACTTCCCCCTCGGTCCCGGTCTCGATGGCGGATTCCCTTACCACGTACACCAGCGGACCGAGCTGATTCCGGGTGTAGCCCCGGACGTCGTTGGGTCCGCCGGCATAAAACCGCTGCTCCGGAGGAACGAAGTTGGCGGTGCCGCTGCCCAGGACCAGCCGGGGCGCGAAGACGGTTCCGATCCGGAGGTGCGCCGCCAGCACCGCCTGGCCGAGCGGCTGGTAGGAGGCGCCATCCACGATCAGCCGGGTGAACTCGGCGAACCGGGTGGATCCGATGGCGGTGGAGCTGGCGGTGATCTCGCTGGAAATCGAGGTGCCGCGGGAGGGGTCGAGCGGGTTGTTGACCCGGACCCGCTGGAGCCCGAGGGTGAGGGTCGCAAGCGGCCGCCGCTGCCGGAGCTGGGCCACGTCGCTCTCGACGCAGGCGTTGAAGAAGGCGCAGAACGAGACCTCGTTGGCCTCGGTGCGGCCCGACACCAGCCGGTAGGTCAGGGTGATCGGAATCCGGGCCTGGGTCTCCCGGAGCAGGGTCACGCTGCCACCCAGCTCCTCTCGCAGGTAAACCAGGAATTCGCTCCGTCGCTCGGCGAAGAGCGAGACGGTGAGGGCGTTGGCGGGCGACAGAAACGCCGGTCTCCGGAACGAGGTCGTGACGGCATAATTAACCCGCAGCGATCCGATCGAATCCTCCCGAAGCGCCGAGCACAGGAAGGATCGCTCGAGGCCGGCGCCGAACGGCCGGCCCACGCCCAGCTTCGAGACCTGGGCCGAGACATCGAAAATCTGCCCGTGGCCCAGGGCGTTGCGCGCGGTCCATCCCGCGCCTCCCCGGAAGCAGTCGTTGGTGCCGTAGCCGGCGGCCAGCCGGACCCGGTGGAACGGGGCCTCGACGACGTGGATGGTGAGGGGGACGATGCCGGAGCCGGAGACGTGGTGGGCGGTGTCGAGGGCCACGGTGGCAAAGCGGAAGAGCTGAGACCGGTAGAGGTTGATCTGGCTCTGGCCGATGTCCCGCTCCCGGAAATCCTGCCCCGGCACGGCGGCAAGGAGGGATCGGACGAACGCCGAGTCCACTTCCCGGGTTCCCTGCACAGTGATTTCCCCGATCACCGCGCTGGGCCCGGTTTCGACCCGGAGCCCGACCTCGGCCCGACGCAGCGCACTGTCAACCTTCCAGGGCCGCACCAGAACCAGAGCCTCCGGATAGCCCCGGTCCCGGAGCCGGGTCTGGATCGTGTCGGCGGTGGCGATCAACTGGAATCGGTCGAAGGGCCTCCCGATCCGGAGCGGCAGATCCCGCACCAGCCGCTCCCGGTCCGCCACCGAGTCGAGCCCCGCGATGTCCATGGTGGCGACCCGGACCGGCTCGCCCTCGTCGATGTGAAAGGTGATGAAGACGTCCCGGGGGCCGCGCCGGACCGTGGTGTCCACTCGGGCCTCCAGGAACCCGTGGATCCGGTAAAACAGGCGAAGCCGCTCGACGTCGCGCCGGAACTCCAGCTCACTGAGCCGGCGCTTCTCTCCGAGGCCGATCCAGCTCACCACCCCGGCAGTCGCGAACCAGCTCGAGCTCGTGGTGGAGACCCTCGCCGCAAGCTCCCAGTACGGAAAGGAAGCGTTCCCCCGGAACCGGAGCCGCCGCACCACCAGGCCTTCCTCCCCGGCCTGCGCCGCCGCACCTCCAAAGGCGCCCGCCAGAAGCCCGAGGAACAGCACCAGGGCCCGGGTTCCGGGTCGCCGAGAGATTGACGTCACGGGGCAAATCTATTTGTCTTTCATCGTGTTACGCCACATTTCCCGGCCGACAATCCGGCGCGCCGCTCTCATGGCCGCCCTTCTCTCCTCGGCGGCTCCGGCCCTGGCGGCCCAGTCGCTGGCGCGTCGCCTCGATCGACTGATGGACGCTCCGCCCTTCGACCGGCACCACTGGGGCCTGGTGGTTCTCGACACCACGGGAAAGATCCTGTACCAGCGCAATGGAGCCCGGCTCTTCGTCCCGGCCAGCAACACCAAGCTGGTCGTCTCGGCCCTGGCCGCGTCGCGGCTCCCGGCCGACTTCACGGTGATGACCAGCGTCTACCCCGCCGGTCCGGTGATTGAGGGGCGGGTCCACGGCGATCTGGTCCTCTACGGCCGGGGCGACCCCACCATGAGCCGCCGCTGCTTCGACGCTGACACGACCCGGACCGGAGTCTGCGAGGCCGACCCGATGCGACGGCTTCGGGAGCTGGCCGGCGCGGTCCGGGACCGGGGCATCCGGGTGATCGAGGGGAGCCTGATCGGGGACGGGAGCTTCTTCGAGCCGGAGATGGTGCACGGCACCTGGGAGGCCGATGATCTCGTCTGGTGGTACGCGGCTCCGGTCACCGGTCTCGCCTTCAACGACAACAGCCTCGACCTGAGCTGGGGCGGCGGGCCCGAGGCCGGCGCGCCGGGCCGGCTTTCGATCGCGCCCGACTTCGGCGACGTGACGGTCGAGAACCGCACTGTGACGACCGCCGCGGGAGGCGGGATCGACGCCGGCCGGCTGGCGGGGTCTGGATTCTGGGTCGCGGGCCAGATTCCCCGCGACCGCCCATCCCGGACGTCGTACCTCGCGATGGCCGACCCGAATCGCTATGCTGCCAGCGCGTTCCGCCGCGCCCTCGCCGAGGCTGGCATCGCGGTCCTCGGCGCGACCGAATCCACCACCGACTCGCTCCGCTACGCCGCCGCCCGGGCCAACCCGGCGCTCGCGGAAACCTCCTCGCGTCCGCTCCGGGAATGGCTGCCACCGATTCTCGGGCCGAGCCAGAACCTGTTCGCCGAGCTGCTGCTCAAGCAGGTAGCCCGCCACGCTACCGGGGAAGGCAGCTGGCGCGCCGGCCTCGAGCTGGCTCGCCGCTTTCTGATTGACACGGTTGGCGCCGACTCGACTCAGTTCTCGTTTCGCGACGGCTCGGGTCTCTCCCGCGCCAACGTGGCGAGCCCTCTGACGTTCGCCAGGCTGCTGCTCTGGATCCGACGGCGGCCCGAGTTTGCGATCTTCGGGCCGGCCCTTCCGGTGGCGGGCCGAAGCGGGACCATCCGCACTCGGATGGTGGGCACCCAGGTCGAGGGCCGGGTGCAGGCCAAGACCGGGACCGTGTTCCGCACGAACTCACTGTCCGGGTACGTCACGTTGCCCAACGGCAGAATCCGGATCTTCTCGATCCTGACCAACAACCACGACCTCTCGAACGGGACGATGGTGGCGCGAATCGACAGCCTGGTAGTTGCGATCGGGAGAAGGTAGGGAGCCGGCCGGGCACTACCCCAGCTGCTGGGCCGCGAAGATCTTGAGGTCCGAGCTGTGCCCCGGGTTCATCTTCTTTTTCGGGTCAATGAGGTGGACCGCGTGGTTCACCGCGGTGCAGGCCTCGGCGGTGCCGGTCGCGATGAGCTTGAGCTTGCCCGGATAGGCAGCCACGTCGCCCGCGGCGTAGATCCCCGCAATGTTGGTGGCCATAACCCGGTCCACCCGGATTTCCGCCTTCTCGGTATCGAGGCCCCATTGCTTGACCGGCCCCAAGTCGGAATGGAATCCAAGCTGGGGCACGACCGCGTCGAACGGCAGGGTCTCCTCGACCCCGGACTTGGTGTTGACCAGGGTTACCCGCTCGACTCGTTCCCCTCCCTCGATCGCCTTGACCTCGCAGGAAGTCCGAACCTCGCACTTGCCCTGCCGCTGCAGACGCTCGACCTGGCGCACCGTTGCCAGGTGGGCTCGAAAAGCGTCTCGGCGGTGAATCAGCATGATCGATTCCGCCACCCCCACCAGGTTCGTTATCCAGTCGAACGCCGAGTCGCCCCCTCCGACGACCAGCACTCGGCGGCCCCGTAAGGCATTCGGGTCCTGGACCGTGTAGTCGAGACCCCGCCCTTCCCACATCTCAACGCCCTCGACGGGGAGCTTGCGGGCCTCAAAAGCTCCGATTCCGGCACAGATGATCAGGGTCCGGGTAGGGTATTCGCCCCCATCGGTCTGCAGCAGAAAGTGGCCGCTTCCGTCACCGGGATCCTCGATCTTCAGGAGCCCGGTCACGGTTTCCCCCAACCGGACCTCACAGCCGAACTGCAGCGCCTGCTCGGCCATGGCTTTGATCAGGTCCTTGGCCAGGACTCTGGGAAAACCGGCCACGTCGAAGATGAATTTCTCCGGGTAGAGGGTGGCAAGCTGGCCGCCGAGGGCCGGGAGGGAGTCTATGATCCGACAGGAGGCGCCCCGCATGCCGGCATAGAACGCGCCGAACAGGCCGGTCGGGCCGCCGCCGATCAGGGTGATGTCCGTGAGGTCGGCTGGGGGAACTGGCATCTGGGAAATGTAAGTAGAGGGGAAGAGGGACAGAGGGACGGAGTACCCGTCCGGCTTCCCAGCCTCGGCTATCTTACCGGGATGAGGATCTACACCCGCACCGGCGACGCCGGCGAGACCGGTCTATTCGGGGGCGGCCGGGTGCCCAAGGACGACCCGCGGGTAGCAGCCTATGGTGAGGTGGACGAACTCTCCGCCGCGATCGGCGTGGCCCGGGCGGCCCCGCCCGAAGCCCTTTTCGACGCCGAACTCCAGGCGGTGCAGCGGGATCTCTTCGCGATCGGTGGCCAGTTGGCCAGCCCCGATCCCGCCAAGGTGCGCGAGGCGTTGGCCCGGGCCGAGCTCGATCCAGCGCGGGGTAGCGAGCTCGAGCGGGCGATGGACGCCGCCGAGGCCGAGCTGCCGCCGCTCCGGGCCTTCATCCTGCCCGGCGGACACTCCAAGGCGGCCGCGCTTCACCTGGCCCGCACCGTTTGCCGCCGAGCCGAGCGCAGCCTCGTCACCCTGGCTCGAGACCAGGACGTCCCGGGGCGGTTCCTCATCTATCTCAACCGCCTCTCCGACTATCTGTTCACCCTGGCTCGGCTCGCCAATCACCGCGCCGGACGGGCCGATGTGATCTGGTAGGATGGAGCCGGTCGTCGAAGTCTCGCACGGCACCGGCCGCTATCCGGTCTTCGTCGCTCCCGGCCTGGCGGGTGACCTGGCCCGGCAGGTCGAGCGGCTTCTGCCCGGGCGGCGGCTGGTCGTCATCACCGATCGGACGGTTGGCCGGGCGGTGCCTCACGGGCTCGACGTCCCGACCCTGGTGGTGGCGCCCGGTGAAGGGTCCAAGAGCCGGGCCCGGTGGAGCGCGCTGACCAACCGGCTGCTCGAGCTGGGGTTCGGGCGCGACGCCGCCCTGGTCGCTCTCGGAGGCGGAGTGGTCGGGGACCTGGCCGGGTTCGTCGCCGCTACCTACCTCCGCGGCATCCCGTGGCTCCAAGTCCCCACCTCGTTGCTGGCCATGGTGGACGCCTCGGTCGGCGGGAAGACCGGCCTCAACACGCGGCGGGGAAAGAACCTGATCGGCGCGTTCCACCCTCCGGTGGCTGTGCTGGCCGACCCTGCCGTGTTAGGAACCCTTCACCCCGCCCACCTCGGCGCCGGCCTGGTCGAAGCCGTCAAGCACGGGCTCGTCGCCGACCCGCAGTACTTCGCCTGGATCGAACAGAACCTCGACTCACTGCTCGGCCGCGAGCCCGAGGGGCTGGCCCAGCTCGTCTCCTGGAGCGTGCGGATCAAGGCGGCCGTCGTCAGTGAGGACGAGCGCGAGGCCGGCCGCCGGTCCATCCTCAACGCCGGGCACACCGTCGGGCACGCCATCGAGCAGGTCAGCGGCTACACCGTCCTCCACGGCGACGCCGTAGCGGTCGGGCTCGTAGCTGAGGCCATCCTCTCCGAGCGGCTCGGCCTGGCCGGCCCCAGTCTGTCGCCGGCGCTCCGCTCGCTGCTCCGGCGGCTCGGCCGGCCTACATTCCTCGACCCCGAGTGGAGCCCCGCCGCGCTGCTCGAGGCGATGCAGCACGACAAGAAGGCCCGCAACGGCGCGATTCGCTTCGCACTTGCCACCGACATCGGCAGCATGGCCCGCGACGGGGATCGCTGGACCGTTCCAGTACCGCCGGCGCTGGTGCGCACCGTCCTCGGCAGCACCCGTTCGGGGGCCCCGGGCTCCTGATCGGTTTCCCGGGCGCGAGGGAGCGCTCCGGTCGCGTTTTTCGATCCACTCCGCGAGACCAGCGATAACACCCGGCAAGACCAGTCCGAGATTTCCACTTTCTCCACGAGTTGTGATCAGTGGGCAACGCACGGAGACTCCAGGCTTTACGAGCGTTCCGACACATCCGCGTGGACAATTACCGTGGGGAAAACGTGGAGAGAATTGGCAACGTGCAGCGTGAGAATGGTTTGTGATGTTGATGTTGTGAAGGTTCTTGACCGTCAAGAATTCATTCCTACATTCGCTCGTTGTCCAGTATTCGGATCTTCGAGCTCATCTTGACCCGCGCGGCTCCGCGGGATCAACGCGCAGCGAGCACTCACTTCTTGTCCGTGCGAGGTGGCATGCCCCCCGTCCGCGTCCGCGACCGCGTTACAGCCTCAGTGCCTCGGAACCTTCACCGGTCCGCTCCCGCCAACGCCTTCGATCAGTATCTCCTCGACATCCGGAAGCTCCCGATGATCGAGAACCCCAAAGAGGAGATCCGTCTGGCCCGGCGGGCGCTGAAGGGGGATCAGGCCGCGGTGGACCGCCTGGTGACCGCCAACCTTCGCTTCGTGATCTCGTACGTGAAGCGCTTCCAGGGGCACGGGCTCGATCTCTCGGAGCTGGTGGCGATCGGGAACGAGGGGCTTCTTAAAGCGGTCCGCAAGTTCGACCCGGCCCATGGAGTCAAGTTCATCAGCTACGCGGTCTGGTGGGTGCGGCAGTGCGTACTGAAGGCGCTGGCCGAGCAGACTCGTACCGTCCGGATCCCGCTCAATCAGAACGCGGCCCTCATGAAGATGGCCCGGATCGAAAGCCTGCTCGCCCAGGAGCTGGGGCGGTCCCCGACCGACTCCGAAACCGCCCAGGTCCTCGACGAAACCGTCGAGACGATTCGCCAGGCCCGCCTGGTTTCGACGGTGGAGGTTTCGCTCGACGCACCGGTGGAGAGGCACGACGCCGCTTCGGCGACCTTCGGCGAGCGGGTCGCCGGCAATACCGGTGACATCGAGGACCTGGTGGACACCGGGCTCCGGAAGGAGTTCCTCGCCAGTCTGTTCCGGCGCTACCTCACGCCCCGCGAGCAGCGGATCCTGTCCCTCTATTACGGCCTCGAGGAAGGGAGCGAGGCCCTCACGCTCGAAGGGATCGGCGCCATGCTCGGGGTGACCCGCGAGCGGGTTCGCCAGATCCGCGAACGCGCTTTTGAAAAGCTCCGCAACGCACCCGAGGTAAAGCACCTTCGGAATTTTCCTTCGGCGGCATGAGGGGATTGGGGATTGGGGATTGGGGATTAGGGGTTAGGGATTAGGGAATAGGGAATAGAGATTAGGATTCAGGGCCAGGGCGACCTCAGCCCCTAACCCCTAACCCCTAACCCCTAGCCCATGCTTCTCCCGCTGTTCCCGCTGAAGACCGTCCTCTTTCCCGGTGCCCTGTTACCGCTGCATGTGTTCGAGCCCCGCTACCGGCAACTGCTTGCGGACGTAACCGCCGGAGACCGCCGCTTCGGCCTCCTTCCACCCGGCCTCGCCGCCGAGCCACCCGACCGGGGCGCGGTCGGTTGCGTGGCGGCGGTGAAGGCCGTGATGCCGCTCCCCGAGGGCCGCGCCACCATAGTAGTGGGAGGCGAGCGGCGCTTCCGGCTCCGGGAGCTGATCCCCGCTTCCACGCCTTACCTCCAGGGCCGGGCCGAGTGGCTGGACGATCTGCTCGACGTTCAGGTCCCCACCGAGCAGGATCTCGAACGGCTCCGGGACCTGGGCGAGCGATACGCCCGCGCCCTTCACCGGCTCGCCGACCAGACCCTCGACGTCCAGCTGCCCCGGCCGGCGGCCGAGCTCAGCTTCGAGATCGCGTCGCTGCTGGAGTGGGAATTCGAGGCCCGGCAGCGCTTCCTGGAGATCCGCTCCACCACCGAGCGGGTCGAGCGCCTCCTCCACGCTCTCCCGGTACTGGTTGACCACGCCGAGGAACGGGCCCTGGTCCATACCCAGTCCGCGCAGAACGGCCGCGGGAAGATTCTGTGAGCGACCGGCTCCGGGACCAGCTCGCCGCCGTGGTCGGGTCCCGCTGGGTGCGGCTTCGCCCCGCGGAGTTGCTCACCTACGAGACCGACGGGCTTCCCACGCACTCGGCCCGGCCCCGGCTGGTGGTGCTCCCCGGTTCCCGGGACGAAGTGATCTCGGTGGTGCGTCTCCTCCATCGGGAAAAGGTGACCTGGGTGGCCCGCGGCGCCGGGACCGGGCTATCGGGAGGGGCCCTGGCGCAGGACAGCGTGCTGATCGTGCTGACACGGCTCCATCGGATTCTGTCGCTCGATCCGGCCCGCCGCCGCGCCACGGTCGAGCCCGGGGTAATCAACGTCCGGCTCTCCGACGCCGCCCAGCCTTTCGACTTGCACTACCCCCCCGATCCATCCAGCCAGACCGCCTGCACCATCGGGGGAAATGTCGCGGAGAATGCGGGTGGTCCCCATTGCCTCAAGTACGGCGTCACCACCAATCACGTCGTGGCGCTCGAGGTCGTGCTCCCCGACGGCTCCCTGGCGACGCTGGGCTCGCCTCACGGAGAACCCTGGGGGCCCGACCTGGTCGGTTTGTTCGTGGGGAGCGAAGGCATGTTCGGGATCGCCCTCGCCATCACGGTGCGCCTGGAGCCGATTCCCCCCGGGATCAGGACCCTGCTCGCCGATTTCGCTACGATCCGGTCCGCCAGCGAAGCGGTGAGCGCGATAATCGCCGCCGGGATCGTGCCGGCCGCGCTCGAGATGATGGACCAGGCGTGCATTCGCGCCGTCGAAGCCTCCATCTACGCCGCCGGGTACCCGGTGGACGCCGGGGCGATACTCCTGGTCGAGCTGGACGGGCAGGTCGCCGAGGTCGCCGCCGAGAGCGCGGCGGTGGAGTCCCTGCTTGGGCGGGCCGGGGCCCGCACCATCCGGTCCGCCTCGGACCCGGCCGAGCGGGCCCGGCTTTGGCAGGGTCGCAAGAAGGCTTTCGGGGCGGCGGGTCGGATCGCGCCCGACCTTCTGGTCCAGGACGCCGTGGTCCCCCGGTCTGCCCTCCCGGATGTGCTGGACCGGATCGGCGAGATCGGTCGGGCCCACGCCATCACGATCTCGAACGTCTTTCATGCCGGCGACGGCAACCTCCACCCCAACATCTCGTTCGACAGCCGCGATGCCGAGCTGTCCGAGCGGGTGAGGAAGGCCAGCGGGGAGATCATGGAGGTCTGCGTCCGGGCCGGCGGCTCGATCACCGGCGAGCACGGCGTCGGCTCCGACAAGCGGGACTACATGCCCCTCATATTCGACGCCGAAACGCTCAACGCCATGTGCAGGGTCCGGCGGGCCTTCGATCCGGATCAGCTCGCCAATCCCGGCAAGGTGGTGCCGATCCGGTTTTGCCGGGAGTGGAGCGGGGCCAGCCGCCGCCGCTCGATCGCCGGGCCCGCAGCCGCATCCGACTCGTCATGACCGACGCCATCTACACCCGCCTTCGGCAGGCCCTGGGCGACTCGGCCGTCAGGCGGGACGGTTTCGGAACGCCCCGGGCCATCCCTCCCTCCAGCGAAGCGGTCGCCGAGATCTGCGGCCTCGCCCACGAGCAAGGCTGGCGGGTGCGGGTCGAGGGCCAAGGCACCTGGATGCCGCCCGACGCTCCCGCCGACCTCGCCCTCTCGACCGAGGGCCTCGACCGCATCTCGGAAATCGCTCCCGCCGACCTCGTCGCCACGGTGGAAGCGGGAGTCGGGCTGGGACGGCTCGGGATCGAGCTGGCCAGGCGCGGGGCCTGGCTCCCGCTCGACCCGCCGGGACTGCCGAGGCGCTCGCTGGGGTCGCTGGTGGCGACCGGCACGGCCGGGCCGCTCCGGCATGGATTCGGGCCGGTCCGCGACCACATCCTGGGGGCTACGTTCGTCACCGGTGATGGCCGGGTGCTCACGGCGGGCGGCAAGGTCGTCAAGAATGTCGCGGGTTATGATCTGACTCGGCTCCAGGTCGGGGCCTTCGGGGCCTTCGGGGTGGTGACCCGGGTCCACATCCGACTCCGGGCCCTTTCGGCGGCGCGGGTTATGCTCATGGCCATCGGGCCCCGGGACGCGCTCACCCGTCAGGCCCGCTCACTCATGGACGGCGGCCTCTCGGCCGCGGCCCTGGAGCTCCGGTCCCCCGGGCCGGGCGGCGGCCCCGACTGGAGCCTGGGGCTCGAGCTGGCCGGCACCGAGGCGGGGGTCGAGGCGGAAGCGGCCCGCTCGACCTCGCAGAGCGAAGTGGCCTGGACCCGGCTCGATCCGGACCGGGCCGCCCGGTTCCGAAGCGGGTGCAAGACATCACCGACCGC
>Ga0209109_10002297_pt1 | contig 10511 bp, 8 predicted proteins | sample Rifsed10ft2_FD_184004 | JGI IMG/M metagenome (GOLD analysis project Ga0209109, IMG submission 184004) | Soil microbial communities from Rifle, Colorado, USA - sediment 10ft 2 (version 2) | ecosystem: Environmental > Terrestrial > Deep subsurface > Rock core/Sediment | place: Rifle, Colorado... | reverse complement strand
CTCCTGCTTGCCTGGCTGTTTTTGACGGTCTTTGACCGTCGAAGCTTCCGGGTGCTGGGTATCTGGTTCTTTGCCGGTTGGGGCAGGGAAGTGGTGGCTGGCGTTGGGCTCGGCGTCGCCGTTCTGGTAGTGTGCGTTGGTTTCAGCGTGACATTCCGTGCCGTCGTCTTCCAGGGAATGGCGGACCTTTCTTCACCCTCGCTTCTCGGGCTGGCAAAGATAGCGCTCCTGTTTTTTTTCGCTGCGGCCAACGAAGAGTTTCTCTTTCGAGGCTATGCTTTTCAGCGTCTGGTGGACTCTCTTGGCGCACTCTGGACTGTTTTGATCACTTCGGCCCTCTTCGGCGTTGCGCATCTCTTCAATCCTTCACCCACGCCGCTCTCGACAGCCAATACCGTTCTCGCCGGCGTGTTGCTCTCGCTCGCCTACCTGAAGACCCGCGCTCTGTGGCTGCCGATTGGCCTGCACTGGGCGTGGAACTTCACGACGGGCCCCGTCCTGGGCCTGCCTGTCAGCGGCCTGAACGTCACCCCCACGCTCTTCCGCGCCGAATCGGCCGGGCCGCAGTGGCTGGGCGGCGGCGCCTACGGGCCCGAAGGCGGGGTATTGATGACCGCGGTCTGTGTGGTGGCTATCCTTTGGCTGTCCCGCACCCGTAAAATTGCCCCTTCCCCCGCGATGCAGGAAGTTCTAAAATAGGGTTGGTAGGTGTCTGATGCACGGCTGGGCGCTTCTGGCGATTGCCGCGATGCTGCTGGCGGATGCGGACGTTCCGCGCGTCACCTATCTGCGCCCGCCGCGTCCTTCCCCGCCGGTTGAGATTCCCCCCGGCCAGAGCATTCCCGTTCTGCCCGACCTGACCCTCCCGGCCGAGCCGCAACAGCCCGCCAAGAAATCCGACCGCCTCCAGCCCGAATCCCGCCTCCAGCTCGTCCGGTACATCTCCGGCGAGTTCGTCAAGCTGGTGAAGCCACTGCCGGGCGGCAAGAAGGGCTTCCGCATTCAGGTCGGCCAGCCGCTCAACGAGCAGGTGCTGCGTCAGCTCCTTGCCAATAACGGAGCCGCCGGCAGCAGCGGCGACATGGTGCAGATCACGAAGATTGAGTTCAAGTCGCAGGAAATCGTGCTCGACATCAATGGCGGCGGCAAAGGCCGCACCCGCTGGCGCGACCGCATCCAAATCCAGATGGGCGGCAGCATGCCGCAGGCCACTGTCACCGACAGCCGCAACGTCGCGCCCGTGGCCCAGGGACAGGGCGCCACGCTCATTCTCGATTTCGGCCGTCCCCTGCCGGACATCACCGTGGCTGAGATGAAGCAGACCCTCGCCGACTTCCTCGATTTCTCCAAGGCGCGCTCCGCCGCCGTGCATTGGGTGGATACGCTCCCGCCGCAAATCCAGAAGGCCATTCAGGAACAGCGCGTCGAAGTCGGCATGGATCGCGAAATGGTCATTGCCGCTATCGGCCGGCCGGAGCGCAAAGTTCGCGAGAAAGACCCTGAAGGCGGCTTCGAAATCGAAGACTGGATCTACGGCCAGCCGCCGGGAAAGACCATTTTTGTACGGTTCGCCGGCGATAAGGTCGTCAGCGTCAAGCAGTACCCTCAATAGCGATCATTCCTGGACCATTCACACCTGCCATAGGTCCGCGACGGGCGTTTGACTTTTATCGCTCCGCGCCCTAACATCCGCTTTCCGCTTCTGTTCTGCTGCCCCGTCGAGCGGAACCTGAATCACACCTGCCATCGGAGGACGAATGCCAGTTAAAGTCGGCATCAACGGGTTTGGCCGCATCGGACGCAACATCCTGCGCGCGTCGCTGGGCGACCGCGACATCGAGTTTGTCGCCGTCAACGACGTCACCGACTCGATGACCCTCGCCCACCTGCTCAAGTACGATTCCATCCTCGGCAACCTGCACAATAATAAGGTCACTCACACGGACGACTCGATTGCCGTTGACGGCAGGATTTTCCGCGTCTTCAAGGTGAAGGACCCCGCCGAGCTGGACTGGGCCTCGGTGGGCGCCGAAATCGTCGTCGAGTCCACCGGCCTGTTCACCAAAGGCTCCGACGCAAAGAAGCACCTCCGCGGCCCGGTCAAAAAGGTCATCATCTCGGCGCCGGCCACCGACCCCGACCTGACCGTCGTCCTCGGCGTGAACGAAAAATCGTACGACTCCGCCAAGCACCACATCGTCTCCAACGCCTCCTGCACCACCAACTGTCTTGCGCCCGTCGCCAAGGTGCTCTCAGACACCTTCGGGATCGTTCACGGCACGATGACCACCATCCACTCTTATACCAACGACCAGCGCCTGCTCGACCTGCCGCACAAAGACCTCCGCCGCGCCCGCGCCGCCGCGCTTTCGATGATCCCCTCGACCACCGGCGCCGCCAAGGCGCTCCACCTGGTGTGTCCGGAGCTCAAGGGCAAGCTCGATGGCTACGCCATGCGCGTGCCCACACCCAATGTCAGCGTCGTGGACTTGACCGTCACCGTCGGGAGGGCCACCACCGTCGAAGAAGTGAACGCCGCCATGAGGCGCGCCGCCGAAGGCCCCATGAAGGGCATCCTCGACTACACCGAAGAGGAGCTGGTCTCGGCCGACTTCAAGGGCAACCCGCACTCCTCGATCGTGGACGCGGGCTACACCAAAGTGGTCGCCGGCAGTTGCGTCAAGGTCCTGGCCTGGTACGACAACGAGTGGGGCTATTCGTGCCGCTGCCGCGACCTCATCAAATTCATGGCCGCCAAACTGTAAGTTGAATACGCGAATGCTCTGATTCCCCTGTTGGCGCATTGCCTACACGAAGGGAGGATAACCGTGCGACAAGTTCAGATCATTCCCCAAGCTGGGTTTCGTCTCTATGGTGCGATGGTTGCGAAGGAAGTTGAGCTCTCCCGAAAGAGCGTGGGCACGTTTAGGCGCAGTGGGCGAAAAGAGAAGAACCGCGCCAAATGGAAGCATGTCAGCTACAGTGGTTGGATTCAGATGAGAAGAGGGTTGGGAGAGGTAGTGCAGATTGAAGTGAAGTCAAAGAAGGCGGAAACAGAGTGGCAGCTTTTCCATGCCATCCTCGGTTTTCTGGATCGTCATTTTGCCAGGAAAATCCGCGCCATCAACATCCAGTACGCTGAGTAGTCCTACTGGATGCAAGTCACGGACAGCAGTGAGCTGACAACCGACAACTCAAGATGGACAAACTTTCCATCCGCGACCTCGACCTCTCCGGAAAGCGCGTCTTCATTCGCGCGGACTTCAACGTACCGCTCGACGGCGCGCGCGTCACGGACGACACCCGCATCCGGGAAACCTTGCCCACGCTTCGCCTGGCACGGGAAAAGGGTGGCCGCCTTGTGCTCGCCTCGCACCTGGGACGGCCCAAAGGCAAGCCCGACCTGAAGTACAGCCTCGCGCCCGTTGCCGCAAAGCTCGCCGAACTGCTCGGTGCCAGCGTGGACTTTGCCATAGAGTGCGTCGGCGCCGAAGCCGAAACGAAAAGCAAAGCGCTAACGAATGGCGGCGTATTGCTGCTCGAAAATGTTCGCTTCCACGGTGAAGAAGAAAAGAACGACGAACACTTCTCACAGCAGCTCGCTGCTCTGTGCGACGGCCTCTTTGTCTGCGACGCCTTTGGCTCCGCCCACCGCGCCCACGCCTCTGTGGTCGGCATCACGCGCTTTGTTCAGAAATCCGCCGCTGGTCTGCTGGTGGAGAAGGAGCTGGCCTATCTCGGCAAAGCCATCTCCAATCCTGACCGGCCATTTGTCGCCATTCTGGGCGGCGCCAAAGTCTCCGACAAGATTGACGTCATCGAAAACCTGATGAAAATTGGCGATGTCATGCTGATCGGCGGGGCCATGGCCTACACGTTTCTGAAGGCCGAAGGCATGTCCGTCGGCAGGTCGCTGGTCGAAGAAGAAAAGCTCGACCTGGCCCGCCAAATCCGCAGCGACGCCCAGAAGCGCGGCTTCCCGTTGCTGCTCCCGGTGGACCACGTCCTCGGCCAGGAGTTCAAGGCCGATACGCCGACGCAGGTCGCGCCCATCTCTGCGACGCCCGACGGCTGGATGGGCCTCGACATCGGCCCCAAGACCATCGCCACCTACAAAAACAAAATCGCTGGCGCGAAGACCATCGTATGGAACGGGCCGATGGGCGTTTTTGAAATGCCCGCCTTCGCCCAGGGCACCATCGCCGTGGCCCGCGCCGTTGCCGACTCCACCTCAGCCGGCGCCACCTCGATCATTGGTGGTGGTGATTCCGTTGCCGCCGTCCACCAGGCCGGCGTCGCGGATAGGATTTCGCATATCTCCACCGGCGGTGGCGCTTCGCTCGAATTCCTGGCCGGTGAAAAGCTTCCCGGCGTCGAAGCCCTGACAAATAAGTAAGCGTTGCGGATAACAGAAAACGGACAGCAAAATACTGAATACTGATAACTAAGAACTGACGACTCTCCTATGCGACGACCCGTTATTGCCGGCAACTGGAAGATGTACAAGACGCCGTCCGAGACGCGCAGCTTCTTCCATGCTTTCAAACCGCTTGTCGCCGGCTCAACTCATTGCGACATCGTCATCGCCCCACCCTTCCCGGCGCTCGCCGCCGCGGTCGAGGCGGTGCGCGGCACGCCCATTTCCGTTGACGCACAGAATCTTCACTGGGCCAAGGAAGGCGCGTTCACCGGCGAGGTTTCTGCAGCCATGCTGGTGGACTCAGGCTGCCGCGGCGTGATCATCGGCCATTCCGAGCGCCGCCAGTTTTTCTTCGATACCGACGACTGGGTGAACAAGAAACTCCGCGCCGCGCTCGACGCCGGCCTTGAACCGATTGTCTGCGTCGGCGAGACGCTCCAGGAACGCGAAGCCAAGCAGACCGAAACCGTGCTCGAGCGCCAGTTCCGCGGCGCTGTGGCTTCGTTGACCGCTGCCGAGTTCTCCCGTATTATTGTTGCGTACGAGCCGGTCTGGGCCATTGGCACCGGCCGCACGGCCACGCCGGAGATGGCCGCTGAGGTGCACCGGTTCTTGCGGCAGTTGGCCGCAGCCAGCTTCACCCCGGAACGAGCCGCTGCCCTGCGGATTCTCTACGGCGGCAGCGTCAAACCCGATAACATCAAGGGGTTGATGGCGCAGATTGAAATTGACGGGGCGCTGGTCGGCGGGGCGAGTTTGGATCCGCAGTCCTTCGCCTCGATCGTGAATTTCTAGGTGGCCGTGGATTTGCTTGTGTAGCGGCGGGCTTCAGCTCGCCATCTTAGGTTTTCGATTGTGTAGCGCTGGGCTTCAGTCCAGCACTGTATAATCTGGAATTGGGAGTCTGCCATGCCTTCTCAAGCCAAGGGGGTTATCGCCTTCGCCGTCGGTGCCGGCCTCATCTTCGCAGGCTGGAAAGTGCCCATCCTGCTTACCATCTTGCACGTGATCCTGTGCTTTCTGCTGATCCTGGTGGTGCTGTTGCAGTCAGGCAAAGCCGCCGACCTGGCCGGAGCCTTTGGCGGCGCCGGCAGCCAGACGGCTTTTGGCCCGCGCGGCGCGGCCACGTTTCTGAGCAAGTCCACCACATGGTGCGCCGTGATGTTCATGCTCACTTCGTTTGCCGTTGTTGTTCGCCAGGAGCGTCAGGGCGGTCCGGTGGACAAGTCGGTTTTCCAGAACGTGCCGGCCAAGCAGGAGCAAGCGCCGTCGCAGCCCGCTCCAACAACTCCGGCACCGCCGCCGCAGACGCCGCCTCCGGTGCAGCAAACTCCGCCGGCGCAGCAGAATCCCCCGGCGAAACAATAACCTCGGCGTTCTTTGCTTTCTTGGACTGGGGGAGCTCACACCCGCCTTTGTAGGCGCGGGGCTTGCCCCCCAGCCGCACAGCCCCGCTTGGCTGTGCGAAGTTCGCCCGTCCTCGGCTGGCGACGAATTCAGTGTAGCGGCGGGTTTATCCCGCCACCGTTTTCGGCTACAATCTTCTTCTCACCTCCCCGTGCGGAAGTGGCGGAACTGGCAGACGCACCATCTTGAGGGGGTGGCGCCGTAAGGCGTGTGGGTTCGAATCCCACCTTCCGCACCACTCGACTGCATTGAAACTGAGTCACGAACTCAAGCCCTCGTTTTCGTGCACCTCGCGTGTACCCATTGGCGCGCCTGGCCAGGCCAAATAGATTACCGACCAATGGCGCGCGGCAGGACTCAAATACGCGCTCCTGACGAGCCGGAGAAGTCCGCAAGAAATTGGGAGCAACTTGGGAGCTAAACCGCCCCTCTTAATGTGCAAGGCGGTTTTATAAGTCGCAGAAAAGCAAGGCGGGTCACGAGTTAAGAAATGTTCGGTTCACTCTTCTAAGCAGAGGGTCGGGGGTTCGAATGCCTCCGGGCGCGCCATCTGCGTTGCGGATCTTTCTGCAAAGCGCACCACTGCCTCTCTTCTTACCTTCCAAGACTTACAGTGGTAGTCTAGTGGTTGTTAAGGACCGTAGGGCGTATCCGCATTCCCGGGTACGCCCAATGCCTAATCAGGAGTATGACCATGGCCGAGAAGAGGATCATTGCAGTTGTGGGTGCAACTGGCGCGCAGGGCGGCGGGCTGGTTCGCGCCATCTTGAGTGACCCGAGTGGTGGCTTCACTGCGCGCGCGCTTACGAGAGACGTCAACTCTGAGAAGGGGATGGAACTCGCAAAGTTGGGAGCTGAAGTCTTCTCGGTGGACGTCGACGACGAAGAAAGTCTGAAGAAGGCATTCGAGAGCGCCTATGGAGCGTACTGCGTCACGTTTTTCTGGGAGCACTTTTCGCCCGAGAAAGAACTTTCTCAGGCCACCAACATGGCCAAGGCGGCGAAGCACGCCGGAATTGAACACGTCATCTGGTCCACACTCGAAGACACGCGGAAATGGGTGCCACTCAGCGACAGCCGCATGCCCACGCTCATGGGCAAGTACAAGGTGCCGCACTTCGACGCGAAGGGCGAAGCCAACCAGGTGTTCACCGATCTCGGCGTGCCCACGACGTTCCTGCTGACCTCGTTCTACTGGGAAAACTTCATCCACTTCGGTATGGGGCCCAAGAAGGGTGCGGATGGCAAGCTGGCCATCACCTTACCGATGGGCGACAAGAAGCTACCGGGCATCGCTGCCGAGGACATCGGCAAGTGCGCCTACGGAATCTATAAGAAGGGCGGTGAGTTGATCGGCAAGACCATCGGCATCGCCGGCGAACACTTGACAGGCGCGCAGAAGGCCGCCGCCTTCACCAAAGTGCTGGGTCAAGAGGTTCGCTACAATCGCGTGTCACCAGAGGCATACCGTGGGTTGGGTTTCCCGGGGGCCGAGGATATGGGCAACATGTTCCAGTTCAAAGGCGACTTCGAACAATACTACTGCGGCGTGCGCAACCCCGACGTCGCCCGGAGCCTGAACCCCGCGCTGCAAACCTTCGAGACGTGGCTGGCCCAGAACAAGAGCCGCATCCCGCTTGAGCAGAGTGCAGCCAGCGCCTAGCCGGGTGATCAGCCGATCCGTCAAAGAAGGGTCATTTCACTGATGGGCGGCCCATTTGCCAGAAATCGGGTCACCGCCGAAGTTCTAAAATCGTCCCCTAGGGCGCGCCTCCGTGCAGCACTGGAGCCGTAAGGCCCCGTCGCTAACTTTTCGCTCGCCGTGTACCCCGGGTGTACCTGATTTCGGCGGAAGTCGCATCTTCAGCGATTCTCGCGATTCGAGGATTCAGCAAGTTATAGTGCATCAATTCGGCAGGACAGTTCGAATCCCACCTTCCGCACCAAAACTCGCTTGGCGAGTTTCACCCGAACGAGTCCGCCGCTGACCACTCGCCTGTTTCGCTTCCACTTCTCTTTTTGCTTCTTGAATTTCGCTTTTCTATGTATATAGTGTACTCTGCTGGGCGGTTCTTCCTTTCCCAATCAGGCTGGGCGCACGATGGCACGTCCGTGCAGCTCGGCCCGGAGCGGAGGCGATGCTGAGAAAACGTCCCGTAACAGGCTCGACCACAGTTGCAGTGACACTCTCCCTTCTCTTGGTAGTTTTCACCGTCATTACCTTCTGGCTTTTCTGGACCAGGCGCTGGTGGTTCCCGGAGTCCATCACGGCCATCGGCCGCGAAATCGACGCCCAGTTCATGCGCACGCTCATCATCACCGGCATTGTCTTCGTGGCCTCGCAACTGGCGCTGGCCTGGGTGGTGTTCCGGTACCGCGACCAGGGCCAGCGCGCCTCCAATTCTCACGGGAACAACACCATGGAAGTCCTCTGGACCGCGGCCACGCTAATCCTCTTCGTCGGCCTGGGCGTTTATGCTCAGCGCTCCTGGGCCGAGGTCCACTTCCGCGGTGCTAAGCCCGACGCCGTGCAGATCGAAGCGCAGGGTCAGCAGTTCAAGTGGTATTTCCGTTACCCGGGCCCCGACGGCAAGTTCGGCCGCACTGGCACAAAGTTTGTGGACGACTCTTCCGGAAACTTCTTCGGGGTTGACTCGGACGACCCGGACGGCAAGGACGACCTGACCACTCCGATCATCGCGGTGCCTGTGAACCGCGAAGTCCAACTCACGCTGCGCAGCAAGGACGTCATCCACAGCTTCACCGTGCGCGAGCTGCGCGTGAAGCAGGACGCCGTCCCCGGCATGCGCATTCCCATTCACTTTACTGCCGAGAAGTCCGGCCGCTACGAGGTGGCCTGCGTCGAGCTCTGCGGAATGAACCACCACCAGATGCGCAGCTTCCTGCTTGTGTTCGACGATGTGGGCTATCAAAACTGGCTCCGCGAGCAGGCCGCCTTCTCCGCGCAATGAACATTTCCATGACCTTTCGGCAGAACCGAGGAGAGACTCGATGGTGACACACGAGGAAGGCGGGGCGCACGCGCATCACCCGCCCACCGGTTTTATCCGCAAGTACATCTTCAGCGTCGACCACAAGGTCATCGGCATCCAGTATTTCCTGCTGGCGCTCTTCTCCGTGTTCGTCGGCATGGCCCTCTCGCTCTTCATGCGCATCCACCTGGCCTGGCCTGACGCGAACGTACCGTTCTTCAAAGACGGCATCATTACGCCGGAGCAGTACCTGGCCCTGATGACCATGCACGGCACCATCATGGTCTTCATGGTGCTCACAACTGCGCCGCAGTCCGGCTTCGGCAACTACTTTTTGCCCATTCAGATCGGCGCCGCAGACATGGCCTTCCCGGTGCTCAACATGCTTTCCTTCTGGGTCACGTTTGTTTCGTTGGTGGTGATGCTGGCAGCGTTCTTCGTCACCGCCGGCGCGCCCATCAGCGGCTGGACGGCTTACGCGCCGCTCTCGGCGCTGGGCGAGATTGCCGGCCCTGGGCAGGGCACCGGTCAGACGCTCTGGGTGATCGGCCTGGCGATCTTCTGCCTGGCCGCGCTGCTGAGCGCGCTGAACTTCATCACCACCACGATTGACCTGCGCGCCCGCGGGCTTTCGCTGCTGCGAATGCCGCTCACCTGCTGGACCTGGTTTGTCACTGCCATCCTCAGCCTGCTGGCCTTCGGCGTGCTCCTCGCCGCGGGCATCCTGCTGCTGCTCGACCGCGTGGCCGGCACCAGTTTCTTCATCCCCGGAGGACTCATCCTCAGCGACAAAGCCGTCAACCACGCCGGCGGCTCGCCACTGCTCTGGCAGCACCTGTTCTGGTTCTTCGGCCACCCCGAGGTGTACATCGCCATCCTGCCCGGCATGGGCGTCGCTTCCCACCTGCTTTCCACGTTTGCGCGCAAGCCGGTGTTCGGCTACCGCGCCATGGTCTACGCCGTGTGCGCGATTGGCTTCCTGGGCTTCATGGTCTGGGGCCACCACATGTTTATGAGCGGCATGAGCCCCTATTCGGCGCTGGCCTTCTCCATGTTAACCATGTCCATCGGCGTGCCCTCGGCCATCAAGACCTTCAACTGGCTGGGCACGCTCTGGGGCGGCAAGATCCAGTTCCGCTCGCCAATGCTTTTTGCGCTGGGCTTCGTTTCGCTGTTTGTGACCGGCGGCGTTACGGGCCTCTTCCTGGCGCAGCCCGCGGTCGACATCGCGCTGCACGACACGCCGTTCGTTGTCGCCCACTTCCACATCATCATGGGCGTGGCGGCGATCTTCGGCATCTTTGCGGGTACTTACTTCTGGTTCCCGAAGATGTTTGGCCGGATGATGAGCGAGCCCCTGGGCAAGATCCATTTCTGGTTCACCTTTATCGGCGTCTATCTGATTTTCATGCCCATGCACTTCCAGGGCCTGGTGGGCCAGCCGCGGCGTATCTCAGACTTCACCAACTACGATTTCCTCGCTCCGCTCATGCCCATGCAGAAGTTCGTCACCATCGCCGCCATTGCCACCATCGCCGTGCAGCTCCTCTTCCTCATCAACTTTCTCTACAGCCTGAAGTGGGGCAAAAAAGCCGAAATGAATCCCTGGCGCGCCACCACCCTCGAATGGACCGTGCCCTCGCCGCCGCCGCACGACAACTTCGGCGGCCACGTGCCGGTGGTGTACCGTG
>Ga0209109_10002295_pt1 | contig 10513 bp, 10 predicted proteins | sample Rifsed10ft2_FD_184004 | JGI IMG/M metagenome (GOLD analysis project Ga0209109, IMG submission 184004) | Soil microbial communities from Rifle, Colorado, USA - sediment 10ft 2 (version 2) | ecosystem: Environmental > Terrestrial > Deep subsurface > Rock core/Sediment | place: Rifle, Colorado... | reverse complement strand
CGACCCGCGAGGCCGTGGCCGCCGCCAACCTCGCCGCGGGGCTCAGCGTCACACAGGCGGGTGCCAGGGACGGCATGCCGAGGCGCTCGGTGATCGAGGCCGCGCTGCGCGCCTGACGGTACCCGGGGGTACCTTGGGGTCATACCCGCGTCGGAGCGTGCCCCCGACACTGCGCGCATGGGAGCCGAGGCGACGGCGCACAGGACGGCCGTGGGGCGGCGTGGGGATGCCGCAACGCGCTATCCGCGGCGCGTCGCCGATCTCCTCATCGAGCTGGCACCCACCCTCGACGAGCTCGCCGGTCACCCGCCCGGCCACGCCGTGCGGACCTGCTACCTCGCGATGCGGCTGGCCGAGGCGATGGGGATCGCCGATCGCGATCGGCTCAGCCTCTTCTACGCGGCGCTCCTGCACGACGCCGGCAGCGTTGCCGATCTCGGGTCACGCCCGGCCATGCTCCGCCGGCTGATGCCGATCGCGCGTGGCACAGACGACGAGCGGCGCGCCGCCGAGCACCTCCGCGTCCGCCGCGGCGCACAGTTCGCGACGCGCGCCGGCCTGGGCCCCGAGGTGGCGGTCACCGTCATGGCGCTCCATGAGCGCTGGGATGGGCGCGGCCTGCCGATGGGTCTCTCCGGCGAGACGATCCCCATCTTCGCACGCATCGTGGCCGTCGCCGATGGCCTCGACCGGGCCGTCTCCGACAGCGGACGCAGTGCCGCGCCGACGACGGTCCACGCGCGATCGGGGACCTGGTACGACCCGGAGATGGTCTCGGTCGTGTTGGCGCTGTGTTCGAACGGGCTGCTCGACGAGGCGGCGGGGAGCGACGTGGAGTCGCTGGCTCGGGACCTCGAGCCGGGCTGGCTCGTCCGCCTCGCCGACGCCGACGAGGCCGATCGGATCCGGAGCGCGCTGCTGCTGTCCGAGGAGGCCTGAGCCGGCCTACTGCCCCGCTGTCTCGCCCTCGGCCAGGTCGATCTCGGTGCCCTCGGCCAGGCCAACGTCTCGCATCGTCTGGACGCCGTGCAGGTTGGCGAGCACGACGTCGGCGCGCCGCTCGAAGAGCTCGGATCGGGAGTCGCGCACCGACACGCGCGTGACCGGCTCGAAGCGCCGGCCCTGACGCGCCAGGAATCCGGCCGCCTGCGCTCCAGGTGGGATGTGCACCGTGCCCGACACCTCGAACGGCCCGACCTGCAGCTCGATCAGCTGGCGCGGCCGATGCAGGCGGCGCCTCGGGTCCGTTGCCTGCGGCGGTGGGAACGCCAGCAGGATCGCCTCCATGTTGAGGTCCTGCCACGCGTGCTCAGGACGCAGCTCCACATCGACCGATCCTTCCTCCGGCGGTGGGTCGAGGACCACGACCGAGACCATCGGTTCGCCATTCAGCACGTCGGTCAGCCGCGCGCCCCCCAGCTCGAGACCCACCGTCAGGCGCCGCTCGGCCGTCCACAGCTCGACCACGGCCAGGCGCCGTGGCGCCCCGGCGCGGGGCGCGGGCGCGGACGGCTCGGGTGAGTTGCGACGCCGACCAAGCGGCCAGATGCCCACCGGTTCTCCTCGATGCTCGCGACGAGCGGCGGACGTAGCGTAGCCGGAAGTCGCAGCTGCTGGAATACGCCGGCGCGAGGGGCTTGGGCCTCAGCCCGCCAGCGGGTCACCGCCAGCCGAACCTGCGACTGGCTTCATCCGGCCGGAATGGCCGCCGAGCAGCAGGCTGGCGCCCAGCAGCGTCGTGGCCAACAGCCCCACCCGGCTCAGCAGCGACGCGGCCAGGGCCACGTCGCCGGTCAGTCCGATGCCCGCGAAGAGGATGACCTGCAGCCCCTCCTGCAGCCCCAACCCGCTGGGCGTGATCGGCACCAGCAGGCTCAGTCGTGCCCCCGCCAGGGCGGCGAGCACCAGGATCGGGTCGTCCACCGGCGTGATGGACGCCACCAGCGCAAGCGACAGCAGCAGGCTCGCGGAATGGAATGCCACCCCGAGGCCCAGCGCCATGGCCGCGGTGCCTACCCACACCCGCAGCATCCCCCGCCCCCGGGCCACGCCCCTACGTCGCAGGACCACGGCCGCCGCGATCCCCATCGCCACCAGCGCCACAGACCCGCCGATCACCCAGCCCACCGCCGCAACCCGCAGCGAGATGATCGACAGGCCGATGGCGCCGAGGGCCGCCAGCGCGGCCGTGCTGCCCACGCGCTGGATCAGGATTGGCAGCGCGGCCACGGACCACCGCTGGCCCGGCGGAGCGGCCGCCAGGCGGTAGACATCGGATCCCAGGTTGGCGGGCGTCATGCCGCCGATCGCCTGTGCCACGTAATAGGTCTGCAGCGTGCCGGACCATTCGGGAGCCCAGCCTCCGACACGGGCCTGCAGCAGCCACCACGTCAGCGCACCCAGAAGGTGCACCGCGACGAGCCCCGCGATCGCCGGCAGCGCGATCCCGAGGTTGGCGCGGCCAAGCTGGTGCAGCACGCCGCCGCTACCGACCTGCAGCAGGACCAGCAGCAGCAGGGCGGCACCGGCTCCCCAGCGCAGCCGTCGGTCGACGCGCCAGGCCCAGCCTCGTCGCCACCGCTCGGTCATGCGGCTCTCCGCCGCCTGAGCGCCGTGCGCAGGTTGGCCTCGAGGGCCGCGCCCGAGGGGGCCACCGGCTCGAGACCGGCCTCGCGCAGCCACTCGTCGCACTTTGGTGCGTACGGGATGGCGGCGATCGGCACCCCCGCCCGCGCGGCGAAGAGGAGGCTGTGGTAGCGCATGCACACCGCGGCGCTGAGGCGGCCGAAGACCGCGATCGCCAGCGACGGCGACAGCGCTCCGTCGAGCACCACCACCCTGGAGGCACGCCGCTGCAGCTCCCTCCCGAGCCGGAGGTCGTCGTGGGCCTCGACGTACGGGTGACGGCTCATGGGCACGAAACAGAACTGGGTGCGCGGCATTCCCCCGATCACCGATGCGGCAGCCTCGAGCACCGGCTCGCGCAGCTCCGCGTTGAGGCCGGTGAGCGCCAGGCCCACGATCGGCCGGGCGGGGTCGAGGCCGGCTGCACGCAGGAACGCGTCGGCGGCATCGGGGGGCGCAGAGGCAACCCGCGACGAGAGGTCTGGCAGGACCGATACCCGCGCCGGGTCAACGCCAAGCCGATCCCGCGACGCGACATCGCGGACGCTGAGCTCCGTCGCGCGCGACGCCACGTGCCGGAGCGTGCGCCGCGCCAACGGTCCCAGGTCGCGGTCGATCCCGATCCCGTGCATGGCGACCGTTTTGCCCATCGCCAGGGCACCCAGCGCAAAGGCCGGCAGCAGGCGCCCGATGGCCCCCATGTCACGACCGAAGAGGCCGCCGCCGCCGATCAGCATGGTGCGGTGGCGTGCCAGCTCGAGCGGCGCCCGGTGGATCGGCACGCTGCGGACGCCGTGGAGGGCCGCGGTCTCCCCCGGCGTGCGGGACACGACGCTCACCGCGCGGCCAGGTCCCAGCCACGCGAGCAGGCCGGCCAGCATCGCCTCGTCCCCCAGGTTGCGGTAGCCGTAGCCGCCAACCACCAGGATCGGCTCGGGGAGGGTCACGGCGTGGCCGGCGGCGGAGCCGCAGCGGGCGCGTCGGCCACCATGACGGCGTACGGGCCGAGCGAAGTGGCGAGGTGGAAGCCAAGCCGCTCCATCCGCTGTTGGCGCGAGGCGAGCGACGGATCCTGCGCCAGGATCACGGCGCCGATGCGGTACGCGTCGCGCAGCTCCTCGGTGCACAGGAGGCGCAGATCTGCGGAGTACGTGCTCGATGCCGACAGGTCGGTGACCAGCAGCCGCAGCTGGGTCGAGGTCGAGCGGATGCGCAGGCCGCCGCCCGCCAACCACTCGATCGTGCCCCTCCCATCGGCGACCACGATCCGGAGGTGCGGAGCGCTGAGCCCCAGGCGCGTGAAGCGGATGTCGGCGATCGAACCGATGCCCTCCACCGATGTCACGGCCATCCCGCGCACCGGCAGCAGATCGAGCTCCAGCCCGCCTATCGGCAGCGCCGTCTTCACCTCGGCCCGCAGCTCGAGGGTTGCCGACTGGTCGGTGAGGGAGGTCGTCTGGACGTAGGTGATCCCGCCCCCGGGCGGCCCTCCGGTCCAGCTGGCGCGCAGCTCGAGCCGCCGGTCGGTGAGCGTGCTCGCCATGCTCTCCGGCGCGAGGCCGGCGACCGTCGCCAGGGTCGCGCCGCTGCCGTCGGGCGACAGGACCCGCACCGAGCCGGTGGCGACGCTGAGCAGGTCGACGAACTCGCCGCCGTGGTTCGCGCCGATCGTGAACCCGTCCGGCGGGTCGCTGCTCGAACACGGGTCGCCATCGGCGAACTTGGCGAAGAAGAACTGGTTCGTGAGCGCCCCGACGCTCTGGAGCAGCGTGGTGGCGGCGATCGCGCGCTCCCACTCCGCCTCCCGGAAGCTGTAGCGCACCGGCAGGCTGAAGAGCGCCGCCCGGCCGCTCATGCCCTCGAGCCATTTCCCATCGCGGACTTCGGTCAGCACCGCGCTGTCGGGCGGCAGCTCGCCGTCGAGCCACTCGACGATCGTGGTCAGTGCCCCGGCGTCGCGAGGCTGGTAGCCGGCAGCCTGCCGCGCGTACTTGGACACCGCGAATGGCGTGGCCACCAGGATGAAGAGGGTCACGCTGGCGAGCAGCCAGGTGGGTGCGCTCGCGCGCGGCGTCAGGCCGCTGAGGTAGGCGGCGAGCGAACGGCCCAGCCACAGGATCCCACTGGCGCTGCCCACCACCAGCGGCGCGAGCAGCGGCGTTGCGAAGCGCGGGTAGTCCGTCGCAGCGGCGCCGACCACCGATACGAGGAGCGTGCCCCAGGCGACGCCGGCCCATACCAGCAAGACCAGGTGGCCACCCACCACGCGCCGCCCGATCTCGCCGAGGGCGCCGAGCACGATCGCGCCCGCCCCCACGGCGAGCACCACCACCGTCGGCCAGTACGAGACGAGGCCGCTGAAGAGGCGGTCCGGGCCGCGGTAATTGAGGCTGGCCGGGTTGCCGACGTACTCCCGGCTCGCCGGCAGCAGGACGAGCAGCCAGTACGCTCCGATGACCGCGAGAGCGATCCACACCGGCGACACCGCCTGCAGGCGTGCGCCCACGGTCATTCCCCGCAGACGCGCCAGGCCGATCGCCACGAGGCTCAGCCCGACCGGGACGGCGATCACCCCGGTCCCGCCGTGCGACAGGGTCGCCAGCACGAGGCCGATGCTCCCCACGGTCCACCAGCGGCGGCCCATGGCCGGCTCTCGCCCGGCTCGCGCGAAGGCGGCGACGCTGACCAGGGTGAACAGCACCGCGGCAGCCTGCAGGAGGCCGCCGAAGGCGAACAGCTCGAGGAAGCGATCGGTCACCAGCAGGCCGATGGCCACCGCCAGGACGCCAAGCATCGGGGCGCTGAAGAGGGTCACCCCCACGAAGTAGAAGCTGCCCGCCAGGGCGGCCAGCAGCAGCGCGTTGAGGATCTGCAGCGCCGCGACGGCATCGGGGATCACCAGGCGCAGCGCGGACAGCATGAGCGGGACGAGCGGCGGCAGCGCGGACAGGGCGCGGTAGTCGGGCACGTCCTGGCCGAGGTAGAAGCGCGAGGTCATGAGCCACTGCCCGTAGTCCCCGCGCCCCTCGATCGGCGTCGCGCCCGTCAGCAGCGCCAGCCCGGCCACGATCCCTGCCAGGAGCCACAGCGAGGCGCGCGAAGCGCCCGTCGATTCGGTCATGACGGCGCCTGCAGCTGTCTGCGGCCCGCGGCTCGCGCCCGAATTGCCTCGCCGTAGAGCGCCTCCATCTGGAGGGCGATGGCGTCCCAGTCAAAGGCGGCGGCGGCCTCGCGTGCGCGTGCCCGCATCGCCGTCAGGCGCCGCGGATGACCCAGCAGGTCGGCGATGGAGGAGGCCAGCGCCGCGTCGTCCTCCGCGCAGACCACGCCGTCCACGCCGTCGCGGACCAGGGTCGAGGCCGCGCTGAGCGGGCTCGCCACCACGATCGGGACGACGCCGCACGCCTGTGCCTCGATGACCGAGATGCCGAACCCCTCGCGCCGCGATGGGAAGGCGAGCACCTTTGCCGATTTCATCAGCCGGATGACTTCGTCGCCGCTGACCGACCCGCTGAACTGCACCCGGTCCGCGACCTCGAGCGAACGTGCCAGCGCCTCAAGGCCCGGCCGCGCCGGACCGTCGCCCACGACCTGGCAGCGCAGCCGCGGGAACGTCTCCTCCAGCCGCGCCACGGCCCGAAGGAGCAGGTCGACTCGCTTGTCCTCGATCAGCCGGCCCACGAAGATGACGTCGGAGCGGCCGCTGCCCGGCTTCACGTCGGTGATCTCGCGCAGGCTTACGCCGTTGCCGACGACACGCACGGGTGCACCGCGTCGAGCGTGCGCCAGGCGCTCCGCGGTGAACGGGGAGACGGCGACGCGCACATCCCCCATCCCTGCGCAGCTCGCCTCGAGTCGACGGGCGACCGTGGCGACCGCCGGTCGATGTGGCAGGTAGCTGTGCCAGTGCCCGTCCCAGTATTCGTGCCAGGTCGCCACCAGCGGCGTGCCGGTGACCCGGGTCGCCAGCCAGGCGCCCCACAGCGGGAGGTACGGCGTGGCTGAGCAATCGATCACGTCATAGCGTTCCCGCAGCAGGTGCGGCACGATTCGCGCCGCGAAGCTGGCCGCCTCCCGCACCGTCCGCTTGCCATCCGTCCCGTAGAACCGGCCGGGGCGGCCGACGCCACGCAGCCTGACGGCGTCGAGAGAGGGGTCAGGCGCCTCGTCCCAGAAGCGCCAGGTGACCCACTCGACCTCGTGGCGCTCCGCCAGGCGCCGGCTCAGCTCGTGGTAGCGCTTCTCGGCGCCGCCGTTGAGGTACGGGTAGAGGGCGTCGTAGACGAACCCGATCTTCATTCTGGCTGGCACTCAGGGCGCGTCGAGCGTCACGACCAGGAAGCCGGCCATCCCCATCTCGGCACCGACGATCAGGAGCGTCTGTGCCAGGGCGGCCAGCTGCATCCCCAGCACGGCCTCGTGACCCGACGCCCAAACCATGAACAGCACCAGGTCGATGGCCGCGCCACCCACGACCAGGACCGCGGCGAGCAGGAGGATCGTCTCGAGCCGGAGGTAGCGCCGGTAGATCCGGACCCATGCGTCCTCTGCCAGCATCCCCCTCGCACAGGCGTGGATCTTGGCCATCACCCCGAAGACCATCGAGCTGACGCCGATCGCCAGGAAGATGGCCCCCGCGAAGATCGGCTGCCAGGTCAGCGACCCGACCGTCACGCCGCCGGGCGCGGCGAACGAGACGGCGAAGGTGATGATCCCGAGGACCGACATCACCACGCCGGGGAGCGTGAAGAGGAAGTCCGGCGCCGCGAGCAGCAGGAATCGCAGGTGGCGCCAGCCATCGCGGATGGTGTTGAGCTTGGACTCGCCCAGCCGTGCTCCATAGGGCGCGGGAACCTCGGCGATGCGGAGACCGGTGCGGACCGCCCGGACGATCATCTCCGAGGCAAGCTCCATCCCGCCCGATCGCAGCCGCAGCCGGTCGATCGTGCTGCGGTGGAACGCGCGCAGGCCACTCTGGCTGTCCCCGACCGCAGCTCCCGAGAAGCGACGGATCAGGAAGTTGATGATCGGTGTGCCGATGTAGCGGTGGGTCCAGGGCATCGCCGCCTCCCCGACGCCGCCGGCGAACCGATTGCCCAGCACGAAGTCATAGCCGCGTCCCAGCGGTTCGACCAGCGCCGACAGGTCGCTGAAGTCGTAGGTGTCGTCTGAATCGCCCATGACGATCACTTCACCGGTCGCCTCGGCGAAGCCTCGCAGGTAGGCGTGCCCGTAGCCCGGCGACGCCTCGTGGACCACCCGGGCACCCGCCTGGCGCGCGATCTCAGCCGATCGGTCGGTCGAGCCGTTGTCGACCACGATCACCTCGCCCGATCGCCCGGAGGTCGTCAGCCAGCGGCGCGCCTTGGCGACGCACACGCCAACCGTCAGCTCCTCGTTGAGGCAGGGCATGACGATCGAGACGGTCTGAGCGGCAGCGGTCATGGCAGGCGCCCTCGGCCGGCGCACCCGCCTCGGTCAGGCGGGCACCACCGGCGTGATACGGGGTCGTGGGGTGCGGCGGGAGGCTTCCCGCGCAGGGAGTTACGGGCAGTCGCCGTACTCGTCCGGCTCCACGTCGCCGTGGCGCAGGTGCGCCGGCAGCGCGTTCGCCGAGACGTTGATCTCCACGTACTTGTGGCTGGCGAAGTGGCAGACGTCCACCTTGCCGGCATTCCCGCCGGCCGCCGCGCTCGCCACGAAGCCAAGCAGGATGGCTGCCGGCAGGATCAGGGTCGCCGCAAGCCGTCGTGCGTTGGTCATGGTCTTTCCTCAGTGCGTCCTTGGTCTGTGACGCACCGTAGCAGCGGCCGCTGACCGCCCACAACCCCGACTCGCCCCGTACCTTGCTACCGTACGGGGCGTCGAGAGGACTCGCGTCCTAGGGTCGGATTCGGGTCGTGCGGGCTCGCGCGCCCGCCTCGACTAGCCCCGCTCTCCGCGTCGCTCCCGGCGCGTGACGGCGTCCGCGAGGATGAGAAGCAGGAGGCCGACCGACGCCAGGACTCCCGTCTGCGCGGGGGTCGAGGGCATAGCCGTGTCAGGCATGGTCGCAACGCCGGCACCGGCCGTCTCGTCCAGCTCGCTCTGCTCGGGCGTGGTTCCGGGATCGGTCGCGCCCGGGCTCTCCACCTGGGCGGGTTCCTCGGCTTGCTGACCGTCCGAAGGTGAGACGGGCTCGTCGACCACGTCCTCGACCGGAGGCTCGTCGGCAGGCGGCGCGGGGTCCTCGACGGGATCCTCGGTCGCAGGCTCGTCGGCGGGCGGGGCCTGGCCTTCCACCGAGTCCTCGATGGCCTGTTCGTCGTCCGAAGGTGGGGTCGGGTCATCGACGGGCTCGTCGCCCGGCGGCTCATCGGCCGGTGGGACAGGGTCCTCGGCCGGCGGCTCGTCGACAGGCGGCTCATCGGCCGGCGGCTCCTCGACAGGCGGCTCCTCGGCCGGCGGCTCCTCGGCCGGCGGCTCATCGGCCGGCGGCTCATCGGCCGGCGGGGCCGGGTCCTCGACGGGCTCTTCATCGGCAGGCGGGGCAGCCTCGTTGCAGCCGGGATCGACCCAGAATGTCTTCTTCTTGCTCGTTGCGTCACCGGCAGCCGTCCACTCGACGCGGTAGTGCCCGGAGACGACCTCGATGACGCTCGAGGCGTCGGTTCCGTCGCCGCTGGTGTCGTACGTTCCGGACGCGACGGTCGACCCATCCCCGGTGGGCGCCCAGCTGACGACGATCCAGGTGCCAGACTCGAAGGGGTCATCGAAGTAGAACCCGAGCCAGAAGTCGCAGACGTGGGGCTCGTTGTCGGTGCCGGCCGTCTCGAGGCCGGTCCCCGCGTCATGGACCTTGACGTTGCCCGGGTTGCCCCCGCCACCACCATTCCCGCCGTTCCCATTCCCGTTGTTCGCGGCACCGAACGCGGTCCCGACCGACATCACGAGGGAGACGGCCAGCGTCAGCGCACCCACCGCGGCGATTGGCGTTCGCGAGCGCGCGGGCATGAGCCGCCGCGCCGGTGCGGACGAGATGGACGTTTCTGGCTTGGTCATGGCCGGAGCATGGCGGCCGAGCGGAGGAAGAGCCATGACGAGGTAGTACTTCGGGCGCATCGGCTCCTTGCGGGGAACCGCACCCAACCGACCAGGTGCGGTCCGGTGCAGTACCCCGGGGGTACATCCGGACGGGCAGTGACGGTGCGCCCAGCAGTGGCTACTCTTGGCGTGGAGGACCCTGCATGGCCGCCTTCCTGGCCGATACGACCGCCCTGCTGGCTCGCACGCCGGAGCTGCTCCGAACGCTGCTCATCGGCCTTCCCGACGCCTGGACCGATACGCCCGACACCGCCGATGGCTGGCGTCCGCGTGACGTGGTTGGGCACCTGATCACGGGCGAGCAAACCGATTGGATCGCGCGCACGCGGCGGATCCTCGAGCACGGGACGACGCTGCCGTTCGACCGATTCGAGCGCTTCGCGATGCTCGAGCGCGATGCGGGTGTCCCGCTCGACGCCCTGGTCGAGCGCTTCGCGGAGCTGCGGTCAGCAAGTCTCGCCGCGTTGCAGGCGCTGGTCAGCGAAGGCGATCTCGATCGCCGCGGCCTGCATCCGTCACTCGGCGAGGTGACGCTGCGGGAGCTGCTGGCCACGTGGGCCGTCCACGACCTCGACCACGTCAGCCAGATCTACGCCGGCCTGGCCGGCTCGCATGATGCCGATGTGGGGCGGTGGAAGACCTACCTCGGGATCCTGCTCCGGCGCGACGACCCCTCAGCGGTGGCCGGCTAGCCCCGTTCAGTCCGCGTCGAGGAGCTCGAGAACCGGCGCCATCGCCTCCACGGCGGCGATGCTCACCGGGGTCATCATGACCTCGACCTGGGTATACCCGGCGTCGCGGAAGG
>Ga0209109_10002293_pt1 | contig 10516 bp, 9 predicted proteins | sample Rifsed10ft2_FD_184004 | JGI IMG/M metagenome (GOLD analysis project Ga0209109, IMG submission 184004) | Soil microbial communities from Rifle, Colorado, USA - sediment 10ft 2 (version 2) | ecosystem: Environmental > Terrestrial > Deep subsurface > Rock core/Sediment | place: Rifle, Colorado... | reverse complement strand
CCCCGCCCGCGACGACCCCCGGGACGTTCTGGTGAGCCGGGCCGGAGGCGGCATCGCCGACCTTCCCCCCGCGGCCACGGTTGGGACCTCGAGCCTCCGGCGCCGGGTGCTGCTCCTCTCCCTGCGCCCCGACCTGACGATCGAGGCGATCCGGGGCAACGTGGACACGCGGCTGGCCAAGCTGGCGGCCGGCGGGTGGGACGCCATCGTCGTCGCGGCGGCCGGGCTGGCGCGACTCGGCCTCACCCCTGCCGGCGCCCGGCCCCTCGAGCCGGATGAATTCGTCCCCGCCGTGGGGCAGGGCATCCTGGCCGTCGAAAGCCGCTCCTCGGATCGAGAGCTCCTCGCGCTGCTGGCGCGCGTGGACGACCCGGCGACCCGCCGCCAGGCCGAGGCCGAACGCGCGTTTCTCCGCCAGCTGGGGGCCAGCTGCCACACGCCGGTCGCGGCCCACGCTCGCCTGCTCAACGGCGAGCTGACCCTCGACGGGCTGGTCGCGAGCCTCGACGGGCGCAGGGTCCTCCGGGGCCGGACGACGGGGGCGCCCGCCAGCGCCGAGCTGCTGGGGCAGAAGCTCGCACAGGAACTGCTGGCGCGCGGAGCCCGAGAGATCCTCAGCGAGATCGAGGGGGACCGGCGGTGACCGTTCGCGCGAACGTGGGGGCGCGACCGCTGGCGGGCCGCCGCATCGTGATCACCCGGGCCCGGGAGCAGGCGGGCCAGTTCCGGCGGCTCCTCGAAGAGGCGGGAGGCGACGTGCTCGAAGTCCCGACGATCCGGATCGAGCCTCCAGAATCCTGGGGACCCTTGGACCACGCGATCAGCCGGCTCGACGAATTTCAGTGGCTCATCTTCACCAGTGTCAACGGTGTAGAGAGTTTCCGCCAGCGGCTGCCGGCGAAGGGGATGGACCCAGGCGTGCTCAGCCGTTACCGGGTGGCCGCCATCGGCCCTGCCACGGCGGAGGCGCTGAATGAGCTTGGAGTCTCCCCGCAGGTGGTTCCCGACGAGTACCGGGCCGAGGGGCTCCTGGAGCGGCTCCGGGCTCACATCCGCCCCGGTGATCGGGTGCTCCTGCCGCGCGCGGCTGAGACGCGGGATCTCCTCGTGAAGGAGCTGGGGCGCCTCGGCGCCGACGTCGCCGAGGTCGCCGCGTACCGGACGGTGGCCGTCAGGGAGGGGGCGCCGGTGCTGCGACGCGCCCTCGAGAGCGGCACGGTGGACGTGGTGACCTTCACGAGCTCCTCCACGGTCCGTCACTTTGTCGCGATGTTCGCGCCCGGCGAGGCCGCGACTCTGCTGGGGAAGGCCGCCGTCGCCTGCATCGGACCCATCACGGCCCAGACCGCGGCGGAATTGGGCCTCCATACGGATATCATGCCGGACGAGTTCACGATCCCGGCCCTGGCGCGCGCCATCATCGGGTATTATTCGAAGAAAAGCGAAAAGGAGTAACGCCATGCCGTACCCGATCTTCCGCCCGCGGCGGCTCCGCGAATCGGCCCTCTTGAGGAAGATGGTCCGTGAGACGCGGCTCGATGTGGGCGACCTGATCTACCCGCTGTTCGCCGTCCATGGGCGCGGGATCCGGGAGCCGATCCCGTCGATGCCCGGCCAGTGCCGCCTGTCGGTGGACGAGCTGGTGAAGGAGGCCAAGGACGTCGCGGGTATGCGGATCCCGGCGGTCCTGCTGTTCGGCCTTCCGAACGCGAAAGACCCCCGCGGTTCCGAGGCCTACGCGGAGGACGGCATCGTCCAGCAGGCGATCCGTGCTGTGAAGGACACGATCCCGGACCTCCTTGTGATCACCGACGTCTGCCTCTGCCAGTACACCAGCCACGGCCACTGCGGCGTCGTCGAGGACGGCCGGGTCAAGAACGACCCGACGCTCGATCTCCTGGCGCGCACCGCCGTGTCCCACGTGGAGGCGGGCGCGGACATGGTGGCGCCGTCGGACATGATGGACGGGCGCGTCGCGGCCATGCGCGAGGCCCTCGACGAGGGAGGGTTCCAGGAGACGCCGATCATGGCGTACTCAGCCAAGTACGCCTCGAGCTTCTACGGCCCCTTCCGGGACGCGGCGGAATCCGCCCCCCAGTTCGGCGACCGGCGCTCCTACCAGATGGATCCCGGCAACGCGATCGAGGCGCTGCGGGAGGTCGGCCTGGACGTGGACGAAGGCGCCGACATCGTCATGATCAAGCCCGCGCTGCCCTATCTCGACGTGATCGCCCGCGTGAAGGGGGAATTCGGGCTGCCCGTGGCCGCGTATTCCGTCTCCGGCGAGTATGCGATGATCAAGGCCGCGGGCCGGCTGGGCTGGCTCGACGAGGAGCGCGCGATGATGGAAGCCCTCCTCGCGATCCGCCGGGCGGGAGCCGACCTGGTCATCACCTACTTTGCCAAGGATGTCGCGCGGCTCCTCGAGAGCGGCGCCGCTCCGTAGAGCAGGATGCGGATCTCGGCCAAGGGCGAATACGCGATCAAGGCGATGCTGGACCTGGCCCTGCACCACGGCAAAGGTCTCATCCCCATCCAGGACATCGCGGCGCGCCAGGGGATCCCCCAGCGGTATCTGGAGCAGGTGCTCCTGCTGCTCAAGCGCGCCGGGTTCCTTCAGTCGAAGCGCGGCTCCGCCGGCGGGTACCAGTTGTCGCGGCCTCCGCAGGACATCAGCGTCGGCGCCGTGCTGAACGCCATGGAGGGATCGCTGGAGCGGTCGGGGGCGGGGCAGCGGGCGGGCCGGCGGTCGGCCTCCGACCACGCGCGCGACCTCGAGGATCTCTGGAGCGAGATCTCGGCCGCCGTCGCCGGCGTGGTGGACCGCGTGTCGTTCGCGGACCTCTGCCGGCGCGTGGAGCAGCGGCGGAGCGCGGCGCGCCCCATGTACCACATCTAATGGGAGGCATCGCCACGCGCCGCGGGGAAGCTCCCGGGCGGCCGAGGGTGGCCGCGTCGGTGCTCGAGCTGGTCGGGAACACGCCGCTGGTCCGTCTCAACAAGCTGCCGAAGCCCGGGGGCGCCACGATCCTGGCGAAGCTGGAGTCGCTGAACCCCGGCGGGAGCGTGAAGGACCGGATCGCGGTGAGCATGATCGAGGACGCCGAGCGGCGCGGCCTCCTGAAGCCGGGCTCCACCATCGTCGAGCCCACCAGCGGCAACACCGGGATCGGCCTTGCCATGGTCGCCGCCGTGCGCGGCTACCGGCTGATCCTGACGATGCCCGAGGACATGAGCGTGGAGCGCCAGCGGCTCCTGGCCCGGCTGGGCGCCGAGCTGCATCTGACGCCCGCCATCGAGGGGATGACGGGAGCGGTCCATGCTGCCACGGAACTCCTCAGAGGCCATCCCGACTACTTCATGCCCCAGCAGTTCGAGAACCGGGCCAACCCGGAGATCCACCGGCGGACGACCGCGCTGGAGATTCTCGACGCCACCGAGGGACGGCTCCACGCCTTCGTGGCCGGGGTGGGGACCGGAGGCACGATCACCGGGGTAGGTGAAGTCTTGAAGGAAAGAGTCCCCGGGATCAGGATCGTCGCCGTTGAGCCGGCCCGCTCCCCCGTCCTGTCCGGGGGCAAGGCCCGCCCCCACGCCATCCAGGGAATCGGGGCCTCGTTCGTCCCGGGTGTGCTCAACATGAAGGTGATCGATGAAATTATCCAGGTGAGGGACGAGGACGCGATGGCCACCGCCGGGCGGCTGGCGCGCGAGGAAGGGCTCCTGGTGGGAATCTCGGCGGGCGCGGCCGTCTTCGCGGCGTGCCAGGTGGCGGCGCGCCTCTCCTCGGACCAGGTCGTCGTGACCGTGCTTCCCGACACCGGCGAGCGGTATCTGAGCCTCCCCCTTTAGCGACTCGGAGGTCACCGGCATGGCAGTGAAGGTCTACATCCCGACGCCCTTCCGACGGGCGACCAACAACAAGGACACGGTCGAGGTCGAGGCCGCCGACGTCGGGCGGCTCCTGGACCGGCTCGAGGCCGACTTCAGCGGCCTCAAGGGTCTCGTGAGGAACGAGCGGGGCGAGATCCACCACCACGTCAATATCTACGTGAACAGCGAGGGCATCGAAGCCCTTCAGGGGCTCGCGACCCCGCTCAAGGACGGCGACGAGGTGGCCATCATCCCGGCGCTGGCCGGGGGGCGATGATCGTCACCCCGGAAGAGTTTGCGCACATTCGTCGTCAGGCGGAGGCGGAGTATCCGAACGAGTGCTGCGGGGTCGTGCTCGTCCGCGAGGGGTCCGGCGAGCGCCTGCTGTTTCCGTGCCGCAACGTCCAGGACGAATATAACGCCAAAGACCCCGAACACTATCCCCGTACATCTCGAACCGCTTACAAGATAGACCACGAGAGCCTCCGACGGATATTTGTTGAGTTCGATCGCGATGGTTACAGGGTGAGCGTGATCTACCACTCCCACATCGATGCCGGTGCCTACTTCTCGCCCACGGACAAGGCAGAGGCGCTGATGAAGGGCGAGCCCAGGAACCCCGAGGCCACGTATGTCGTTCTCTCAGTCGTGGAGGGAAAGGGAGTGGCAGCGGCAGCGTTTGCCTGGAATCCCCAAGAGAAGGACTTTCTTGTCGTCGAGCTCCCGGGGCTGCCCCTATGAGCCGCTCCGACTCCCTCTTCGAGAGCGCGCAGCGGTTGATCCCCGGCGGGGTGAACAGCCCCGTCCGGGCGTTCCGCGCCGTGGGCGGCCGGCCCTTCTTCGTCGCGCGCGCGGAGGGCGCCCGAATCTGGGACGTGGACGGCCGGTCCTACCTCGACTTCCTGGGATCATGGGGGCCGCTGATCCTCGGCCACGCCCCCGCGGCCGTCGTCGAGGCAATCAGCGAGGCGGCGCGGCGGGGGACGAGCTACGGAGCCCCGACCGCGTGGGAGGTGGAGATCGCCGAGGTGATCTCGCGGGCGATCCCCTCCATCGAGATGCTCAGGCTCGTGTCGTCGGGCACCGAGGCCGCCATGAGCGCCATCCGCCTGGCCCGCGGCGCCACGGGCCGCGACGCCATCGTCAAGTTCGAGGGGTGCTACCACGGCCACGCCGACAGCCTGCTCGTGAAGGCCGGGTCCGGCGGCGCGACGTTCTCGCTCCCCGACAGCGCCGGCGTGCCGGCGGCGCTCGCCGCGCTGACGATCACGCTGCCGTTCAATGACCTCGCGGCGGTCCGACAGACCTTCGCGTCACGCGGGAGCGAGATCGCTGCGGTGATCGTCGAGCCGGTGGCGGGGAACATGGGCGTGGTGCCTCCCGTGCCGGGGTTTCTCGGGGGGCTCCGCGAGGTCACCACGCGCCACGGCGCGCTGCTGATCTTCGACGAGGTGATCACGGGCTTTCGCGTCGCCTACGGCGGGGCCCAGACGCTCTACGGGGTGACCCCGGACCTGACCTGCCTCGGCAAGATCATCGGCGGCGGGCTCCCCGTCGGCGCGTACGGCGGCCGGCGGGACCTGATGGCGCACGTGGCGCCGCTCGGGGGGGTCTATCAGGCAGGGACCCTCTCGGGGAATCCCCTGGCGGTGGCCGCAGGGCTGGCGACGCTCCAGGCACTCCAGGACCCGTCGGCGTACCGGCGCCTGGAGGCCCTGGGAGCCCGCCTCCAGGCGGGGCTGGAAGCGGCGGCCCGCGAGGCGGGGGTTCCCCTCACGGTCAACCGTATCGGCTCGATGCTCACCGGCTTCTTCACCGAGGGGCCGGTGACCGACTTCGCCTCGGCCAAGCGCTCCGACACCGCCCGCTACGCCAAATTCTTCCACGCGATGCTGGCGCGCGGCGTCTTCCTCGCCGCTTCCCAGTTCGAAGCGGCGTTCGTGTCTCTGGCCCACTCCGAGGCGGATATCGAGAGCGCCGCCCAAGCGGCGCGCCAGGCCCTCCGCGCGGCCTAACCCCCTTGACTCCCACGGAGACCGGGTGATAGGATTCACAAGGTTTCGGCCCTGGAGTCACGCCTTCCGACTCCGTTTTTGATCGCGGCAGCACACACACGAGATCGGCTTCACCGGGCCTGAGGAGTGTGTAAAGCGAGATGAGGACAAAGGTGGGCGTCGGCGTTCTGGGCCTCACCCTCCTCGCCGCCGCCCTCTTCCTCGTCCTCTCGACGCGCGGTCAGGCGGCCGGTCCCGCTCAGCCCATCGCCTTCAACCATCAGGTCCACGCCGACCAGTACAAGATCGACTGCCAGTACTGCCATGCCGACGCGCGACGCTCGGAATACGCCGGGATTCCCTCGGTCTCGCGCTGCATGGGCTGCCACAAGATCACCGCCGCGGACCGGCCCGAGGTCCAGAAGCTCGCCGGCTTCTTCAACAAGAACGAGCCGATTCCGTGGGTGCGCATCTTCAAGGTTCCGGAGTTCGTCTACTTCCCCCACAAGGCCCACGTCCGGGCGAACGTGAAGTGCCAGACCTGCCACGGCCCCATCGAGAAGATGGCCGTGGTGGAAGCCAGGACGGGCCAGAACCTCGCCAACGACCTTTTGAACCTGGTGGGCCTGGCGCGGTCCTCGACGCCTCTCACCATGGGCTGGTGCGTCGAATGCCACACGACGATGAACGCGAAAGAGAAGACGAAGGCCCCACTCGAATGCGTCACCTGCCACCATTAGCATGAAGCGGCGAGACTTCTTGAAGATCGTGGGGAGCAGCGCGGGGGCGGTGGCGGCCGCGGGCTGCGGCCAGGCGCCCGAGCGGATCCTTCCCTACGTGATCCCGCCCGACAACCTCATCCCCGGCGTGGCCTCGTGGTTCTCGACGGTCTGCCGCGAATGTCCCGCGGGCTGCGGGGTGATCGCGCGCAATCGCGAGGGGCGCGTGGTCAAGCTGGAGGGGAACCCCGATCACCCGGTCAACCGGGGCGCGCTCTGCATCAGGGGCCAGGCGGCGCTCCAGGGGCTCTATAACCCCGATCGCCTGCGCGGCCCGATGCGGCAGGACGCCTCCGGCGCGTTGAAGCCGGTCAAGTGGGAGGAGGCCGAGAAACTCCTCGTCGAGCGCTTGACCGGCCTCGTCAAGCAGGGGAAAGGCAAGCGGATCGTCGTCATGAGCCAGCTCGAGAGCGGCAACCTCGGCCGGCTGATCGAGAGCTGGGCCCAAGCGCTGGGAGCGCGCCGTCCCATTTTCTACGAGCCGTTCAACTACGAGGCGATCCACCACGCGAGCCGTCTCGTCTTCGGGCGGGACGCGATTCCCCACTATGCCCTCGAGGAGGCCAACGTCATCCTCTCCTTCGGGGCCGACTTCCTCGAGAGCTGGCTCTCGCCCGTCGAGCACGCGCGGGCCTTCACCCGGATGCACGCCTTCAAGCACGGCAAGGCGGGCACGTTCATTCACGTGGAGCCGCGGCTCTCGCTCACCGCCGCCAACGCCGACGAATGGGTCCGCAACGCCCCGGGGACCGAGGAGCTCCTGGCTCTGGCGATCCTCAAGGTGATCCTCAACGAAGGGCTCCAGGCTCCGGGCGTGGACGTGGCCCTCCTCCGCAACGTCGCCATGCCCGTGGATCTCGAAGCCGCGGCCGGCCAGTCTGGGGTGTCGGTCGAGACCATCAAGCACATCGCGCGCACCTTCGCCAAGGCCAAGCCGGGCATAGCCGTCGGCGGCGGCGTCGCCGTGACCAGCACCCTCGCCGTGGAAACCCAGCGGGCCATCCACCTCTTGAACTACGCGGCGGGGAACGTGGGCCGGACGGTCCGGTTCGGACCGGACTCGGCCTTCGTCAAGGCCACTCCCCATGCCATCGTGGGACTGCTCACGCAGCTCATGGCCCAGGGGGAGATCGATGTCCTGCTTCTGATCCACGCCAACCCGCTCTTCGCGCTGCCTCCCAAGTGGGGCTTCGCCGAGGCCCTCAAGAAGGTCCCCCTGCTGGTGAGCTTCTCCAACCAGCCTGACGAGACCACCGAGCAGGCCCACCTCATCCTTCCCGACCTCCACTCGCTTGAGTCGTGGGGAGATTTCAGTCCCCGTGAGGGCGTCCTCGGGCTCATGCAGCCGACGATGGCGCCTGTCTTCGACTCCAGGGCCGTCGGTGACGTGCTGCTCTCGGTCGGTCGCCAGGTGCTCGGATCGCCCGCAGGGAAGGGGCCCTTCCGCTGGGAGACGTTCGCTGAATACCTCAAGGAGCAGTGGAGGGGAATCGCGCGGGAGTACGCTCCATCCATGCCGTTCGACCAGTTCTGGGAGGAGGCGCTCCGACGTGGCGGAGTGTGGAAGGACGTGGCCACCGCGCCCGTTCAGGCTCGGTCCGCCCCCGTCTTCCCCATCCAGGGGAAGCCCGCGAGCGTGGAGGGCGATCCCCAGGGGCTCACGCTCCTCGTGTATCCTTCGCAGCGCTTCTACGACGGGCGGGGGGCCAACAAGCCGTGGCTCCAGGAGGCCCCCGACACCATGACCCAGGTGACGTGGGATTCCTGGATCGAGGTTCCCGCGGAGGTCGCCAAGAAGCTCGGCATTCGGCAGGGCGACCTCGTGAAGGTCACCTCGCCCCACGGCGCCATCGAGCTGCCCGCCTATGTTTCAGAATCGCTTCACCCGGGGGCCGTCGCCATCCCCATCGGCCAGGGCCACACCGCCTACGGCCGCTATGCGAAGGATCGGGGGGCGAATCCTCTGACATTGCTGCCCGGCGGGGCCAGCTTGTCCTTCCTGTCAGTCAAGGTCACGCTGACCAAGACGGGAGGGCGCCGGCCGCTCGCCATCGCCCAGGCCACCCATGACCAGGACGACCGCGAGATCGCCCAGCACGTGGGGCTGGGCGCCGCGCGCGAGCTCGAGCTCCGGGGCGCCGTGCCCGAGAAGGCCAGCCACCCGAGCATGTATCCCGACCTCAAGTACCCCGAGTACCGCTGGGGGATGGCGGTGGACCTGGATGCCTGCACGGGCTGCCAGGCGTGCGTGATCGCCTGCAAGGCCGAGAACAACGTGCCGGTGGTCGGCAAGGAGCAGGTCGCCTACGGGCGCGACATGCACTGGCTCAGGCTCGAGCGCTGGCAGGAAGGCAAGCCGGAGCATCCCGAGAACCTCTTCCTGCCCATGTTCTGCCAGCACTGCGAGATCGCGCCCTGCGAGCCGGTCTGCCCGGTCTTCGCGGCCTACCACACCGAGGAGGGGCTCAACGCCCAGATCTACAACCGCTGCGTGGGCACGCGCTACTGCAACAACAACTGCCCCTACAAGGTGCGGCGCTTCAACTGGTGGGACTACAGCTCCCCCGCGTCGAGCAGCTACGCCTTCCCCGACCCGCTCCCGCTCCAGCTCAACCCGGACGTCACGGTCCGCCAGCTCGGCGTGATGGAGAAGTGCACCATGTGTGTCCAGCGGATCGTGGCCGGGAAGGACGCGGCGCGGGACGAGAAGCGGCCGGTGAGGGACGGGGAGGTCCAGACCGCGTGCCAGCAGACGTGCCCCACCCAGGCCATCGCGTTCGGCAACCTGAAGGACCCATCGAGCCGGGTGGCGAAGCTGTCCCGGTCCCCCCGCGGCTACCACGTCCTCGAGGAGCTGGGGACCCGTCCCGCCGTCACCTATCTGAAGAAGGTCACCCGGGATCACGGCAAAGGATGAGCCAGGAAGCCGCCCCCCGCCAGCCGACCTACGCCGACGTCAACCGCGACGTCATCCGCACGCTGGAGCCGCCGTCCCCGGCCTACTTCGGCTGGATGGCGGTCGTCGCCCTGATCCTGACGGCCGGGATCCTCGCCTGGACCTGGCAGATCTACGCGGGGATGGGGGCCGCGGGCAAGCGCACGCCCCAGATGTGGGCGATGTACATCACGACGTTCGTCTTCTGGATCGGCATCGGCCACGCCGGGACGCTCATCTCGGCCATCCTCTATCTCTTCCGGGCCCGCTGGCGGACCTCGATCTACCGGGGCGCCGAGGCCATGACGGTCTTCGCGGTCCTGACGGCCGGGCTGTTCCCCCTGATCCACGCCGGGCGCATGTGGTTCGCCTACTGGCTCCTGCCGTACCCGAACCAGCGCTACCTCTGGCCGAACTTCCGCTCGCCGCTCGTCTGGGACGTGTTCGCGATCTCCACCTACCTGACCATCAGCGTGGTCTTCTTCTGCGTCGGCCTGCTGCCGGACATCGCCGCCATCCGGGACGCCTCCACCGGCTGGCGGAAGAAGATCTACGGGGTGCTCTCCCTGGGGTGGGAGGGAACGGACCGGCAGTGGCGGCACTACCGGCGCGCCTACGGCCTGTTCGCGGCCCTCGCGACCCCCCTCGTGCTCTCGGTACACAGCGTCGTGTCGTGGGACTTCGCCATGGCGCTGGTCCCGGGCTGGCACTCGACCCTCTTCGCCCCGTTCTTCGTGGACGGCGCCATCTTCTCCGGCTTCGCCATGGTGCTGGTCCTCATCATCCCGATGCGCTACTTCTGGAATCTCTATGCGTACATCACCGACAAGCACCTCGACGCCATGGGGAAGCTGATCCTCGTGACGAGCCTGGTGCTGAGCTACTTCTACATCTGCGAGGCGTTTACTGCCTGGTACAGCGGCGACCACTTCGAG
>Ga0209109_10002291_pt1 | contig 10522 bp, 7 predicted proteins | sample Rifsed10ft2_FD_184004 | JGI IMG/M metagenome (GOLD analysis project Ga0209109, IMG submission 184004) | Soil microbial communities from Rifle, Colorado, USA - sediment 10ft 2 (version 2) | ecosystem: Environmental > Terrestrial > Deep subsurface > Rock core/Sediment | place: Rifle, Colorado... | reverse complement strand
CCGCGCGCGACTACCTCCAGCAGATGCGCGAAGTCGACGTCTCCCGCGTCGCCGGACCGCGGCGCGACCCGGCGCGCATCGACCGACTCCTGCGCTCGCTCGCCCGGAACACCGCTACGGAGGCCGCCGTCACCGTGCTCGCGACCGATGTCGGCGGTGCCGATGGCGCGCTGGACCGCCACACCGTCGCCGAGTACCTCGCGATCCTCGAGCGGTTGATGGTGATCGAAGACCAGCCGGCGTGGGCGCCTCACCTGCGCTCACGAGCGAACCTCCGGACGTCACCGAAGCGGCACTTCGTCTGTCCGTCTCTCGCCGTCGCTGCACTCGGTGCGGGACCGGAGCGTCTCCTGACCGATCTCAACCTTCTCGGGCTTCTGTTCGAGTCGCTCGTCATCCGCGACCTCCGCGTGTTCGCTCAGCCGCTCGACGGGCGCGTCTTCCACTACCGCGACAACTACGGCGTCGAGGCGGACGCCGTCGTGCAGCTCGCCGACGGGCGGTGGGGCGCGTTCGAGATCAAGCTTGGGGCCGGCCTTGTCGACGAAGGCGCTGCAACGCTGCTGCGCTTCCGCGATGCGATCGACACGCGCCGGAGCGGCGAGCCGGTGACCGCGCAGAACGGCCGCTACGGGCCGTACATCAAGAGAGCCGCGGACTCACGCTCGCTCGAGTCCGAGGAGCAGCTCTTCACGGTGACACTCGAACAGGCGCAGGCCCTCCTCGCAGAGCCTCCGCGACGACGGGGTCGGCGCGGTTCCACGCGCGGGCCGCTCAAGGAGCTCGGCGCCGATCCGGCGAGCGGGAAGCCGATAGTCCTCCGCGATGGGCGGTTTGGCCCGTACGTGACGGACGGGGAGACGAACGCGAGCCTGCGCCGCGGAGACACGCCTGAGGCGATCACCCACGAGCGCGCAGTCGAGCTCCTCGCGGAAAGACGCGCTAAGAGCGCGTAAAGTCTCGCCGGAGGGGGTTTTCGCCGTCCGTTCGAACGGTCATGATCTAACTTGCCCGGGGCGGCAACGTCTCAGGTGGGAGTGAGCCGATCAGGCTCTATGCGTTCGCCCGTGAACCGCTGCAGCGTCAGCGACGGAATACGAGAGTGGGGCGTGAACGTTACGAGCTTGTGACACTGACTCAAACCGGTTAACCCTGGAAAGAGCCAAAAAACCGTCGTAGACTCCGTAAGTTTGTCGCCTCGCGAGCGAGATTTGAAAGGACTGAAACAGAACGTTGACGCAGAACCAGCTCATCGAACTCTTTGAATCCGAGCACGTAAAGGCGCTCATCGAGCGCGCCGAGGAGCACGGAGGGCAGCTCGAGGCCCCCGAGCTCGAGGCGTTCGTGCTCGAGCACGACATCGGCGAGGAAGACGCCGAGCTGCTCCAGCGCGAGCTCGAGGCCCACAACATCGAGATCACGCAGCCGGACGCCGACGCCGAGAAGGAAGAGGCCGCCGAGAAGCAGTACGAGGCCGGCCCCGTATCCGGTGCCGCCGACAGCCTCCAGCTGTTCCTAGCCGACGTCGGTCGCCACAAGCTGCTCACAGCGGCCGAGGAGGTCGCCCTCGCGAAGCGCATCGAGCGCGGCGACCCGGTCGCGAAGCGCGTGATGATCGAGTCGAATCTCCGGCTCGTCGTCTCCATCGCGAAGGGCTACCGCGGACTGGGCGTCCCCTTCCTCGACCTTATCCAGGAGGGCACGCTCGGGCTCAATCGCGCGGTCGAGAAGTTCGATTGGCGGCGCGGGTTCAAGTTCTCGACGTACGCGACCTGGTGGATCCGCCAGTCGGTGCAGCGCGCCGTCGCGAATCACGCGCGCACGATCCGTGTGCCCGTGCACGTCGTCGAGCGCCAGCAGAAGCTCTCGCGCGCCGCGCGCCGGCTCGAGGTAGAGCTCGGACGTGAGGCGACGAAGGAGGAACTCGCGGAGGCCACCGGTCTCCCGCTCCAGCACGTCGACGAGGCGCTCGGCGCCGCCCATGCGTCCGTCTCGCTGAACCAGACGGTCGGCGCCGACGACGAGGGCGAGCTCGGCGACCTCTTCGCGGATCGCGAGGCGGCGGATCCGTTCGACGAGGCCGAGGAGTCGCTTCGCCGGCAGAGCATCCGCCGCGCGCTCGATGCGCTCCCAGAGCGCGAGCGGCGCATCCTCGAGCTGCGATTCGGATTCGAGGGCGAGCCTTGGACGCTCGAGGCGATCGGCCACGAGCTCGACCTGACGCGCGAGCGCGTCCGCCAGCTCGAGGGTCAGGCGCTCAAGCGCCTAGAGGCCCTCCGGGATCTCGCGGGCCTCGCGGCCTGACGCCGATCTCGTCGGCCGGCCTCGCCGGCTGAGCCGGCTGAGCCGGCTGCAGGGCTGCCCGAGCGGGCAGCCCTGTTGCTACCTCTCTGCGACTCTGAGAACCTCCGCCCGAGCAAGGGCGTCGTCGTCGAAGAGGTTGCACTCCACCTGCACGCGCTCCACCGGAAGGAGCCTTGGCGAATACGGATCGTTGAGCTGAACGTCGAGATGGCGCGTGCTCGCGGAGAGGTGTCGTACACCGCGCCAGAACGGCTCGTCAACGTCCTCGGCTCGGACGCGATCGAGGAGGGCGAGGAGGTCGTCACCGCTGCTGCCTGCTGGAGCGTCGAGCCGAAACGTCGTCGCCGTCGTGTCCAGCGCTGACAGATCGCCGACGATCGCCTGCTCGCGCTCGTAGTCGTCCTCAGCCATGTGGGCCCAGCGAGTCTCGAGCAGGTCGCGGAGATCTCGGCTCTCCCAGCCGCAGACCTCGAATGCGGCAGGGCACCGGGGATGGAACGAGCAGCCGAGAGGCGGCACGGCGGCGTCGGGCACCTCACCACGCGGGAGATCTCGAGGGACGGTCCGTCGCGGATCGGGCTCGGGAATCGCTCTCAGGAGCGCCTTCGTGTACGGATGCTTCGGATCCTCGTAGATCGCTTCCGAGGGGCCGATCTCCACGATGCGCCCGAGATACAGAATCGCGATCCGGTCGCAGAAGAACTTCGCGGTCGCGAGATCGTGGGTGATGTACAGATACGTGAACCCGAACTCGTGCTTGAGATTCAGCATGAGCTCGAGGATCTTCGCCCGCACGCTCATGTCGAGCATCGACACGGGCTCGTCGGCGACGAGGAGGACGGGGTTGAGGATGATGGCGCGTGCGATGACCGCCCGCTGCTTCTGGCCGCCAGAGAGGTCGGACGGATATTTGTCGAGGAACTGCTCGGGTGGCGAGAGCCCGACCGTCTCGAGCGCCTCGGCAACCCGGAGACGTCGCTCGACGCCCTTTGCGACACCGTGGATCTCGAGGGGATGCCCGACGGACTGCTCGATTGTCATCGCCGGGTTCAGCGAGGCGTGCGGATCCTGGAACACGATCTGCATCCGCCGGCGGATCGCACGAAGCTCCCGCTCGGACATGCCGGTGATCTCCTCGCCTTCGAACCGCACGCTTCCGTCGGTCGCAGGAACGAGCCCGAGCAGCGTCCGCCCGAGCGTTGTCTTGCCGCTTCCGGACTCGCCCACAAGACCGAGGACTTCCCCTCGCCGGATGTCGAGATTCACGTCGTCGACTGCCTTGACGCTTCCGGCCTCTCGGCCCACGAGCCTCTGGCGAAAGCTCCCTCGAAGCGCGTAGTACGTCTTGAGGCCTCGAATCGAGACGAGGACGTCGTCGGGCGTGGCTGCGACCGCACTCACGCTCAGGCCTCCTCGGCCACCGCGAGCTCCACACGTTCGAGCGGCGCTCGGTCGTCGGCGGCCAGGAGCTCGTCCGGCCCGTGCAACCAGCACAGCACACGACGGTCGCCCGCGAGCCCCTGCTCGATCGGAGGCTCGACCGCACATGCCCGCATGGCGTCCGGGCACCGAGGATGGAAGCGACATCCCGTCGGCGGAGTGATCAGGCTGGGCGGCGCTCCGGGAATCGAGTGCAGCTCCGTCGTGTCGAGCGAGATCGTCGAGCGGAGGAGCTCGCGCGTGTAGGGGTGCGCCGGGTCGCCGAAGACGTCGCGCGCGTCGCCCTCCTCCACGATCTGGCCGGCGTACATGACGGCGACGCGATCGCAGGCCTCGGCGACGATCCCGAGGTTGTGCGTGATGAGGAGCAGCGCGGTGCCGAAGTTGTGCCGCAGGTCGGCCAGGATGCTCAGGATCTGCGCCTCGACGATGACGTCGAGCGACGTCGTCGGCTCGTCCGCGATGAGGAGCTTCGGTCGCAGCACGAGGGCCAGCGCGATCATGATCCGTTGCCGCATCCCACCCGAGAACTCGTGCGGGTACTGACGGAAGCGGGTCGGGGGAATCCCCATGCGCCCGAGCGTCTCGAGCGAGCGGCGGCGAATCTCATCGGCGTCCAGCTCGGGCTCATGCTGCTTCAGCGTCTCCGAGAAGTGCTCCTCGATCCGCATCAGAGGGTTGAGCCTCGTCATCGGCTCTTGGAAGATGAGCCCGAGATCGGGCCCGCGCAGGCGACGCAACGCCCGGTCCGTCATCCCGACGAGGTTGCGCCCTCCGTAGAGCACTTCGCCGTCGGAGACCGCTCCTTCGGGCAGGAGCCCGAGGATGCCACGTCCGAGCGTCGACTTGCCGCAACCCGACTCTCCGACGAGGCCAAGCACCTCACCCGCGCCGATGTCGAGCGAGACGCGGTCGACCGCCCGCACCGTGCCGCGGAGGCTTCCGTAGTAGACCCGGAGATCGTGCACCGAGACCACCGGGTCGCGTGTCACGAGGGATCGGCCCCCGTCCCGGGCGTCATCGGGGCATCCATGTCGACGGCGACCTTCGGCCTCTTGCGGAGCACCGGGTTGACGGTCTCGCTCAGCCCCTCCCCGAGGAGCGTCAACCCGACCACGAGCAGGACGATCGCCAAGCCGGGGAAGAGCCCCGTCCACCAGATCCCCGACGCCGCGTCGGAGACAGCGCGGTTGACGTCGTAGCCCCACTCGGCACCGTCCGTCGGCTGGATCCCATAGCCGAGGAAGCCGAGTGCCGCGAGCGTGAGAATCGCGTCAGCGGCATTGAGCGTGGCGAGGGGCGGCACGTTCTGCACGACGTTGAAGAAGACGTACTTGCGAATGATGGTCAGCGGACGCGCACCCAGCGCTCGAGCGGCCTCCACGAAGGGCTCCTCGCGGATCGAGATCGTGTGGTTCCGGACCACGCGAAAGTAGAGGGGGATGTACACGACTGTGATCGCGATTGCGGCAGTGAGGATCCCCTGACCGACCTTGTCCGCCAGCAGAAACGCGATCACGATCGCGAGCAGAAGGAAGGGGAACACGAGAAGGGCGTCCATGACCAGGACGAGGACGCGGTCGAGCTTCCCCCCGAAGTAGCCGGCGAACAGGCCGAGCGGGACTCCGACCGTGATCGAGATGAACAGCGAGACCAGGACGACCTTCAGCTCGGTCTGCGTTCCCCAGATGATGCGCGAGAGGACGTCCGTCGACTGGACGTTCGTCCCCATCAGGTGGTCTCTCGAGGGTGGCTCGAGCTGGCCGAACCGCTGCCCGTCGGCCTGGAAGGTGTCGAAGTCGTACGGAGCGATGAGTGGCGCGAAGAGGGCGATCAGCACGAACGCGAGCGTGATACCCGCTCCGGCCCAGAGCATGTTGCGCGTCATTCCCCGCGCGTCCGCGACAGGCGCGAACACGCGCCGCAGGCCCGCCAGCCGCGTCCTCCGCGGCACCGCCGCGCCGTCGACCTGTGCCGGGACCGCCATCAGTACCGAATCCGCGGGTCGATGTAGGCGTTCACGAAGTCGATGACGAGACTTGCGATCACGACGACGAGCGCGAAGACGACGATGATGCCCTGGACCGCCGTGTAGTCGCGGTTCTGCAGGTACAGGATCAGCGTGTGCCCGATGCCCGGCCAGTTGAAGGTCGTCTCGGTCAGCACGGCGCCGGAGAGCAGCAGCGCGACCGTCAGGCCGACGACGGTGATCACCGGTACCAGCGCGTTTCGGAACGCGTGGTTGTAGACGACGGAGCGCTCGTCGACGCCACGCGCTCGGGCCGCCTCGATGTAGTCGTCCTTCATGGTCCGGATCACGTTGACGCGGATCAGGCGGATGAAGACACCCGCCGTGACGAGCCCGAGCGTCACCGCCGGAAGGATCAGGTGCTTGACCGAATCCACGAACGCATCCCAGTCGCGGTTGATCAGGGTGTCGATCGTGTAGAGGTTCGTGTGCTTGTCGAGCGTCGCGTCGACGATGGGGCTCGCTCGATCCGAGGTCGGGAGCCAGCCGAGGTACGAGCCGAAGAACAGTTGCGCCATGAGGCCGAGGAAGAAGACCGGCATCGCGTAGATGACGATCCCGAACAGCCTCCCGCCACCGTCGATCCACGTGTCTCGGTAGCGGCCGGCCAGGAGGCCGAAGGTGACCCCCACGACGATCGCCACGATCATTGCGTAGAACGTCAGCTCGAGGGTCGCAGCTCCGTTCTCCCTGATGATCTCGCCGATCGGGCGGCGATCGGTGATCGTCGTGCCGAAGTCGAGCCTCACGACGTCTCCGAGGTAGTCCACGTACTGGATGTAGATCGGCCGGTCGTACCCGAGCTCTGCCTTGATCTTGTCGACTTCCTCCTTAGGGACCCTGGCTCCGAGCGCCGCGGAGATGGGATCGCCCGGTGCCACCCGCATGAGCAGAAAGACGAGCGTGAGCAGGATGAAGATCATCGGGAGAACGAGGCCGAGACGCGTGAGTGCGTACTGCCTGAGCGACGTCCCCTTGGCGGCGGCCATGAGTGGTAACCGTAGCCCTTGTCGGCGCGGGAAGAAGCGTGAGGGGCGCCGACGTGCGGCGCCCCTCATGTGCGGTCTACGACTTGGAGATCTTCCAGTACCGCAGGATGAACGACGCATTGAGGGTGCTAGGAATCCCTCGCACGTTGTTCCTGCCGACGGCGATCATGTTTCCCTGCCAGTACGGGATGATGGGCACGTCGGCCGCTGCCAGGCTCTGGATCTGACGATAGATCGCGAATCTCCGCGACTCCGTCTTGGCCGCGAGCGAGGCCTTGATCAGGTTGTCCATCTTGGTGCTCTTGTACCCGTTCGCGAGGAACGTGTCCGAGCGATAGAACGGGACGACGTAGTTCTCGACGTCCGGGTAGTCCGGGAACCAGCCGAGCTGGAACCCGTTGTACTGCCTACCGAGCGCGTCTGAGTACTGCGCCCATTCGGTCGACTTGAGCGTGACCGTGAAGACACCGTTCTTCTCGAGGCCGCGCTTGATCTCGGCGTACTCGTCTGCGGTTGCATCTCCGTAGTGCGTCGGCGTCCACCAGAGCTCGATCGGGAACGGCGTCTGGAGACCCGCGTCCTGAAGCGCCTTCTTGGCCTTGGCCGGGCTCGGCACCCGACCGTACCTCGCTGCGAACGCGTCCGTGTGCCCCGGCAGACCGGCAGGCGGCATGGAGAACAGCGGCTTGACGTCGCCTCGATAGACCCGAGTCGCAACAGCCTGTCGTGGGAAGGCATACGCAAGCGCACGCCGGACCGCGACGTTGCTGAACGGCTCCCGCTCGACGTTGAGCACCAGGTAGCGGATGACAGCGCCGTTCCCCGAGTACACGCGAACGCCGCTCGCCTTCCTCAGGGACGCGAGCTCAGTCGGCGTGAACGTCTGGAACGCCATGTCGATCTCGCCCCGTTGGACCGCCAGCTTCATGGTCGAGGACTTCGCGTAGGTGCGCAGGATCAGGCTGTCGTTCTTGGCCTGCGGCCCCCAGTAGTCGTCGAAGGCTTCGAAGACAGCCTGCTGACCTTGGTCGTACCTCTCGAGGGCGTACGGACCGGTCCCGATCTGAGGCTGACTGTTGCCCTGGAGCTTGGTGCCGGAGTACGCATTCGGAACGATGAATCCCGCTCCCGTGCCCAGGATCAGCGGCCACGTCGACTGCGGCGACTTGAGGTTGAAGGTCACGGCGTACTTGCCGTTGGTCTTCGTGCTCTTGAGGTTGCCGAGGAGCGACGAGATCCCCGACGGGTCGTTGATCTTGATGCTTCGGTCGAACGAGTGCTTCACGTCCGCGGAATCGAACGCGGATCCGTCGTGGAACGTAACGCCCCGCCTGAGGTTGCAACGCCACGTCTTGTTCCCGCCGACTGCGAAGCACTTCGTTGCCAGCACCGGTTCGAGCTTCGCGCTGTTCGGAAATCCCATGAGCTGCTGGTAGATGAGATTGGTCACCGTGAACGACCCGAAGTCGTAGTTCCCGGCCGGGTCGATGTTCGTGACCGTGTCGGTCGTACCGGCGACGACAACACCGCTCTGGTCTGCGCCACCCAACGCGGACTGTCCTGCTCCGGCACCGAGCGCGACGACTCCGAACGCGACGAGAGTGGCCAGCGTTCCAACCCGCCAGCTCATCCGTCTTCGTTTCATGTACTCCCCTTTCTCCCGCCCGCGCCGCGGGCAGGAACAATCGAACCCTAAAAAGAACGACGCCACCGATGGGGAAAAGTCTGCATCAGCGGACCCCCGCTGGACTTCGGCGTCTCGAGATCACGCTGATACCACGAGCGGGAGCCTACGCGATCCACTGTAGGTCGGCATGCTCCCCCATTCGAGCGAATGGGTGCGCCTGGATCTAAAGGGGTACGTGCGCCGCGCCGATACCCGACTCGTGGACGCTGCTGAGCGCAGAGAGATCCTGAACCGTTATCGCGACCACAGCCGCCGGTTCGAGGCGGCTGCGGCGCGGCGCAGCTCGAGCCGCCGCGGTGCGGTGATTCCGTTCACACCGCCTTCGTCGCGCGAGGTGGGTCAGGATCCGACCGCGCGCGAGATCGAGGTGCTGCAACTCGTCTCAGACGGCCTCGTCAACCGAGAGATCGGCGAGCGACTCTTCCTCTCCGAGGAAACCGTGAAGTCGCACGTGCGCCATCTGCTCGCCAAGCTTCAGGCAAGAAGTAGAGCCCACGCCGTAGCGGTCGGCTTCCGGCGTGGGCTCATTGCGTAGCTGCGTCCGTCAGCATCCCACATCTCCAATCCGGGCCTGTCCCTCGGGGTTACACCCGAAAGAGGGATGCCCACCCCCGGCGGAGAACCGAGGATGCGACGGAACTACCAGATCTTCGAACCCCGGGCCATAGGCGATGACTCCTCGATTGGGAACTGACGGCACGCGCATCGTATACCCCGTTCGAGGGATAGTTCAAGGCGCGCGAGAATTCGGCCGTCATCCCCAGCGTCGCACTCTCGTGTATGTCGCAGCGCTCATCCTGGCTGCACTGCTGACGGCGATCGCGCTCGTAGCGGCTGGGTACACCCTCCAGGCGCCTGGAACGGTGCTAGCGCTGGCGCTGGCAGCAGCGATCGCGGAGCGAATCAGTGTGCGGTTCGCGGTTGCGAAGCGTGGCCTCACGTCGACGGAAGAACAATCGCTCCACCTATTGCCGACGCTCTTTGCGGCTGTCCTGTTCGGGCCGCTCGCGGCGGCCGTCGTGGGTGCGGCCTCGATGCTCGGCGATCCTGAACTCATCGCGCGTCGTGACCCCGATCGCGCACCAAGACTGAAGTGGGCGACCTACACGAGCACGCGCTTCATGGGCGGCGCCGCCATGGGACTTGCGGCACAAGCAACACTGGCCGCCGTGCCGTCGGAGTTCGGCGCGCTCGTAGCCGCATCGCTCGTGGGGGCGGTCGTTGGCGAGGTATTGGACGTACTGTTCTCAGCGTTGACCGCGAGCGTGCGCGGACGACCAATCCGCGATGCGATTCGCACGATCGCGCCTGTCGTACTTGCCTCGGCACCGGTGTATGCGCCCATTGTCGCGCTGCTTGCATTCATGTATGTGCGCGTTTCCCCATGGACGCTCGCGCTGTTCCTCGTTCCGGCAATGGCCGCTCAGCGCTTGTATGCCCTCTACCAGGAGCAACGACAACTGGCTGTCGACCTGTCCGAGGCAAACGAAACGCTCGAGCGCGCGAACCTCCAGTTCGCCGCGGCGCTGATCGCAACGCTCGACGCACGAGACCAGTACACAGCGGGACACTCCGCAGCAGTTGCCATCTACTCCCGCGACATTGCGGAACGCATGGGCCTTCCCGACGAGATTCGCGACCAGGCGTATCTCTGCGGGCTCGTGCACGACATCGGAAAGATCGGACTACCGCCAGGGCTTCTCGAGAAACCCGGAGCACTGACGCTCGAAGAGCGGCGGCAGATGCAGGAGCACTCCGCCATTGGCGAGCGGATCCTGGCGCACGTGGCCGAGTACTCGGAGATCTCGACGATCGTCCGCCATCACCACGAACGGATCGACGGACAGGGGTACCCGGACGGCCTCGCAGACGAGAGGATCCCGCCCGTGTCGCGCATCATCGCCGTCGCCGACGCATACAATGCGATGACGTCGAACCGACCGTACCGTGACGCCATGCCGAGCAGGGTTGCGCGGCTCAGGCTCGCCCAGGCGGTCGACAGTCAGTTCGACACCAGCGTCGTCGCTGCATTCGAAGCAATCCTCGCGAGCGCAAACGAGGACTATCGGCTGG
>Ga0209109_10002288_pt1 | contig 10524 bp, 10 predicted proteins | sample Rifsed10ft2_FD_184004 | JGI IMG/M metagenome (GOLD analysis project Ga0209109, IMG submission 184004) | Soil microbial communities from Rifle, Colorado, USA - sediment 10ft 2 (version 2) | ecosystem: Environmental > Terrestrial > Deep subsurface > Rock core/Sediment | place: Rifle, Colorado... | reverse complement strand
ATTTCATGTTTTTATAACAGTAATAACATATAGTTATGTATACTATATAAAGTAGAGGTGTAGCAATATGAATTCTCCAAAATGACACCCAAGAAGGGGGAAAAGATGTCTTGAGGCCGGTGCGAGCTGACTTTAAGGTTGCGGGCAAGTACGCTTGGGTGATAAAAGAGAAAATCCTTTCAGAGCGTCAGGGTAGGCCATCCGTGCGGCGGGTTCGGGGCCTGCCAGGCCTAGCATCGACGTAGGCGTGAGGGTTGTATGCCACCCAAATGGGGCGCCAGGACATCGAGTGGAGTGACAGCCCGGGACCTCGCGCTACGGATGTATGAACGACGGCTGCCGCTTGCACTTGGGGCGTTGGCAGTTGTGTCGGCAGCCCTGGGATGGTGGGGGTATCACACCTGGAGGACGAGTCAGGAAGAGGCTGCTCAGGTGCTTATGACGAAGGCGCTTACCGGTCTCGAAGCGTCGCTCAAGGGAACGGAGGGGGGCAAAGCTTCAGAGGCAAGCAGCGGGCGCCTGGAAGAAGCGCAAACGATACTCCTCCAGATCCGGAAGGAGTACTCTTCGTCGAAGGCGGCGGAGCAGGCGTTGCTCCAGTTGGGAAACATCTTTTATCAGAAAGCGGACCACGAAAAGGCGCTGCGGGCGTATCAGGAGTATCTCGAGCAGTATCCTGGGGGATCGTGGGTGATCCTGGCCGGCGTCGGAAAGGGGTACACGCTAGAGGCTCAGGGACGGTATGAAGATGCCGCTGCCATCTTTCGAACACTGGGAGAACGGTACAAGGATTCCAGTCTCAGCATTGAAGCGCTCCTGGGGCTCGCCCGGTCGCTAAGTCACCTTGATCGCGGGCCCGAGGCGGTGGAACTCTATCGTCGTATCGCGGACGAATACGCCGGGACTTCGTGGGGACGCCGGGCCGAGGAGTTGATGGGGGTAGGTGAACAGTAAGTTATAGTACGTCGCATAAGAAGTATTATGTAAACTGGTGGACCAATTTACATAACACTCCAACCAAACATAAGCCTTGGGAAACCCAGAACCAGGCGCGCCTAAAACCCCCCTATCCCCTTCCAAAAAGCAAAGGCCGCAGAGGCGCGGCCGTCACAGCGGTATAGTTTGCCAAGGACCTACATCTTGTACTTGCCAAAATCCTCGGGCTTGAGATTCTCCAGCCACTCTTTCCAGCGATCCGTCTCTTCCTTTTCGTCGGCGATGTCCATGCTCTTGGCCTTGCTCACCACCTTCTCCGTCACGAAAATCGCAGCATTCACTCTCAGCGCTAATGCGATGGCATCCGAGGGTCGGGAGTCGATGCTCACCATATTCCCGTTATAGTTGACTTCGATAACGGCGAAGAAGGTGTTGTCCTTGAGGTCATTGATCACGATCTGCTGCACGGTGGCCCCCAGCCCGTCGAGAATGTTCTTGATCAAGTCATGGGTCATGGGCCGCGGCGTGGCGATCTTCTCGAGCTCGAGGGCAATAGCGTTTGCCTCAAAGATCCCGACCCAGATGGGGAGGGCCCGTTTCTCCTCCACGTCCTTGAGAATGATGATGGGCATATTGGTGATCGGATCAAGGGCGATCCCCCGGACGGTCATCCGGACCAGCATTCCTCTTCTCCTCTTTCCTCAGGGGGCCCCATAGTAGGGCAGGAGCTTGGCGTACGTCTCCTCCACGTGCTCAGGAATCACCTTGGTTTCGCCCAGGACCGGCATGAAGTTCGTGTCCCCGTTCCAGCGGGGAACCACATGCATATGCAGATGGTCATCGATCCCCGCCCCCGCCACCTTCCCCACGTTTATCCCGATGTTGAACCCCTCGGCGTAGAACGCATCTCGGAGGATGCGCTCGCTCTTCGATGCCCAAGCAAGCATCTCCCCCCTTTCCTCGACCGAAAGCTTCTCCAGGGACTCGAGATGGCGGTACGGAGCGATCATCAGGTGACCACAGTTGTACGGGTAAATGTTCATGAGGACGTATGTGAAGGACCCCCTGGCCAGAATCAGATTCCTGGTGTCTTCCTTGCCGTTCGCCTTCTCACAGAGGATACATCCGTCGGACCTTGGTCCCACGATGTACTGCATCCTCCACGGTGCCCATAACGTAATTGTCATCGTACCATCCGCCTTCCCGGACCGTCAAGCGGTGATGACCCGGTAGATAGGTTGCGCCCGCCCGACACCCTTCAACTTAGCATCCCCCACATACTCGATCAAGATCTTTTTTTGGAGTTCCGCGTCGAAGTACGTATATCGGGTGCCGCTCTTCCTTTCCTCCACCTGCCATGGGACACTCCGGCGAAGCACCTCCACATGTTCTTGAGTCGCTGCAATTCCCCAGTTGTACAGGATCCCTTCCCGATCGATCCAGACGTCTTGATCCGCATCTCCGCGCTGGGGTGTGGTCTCGTCCTCCAGTTCCCACGGGCGGCTCCCAGAGCCGGTGACACGGCTGGCGATATTGACATGGCGGCCGATGACCGTGGTATCGACCGATTTTTCGTCGCGGATGAAACGGCTGATCTGGGCACGACCCGTATGAAGGCTGATTCCCATGCGGTAAGACATCCTTCCCTGCGCCTGGAGGTCCTTGACCACCCCTTGGATGGCAATCGCGGTTCGGAGGGCGTTCATTTCGTCCTCAGGGGTGGCCTGGGCGGTGCCGAAAGTAATCATCACCCCATCACCGGTGAATTTGTCAATTTGCCCCTTGAACCGCCTGACGATGCCGGCCACCGGGTCGAAGACAGGATACAGGGAGTGCGAAAGTTCAACCTCAGAGATCCCACCCTCCGAGGCCGCGGTAAAACCCCGAAGGTCCGCAAAGAGGATCGTCACCTTTCGCGCACTCTGGACGATCTCGGTGGCTTCGGAAAACTGAAACAGCCGCCCCTCGGCGAAGTACTTCTTGAGATCGATTTCGACGAACCCCGCAGGAATCAGGGCGATCTCGCTCCGGAGCCGGTGGATAACTTCAGAGCGCCGCACAGCCTGGACGAAATCGAGGTAATCCCGGAAGAGATGCTGCCATCCGCCACGGCGGTCCCGAGCCGCCTTGAGGGTGGATGAGGCGGTGAGCCGCCCGTGGGTCTCGTCGTAGTCCGTAAGGAGATACGTCACGATGGTCGGGTGAAACATCACCTTGACTCGGGCTGCCTCCTGATCATATACGGACGGGTCCAGGGTCGGCAGATGGGCCTTCACCAGATCAAGTAGCGGGTACTCTTGCCTGATGACCCCCTGGCGAATCCGGTCACGCAGGATATTCGCCAGCTCTCTGAACTCCTCCCCGCTGAGACGGAACCGCCGGTTTTGCGGAATCAGCACCCCGTCGAGGTTTACGCGGGGCATATCCAACTCGGTGAGGGGGAGTTGATCTTCGAAAAGGCTTTCTATCAGGCGACTGTTGAACGGGATCCCGAGGTTGTACTCCAGGGTTTGAGCGGCGCTGCTGGAGAAATGGTGCCAGGTTGACCGATGGAGGAGACGGTAGAAACCGCGTACCAGCGGGTGCATCTGGTACTTGAGATACGCCGGGATCCCTTCCCGGTTGAAGTACTCGTGGACAGTGGCCGCGACCTCCTTGGAATGGGCCAGCCAGAAGAGGTTCAGAAGTCCAGAGCGCCGCTCGTTTTCGATGATATTCTTGGTGATCTGGAGCAGGAGTTGGAAATAAGCCCACTCGGTCTGTTGAGACTCCCGGGGCTCTCCGACGCTCTCGGTCAGGGAACGGGCGATCGCTCCCAGGAAGTTCAGGAACGCGGGTTGAAGGCCGGGGTGGAGCTGGACGAGGAAGGCGGGTTGGTCTCCCGTAGCCTCGGGACCTTCCGGCAGTATAGGGACCGGAACCCCGAAAAGTTCCTGGACCTCTTCGGCCCTTCCCTCGATAAAGCGAGGCAGTTGAGCATCTTTTTTCCCGGGGCGCCTCACGTTGCCCATGAACTGACGGCCGACCAGACAGGTCTGAACGGAAGGGCCTTCCTACGAGAAGAGGGATTACCTGTCGATGAGGGCCTTCAGCTCCTTTCCCGGCTTGAAGTAGGGAACCTTTTTGGGGGGGACATTGACTGTCGCACCACTCTGGGGATTCCGACCCTGGCGGCCCCCGCGGCGGCGGACCCGAAAGCTCCCGAAGCCCCGAAGTTCAACCTTGCCATCCTGGTTCGATGCCAGCGCCTTAGCGATGCCTTCGAAGATAGTATCAATGACGACCTCGGTCTCCTTTTTCGTCAGATTGACCGTCGCAGCAATCTTCTCCACCAAGTCTGCTTTGGTCATCGCTCCCCTCCGCTCTCCACCAGGTTTCACCACTTCCACAGGTAATCGACCGAATACTGCCCTCCCTCCCCGCCCAGAAGCTTCTGCGGCCACGCTGTGGCAGCATTTCCAAGTAAAAGCCGGAGGAGGGAGAATTCACGCGGCTTCACCTGCACGATCCGTGGCTTGCCCGGGATGCCGCCCATTCTTGCTGCGGTGTCGATGGCGTCCTCCAGGTTCCCGAGCTGATCCACCAGACCCATCTCCAGGGCCTGGCGGCCGGTCAGGATCCGACCGTCGGCGACCTTCTCGACCTGCTGCCGCGAGAGCTGGCGCCCTTCGACCACCGCCTCGATGAATTGATCGTGGATGTCATCGATCAGCCGCTGGAGCAACTGTTGCTCTTCGCGAGACAGGTCTCGCGTTGTCGACGCCATATCCTTGTACGGCCCGCTCTTGATCACCACCGATCGAATCCCCACCTTCTGCAGCAGGTCCGAGACGTTGGGGATATGGATGATGACCCCGATGCTTCCCGTGATGCTTCCGGGATTGGCCACGATCTTGTCGGCCGCCGCAGCGATATAGTAGCCTCCCGATGCCCCCACAGTCGAGAGAGAGGCGACCACCGGCTTGGAATGGACCTGGCGGATCTTCTTGATCTCCTGATAGATCTCCTGCGAGGCCGCGACGCCTCCTCCCGGGCTGTTGATGCGGATGACGAAGGCCTGAACCGTCCGATTCTCCAGATGATGCCGGATCTGCTCGATGATCCCCTCCGGTTCGGAGATGATGCCATCGACTTCCAGCAGGGCGACCTTGGGGCCCCCGAATTGTTCCCAGTTGCCCAGCAAGAACGCTGCCGCGAAGATCAGGAGGAAGAAGACGAGTCCAATCCCACCCGTGACGATCACGGCGCGGACAAAGGGACGCTTCCACTCCGCACGCATGGGCTACTCCCCTTTCGCCTGTTCCCGAGCGGCCTCCTGGTAAGCCCGGAGACTCAGTCCCAGTTTGCGATCATCCGTGTCCAGCTTGATGATTTTCAATGTCAATTCCTCACCGACCTTGATCACGTCCTCCGGTCGGTTCACGCGTCCCTCGGACAGCTCGGAGACGTGGAGCAGCCCCTCGATGCCGTCGGGAAGCTCAACGAAGGCCCCGAAATCGGTAATCCGAACCACCTTTCCCGTGACATCCATGCCGACCCGGTATCGCTCCGGGACAATGGTCTTCCAGGGATCGGGATGGGTTTGCTTGAGCCCCAGAGAGATGCGGCGGGCCGCCTTGTCCACATGGAGCACGATGGCCTCGACGCGGTCCCCCTTTTTCAAAATATCTGAGGGATGCTTGACCCGTTTGGTCCATGATATGTCCGAGACGTGGATGAGCCCGTCGATCCCATCTTCCAGTTCAACGAAGGCGCCGAAGTCGACGAGGTTTCGGACCTTTCCCTCCACGCGGGTTCCTACGGGATACCGTTCTTCCAAGGCGTCCCACGGATTGGGTTCCGCCTGCTTCATCCCGAGGGAGATGCGCCGAGCCGACTGATCGATATCGAGGACGACAACCTCGATCACATCGCCCACGGTCACCACCTTCGACGGGTGCTTGACCCGCTGGGTCCAGGACATTTCCGAGATGTGGACGAGGCCTTCTGTCCCCGGCTCGAGTTCGACGAATGCCCCGTAATCGGTGATCGAGACCACCTTTCCCTTGACCTTCGTCCCTGGCGGAAATCTCTGGGTGACGCTTTCCCAGGGGTCCGGGAGACGCTGTTTATATCCGAGCGAGACCCGTTCCGTCTGGCGGTCGAACTTGAGGACCACGACCTCGACCTCGCCCCCCACCGCAAAAAGCTCCGAGGGGTGTCCGATCCGCCCCCACGACATGTCGGTGATGTGTAAGAGGCCGTCGAGCCCGCCGAGATCGATGAAGGCTCCGTATTCGGTGATGTTCTTGACCTTCCCCCTGAGGACCTTCCCTTCTGCCAGCGTGGCGAGGGTCTTCTCCTTGAGTCCCTTGCGCTCCTCTTCCAACAGCTCTCTCCGGGAGAGGACGATGTTGCCCCGTCGCTGGTTCAGCTTGATGATCTTCATCGGGAACGTCTTGCCGATCACGCGGTCGAGGTCCCGGACGGGCCGCAGGTCGACCTGGGAGCCGGGGAGAAATGCCCGGACCCCGATGTCCACGATGAGCCCCCCTTTCGTCTTCCCGACAATGGTCCCCTGGACGACCCCACCTTTTTCATGGACCTTGCTGATCTCATCCCACACCTTGATCTTCTCTGCCTTTTCTCGGCTCAGGACGACGAGCCCCTCGCTGTCCTCCTTGGATTCGAGGTACACGTCCACGACATCCCCTACGTGGACCGTCAGTTGGCCCTGGGGGTTCAGGAACTCCCTGGCGGGGACGCTGCCCTCGGACTTGTACCCGATGTCAATCATGACCGAATCGGCTCCGATCTCGATGACCTTTCCCTTCACGATCTCTCCTTCGAGGATGTCCTTGAAGGTCTGGTCGTAGATCTCCTGCATGGTGAGGGTCGGTTGTCGCCCCTCCGTATCTTTGGCCGAGGTCCGATCCCCTGGCCCCTCTCGAGTGTCGCGTCGCCTTCCCTTCATATTCATCCTCGGTTGTTCCTCCTGGCGAAGATCTGACGAAGACAAAGTTTACGATGCCGCAGAATGGGCCCGCACCCTCAGTGCGACAATCTCTTTCATCACCTGCTCACTCAGCTGACGGTAGCTCCACCGCGACTCCTTGCGGTTGGTCTCCGCCGCCAGCCTGAGCGGCCGACCGAAGTAGACCGTTACGGGGCGCAACCTGGGAATCCGCTTTCCGCGCGGCAGGACGTGGTCGGTGCCCTGCACGTATACGGGGACCACCGGACAGCCGGAGCGTGCCGCCAGAAATCCAATTCCCCCCTCTGCCTCCAGCAGGGCCATCCCATCCCCACGGGTCCCCTCGGGAAACATGAGGAGCATTTCTCCCTCCGCGAGAAGGCGCAAACACTGCCTGATCGCCCCGGTGTCCCCTTGGCCCCTGCGCACGGGAAAGGCGTGAAGGCCTCGAATGAGCGACCCAAACAGCGGGGACCGGAAGAGTTCTTCCTTGGCGAGGAAGTGGAGCTGCCTCTCCACGAGGGCTACGCCGATGAACAGCGGGTCGACGTAGCTCACGTGATTGGCAGCCAGGATCACGCCCTCCGTGGGGGGGACCCCCTCCTTCCCCACCACACGGAAATCGAAAAGCGGCATGATCCGGGGGAGGAAAATTTGCAGTGCCCGATACCACACGCGGAAAGACCTCCTGACACCCCTCAAAGCCCTTTATTTTAACCATCTTGTATCCGTCACGCAAGCGAAATATCGTGTGAGTTATTGAATTTCCGATGGATCTCGGCCTCCATCTGCCTCACCACCTCCTCCGGGCCGAGCAGCGTGGTATCGATGAGGATGGCGTTCGGTGCCGGTTTGAGCGGTGAGGCCACCCGCTCCGTGTCCCGCCGATCTCGTTTGGCCACCTCCTCCAGGGTCGTCTCGATGGTCCCGAGCTCCTGGGAGGATTCCCGAAAGCGGCGACGGCCTCGCTCGTCCAGGGAGGCGGTGAGGTAGAATTTCATGGCGGCATCGGGGAAGACCACCGTTCCGATGTCGCGGCCATCCATCACTACCCCGCCCTGAGCCCCCAGCTCCCGCTGCTTCTCCACTAGCTCCTCTCGAACACTGGCATGGACGGACAGGACAGAGGCAGCAGCCTGCATCTTGGGTGAGCGGAGCACATCGGTGATGTCCTCCCCATCGACCAGGACCACAAACCCCTCAGCGGTCGGTCGAAGTTCCAGCGTGGTCTGGGACAGGAGATTCACGAGGGCCACCGGGTCCGAGAGATCGCTTCCCTGCTTGAGCGCCTTCCAGGCCAGCGCCCGGTACATCGCCCCGCTCTCGATGTGGCAATAGCCGAGTCGCCGAGCCAGAAGCCGCGCCGCCGTAGTCTTCCCGGCGGCCACCGGTCCGTCGACGGCGATGATGAGGTCGGGCGGCAGCCGGCTCATCCCCGCCGCTCCAGGGCGTTGGGAAATAGACGCTCCAACGTCTCCACAAAACCGGGAAAGGAAGTGCGGATACATGCTGTGTCCAGCACTGTCGTCTCCCCATCAGCCTGAAGCCCCGCCACGATCAGTGCCATGGCCACCCGGTGATCCCCGTGGCCTTCGCACCGAGCCCCCTGAAGGCCGCGCCCCCCATGGATGATGAGCCCATCCGGAAGCTCTTCCGTACGAACCCCCATGCGACTCAGCTCGCCGGCAATAGTCCGGATGCGATCGGACTCCTTGACCCTGAGCTCGGCGGCGTCCCGGATGACCGTCTTTCCCTCGGCGCAGGCGGCGGCCACCGCCAGGACCGGGATCTCATCAATCAGGCGGGGAATCAGGTCTCCCCCGATGCTGATCCCCTTCAGGCGGCTCGCGCGGACCCTGAGATGGGCGCGCGGCTCTCCGGTCTTTTCGTCCACCGGAAAGACCTGCACCTTCCCCCCCATCGCCTGGAGAACGTCCAAGAGACCTGTGCGGGTAGGATTCACTCCAACCCCTTCGATGGTGAGGTCGGAGTCGGGAAGGATCAGGCCGGCCACGAGGAAGAAGGCGGCCGACGAGAAATCTCCCGGAACCGAAATAGGGGTGGCGTGAAGGGTCCCTGCGGGGATGAGCGTCACCTCCCGCTCTCTCGGCTCCACCCGCTGCCCGTAGGCCGTGAGCATGCGCTCGGTATGATCCCGCGAGGCTGCCGGCTCGATGACGGTCGTCGGTCCCTCGGCAAAGAGGCCGGCCAGGAGGATTGCGGATTTCACCTGGGCCGACGGGACCGGGGAGCGGTACGTCACCCCGCGAAGGCTCCCCCCCCGGACCGCCAAGGGGGGGAGCGTATCGTGAGCCCGACCCCAGATCTCCGCACCCATTTGTGTGAGGGGACGGATGATCCGATCCATGGGCCGGCGCCTCAGCGATGCGTCCCCAGTCAGGACGGAGAGGAAAGGCTGCCCCGCCAGCACGCCTGCCAGGAGGCGGATCGTGGTGCCGGAATTGCCACAGTCCAGGGTGTCCGCCGCCTCTCGGAGTCCATGAAGTCCCTTTCCATAGATCCGGAGAGTATCTTCCTCCCATCCCTCAGTTTCCACTCCCAGGGCCCGGAGCGCGCCCAGGGTGCGCTGGCAGTCCTCCGACCTGAGACACCCCGAGACCTCGGTGACCCCTTCTGCCAAGGCACCCAGGATGATGGCACGGTGGGAGATCGACTTATCACCCGGGACCGTCATCGGCCCGTGAGGTCCGCGGGCCCCTCCCCTAATTCGAATCTGTTCCATACCGCTCTCGCCGCCGCTGGATGTGCTCGATCAAGAGTGCTGTGGTCCTGTCCGAGTCGCTGTCCGTCAGGTCGAACCATGTGATCTCGTTTTCGCTCCGGAACCAGGTCATCTGACGCTTGGCGTAATGACGCGTCTCCTGTTGTGTCCGCCTCACTGCCTCCTCCCAGCCCTGTTGACTGAGAAGATAGGCAACAATGTGGCGGTAGTTGTGACTGCGAAGCGGCTTGAGGTGTGGAGGATAGCCCGCCTTCAAGAGCCGATCGACCTCCTCTACCAGGCCCGAGGCACCCATCCGATCCACACGATCGTTGATCCGACGGTACAGCGCCGTTCGCTCCCGTCGGAGCCCGACGAGGAGGGTGCAAGGTCGCATCAGCCCCTGGCGGTGGGCCTTCCAGAGTTCCGATACGCGCCTGCCAGTGATCTCGATGATCTCCAGGGCTCGAATGAGGCGGAAGGCGTCCTTCGGATGGATTTTCGCCGCGGTGGCAGGATCGAGATGCGTGAGGCGGGCGTGCAACAGGGCCGGCCCGCCCCTTTTCATCTCCTGTGCGAGACGCGTCCGGATGCCTGTGACCTCCCCTGGGCCATTGAAGATCTCTCCGCACAGCGCCCGGAGATAGAGGCCCGAGCCGCCCACCACAAGAGGCAACCGGCCTCGGGCATGAATCTCTTTCAGCACCTGGCGGCCCAAGAGAGCGTAGTCGATGGCCGTAAAGGGGTCCCACGGATCCACCACATTGATGAGGTAGTGAGGGATTCCCTTTTGGGCTTCCGGTGTCGGCTTGGCGGTCCCGATGTCCAGATAACGGTAGACCTGCATGGAATCGAGGGTCACAATCTCCCCTCCCATCGCCTTCGCCAGTTCCACAGCGATAGCCGTCTTCCC
>Ga0209109_10002286_pt1 | contig 10527 bp, 11 predicted proteins | sample Rifsed10ft2_FD_184004 | JGI IMG/M metagenome (GOLD analysis project Ga0209109, IMG submission 184004) | Soil microbial communities from Rifle, Colorado, USA - sediment 10ft 2 (version 2) | ecosystem: Environmental > Terrestrial > Deep subsurface > Rock core/Sediment | place: Rifle, Colorado... | reverse complement strand
CCAGGCCGACGGCGGCTTCGGCAGCCGCGTCAGTGATAATAAAGATGGCGAAAACTTGCCCACTCACTTGTTTCCAGAGATGGGCGAAGGCCACCAGGTTGATGTTCACCGCGTTCAGGATGAGCTCGATGGACATCAGAATGATGATGACGTTGCGCCGCGTCACCACGCCAACGACGCCAATCGTAAACAGCGCCAGGCTCAGGAACAGGTAGTGGCTGGTCGGGACCATCGTCAAATCCTCTTCTTCGCCATCACCACTGCGCCGATCATTGCCACCAGCAGCAGGATCGAGGCGATCTCGAACGGCAGGAGGTAGTTCTGAAAGAGCACCTGGCCCACCTGCTCGGTGTTCTGCGCGGAAAGCTCGCCACCGGCCGGGCCGGTGAGCTGCACATTGCGGCCCAGGAAGAGCGCGTAGGCAAGCTGCGCCCCCAGCGCCACGGCCAGCACCAACCCCACCAGCCAGCCGCGGTTGAACTGCATCTGGCGCAGCGTGACATCGAGATTGACCAGCATGATCACGAAAACGAACAGCACCATGATGCCGCCGACGTACAGGATGATTTGCACGATGAACACAAACTCGGCCTGGAGCTGGAGGAAGATGCCCGCGGTCGCCAGCAGCGCCGTGATCAGAAAGATGGCGCTGTGCACCGCGTTGCGGCGCGTCACCACCAGGACTGCAGAAACAATCGCCAGCGTCGCGAAAAAGTAGAAAAGAATCAGGTCCAGCATACTAGGCCGACCTCTCGGCGCCGCCCACTGCCGCCGAATCTTTGCGTTCACCAACAACGGCTAAATAGGCGGCGACCGCAAGTGTGAGAAGTGTCGTCAGGACGAGCGCCTGCCACAGCGGCCAGCCCGCCTCGCGATCGAGCACGAGCGCCACGCCGATGCCCATCACGTTGACAATCGAAACCGGAATCAGGAAATGCCAGCCGAGCTTCATGAGCTGGTCAAAGCGATACCGCGGAAAAGTGAAGCGCAGCCACATGAACACGTACATGTACGCGAAGACCTTGAACAGGAACCAGAAGCCGCCGTGGATCGCCGGTCGGAGCGATTGCGCCTCAATTCCGCCAACCGCCAGCGGCAGAAGCGGCAGGGCGAGAATGACGGCAAGTAACAAACAGAGCAGCCCGACCGCGGCCAGGAAGCCCTGCTGCACTTTCACCGGCTGGCGCGGCGTGCGGTAGAAGCAGTAGCCCGCGAGCAACAGCATCAGCAGCGGCGGAACGTAGTCGAGGAAATTCAGCCAGGTCGTCCCCGGGAACGGCCGCAGCCAGCCACCGAGAAACAGCGTGGTGGCCACGGAGGCAACCACCACCATGTTGGTGTACTCGGCCAGGAAATAGAGCGCCCAGCGGAAGCCGCTGTACTCGGTCATATAGCCGGCCACCAGCTCGGATTCGGCTTCGGGCAGGTCGAAGGGCGCGCGATTGGTCTCCGCGATTGAGGCCACGAGATACGTGAAGAATGCGATTGGCGCGAGAAAAATGAACCAGGTGCCTTGCTCGGCCTGCATCTCGACGATGCGTCGCGTCGAAAGCGTGCCCGCGAGCAGGAGGCCGCCCACAACAGCCATGCCAGCGGCGGTCTCGTAGCTGACTAGCTGCGCCGCGCTGCGCAGCGCGCCGAGCAACGAGTAGTGGCTGTTCGACGCCCAGCCGCCCAGCACAATCCCGAAGATGCCCATTGAGCTGATGCCCAGGATGAAGAGCAGACCGATGTTGAGGTCGGCAATCTGGAACGCGGGGCCAAAGGGAAACGCCGCCAGAGCCAGCATCCCCGCCGTCACCGAAAGCAACGGTGCCAGCCAGAAAATCCAGCGATCGGCGTTTTCGGGGATGATGTCTTCCTTGATGAGCAGCTTGACCGCGTCGGCGATGGGCTGCAGCAAGCCGTGCGGGCCCACACGCATCGGCCCCAGCCGGGCCTGCATGTCGGCCATGATCTTGCGCTCGAGCAAAACGATGTAGCCGGCGATCAGCGGCAGCACGGCCACAATCACCACTGCATAGAGCAGCGGGAGCAGATGCGGCCGGAAGAATTCGACGAGTGCGTTCATTGCTTCGCGAGCCTCAGCGGTCCACCTCTCCCAGAACAATATCGAGCGTGCCGATGATAGCCACCACATCAGCCACCAGGTGTCCGCGCACCATGCGGTCAAACGCCTGCAAGTTGATGAATGACGGCGGGCGGATGCGCACGCGGTAAGGCTGCGTGGTGCCGTCGCTCACAATGTAATAGCCCAGTTCGCCCTTGGGCGCCTCGATCGCGTGATAGACCTCGCCCGGCGGCGGCTTCAGCACCTTGCCGATGCGAGCCATGATCGGCCCGGCCGGGATGTTTTCAATCGCCTGGAGACAAATGCGGCGCGACTGGCGCATCTCTTCCATGCGCACCAGGTACCGGTCATACGTATCGCCGTTCTTGCCCGTAGGGATTTCGAACTGATACTGATCGTAGGCCGCGTAGGGCATGGCCTTGCGAATGTCCCACTTCACGCCGCTGGCGCGGATGACCGGGCCAGTGGCGCCGATTGCGATGGCGTCCTCAGCAGTGAGGATTCCGACGCCCCTGGTGCGGCCCACCCAGATTCGGTTTTCGGTGAGGAGCTGCTCGTACTCTTCAATCTTGGTGGCGAAATCATCGCAGAAGCGGCGGACGTCCTGCTCCATGCCGTCGTAAGCCTCGTACTGCAAACCTCCAATGCGGAAGGCGTGGGTGGTGAGCCGCGCGCCGCAGTATTTCTCGAAAATCTTGAGTATTTCTTCTCGCTCGCGGAAGCAGTAAAAGACCGGCGTGAGCGCGCCGATATCCAGCGCGTGCGTCCCGAGCCAGAGCAGGTGGCTGGCGATTCGCTGCAGCTCGGTGAGGATCGTGCGAATGACGCGGGCGCGCGGCGGGGCCTCGACGCCCATCAGCTTCTCAACAGCTTCGCAGTAGCCCAGACCGTTTGAGACCGCGGCGACGTAGTCCATGCGGTCCACGTAAGGGGCGAACTGCTGGTAGCTGCGGTGCTCGGCGATTTTCTCGACGCCGCGGTGCAGGTAGCCGATGATGCACTCAGACTCGACCACTTTTTCACCATCGAGCTTGAGCTTCACGCGCAGCACGCCGTGCGTCGAAGGGTGCTGCGGGCCCATGTTGAGGATGATTTCGTCGGCACCCAGCACCGTCGTTTCAATCCCACTTTGCGGGAGGAAGCCGCTGGCGCGCGTGTCGCTCATGGCTACTGGCCGCTCTCGATGCCCAGGTTTTCGCGCACCCAGGCGGTGTCTTGCGTGAGGATGTCATAGTCCTTGCGCAGGGGATGGCCCTGCCATTCGTCAGGCAGCAGAATGCGCTTCAGGCCGGGATGGCCTTCGAAGACGATGCCAAACATGTCAAACGCTTCGCGCTCAAGCCAATTGGCCACCGGCCAGACGCCGGTCACGCTGGAGACAGGCTCGCTCTCGGCGGCGTGGACCTTCAGGCGCAGCCGCTCATTTTTCAGGAACGAGTAGAGATTCAGGACGACGTCGAAGCGCTTTTCGCGCTTGGGCCAGTCCACGGCAGTGAGGTCGGTAAGGAAGTTAAACTGCTCGTCGTCGCGGCTGTACTGCGCGATCTCCACCAGACGTTCGCGCGCGACCACCAGAATGGCCTGCTTGCGGTCGGTCCAGGCTTCGCGGATGGAGTCGCCAAACCGGGCGCGATAGCGCTTCACGAGGTCGTTATCGAGCGGCTCAGGCTTGGGCGGCGCTTCTTTGGGCGGAACTGGCGGCTTTGGTGGCCCCGCGGCGGCCGGCGGCGCGGGAGGCTTGGGAGGAGAAGCGGCGGCGGGTGCTGCGGGCCTTGCTGGGGCATCCCCCGTGCCCTGGGCAGGAGGAGTCGCCGAAGGCGGCTTCGCGGCAGGCGTTTCTCCTGCCGGAGGGACAGGCGGCTGCTTTTCCTCTGGGTCGTTGGCCATTCTGCCAGTGTGAGTCCGGCCGCAGACCGAGCAGCCGGGGATTTAACCCGTAGCTTTTAGCACAGCGGCGCAAAAGGGTCAATCAAAACGGGAACGTCGGGCGGAGGCAGCAGTGCGGAAAAGTCAGAGACAGGCGGGAGCTAAACCCACTCGAGGGCGCCTTTCTTGTAGAGCCAGACGTAGCCGACCAGCAGGATGCCCAGAAAAACAAACATGGTGAGCAGACCGTAGAGTCCCAGAGCGCCAAACTGCACCGCCCAGGGAAAGAGGAAAATCGTCTCCACATCGAAAATGACGAACATCATGGCCACGATGTAAAAGCGCACTGAGTAGCGGCCGCGGGCGTCGCCTTCCGGTGGGATGCCGCATTCGTAGGGTTTGAGCTTGGCGCCAATCGCGCGCGAGTCCGGCCGAATGAACTTCATGATGAGCAGCGTGACCGCCGGAAACGCCGCCGCCAGCGCCGCAAAAATGAAAATCGGAATGTAGTGGCGAGGCATTCTTAACGGGGCCATGCTATCACAGGCGTCAAGCCTTCTCGATAGGTGCGGAGCGGCAGGGATAGAAATGCGGGAGTGTCGCCAGCCGCCGCGTCACTTGTAGACGACACCATCCTTGATCACATGGACGACGTGGCGCAGCGACTCCATCGACCGCAGCGGATCGCCATCAACGACGATGACATCTGCCAGCTTGCCCGGAGCAATTGTGCCCAGGTCGTCGCGTTTCAGAAGTTTCGCCGGCCAAAACGTGGCCGCGCGGATGGCGTCCATGGGGTCCACGCCGAGGCGAACAAACGTATCGAGCTCGCGCCAGGTCGAGTCGAAGTGGAAATTCATCGGGATGCCGGAGTCGGTGCCGGTGATGAGCGTGACGCCGGTGGAGCGAAGCTGGGCGAACTTGTTGGCCAGCGTCGGGACGCGACGTCGCACAAGCTGAAAATAGGCCAGGCGCTGCGGGTTTTCGAGCGAGCGGCGGACGTCCTGATAGACGTCCGGCGGGAGGTCGGCCTTAAGGCGCGGATCGTCGAGCCGCTCCGGGAACTGATCCACGGTGTAAGGGTAAAGGTAAAGGCCCTCGATGGTGGGACACCAGAAAAGCGTGGCGTTGCGCTCGCGCAGCATCGCCAGGACGTCGTCCGGGTAGCCGGGCTGGGTGCCGAGACCGGTGTGCTCAAAGCAGTCCACGCCGGCGCGAATTCCCTGCCGGATTTCTTCGGCGCGGTGCGCGTGGGCGACCACGTGCTTGCCCGCCGCATGAGCCGTTTCGACAATGGCTTTCAGCTCGTCGAGCGTCATCTGGTCCTGATCAATGACCTTGATGAGGTCCGCGCCAGCGTCGAGGATGCGCTTGGTCTTGGCGCGGGCGTCGTCCGGCCCTTGCACCGCCCAGCGAAACTCGGCTTCGAGCGGCGGCGCAGTCTTCTGAAGAAACGGGCCACTCACAAACACGCGCGGACCGGGAATCTCGCCCCGGGCGATGCGGTCGCGGACAGCGATGCTGTCTTCAAGCGGTGCGCCGACGTCGCGGACGGTGGTGATGCCGGCCATCAGCAGCTCGCGGGCGGCGATGGGCATAATGACGTCGCGCCAACGGTCGCGGTAGGTGCGGAACCAGTGGTCATAGTCAGCGTGACCCACCAGCATCAGGTGGACGTGCATATCCATCAAGCCGGGCAGAACGGTGTGGCCTTCGGTGGAAATGACCCGTGCTCCCGCAGGCGGCGCAAGCTCGCCCACTCGGCCGACGGCTTCGATGCGATTGCCGCGGATGATGACCACCGAGTTGTTGAGCGGCGGGCCGCCAAAGCCGTCAATCAGCCGGCCGCCCACCAGTGCGATCACCGTCTCGGGGCGCGACTGCTCCGCGGGCGCCGCAGACAACAACGCGGCTAGAGCCAGAATCGAAACGAAGACCAGGCACGGGAAGAACATCTTCGGCATCGGCTTAACCTCGAAAGGGCGCTGGTAATGGCGCCGATTCTACCACCGGGGCGGTTGCATTGAGGCAGGATTGCTCTGCTGCCTATTCGTGGCGGGCGCCGTGGAGGACGTCCACCGCATGAGGGAGAAGCTCGGCGATGGCATCGAGCGATTCCACGGCGCCGCGCGGGCTGCCGGGCAGGTTGACGATTAGCACGGAGCCGCGCACGCCGGCCACGGCGCGGGAAAGATCGGAGCGGGGATTCTTTGCGCGGCCTTCCAGCCGCATGCGCTCGCCGATGCCGGGAAGCAGACGCGTGCAAACGGCCACAGTGGCTTCAGGAGTGACGTCGCGCGGGCCGATCCCGGTGCCACCGGTGGTGAGGATCAGATCTACATGGCCGGATTCAGCCAGCATCAGCAGCCTCGATTCGATGGCGGTTTGGTCGTCGGCCACAACATGCGTGGAATTAATCTTCCATCCCAGCGCAGCGCAGCGCTCGACCACGGCCGGGCCGGAAGCGTCCGGCCGCGCCCCTCGAGAGACAGTATCGCTAATGGTCACGATAGCGACGCGCATGGCAGGGTCAGCTCTTGACCATGTCGCGGCTGGCTTCATCGAGCAAGCGCATGGCTTCCATCAGCAGGCCGGTGGTGGAGCGCGTGGTGGTGGTGCGGGCGGAGGCAGCGATGTTGAAATCGATTTCGAACTCGCCTTCGGCCCATCCGATGGCCTGATAGACGGCTTCGTCGCCCACGAGACTGCCTGAGCTGGCGTGCTTGCACTGACCCGCCGCGAAAAACATTTCGCATTGGCCGGCCGGGCCGCGCAGCGTCAGACGGCAGGACTTCTGCCCCATTTCGAGAGACTGCATCAGGTCGGTGATGCCCATTTCCTCGAGCCGGCCCTGGATAATGCCCGGGCGCGAGGCGCGCTGCGCCAGTTTTTCGAGGTGAATGCGGTCCACCACTTTTTTTGTGGTGCGGACGAGCTCGGCGACGAAAAACGGTTTGGTAATGAACTCTTCGACGCCGTCGGCCAGCGGCCGGAGTTTTTCCTCGATGTCGGCGCGGCTGGCCACGAAGATGAACGGGATCTGGCGCGACTGCGGGCGGCTGCGCACTTTCTCGAAAAGCTGCCGGCCGTTGAGGCCGGGCATCTTGTAGTCGGAGAGGATGAGGTCGGGCAGGGTTTCGAGGACTTTGATCAGCGCGTCGACGCCATCCGGGGCGGTGATCACCTCGCAGTACGGCTCCAGCCCGCGAGCCATCCACCCGAGCACAAGCGGATTGTCGTCCACGACTAGGACTTTGACGGATTTGAGCGGCGTCATCATGGCAAACCGCGACTTACCGAGCCGGCTTTGCGCGGCGGCTGCGGCGGGGCCGGGCAGCAGGGGGCTGGGGGCTGCGAGTCCGGAGGTAGTGTCCGCTTTTTCCGCCAACCTTTTCGACCAGATAAATGTCCGTAATCTCCATGCCCTTGTCCAGGGCCTTGCACATGTCGTAGATGGTGAGCGCCGCGGCGGAGACGGCCACCAGCGCTTCCATTTCCACACCGGTTTGAGCCGTGGCCGTGACCCGCGAAGTAATCTCAATTCCATTCTGGACGAGCCGCGCGGACACGTCAACGTGGGTGAGCGCCAGGGGATGGCAAAGCGGTATCCATTCGGCGGTGCGCTTGGCGGCGGCGATGCCGGCGATTCGCGCGATTTCGAGCGGGTTGCCCTTGGGCGTTTCGAGGCGGCGGACGCTCTGCCGCACGGTGCGGCTCATGCGTACAAAGCCATGGGCGACCGCGGTTCTCGTCGTGGCGGCTTTCGCGCTAACGTCCACCATGGCCACCCGTCCGTCTTTCGTATAGTGCGAGAGTTTACGCATTGCGGAGCTAAAAGAGACCGCGGCGCGGCAGGACGTCCACCCAGTCGCCGGCTGCCAACTCGAGCTTTTCCGGACGAACCACCAGAAAACAGGCCGCACGCGCCACGGCCACAATATCCCCTGAACCCTGCCAGGGCAACTCGCGCACCACCGGATCGCCGGCCTCCCAAGCAAGCTTGGCGGGCAGAAAATGCGTCAGAGCGGCTTTCTGATGCACAGGGGCCGCCAGGCGTGCTTTGAAGAGCGGCAGCGGGCGCGGTTCGGCACCGCTCAGCCAGTCAATCGCCGGCACCACAAAAAGCTCAAAGGTAACCATGGTCGAGACAGGGTTGCCGGGCAGGCCGAAGACAAACTTGTTCCGGCAAATACCGAAAACCGCCGGCCGGCCAGGGCGAATGGCCACGGCGTCAAAGAAAAACTCAGCGCCCAGCTCGCGGAGAACGCTTTCCACCAGGTCGTACTTCCCTACCGAGACGCCGCCGGAGAGCACTAAGATGTCGGCGCTGAGGCCCTGCTCGATCATCACCCGCAGTGGCCCCGGATGATCGGGGGCGTTGCCCAGCGGAACGGGCTCGGCACCGGCCAGCGCCGCCTGCGCAGCCAGCGAAAGGACGTTGCTATTGCGAATTTGAAACGGGCCGGGCTGAGCTTCCATGGGGACGACTTCATCGCCGGTGGAGAGGACAGCGACGCGCGGGCGGCGGAAGACATCGAAGCGAATCTTGCCGACCTGCGCCGCCAGCGCCATCTCGGCATAGCCCATGTGCGCGCCGGGTTCGAGCAGCGTCTGGCCTTCACGGGCCTCGCTGCCGCGCGGCACCACGTTTTGTCCGGGCTCGCCAGCGCGCTCGAAGAGGACGCGCTTCCCTTCTGCCCGCGAGTGTTCGAGCATGACCACAGCATCGGCCCCCGGGGGCAGGGCCGCTCCGGTCATGATCTGTACGCACTGACCCGGGGCAAGCGAGCCGGAAAAGGTGTCGCCCGCCTTGATTTCGCCGACAAGTTCTAGTGAAGCGCCGGGCTTCGCAACGTCAGCCGAGCGCACGGCAAAGCCATCGCGGGTCGAACGGTCAAAGGGCGGGTAGTCGCGGTCGGCGAGGATGGGCTCGGCCAGGACGCGGCCGAAGCCGCGGCCGATTTCGACAACTTCGTGGGCCGCGCGTGCGCCGCGCTCACGGACAACCGAGATCACTTTCTGCCGGGCTTCTTCAAAAGAGAGCATGGCGTGCTACAGCCAGGAGGCGAAGCGTGTGCCCGCCGGGATGATGGTGGCGTCGCGCTCGGGGCCGGTGGAGATCATGCCAGTTTCGACTCCCAACTGGTCGGAGATGAATTTCAAATAGTCGCGCGCGCTGGGCGGGAGCGCAGAAGCGTCGCGCAGCCCGTAGGTACTGCTGCGCCAGCCGGGCAGCGTGCGATAGATCGGTGTCACTTGCTCGATCTTTTCAGCTTCGGCAGGGATCTCGTGAAGAGGAGTGCCCTTGTAGGTGTAACCGGTGCAGACCTGGATCTCGGCCTGCGTGTCGAAGACATCGAGCTTGGTGACCACCAGCGATTCAATGCCATTAATCATGACCGCGTAACGCAGCACAACCAAATCCAGCCAGCCGCAGCGGCGCGGGCGGCCCGTGACCGCGCCGAATTCCTGGCCGCGGTCGCGGACTTCTTTGGCTTCGAGGTCGGGCATCTCGGTGGGAAAAGGGCCGCTGCCGACGCGCGTCGTGTATGCCTTGGTGACGCCAACGATGCCGGTAATGCGCGTGGGCGCAACGCCCAGGCCGGTGGAGCAGCCGCCGGAGGTGGCGTTCGAGGAGGTGACGAAGGGGTAGGTGCCGTGGTCAATATCGAGCATCGTGCCCTGCGCGCCTTCAAAAAGCACAGAACGGCCTTCCTTCATCGCGGAATCGAGCAGGACAGCCGTATCGGTGACAAAGCCGCGGATGCGTTCGCCCAGGCGAAGATACTCTTCGAGCATGCCCGCGGTCTCGAGCGGCGCGCGGAAGGCAGCTTCGGAGATCTGATTCTTTTCGGCCATGACGCGCTCGAGCTTTCGGGCGAAGCCATCCGGATCGAGAAGATCGCAGACGCGCAGGCCGCGGCGCGACATCTTGTCTTCGTACGCCGGCCCGATCCCGCGCGCCGTGGTGCCGATCTTCGCGGCGCCGCGGGCAGCTTCGGCGGCTTTGTCCATCTGGCGATGGTAGGGAAAGATGAGGTGCGCGCGGTTGGAAAGGTGGAGGCGACCGGCAACTTCAATTCCGGCCTTGGCGAGATTTTCAATCTCGGCGACGAGTGCCGCGGGATCGACCACACAGCCCGGACCAATTACGGCGTGTTTGCCCGGACGCAGGATGCCGCAGGGGATCAGCTGAAGGATGAAGCGGTGGTCATCGAAGATGACCGTGTGACCGGCGTTGTGGCCACCGGCCCAGCGGGCCACGTAGTCGAAGGAGCCGGCCAGATAGTCAACGACCTTGCCCTTACCTTCGTCGCCCCACTGGGCGCCTACAACGACGATCGCCTTCATCCAGTGTTTCCCTCAGCCCGGCTGCGCGCCGGCGCAAACTGACCGCACGCCTCCCCGGTTGACTCGAACCGAGGATTCACAGGGAGGGGGCAGCGAACCGCGCGGAATAAGTATCCTACCCGCCGCGCCGGGAGAAGGCAAGCCGCAGTGGCCGGTACACACCCTTCCGGGGTTTAGGTGGAGAAGTTCTTCCTTCCCTGCCCCGCGTCTGCTGAAGGCTTGCAGCCGTTCTTTAGTTG
>Ga0209109_10002283_pt1 | contig 10534 bp, 6 predicted proteins | sample Rifsed10ft2_FD_184004 | JGI IMG/M metagenome (GOLD analysis project Ga0209109, IMG submission 184004) | Soil microbial communities from Rifle, Colorado, USA - sediment 10ft 2 (version 2) | ecosystem: Environmental > Terrestrial > Deep subsurface > Rock core/Sediment | place: Rifle, Colorado... | reverse complement strand
TCGAAGGCGGTTGGCGTGCCACCTCGCTGCAGGTGGCCCAGCACGGTTACCCGGGTCTCGAATCCGGTCAGATCCTCGAGGATGGGGGCGATTTGATACGCAACGCCGCCCAGTCGCTTGAACCCGAAGGCGTCGACCTCGGCTTCCTGCTGAGCAGCCAGGGCCGGCGGTTCGATACCTTCCGCTACGACGACCACCGAGTAGGAGTGTCCATGGCGATGGCGGCTGCGGATCACGTCGGCGACTTCGTTCAAGTCGTAGGGGACTTCTGGGATGAGCACCGCATCGGCTCCACCGGCGATGCCCGCGTACGTGGCGATCCAACCCCTGGTACGCCCCATCACCTCAACCAGCATGATCCGGTTGTGGGATTCCGCCGTGGTCGTGATCCGGTCGATGGCTTCGGTGGCGATCTCGAGAGCGGTGTCGAAGCCAAACGTCCAGTCGGTGGCGGCGATGTCGTTGTCGATGGTCTTGGGAATCCCAATGACCCGCAGCCCTTCGTTGGAGAGCTTCAGCGCCGATGACAACGTGCCGTCTCCCCCGATGACCACCAGGGAGTCGATGCCGTTCCGCTCGATGGTCATCCGAATACTGTCGTACCCGTCACCATGCACATACGGGTCCATGCGGGAAGTTCCCAGAATCGTTCCGCCCCGGGCCAGGATGCCCCGCACCGAGTCGCGGTCGAGCGGCCTGGTCCGCCCTTGCATCAGCCCTTCCCATCCGTTGAGAATACCGACCACCTCGGCTTCGTGACGCTCGGTAGCCCGGGTCACGACGGCGCGAATCGCCGCGTTGAGCCCCGGACAGTCGCCGCCGGCGGTGAGGACTCCGATCACAGCGCTCATGGGGACCTTTCCGGGTGGCTCAGTACAGGAACATGGGTTTGCCGGTCACGTGACGGACCTTGGCCCGGTAGTTCTCGGCGTCGTACAGCTCGGTGACATCCACCCGCTTGACGCCTTCTTTCGTGACCGAGATCGGGACGTTGGTATAGGTACCGCCCCGCAGCGCCACCATCCGGCCCGTCGAGCCCTCCATGGCCAGGTCTGCGGCCATGACGGCGTAGTTGATCGCCACCATCAAGTCGAGTGAGTCCGGGCTGCCCGATCGCATCAGGTAGGCCAGTCGCTGCTCGATGATGCCGATGCCCGTCTTCTCAATCAACAGTTGACCGGTGACCGAGCCTATGCCTCCCAGCTTGCGGTGACCGTACGCGTCCGGTTCCCCGGATTCGATCACGTCTCCGCCGATGATGGTGGCTCCCTCGGAGATGGCCACCATCGCATAGTTGCTCGGGTTGTTGTTGCGGTCATGGAGCAGCATCGCCGCCAGCCGGTCGATGTCGAAGGGGATCTCCGAGATCAGCACCCGATCCACACCGGCCAGATAGGCGGTGACCAGCGCCGTCTCGCCGCTGTTTCTCCCAAAGAGTTCGACGACCGCAATGCGTTCGTGCGAGCCGGTGCTGGTGCGAAGACTCGTGATGAAATCGACACCCCTGGTCACGGCCGTCGAGAACCCGATGCAGTACTCGGTTCCGTGCACGTCGTTGTCCATCGTCTTCGGAATGGCGATCACGGGCACACCCTCGTCGTGCATCCGCATTCCGTAGGAGAGCGTGTCATCGCCACCGATGGGGATGAGAACATCGATCTTCTGGTCCTCCAGGGCGGCCTTGACTTGGTCGGTGAAATCGAACGGCCCATCTCCGATCGCCCGATCGGCGAGGAAGTCGGGTACCTCCGTGGGCCGGACCCGCTGCGGGTTGGTCCGAGAGGTGTGGAGCATCGTTCCACCGGTGCGGTCTATGGTCCGTACGACTTGTGGGTCGAGGGCCCGGAAGTTACGAGCTGCCGAGTCCGGGTCGTCGGGGTTGTGCGTCAACAGGCCGGACCAGCCGCGCCGGATGCCCAGTACTTGGTGGCCTTCCTCAGCGACGCGGTTGACTATGGCCTTGATACAGGGGTTGAGGCCGGGGACATCGCCACCGCCGGTCAAGATTCCAATCCGCATGATCTCTCCTCGTTGACAGCCCGAAACGGGCCTGACCCGCCCTTCCGACGCCGACTGGCTTTTCTGAGAGTGGAAATAGCTCGATCAGACCGAAGGATACTAATGGCCGGTTGCCTGGCGACCGAACTGAACCGGGGTGGCTCGAAAGAGTGGAAGCGCGCCTGGTAGGGTAAGAATGCCAGCCGTGTAATTCCCTGAGGAGAGCCTTCGACTTGGCTTCGGACAGCTTCGCACACCTCCATCTCCACACTGAGTTCTCGATGCTCGACGGCGCAGCTCGCGTGAGTGAGGTGGTGAAAGCTGCCCGCCGGGACGGACAGCCCGCGGTGGCTATCACCGATCACGGGACCTTGTATGGGGCGGTCGACTTCTACAAGGCAGCCGTCGAAGAAGGCATCAAACCGATCATCGGTGTCGAGGCTTACGTCACTCCCGGGTCTCGTTTCGATCGTCCACCTCGCAGCCAGAACGTTCGTCATCATCTGACATTGCTCGCCGAGACCGAAACGGGCTATCGAAATCTCATCAAGCTGGTGAGCCGGGCCTATCTAGAGGGGTACTACTACAAACCCCGGATGGACTCCGAACTGCTGGCAGAACACGCTGAAGGCATCATCGCCGGCTCCGGCTGTCTGGGAGGACCGGTTGCTCAGCTTCTGGCCCCGGATGCCTCCCGGGAGGAGGGCAACCAGGGGCAGATCCGTGACTTCGACGCAGCTCTCCGCACCGCTGCCCACTATCAAGACATCTTCGGTCGAGACAACTTCTTCATCGAGTTGCAGGATCATGGGCTCGAACCACAACAACGGATCCTTCCCGACCTCGTGGAGATAGCAAGACGGCTGGACGCCCCCCTGCTGGCAACCAACGACTCGCACTACACCTATCAGGACCAAGCCGAAGCACACGACGTCTTGTTGTGCATCCAGACGGGCTCGACGATCGATGAGCCGAACAGGTTCAAGTTCGATGGCCAGGAGTTCTACCTCAAGAGTGCACCGGAGATGCGAGCTCTCTTTCCTGATGACCTCTACCAGGGGGCATGCGACAACACGCTATGGGTAGCCGAGCGAGCCGAGGTGGAGATGGAGTTCGGCAACATGCTGCTCCCACATTTCCCGGTTCCGGACGGACACACCGAGTCCTCATATCTGCGGGAACTGGTCATCGGAGGCGCCCGCCGGCGCTACGGCGATCCGCTCTCGCCTGAGGTTTCGGATCGTATCGAACACGAATTACGAATCGTCGACGAGATGGGCTTCCCCGCCTATTTCCTGATCGTGTGGGATCTGATCCGTTACGCCCGCCAACACGGGATCAGAACCGGACCGGGTCGCGGGAGCGCAGCCGGATCGATCATCTCGTACTCCCTGCAGATCACCGATCTCGATCCGCTCAAGTACGGCCTGATCTTCGAGCGTTTCCTGAACCCGGGCCGGCGCGAGATGCCGGATATCGACATGGATTTCGATGAGCGTTACCGCTCCGATGTGATCCGCTACGCCAGCGAGCGTTATGGAACCGACCACGTCGCTCAGGTGGTGACCTTCTCCACGATCAAGGGTCGCCAGGCCATCCGCGATTCGGCCCGCGTGCTCGGCTACCCCTACGGCCTGGGTGACCGGGTGGCCAAGATGATGCCGCCTCCCATTCTCGGTAACGAGGCGAGCCTCAATCAGTGTCTTATTGATCCAGGGCCGGGCGCCGACCCGGCGATCAGGGACTTTCATTCGAACGCGGCTCTCTTGCGAGATGCCTATGCCTCCGATCCAGACGTGCAGCGGGTGGTCGATACCGCTCGGGGTCTGGAAGGGCTGCGCCGCCAGGACGGCATCCACGCCGCGGCCGTCGTGATCTCGGCCCGACCGCTGACCGACATCGTGCCAATCCAGCGAAAAGGAGAAGGCGCCGAGATCGTAACCCAATATGAAATGCACGGGATCGAAGCCCTCGGTCTTCTCAAGATGGACTTCTTGGGTCTTCGCAACCTGTCGACTATCGAGCGAGCGGTCGAGTTGATCCAGGAGTCTCGCGGTGAAAAGGTCGACGTCGATCATCTTCCGCTCGACGATCCCATCACCTTCGAGATGCTCAGACGAGGCGACACCATCGGGGTGTTCCAACTCGAGGGCAACGCCATGCGGTCCCTGATCCGGAGCCTTGAACCGGAGACCTTCGACGACATCATTGCCGTCAACGCCCTTTTCCGACCAGGCCCTATGGGTCAGAACATGCATTACGAGTATGCCGATCGGAAGAACGGGCGCAAACCGGTCGACTATCCCCATCCGGCCACGGTCCGCTTCCTCGAATCGACCTACGGGATCATTGTGTATCAGGAACAGGTCATGCAGGTCGCCCGCGACCTGGCCGGGTACTCGATGGCCGAGGCCGACACGCTCCGCAAAGCCATGGGCAAGAAGGTCAAGGCCATCATGGAGCAGGAGCGGGAGAAATTCGTGGCGGGTTGCGCGGCGCAGGGTCACGAAGAAAAGCTGGGCAAGGAGCTGTGGGATGCGGTTGAACCGTTCGCCGGCTACGGCTTCAACAAGAGCCATTCGGCCGCCTACGGGTACGTTGCCTATCAAACGGCCTGGCTCAAAGCCAACTATCCCGCCGAGTACATGGCCGCCCTGCTCACCGCAACCAAGCGGGACAAGGATCGGACGGCGATCTACCTCAACGAGTGTCGAGCCATGGGTATCAGGGTGCTCGTCCCGGACGTGAACCGATCCGATATGGACTTCACCGTCCGCGACGGGGCGATCACCTTCGGGTTGTCGGCTATTCGCAACGTAGGTGAGGGCGTGGTCGAGAAGATCCTCGAAGCTCGCCACCAGGATGGACTCTTCGAGTCGTTCCAGGATTTCGTCAACCGGGTCGACGCCTCGGCGCTGAACAAGCGAACGATCGAATCGCTCATCAAGGCGGGCGCCTTCGATTCAGTTGCGCCGGTTCGCCGGGGTCTCCTGCTCGTGTACGAGCAGATCCTCGATGCAGCCCTCAACCGGAGGCGGAATGAAGACATGGGTCAGTACAGCCTGTTCGGGGCGGAGAGCGGCGGCGAGGAGACCGAGCGCATCGCCATTCCGGAGCTGAGCTGGGACAAACGAACCCGACTCGCTTTCGAAAAAGAGATGCTCGGTCTCTACGTGTCGGATCATCCCCTTTTCGGGGTAGAGCATGCTCTGCGGCAGGCCGTTACGACGAGCATCCCGGCGCTGGCCGAGCAATCGGATGGCTCATCGGCGACCATCGGGGGTCTGGTCGGTTCCATCACCCGGCGTTTCACCCGCAAGGGCGATCCCATGCTTTTCTTCCAGGTCGAGGATCTCGAGGGCTCGGTCGAGGTGGTTGCCTTTCCGAAGGTCGTCATGGAAACCGGGGCAATGATCCGCGAGGACGCCATCGTGATCATCACCGGCCGGGTCGACAACCGCGGCGACGAAGTGAAGGTCATCGCCCAAGCGGTTCGAGAACCCGAGTTGCGAGGTGATGCGGCCGTACGGTTAGAGGTGCCTGCCACCTTGCTGTCACCGAACATGGTCGAGCGATTGAAAGAGATCCTCGTCAACCACCCCGGTACGGCTCCGGTCTACCTGCACATGACCTCGGCGGCGGGGCACAAGGTGTGGAAGTTGTCAGATGAGCATCGGGTCGAGCCGCGCAGTGCGTTGTACGCCGAGCTGCGGGAGTTGCTGGGCCAAAAGGCAGTCGTCTGAGCCGACCGGTTCGAACAAGAATGGTCGGTGGAACCGGCCGCACCCCTTAGCTTGCTCACTTCTTTCGCCGGGGGAGGGTTACCGGAGCGCGACTCCCAGGCCCTCCAGGGGCAGACCATGCGCATCTGTGATCAGGGCGGCCAGGTCGTCCAGGCTGGTAGGAGTCTTGGGGCGCCACGGTACGGTGGCGACCTCCGTCTTCCACAGTGCCGCGAATTCCTGTCGGACCTCGGTCTGCCGGTGCGCTTCGGCTCCCCACCGCACGAGATTGTCAACCAGAGCGCCGTCGGCCGGCGGTTCCGGGTTGTGCCAATCCGCCGGCAGGACGCGGTTGAACACCACGGCATCCGGTCGAGGAACCATGTCCGGGAGGTCACGGTAGAAGCGGGCCGCTTCGCGCAGCGGAGCCGGATCGGCGGTGGCTATCACCACCGTGCGGGCCTCCCGAAAATGCTCTTCGATCTGAGCCGCTCGACGAGCCAAACCGTCGTAAGTGGTGCGCAAGTCCATGAGAAACTCAGCGACTCGCTCCAACAGATCGGACCCGAGCACCGTCCCGGCTACCCGCAGGGCGGGCCGGGCGGTGAGCCGGAAGAGGGCCCGGCGCCCCGGAAGGCCTCCGCCGGTCAGCCAGCGCAAGAGACGGCCTCCTACCAGGTCGCGCATCTCGGCCGGGGCGGAGAAGAACTCGATGCCGCCGGCCGATGGGGGTGTGTCCACCACGACCAGATCCCACGCCCGGGCCTCAACGAAGTTCGCCATCTCCTCTGCCGAGGCATACGATTGGCTGGCCGGGAAATGCTGTGCGGCGGCTTCAAAGAACGGGTTATCAACCAGCCGGCTTGCCACGTCGGCCGAGGCATGGCGGCGGGCTATCGCCTTCCAGGACGCCGAGGCGTCGAGCATCGCCGCCCACAGGTTGGCCTCGTCATTGTGAGGGCTCGGCTCGGAGCCGAGATGCTTGAGACCCAGCGCGGTTGCCAGCCGTCGGGCGGGATCGACGGTAACCACGAGGGTGCGAACTCCGTTGCGCGCCGCAGTGACGGCGAGAGCCGCCGACAGGGTGGTCTTGCCGACACCACCTCCACCCGTGACGAGGAGCACGCTGGACATCATCCCTCTCCCCACACATCGGCCAGTCGCGCGGCCACTTCCGGGGGGGTGTGGAGCCCGAAGAGGTATGGAAGTTGCACGTCGGGGGGCAGCTCCTTCATCCACCGCTGTTGCTCCTCGTAGAGCGCCTGGTGCAACCGGGCGGCGTCCCGTAGCGGGCCCGGACCGGCCTCCTTGATCTTCCGGCCGGTCACCTGGAGAGGTGGCAGGGTCCGATTGGCGGCGACCAACGGACGCTCCATCACATGGTGTTCTTCCAGCCATGTGAGAGCTTCTTTCGTTTCAGTGGTCGGCAACTCTTCGGCCAGCGTCGCGAGCAGCATCCCGCTGACCGAAGGGTCCCGGAGCAGATCCATCATCCAGCCCGCCTGTTCTCTGACCCGTCCAACCGGGACTAGTTCGGAAACTGTCAGTGGCGCGCGGAGATGAGACCCAATCTGTCCGAGCGGTGGACCGTCTGCGATCACCAGATCCCAGGTGCCCTTGCGCACCTCCCACAGCACTTTGCCCATCGTGATCACCTCGCGGACTCCGGGCGCCGTGGATGCCAGGGCATCGAAGGCTCTTGCCAGTGGTCCCATACGAGTCACCCCGGGGACTCCCAGCTGGACCTTCAGGTATTCATCCAGCGCCGCCGGTCTGTGCACGGCAAGTGCATGCAGACCGGGGCGGATCTCCCTTGCGTCGTAGTCGAGGCGCTCCCGTCCCAGATGCAGGGCCAGACCGAGGTCATCGGTCATCGCCACGGTCAGGACTCGTTTGCCGAGATGGACGGCGCGCAGTGCCAGCGCCGCCGAAACCGCCGAGCGGCCGACTCCACCCTTCCCGGTGACAATGATCAGCCGGCGTTCGAGCATCGCCTCGGACACTAGTCAGCTGGGAGTCCCGGCAACTCTCCCGGTTGCGATAGCCTGGAGCCGCGAGATGAACCTGGAGGTCACATGACGCAGTTCGACGTGAATGCCTTTGTCCGGCGGTTTCGTGAGCGCGCCGAGGCCGTCAAGGAGAGGGGCGTGCCGCCGGTGGCCGGCGAAGAGCGCCGGCTCTTCATCGAACAAGCCGAAATGGATTACCTCGATTACTCCTTGGTTGCATCGTCGAAGTGGGAGGTCGACGACGACTGCCTGGTGTTGCGGATCCCGCTGAAGAAATAGGAAGGGAAGCGGGTAGTCGAGGCGGCTTCTCCATGAACTCCGAACTTCCAGCTACCAACTTGCCTTGCGTTTCTTCTCGGCCCGCCGCTCAGACTCCAGGCGCTCGAGGTCCGGATCGCTATAGTCGACGAACTGCATCGCGTCGGCAATCAGGTGATGGCCGGCCACCTCGCCAATTTGACGGTGCATCTCCTGGCACACCTGCCGGTAGCCACTATGCCCGGCCGGTTGCGTGCGGAGTTCGATGAGGTGGAAGGCTTCGCGAGCGTTCATCTGCATCGCGAACCTGACGTTGAAGGCGAACGGCACCACGTATTGGGCGACATCGATGCCCAGGGCCTTCCGTACGTTCTCGTAGAAATCGCCTGCTCGGTCCATAGTTTCCCTCCAAAGCGAAACGAGTGAGGGGTCGACCTCGGTGAGTTCCGCCGGCGTGTCGTAGCCGAGACGGGCAGACAGCGGCTGCCATTCGAGAGTCAGCATGCGATGACGTTGCAGGTCCCGGAATGCTCCGTAATCGCAGAGAACGTCGAAACGGTAGGAGCTGCGTTCCATCCCGCGCCCGGGTTTGTGACGGCGGTTGCCACGGTCTCCGACGTAGGCGGCGATGATCTTCGCTCGTTCCTCGCCCGACATCCGCCCGGCGATGGCGATCAGCTGATCGTCGGGGAGGTCGCTCACCGAGTACAGGGCGGCGGCCACGAGTTTTGTCTCAGCTTCCGGGTCCCAGTCGGTGAGGGTCACAAGCTCGCGCGGCTCCGGCGTTTCCCCCAATCCGGCGGCGATCTCTCGCATCTCACCCGAGATACGGGCCTGGTAGCTCGAGGCGAGCATCCCGCGGTCGGGCAGATCGACTCTCCGCAAGAAAGAGGGAATCATCTTTCGGAGCTCATCCAGCATCATGTCCCCGTAGGCGCGCACTTCCGCCAACGGGTGAGCCTGCATGCGGAGCAGCGCCATCTCGTACGCTTGCCCGGTCCCGTAGATTCCTACGTTGGAGAGGGTTGAGGCGGGCAGCAAACCCCGGGCCGTGTCGCACGCTTTTGCCCTGATCGTTGATTTCCAGACGAAGTTGGAATCGCCTTCCTGCTTCGGGAATCGCTCGGCGAAGGACTCCGTCATGGTGGCGACGACCTTGGAGTACGTGTCGAACAGCCAGTCCATCGTGTCGCTGTACCCGGCTGCGAGAGGCGACCCGGCGATCTCCGGGGGCACCTGATAGCGGTATCGATCACCAAGCTTGGTGTCGTAGTAGATGTAGCGGGTGCTCTGCTCGAGGTAGGCGGCGAGACGCCCCCACTCGAGGACCTTGGTCAATACATTGGAGGCCTGTTCGACCGCCAGGTGTACACCGCCCAGTTGCGCCACCGAGTCGTCCCCGTACTCGAAGAACACGCGGTCGTACAGCTGTTCGGCACGTTTCAGATTGATCAGAGGATCGTCGCCTTCGAGCTGGGCGGCGATGGTCTCGATGCCGGTTTCGGGGTTGGCCATGAACTCATCGAGGAACAGTCGCCGCACAGATTTCGAACTGCGGCTGTACCGGGCGAACAGGGCGCCTTTCACGACCTCGGGAAGGTTGATGAGACCGAACACGGGACGGTCGACGTTCGTGAAGAATCGAGTCAGGACGGCGGTCTCGGCAGAAGTGAACGGCTCCAGGAAATGCTCCACGGCGCGGTGATTGTACAAGTCGAGGAACCCGGAGGCGGTACGCTCCCGTTTGATGAGTGTGATCTGGCTTCGAATAGTCATCGGCGTGCTGCTGATGGCGGTGGTGCTGGTAGCCGTCGTCCCGCTGTTCGTCTTGCTCGACCTCGCCGGAGGCGGGCTCACGCACGCACCGAGCATCGCACACCCGCTAGCGTTCTCGATGTCTAGAAGCCCGGCTGCCGTTCGTCGTAGAGGTAAGAACGGCGAAGAGCCGGAGGGAGGCAACAAGTGAAGTACATGCTGATGTTCGTGGGCGACGACGAGGTTCTCGGCCACGGTCAGGTCCTCGAACGACTCGACCCCCTGGAAGCTCCGCCGTACACCGAGCCGGGCCAGCCCCCGCGCCGTCGGCGCGGTGAATGCCTGCTCGTCGATCAGGACACGCCCGGCGTCGAGCCGCACGTACCCGGAGATCGCTTCCAGCAAGGTGGTCTTGCCGGCACCGTTCGGCCCGATGAGCCCCACGATCCGTCCCGGCGCGACCTCCAGGCTCACCCCGTCGAGGATCACCGCGGACCCGAACTTCACCGAGGCGCCCTCGACCACGAGCGTCACCGGGCGCGGAAGGGGCAAAGCCTCTGGCGACCTCCGGCGGGGCCGGCGCCCAGACGCAAAAGTTCAAGCTCGCCTACGTCTCTCCCTCCGGAGCGGTGGCGACTCCCTGGGTGACCAAGGAGGCGGGCCTGTTCGAGAAAAACGGCCTGGAGGCGGAGCTGATCTTCATCCGGGGCGGCTCCACCATTCTACAGTCTCTGCTCGCCGGGGATGTCGACATGGTGCACCTGGCGGGGAATCCGGCCATGGAGGCGAGCC
>Ga0209109_10002282_pt1 | contig 10534 bp, 8 predicted proteins | sample Rifsed10ft2_FD_184004 | JGI IMG/M metagenome (GOLD analysis project Ga0209109, IMG submission 184004) | Soil microbial communities from Rifle, Colorado, USA - sediment 10ft 2 (version 2) | ecosystem: Environmental > Terrestrial > Deep subsurface > Rock core/Sediment | place: Rifle, Colorado... | reverse complement strand
GGGTAGCCTCTCGGCGGGAGGAGGCGACTGCAGCGACACGACCTTGACGTCCCCCCTGGAAATCGGCGTACGAGGGGCTGGCTGCGGTACCGCGGTCGAAGGGGATGTCGCCGTCGGTTCGGGTTCCGCTGCCGGGTCCGAGGAGCCTGAGCATCCGACGACGAGGACCGCGGCGCACGTGGCTGTCACGACTGCCTTCAGGGCGCGCAGAGCATATCCGGCTGCCGGTCCAGGGAGGTGAGCTCGCCCCGCGTGTTCGAAAGCTGTAAGAGCCTGCAAACCAGCAGTTTCGTTTCGCTACCCTCGACGGCGTCGTGCTTCGCCTCGCCTTTGCCCTCGTGCTCGCGGCCGCGGTGCTTGCGGCTCCCGTCCCGGCGGGAGCAAAGACGACCCAGCTCCTACCCGGAACGACCTACGAGAGCGATGTGCAGTTCACCCCCCACGGGCCGGTGGCCATCCACGTCGTCCGTGGGCCTCGCCCCGTCGGACTCTTTCGACTGCGTACGGTGCTCTCGAACGAAGCCGTGATCGGGAGGGAGACGGTGAGCTCGATGCAGCGGCGGCTCACGTCGCAGGCGACGATGGTCGGGATCAACGGGGACTTCTACGCCTCGGCCAAAGGACGGCCGAGCGGGATCTTCATGCGAGACGGAGTGCTCGTGACCGCGCCGAACCGCAACCGGTCGAGCGCAGGCATCACGCTCGACGGGCTGCTCGACGTGCGGCGCGTGAGGATGTTCGGTACCTGGCGCGGGCTCGGGCAGCGCCGTCCGCTCACGGCCTTGAACGAGGCGCCGGGTGCAAACGGCATCTCGCTCCTCACCACCGACTGGGGACCGACCACGCCACGGGTCCGGGGCGCGCTGACGATGATCCTCTCGCCGTGGGACCGGGCGCTGCCCAACGCGGACCTGACCGCGAGCGTGTCGGACTTCAGGCAGAACGGCTCGGCGCCGATCGCTCCCGGCACGGCTGTTCTCATGGCGCGCGGTACGGCTGCCGAGAAGGTCCTGGCCGAGGCGCCGCTCGGGACGACGGTGACGATCAGGCTGATCCTCCAGCCCGGCTGGGAGACGGTGGGCGACGCGATCGGCGGTGGCCCGGTGCTCGTGCGGGACGGGGCCCCGGTCTTCCGAGCCAACGAGGCGTTCACGACCTATCAGCTGGCTCCTCGACACCCACGCACGGGTGTCGGACAGCTCGCCGATGGACGGATCATCCTCGTCGTCGTCGACGGGCGTCAGTCCGGATACTCCGTCGGGATGACGACGTTCGAGATGGCGCAGACCATGGCTCGTCTCGGGGCGGTTCGGGCGATGCAGCTCGACGGGGGCGGCTCGTCGACCGTTGCGTTCGACGGCGCCGTCCTGAACCGGCCGTCGGACGGGCGCGAGCGCCCGATCTCGGACGCGCTGATGCTCTCCTACTCCGGCGTGTACGCGCCTCCCCCGGAGGTCTCCGTGTACTCACCGAACGGAGACGGCGTCGCCGAGGAGCAGGCGCTCGGATACAAGCTCGTGCGGCCGTCGACGGTGACCGTCACGATGACCGCTCCGGACGGCTCCGTCGCCTTCCAGGAGTCCGGGGAGCGCGAGCCCGGCATCTACGAGGTGGCGTTCCCGCCCGAGCCTCCCGCGCCCGAGCCTCCGCCGGAGGGCGAGCCGGCACCGGATCCGCCCCCCGAGCCCGTCGAGCCCCTGCCTCCGGCCGAGGGGCGCTGGGCGCTGACCGTGAGCGCGACGGACGATCAAAGCCTCGCGTCCACGACGACGCGAAGGTTCTGGGTCAACTCCACGCTCGGCTTCCTGAAGGTGCAGCCGCGCACGCTCCTCGTTCCGCCGGCGGGACGTCCCGCGACGATCGCATGGAGCCAGACGCGCGCAGCGCTGGTGACGGTGACTGTGGAGACGGCCAGCGGCATCGCGATCCACACGGTCGCCAAGCGCCGCTTCGAGCCGGGTACTGCCTCGGTCGCGTGGGACGGGCGGCTCCGCAGCGGTCTTCGCGTCTATGGGGGCCTCTACCGCATCCGTGTGTCCGCGCGCAACGACGTCGGCTCCGTCTCGCTCGACCAGCAGCTTCGCGTCCGCCGCGTGGCGGGCCCGAAGAAGTAGACGCCGCGCAGCGCACCCTCTCTAGACTCGCGCGATGCTCGTCGCCTCGGTCCTGAGCGAGATCACGGACACGGTCACCTCCGCGATCGGGGACTACGGCCTCTACGCCGTCTTCGTGCTGATGTTCGTGGATGCCGTCTTTCCGGCTGCGAGCGAGGTGGTGATGGTCTACGGCGGCGCGGTCGCCTCCGGAGCTTTCGCCGGTCAGGACGTCGTGCTCTTCGGGAACACGATCGAGGAGGGGCTTCCGGCGTACCTCGCCATCGTGCTCGCGGGGACGATCGGATACACGCTCGGCTCGATCGCGGGGTGGGCGATCGGCCTCTACGGCGGCCGTCCGTACCTCGAGCGCCACGGGCGCTGGCTGCATCTCGACGAGCAGAAGCTCGACCGCGCCGAGCGCTGGTTCGAGCGCTGGGAGGACTGGGCCGTGTTCCTCGGCCGGCTCACGCCCGTCGTCCGCTCCTTCGTCTCGATCCCCGCGGGGGTGATGGAGACGCCGTTCGTCCGGTACACACTGCTCACGCTCGCCGGCTCGGCGATCTGGTGCGTCGCGTTCGCCGGCGCGGGGTACCTCGCGGGAGACAACTGGGAGGACCTCCACGACGCGTTCCGGTACCTCGACTACGTCGTCGTCCTCGCGGTGGTGGGCGCCGCCGTGTGGCTCGTTGTCCGCCGGCTCCGCCGCCGGCGCGCCTCCCAGGAGACGCCGTCCGTCTGACGAATTGGGTCCGAGGGCACTCGGTACACTCGGCTTCGGCTCGCTCGTGACCCAGACCACCGCCCCGATTCCTCTCGTCGACGTGAAGGCGCAGTACGCGCCGCTCCTCCCGCAGATTCGGGAGGCCATCGACGGTGTGCTCGAGAGTGGCCAGTTCGTCTTCGGGCCGAACGTCAGCGCGTTCGAGGAGGAGGCCGCGCGCTACCTCGGCGTTCGGGAGACCGTCGGGGTCGGCAACGGCACGGACGCGATCGTCCTCGTCCTGAACGCACTCGAGATCGGCCCGGGCGCCGAGGTCATCTGCCCCGCGTTCACGTTCTACGCGACCGCGGAGGCGATCGCCCGCACCGGGGCGACGCCCGTGTTCGCGGACATCGACCCGCAGACGCTGAACCTCGATCCAGATCGCGTCGCGGAGCGCATCACTCCACGGACGAAGGCGATCATGCCGGTGCACCTGTTCGGGCGGCCGGCCCCGCTCGCCGAGCTCGCGAAGCTCGGGCTGCCGCTCATCGAGGACGCGGCCCAGTCGTTCGGCTCTCCGGACATCGCGCGATCCGGCGTCGCGTCGACATTCAGCTTCTATCCCACGAAGAACCTGTTCGGGCTCGGGGACGGCGGGCTCGTGGCGACGAACGACCCGGAGCTCGCCGAGCGCGTTCGCATGCTGCGCTTCCACGGCTCGAAGGCGAAGCGCGTCTTCGAGTACGTGGGGACGAACTCGCGCCTCGACGAGATCCAGGCGGCGGCGCTGCGGATCTTCCTCCGGGAGCTCGACTCGTGGACCGCCCAGCGCCGCGACGCCGCGGGGCGCTACCGCGAGCTCGGGCTGGGCGAGGCATGTGACGTGCCGGCCGACGAGCCCGGGCACGTGTACCACCTCTTCGTCTCCCGCTCGCCGCACAGAGACGACATCCGCGCCGCCCTCACGCAGGCGCAGATCGGGAGTGCGGAGTACTACGAGCCGCCGCTCCATCTCCAGCCCGCCCTCGCCTATCTCGGGTACTCCGAGGGCGACCTGCCCGAGACGGAGCGCGCGGCGAAGGAGAACTTCTCCGTCCCCCTGTGGGCCGGGATCGCGCCCGAACAGCAGGAGCGGGTCGTTGCGATCGTGCGCGCGGCGCTCGGAGTTGCCGTGTGAGCGGCATGAGCAGCCTGAGCCAGCTCGAGGGCGGCGTGCGTGCCTTGTGGCTCAGAGCCACAAGGCACTCGTCCCGCCGTCCGGTGCTGCAGGAGTCGCGAAGGTGAGGAGCCCGCTCAACCGCCATCGGCTGTGGCAGGTCGGCGTCGACGCGGCTCTCGTGGCGGCGGCGTGGCTCCTCGCGTGGTACGTCCGGTTCGACGGCGAGCCTCCCCTCCGCTACCAGCGCTACCTCGACTGGGAGGTCGTCGCCCTCGTGGTCGGCATCACCGTCCCGGTCTTCGTCGCCTTCGGGTTCTACAACCGCTGGTGGCGCTACGTCTCGACGCGCGACATGTGGGGGGCCGCGCGCGGCGTCACGGTTGCCGTCGTCGCCGTCTTCGTCGTCTTCTCGCTGCTCGGGCGCGACATTCACACGCTGAAGGTCCCGCGTGGCATCTGGATCGTCGAGCTGCTGCTCCTGCTCGCCCTGGTCATGGGCTCCCGCCTGCTCGCGCGGACGCTCATCGAGCGGCCGTCGGCCGCGACGGTCGTCGCCCGCGGCAAGGAGGTCATCATCGTCGGCGCCGGCGACGCTGCCGAGCAGATCCTCCGCGAGATGCTGCGCACGCCGTCGCTCGGCTACACGCCGATCGGCCTCGTCGACGACGATCCCCGAAAGAAGAACCTGCGCCTGCACGGCATCCGCGTGCTCGGCACGACCGGCGAGCTGCAGCAACTCCTGCACGAGCGCAGGCCGGACGAGCTCCTCATCGCGATTCCGTCGGCCTCGGGCGAGAGCCGCGAGCGCGTCGTCGAGATCGCGCGGGCGGAGGGGATGCCCGTGAAGACGCTGCCGGGGCTCGCGGAGATGATCTCCACGGACTTCAACCTCACCGGGCAGATTCGGCCCGTCGAGGTGGAGGACCTCCTCGGGCGGGAGCCCGTCGAGGTCGACATCGACTCGATCGCCGGCTACCTGACCGGCGAGGTCGTGCTCGTCACCGGCGCAGGCGGCTCCATCGGCGCCGAGCTGTGCCGGCAGATCGCGCGCGTCGGCCCCACGCGACTGGTGCTCGTGGACAACTCGGAGTCCGCGCTCTTCGAGATCGAGCGCGAGCTCGTGAACGAGCGTGGTTTCCATGCAACCGCTCCAGCGCTTGCGGATGCCGGCAACCGGACGAAGATGCGCCAGGTCTTCGACAAGTACCGGCCCGGCGTGGTCTTCCACGCGGCGGCGTACAAGCACGTGGCTCTCGTCGAGGCCAACCCGATCGAAGCTGTCCGCAACAACACGCTCGTGACGCGAACGGTCGCGGACGTCGCCGTCGAGTTCGGCGCGAAACGCTTCGTGCTCGTCTCCACTGACAAAGCCGTAAATGCGAAGGGAGTGATGGGGGGAACCAAGGCGCTCTGCGAGTGGCTCGTCGAGGCCTGGGGCCATCGCGACGACACGACCACTCGCTTCTGCGGCGTCCGGTTCGGGAACGTGCTCGCCTCGTCCGGGAGCGTCATTCCGATCTTCCGCAAGCAGATCGCGCGCGGAGGCCCCGTCACGGTGACGCATCCCGAGATGACGCGGTACTTCATGACGATTCCCGAGGCGGTCCAGCTCGTCATCCAGGCCGGCGCGATCGGTGGCCGTGGCCAGGTCTACGTGCTCGACATGGGCGAGCCCGTGCGGATCGTCGATCTCGCCGAGACCATGATCCGCCTCTCGGGCCGAGAGCCGGGGCGCGAGATCGCGATCGAGTTCGTCGGTGCCCGCCCGGGCGAGAAGCTGCACGAGGAGCTCTGGTCCCAGGACGAGACCGTCACGCCGTCGTCGCACGAGGCGATCCTGCTCGTCACCCGCCCGCCCATCGACCCGGTGTGGCTCGAGTCCGAGCTCGACGAGCTCGAGCGCCTGGTCGAGGCGGGAGAGACCCTCGAGGTCGTGGGCCGGCTGAACACGATCGTGGCAGAGCCGCGCCGAGCGGCCGCCTTGGTCGAGTCTTCCGTCGAGGAGGCCCCGACCGGCGGCTGATCAGCGGTCGGCCGTCCCATGCGGCCCGCCCACCTCGAGCGCTCGGAGCAGGTCGGCGATCGAGAGGATTCCCTCCAGCCGGCCGCCTTCGACGATGAGCGCGCGTCGGACCTCGGACCCCGCGACCAAGGGGAGCGCGTCCACGACGGCGAGGTTCGGGTTCAAGACGGGGACCTGTGCCAGCGGCAGCATGCAGTCGGCAACCCTGGTCTCATCCCATGCCGCGCGAGGCACGCCGGCCAGCGCCGCGAACGGGAGGAGCCCGACCGGCGAGCCGTGGTCCACGACCGGGTAGGTCGTGTAGCGAGCACTCCAGACGACCTCGTCGACGACCTCCGAGAGCGTGATGTCCGGACGCACGGAGACGGGGTGGACGGTCATGAGATCGCGCACGCGCAGGCCGGTCAGCCGTTCCTCCGCGGTGCGCTGGCCCACCTCGGCGCTAGCCGCCTGAAGCAGGAACCAGCCGATGAACGCGAGCCAGATCCCCCCGGTGACGCTGCCACCGACGAGCAGGACCGCGCCGAGAGCGATCATCGCGTACGCAACGACCCGGCTGATCGCGACCGCCTGCTCCGCTGCTCGAACCCGGTCGCCCGAGCGGAGCCACAGCCCTGCGAGCAGGATCCGGCCGCCGTCGAGCGGGAACGCCGGAACGAGGTTGAAGACGAGCAGCGCCAGGTTCACGTATCCCAGCCAGGCGCACACCCCGTCCACCGGCTCGGGGAGGGCCAGCCCTCCGGCCGCTCCGGCGAAGGCGAGGCCGAGCGCGAGGGAGACGAGCGGCCCCGCGACTGCGATCCGGAGCTCCGCGTCCGCGCTCGGTACACGCCCCGTCATCTTCGCGACGCCGCCGAGCATCCAGAGCGTGATCCCTTCGATCTCGACGTTCTCGCGTCGCGCCTGCACGGCGTGGCCGAGCTCGTGGAGGAGGATGCAGGCGAAGAAGAGGAGCGCAGCGACGATGGCCATGGCGAGATGCACACGCTCGGAGACGCCTGGATTCGTGCTCGGGAAGACGGCGCCCGCAAGCGTCCAGACGATGAGCACGGCGATGACCAGCCAGCTCCAGTTGATCCCGATACGGATGCCCAGGATCCGTCCGAGGACGATCGTGTCGCCCATCGCTCTACGCAGATCCCGAATCCGCAGGAGCGGATCCGGGATCGCGAGAACCCCTGAAGCGGTCGCTCGCGCGACCGGCGCCGACTAAGTGCTTCTCGCCGTAAATACGGTCGTGATTCGCCGGCGAGAACCGAGCAGGCCTAGGACGCAGGGAGGGCCAATATTCACGAAGGGGGCTATCCGGTTCACGCCCCTTCGCGTCATGAACGGCTGCTCGTGATCGCACTGACGGGGACGTGCTCGAGTTGAACGGCCTGCTCGAGCAGGCGGTAGAAAAGCAGGCCGCGGTGGTTAGAGCTGCGGCGGTTGAAACGGAACGCGAACTCCCCGAGGTAGTCATCGAGGTGCTCGGGACGGACAGCGCCTTGATGGGTGCCGAGCAGCCAGCGCTTGAGCAGCGAGGCAAGCCGGTGAACGCGCGGCATGACCACGTGTGCCGGGTCGCCGATGCTCGAGGTCGCGGTCGGGTAGTGGATGTAGCCGGCCGCGGCGAGGCCGGCGTAGCCCCTGAAGTGGTCGGTGTAAACAACGGCGCCGGGCGCGACGGCCGCCTCGATCGCGGCCAGCAGCGACTCGGAGCTGAGATCGGGGATGCGGATGAGCCGGGCTCGCCCCATCCCGGCCCCGCGCTTCTCGACCGCGACCTCGACGATCGCCTTCTTGGCGGCTCCACGGCCTCGCTTGCCACTGGCGACACCGCCGACATAGGTCTCATCTGCCTCGACCTCGCCCGCGAGCCTCTCCCGACCGGGCCGCACCATCGCCCGACGCAGCTTGTGGAGCAGTGCCCAGGCCGTCTCGTAGCTTCCCAGTCCCAGCACCCGCTGCAGCGAGAGCGCGCTCACGCCGTGTTTCGTGCCGGTCGCATACCAGGCAGCTGCGAACCAGGTCGTGAGCGGCAAACGCGTGTCGGCGAAGATAGTCCCTGCCGTGATCGAGGCGTCCAGCCGACAGCCGGCGCAGCGGAGATTGCGTCCCTTGCTCATGCGCCAGAACCGTGTCTCGGCGCAGACCGGGCAGGCGAAGCCGCCCGGCCAACGAAGCCGAGCGAGGTACTCCGACGCCGCCTCCTCGTCGCGGAACCACGCCTTGAACTCGCGCAGAGTTCGCGGGTAGTCGCTGCCGGCAAGCGGAACATCCATCCCTCGAGCATCGCACCAGGGCATGACGGAATCGCCACAAAGGGGCGTCAGCCGGATAGCCCGCTTCGTGAATATTGGCCCGACTGAGGACGACGGCATGCGAAGCGTTCGCAGCCTCGCGAAGCGTGACCGTATTTGCGGCGGGGAGCACTAGGCAGCCTCCAGCAGGTCCTGGAGCTCCCGGATGCGCGAGAGACGCTCGAGCGCGTCTCGCTCCAGGCGCCGCACGCGCTCGCGTGAGACGCCGAGCTCCGCGCGGACGCTCTCGAGTGAGAGCGGGTCGCGCCCCCCGAGGCCGAAGCGCAGCTCGATGACGCGCCGCTCGAGCTCCGGGAGCGTCTCGAGCGCCCGCTCGAGTGCGGTGTCCTCGAGCGCAACCGCGAGCTCGGCGGTGATGTCACCCGTCTCGCCGGCGACCAGGTCTCCGAGCGTCACGTCCCCGTCCTCCCCGACCGGCCGGTCGAGGCTCGCGATCGTGCGGAGCGCCTCGCGGGCCTCGTGGATCCGCTCGAGCGGGATCTTCCCCGCCTCGGCGACCTCTTCGTCCGTCGGATGGCGTCCGAGCCGGCCCGTGAGCTCGCGCTCGACCCTCGCCGCCTTCCGCTCGAGTTCGGCGACGTGCACCGGCACCCGGATCGTCCGGGCCCGGTTCTGCACACCGCGCTGCACCGCCTGCCGGATCCACCACGTCGCGTAGGTCGAGAACTTGAACCCGCGGCGCCAGTCGAACTTCTCGACCGCGCGGATGAGGCCGATGACGCCCTCCTGGATCAGGTCGAGCAACGACAGCCCGTGCCCCTGGTAGCGCTTCGCGATCGAGACGACGAGGCGGAGGTTCGAGTTGATCATCCGCTCCTTGGCCTCGCGATCACCGCGCTCGATCCGCTTGGCGAGCTCGACCTCCTCGGCGGCGGTGAGCAGCGGGTACCTCGCGATCTCGTTCAGGAACAGCTGGAGGCTGTCCGCGGTCGCGGCAGCGAGCGAGCCATTCGTGTACTCCCCGTCGTTCGCCTCCTTTCGGAAGCAATCGTCCACGACGTCGATCGCCCGCCGGTCGAGCTCCTCGTGCACGAACCCGACCGTCTCGTCGGCGAGCTCGAGCCGGTCGATCGCGTCCTCGACCTCGGAGAGGTTCAGGCATCCCTCACGCTCGCCCCGGTCGAGCAACTCGAGCACCTCGACCGGCAGGTCGGCCACGGAGAGCGTGCCGGTGTCGTTCAGCGCGTCGTTCATCGAATCCGTACTCCAACAGTAGACTGCCGCCCCACATGTTCGAAGAGGGTCTCGCCGAGCTCCATACGCATCTCGGCGGCTCCGTGGCCTCGGACATTCTCTGGAGCCTCGCGCACGAGCAGGGCATCGCTCTCCCGGTCAAGGACTACTGGGAGTTCGACGCGCTCGTCACGGTCTCCGACCCGCGCGGCGTCACGGGCCTCGACGAGCTCGACCAGATCTACCACTGGACGGAGCTCATCCAGTCCTCGCCCCTCGCCGTCGAGCGCTCGGTTCACGCGGCGATCGGCGGCGCCTACCGCTCGCAGCGGATCACGACGCTCGAGCTGCGCTTCAACCCCATGAAGCGGAACCGGGGCGGGGAGCGCGACCTCGACCACATCATCCTGGCCGCGATCCGCGGGCTCGACCTCGCAAGCCTCGAGTACCCGCAGGTGCGCGCCGGGCTGATCCTGATGATGGACCGGACCTTCGACCGTCGGCTGAACGAGATCATCGTCGAGAAGGCCGTCCGCTGGGCGAGCCGCGGGATCGTGGGCGTCGACATCGCCGGGCCCCGTCCGGGTGCTGCGCGCTACGACTACACGCAGCTCGCGCCGATGGTCGAGACCGCGCGCGAGGCCGGACTCGGCGTCACGATCCACGTCGGCGAGGAGGGTGGCGATCTCGGGCGCGAGGAGATGGGCGAGGTGCTCGAGCGGCTCAGACCCGAGCGCATCGGGCACGGCATCCTCGCCGCCGGCGATCCGGAGCTCGAGCGCGCGCTCCGGGAGCTCGGCACCGTGCTCGAGATCTGTCCCACCTCGAACCTCCTGACGAAGGCGCTTGCGGACGAGGAGGCTGTCCGTACCACGATGCGCCGATTCGTCGAGGCCGGCGTGCCGTTCACGATCGCGACGGACGGTCCCGAGATGATGCGGACGCACCTGCGCGACGAGTTCGAGCTGCTGCTCCGCCTCCGCGCCCTCGACGAGGGCGAGCTCCGCGAGGCGAACGCACGCGGACACGCCGCCGCGTTCCAGCGCTCGACCGCGGTTCCGGTCTAGAGGCTCC
>Ga0209109_10002280_pt1 | contig 10542 bp, 10 predicted proteins | sample Rifsed10ft2_FD_184004 | JGI IMG/M metagenome (GOLD analysis project Ga0209109, IMG submission 184004) | Soil microbial communities from Rifle, Colorado, USA - sediment 10ft 2 (version 2) | ecosystem: Environmental > Terrestrial > Deep subsurface > Rock core/Sediment | place: Rifle, Colorado... | reverse complement strand
TGAGCTTGACCTGGGAGATGACGGGGTCCTGGTGGATGATGTCGAAGAAGGCGCCCAGCCGGTCCACGTCATGCAGCTCCCGCGCCAGCGTCGAGGCCAGGTCGAAGCGGAAACCGTCCACGTGCATCTCCAGGATCCAGTAGCGCAGGCTGTCCATGATGAGCTGGAGGGTGCGCGGGTGGGTCATGTTGAGGGTGTTGCCGCAGCCGGTGTAGTCCATGTAGTTGCGCCGGTCCTCGGGCACCAGCCGGTAGTAACTGGCGTTGTCCACCCCGCGGAAACAGAGGGTGGGGCCCAGGTGGCTTCCCTCCCCCGTGTGGTTGTACACGACGTCCAGGATCACCTCGATGCCCGCCTGGTGCAGCGTCTTCGCCATGGTCTTGAACTCGCTCACCTGCTGGCCCAGGACGCCGCTGCTGGCGTAGCGCACGTCCGGCGCGAAGAAGCCGATGGAGTTGTACCCCCAGTAGTTGGTGAGCCCCCGGTCCACGAGCGGCTTGTCGGCGACGAACTGGTGGGTGGGCAAGAGCTCCACGGCCGTGATCCCCAGGGAGCGGAGGTACTCGATGACGGCGGGGCAGGCGAGACCCGCGTAGGTTCCCCGCAGCGCCTTCGGGACGTCGGGGTGCCGGGCGGTGAAGCCCTTGACGTGCATCTCGTAGATGATGGTCTCGTTCCACGGGATCCGCAGCGGGCGATCCTCCCCCCAGGTGAAGGCCGGGTCGATGACGAGGCACTTGGGCAGGCTGGCGGCGCTGTCGCGATCATCGCGGGCGAGGTCGGCATCCGGGTGGCCGACGGTGTACCCGAAGAGGGTGTCGTCCCAGCGCACGGTTCCGTCGACAGCCTTGCCGTAGGGGTCCAGGAGGAGCTTCGCCGGGTTGAACCGGTGACCGCTCTTGGGATCGTAGGGGCCGTGGACGCGGTACCCGTACCGCTGGCCGGGTCTCGCCTCGGCCAGATAGATGTGCCAGACTAGGTCGGTCTGCTCGGTCACGGGAATGCGTGTCTCCTCCAGGGTTCCCTCGGGCCTATCGAAGAGGCAGAGCTCAACCCCGGTGGCGTTCTCGGAGAAGAGGGCGAAGTTGACCCCCGACCCGTCCCACGTGGCGCCCAGCGGATAGGGATTGCCCGGCCGCGTTCGCATCCTCATCGCTCCGGTTTGAGCACCAGGGTTGCCAGCGGCGGCAGGGTGAGGGTGAGGGAGTAGTGATGCCCATGGTGCGGGATCGGTTCTGACATCCTGCCCCCGGCGTTGCCCACGTTGCTTCCCCCGTAGAGCTCCGCGTCGGTATTCAGCAGCTCCCGGTAGTACCCGCCCCGCGGCACGCCGATCCGATAGCCGGAGCGGACCAGCGGCGTGAAGTTGCAGACGACGACGAGGAAGTCCTCGGGGTCGCGGGCCCGGCGCAGGAAGGCGATGGTGCTTCCCTCCCAGTCGTTACAGTCGATCCACTGGAACCCGGTCGGCTCGAAGTCCACCTGGTGCAAGGCCGGCTGGCTCCGGTAGAGGGCATTCAGGTCCTGAACCAGCCGCTGGAGGTCCCGGTGGTACGGCCCCATTTCCAGCAGGTGCCAGTCCAGGCTGGCCTCGTGGTACCACTCGTTCGCCTGCCCGAACTCCCCGCCCATGAAGAGGAGCTTCTTCCCGGGATGCCCGTACATGAAGGCGTAGTACAGGCGCAGGTTGGCGAACTTCTGCCAGTCGTCGCCCGGCATCTTCCGGTGCAGCGACCCCTTGCCGTGGACCACCTCGTCGTGGGAGAGGGGCAGGATGAAGTTCTCGTGCCAGGCGTACAACAGCCCGAAGGTCAGGTTGTTGTGGTGGTGCTTCCGGTAGATGGGGTCCTTGCTCATGTAGGTCAGGGTGTCGTGCATCCAGCCCATGTTCCACTTGTAGCCGAAGCCCAGGCCCCCGACGTAGGTCGGGCGGGAGACCATGGGCCAGGCCGTGGACTCCTCGGCGATCGTGATGACGTCCGGGTGGTGCCGGTACACGGCCTCGTTGAAGCGCTTCAGGAAGGCGATGGCCTCCAGGTTCTCCCTGCCGCCGTAGGGATTGGGACGCCACTCCCCGTCCCGGCGGCCGTAGTCGAGGTAGAGCATGGAGGCCACGGCGTCCACCCGCAAGCCGTCAATGTGGTAGCGTTCCAGCCAGAAGAGGGCGCCGGCGATGAGGAAGTTGGCCACCTCGTTCCGGCCGTAGTTGAAGATCCGGGTCCCCCAATCGGGATGCTCCCGCCAGCGGGGATCCTCGTGCTCGTACAGGTGGGTCCCGTCGAAGTAGATCAGCCCGTGGGGGTCCTGGGGGAAGTGGGCCGGGACCCAGTCGAGGATCACGCCAATCCCGTACTGGTGCAGGTGATCCACGAAGTACATGAAGTCCTGGGGACTCCCGTAGCGGCAGGTGGGCGCGAAATGGCCCAGGGTCTGGTATCCCCAGGAGGGATAGTAGGGGTGCTCCGAGAGGGGGAGAAGCTCCACGTGGGTGTAGCCCATGGCCTTCACGTACACGGCGAGCTGCTGCGCCAGCTCGCGGTAGTTGAGGAAGTCGTGCCCTCCCTCCATGGGGCGCCTCCAGGAGCCCAGGTGCACCTCGTAGACGGCAATGGGGGCCTCCGCCGCGTGCCGGCGACCCCGGCCGGCCATCCACTCTCCGTCTCCCCAGGTGTAGCTCAGATCCGTTACCACGGAAGCGGTGCGGGGAGGCACCTCGAAGGTGAAGGCGTACGGGTCCGCCTTGAGCATGGGAGGCCCGCCCCCGCGGGGCAGAATCTCGAACTTGTACAGGCCCCCCGCCCCGATCCCCGGGATGAAGATCTCCCAAAGCCCGTTCCCGGGGTGCAGCCGCATGGGGTGGGCCCGGCCGTCCCAGCCGTTGAAATCGCCCACGACGCTGACCCGGCGCGCGTTGGGGGCCCAGACCGCGAAGCGCACGCCCGCCACCCCCTCCAGGGTCAGGGGATGGGCCCCCAGCTTCTCGTAGGATCGGTAGTGCGTCCCCTCGCCGATGAGGTACAGGTCGAAGTCGCTCAGGGTGGAAGGGAAGCGGTAGGGGTCTTCCGTCTCCACTTCCACTCCGGCGGGGTCGTTCCAGCGAAGCCGGTACGCGACCCAGGCATCCCGCCCCGGAAACGCGATCTCGAAGAGGCCGTCGGGGTGGATCCGGTTCATCGGTTGGGAGGACAGATCACCGGCCAGGGGGACCACGGCGACCTTCTCGGCACGCGGCAGGAAGGCCCGGAGGACCAGGGCCCGCTCCGCCCCCCGGGAGATGACGTGGGGGCCGAGGATGGAGAAGGGATCGCCGTGCTCGCCCCGGACGAGGGCCTCCACCACGGCCGCTTCCAATGTCCTGTCACCGGCGTTGGACTTCTGTCTTCCGGGCTGGCTGGTTTTCATCGTGTCCCTCACGCACTCCCCGGGGTTCGACGCACGCCGGGGGACGCCGGCCGGTCCGGCCCGGCGGATGGTTCCCCCGCCACCCCGGTCCAGGGTGTGGTCGGGAGGTCGTCCTCTCGGGGGGCGGCCTGGAGGATGAGCCGCACCGCCTCCGCCTCCGTCAGGGTGGCCGTGTTCATGATCAGATGATAGAGGAGCGGGTCTCCCCAGTCCACGTGATAAAAGTGCCGGACGTAGCGTGCCGCGGCGCGGTCGCGCCGCCGGATCCGCCGCGCCGCCTCGCGCTCGTCCACGCCCTCGTCCTGGGCCACCCGGCCGATGCGCACCGGCAGGGGTGCCACCGTCCGGACGTGAAACACCCGTGGGGTATCCCGCAACACCACCTGGGCGCCGCGGCCCATGATCACGACCCGTCCCCGCGCCGCCAGCGCCCGGATCATCTGCTGGATCAAATGGAGATAGCGCGCCGAGTAGAAGCGCTTCAGGTCCACGGGCAACTGCATCTCGTCCGGCGTGCCGACCGTCTGGCCCAGGAGGGGCGGGGTCAGAGATTCCAGCAGGGCCACGCAGTCGCGGGCCAAGGTCCGCAGGCGGCTGAAGCCCTCCTGATCATACGGGCGAACCTCCTGGTCGGCAATCCCAGCCCGATGCGCCACCAGGAAGATCAGGTCGTCGTCCACGTACCACCAGTCCAGGTGCTCCGCGACACGGACGCCGATGGCGGCGCCCCGGCTTCCGTGCTCTCGGGAGATCGTGATCACGGCCATGTGTGAGTCACTCCGAAAGGGACGAGGCCCGGCGGAACGCCCACCGGAGCCCCACCGGCGCCAAGAGCGTCGTCACCAGGACCATCAAGACGATGGCGGAGAAGATTCCCTGGGTCAGGACGGGTTCTCCCCGCAACCTGAGGCCGGCTCCGATCCCGGCGAAGATCAGGCCGACCTCGCCCCGGGGGATCATCCCGATCCCGACGGCCAGGCGGTTGACGCCACGACCCACGACCCCGAGGGCGCAGACCAGCTTCCCGGCAATGGCGCAGAGAATGAGGGCCGCTCCCAGGAGGAGGATGCTCGGGCTGCCGAGGCTCCCCAGGCTCACCTTGATGCCCATCAGGACGAAGAAGAGGGGGACGAACAGGCTCGACAGCGGGTGCATCAACTCCGAGAGCGTCGCCTCTTCCTGGCGGGTCCGGACGCCCTGGCCGAAGGGGTCCAGCATCAGGCCCGCGGCGAAGGCGCCGATGATGTCCGCCAGCCCGACCAGTTCGGCTGCGAAGGCCAGGGTGAAGCACAGGGCCAGTCCGAAGACCAGGAGGATGCCGTGCTGCCCGGTGCGAGCCGCCAGCCGGATGATCGGTCCCGAAAGCAGGTGGCCCAGGCCCACGGTGACGCCGAGAAACACGATCGCGCGGGTCAGGATGGCGCCGACGGCGAGGACCGACAGGCCCGGGCCGCCCGTCGCCTCGGCCGCCACGGCGCCGCTCACCACCGCCAGCACCACGAGCCCCAGGACGTCATCGATCACCGCCGCCCCCAGGATGATCTGCCCCTCGCGGCGCTGGGTCACCCCGAGGTCCCTGAGGACCCGCGCGGTGATGCCGACGCTGGTGGCGGAGAGCGTTGCCCCCACAAAGATGTGGGTCAGGGTCGGGCTGTCAGGCAGCAGCCACCGCGCCGCTCCCCACCCGAGAAGCAGCGGCGCGGCGATCCCGATGAGGGCCACGGCGAGGGACGACCAACCCACCCGGACCAGCGCACGCAAGTCCGCCTCCAGGCCCACGTCGAAGAGCAGGATGAGGACGCCCATCTCGGCGAGGACCAGGAGTGTGGGATCCGACCGGACGAAGGCGATGCCGGTGCTGCCGAAGAGCGGCGGCAGCAGGTTCCCGAGGCCGATCCCGACCAGGAGCTCCCCCAGGACCGCGGGCTGGCCCAGCCGCTCCACAAGAAGCCCGCCGATCTTGGCGGCGACCACCAGCGCGGCCAGGCCGAACAGGATGGGTCCGGACCCGGACTGGTCCCCGGCGGTCGCTGCCCACGCGACTGCCGGGATTCCGAGGAGCAGAATGCCGACGCGTGTCAGGAGAAGGAGCGCGGGGCGCAACCGCCTTCGGATGTTCACCGTTCGGGTTCGCAAGCCGGTCTCCGGACTCCGCGTCCAGGTCCACCCCGTCTGTGCATACCGCCCCGCGGCCCCCTGGGGGGCGGGTGCACGAATGCGCTTTCAAATGCCGAGCGCCCCCCTCGATTCCCGAGGCGCCGGCTCGGCATCTGTGGTCTCGTGGTCCTTCATTTACACCCGGAGGCTGCCTGACGCAACCCCCGGGTGACGCGAGGGGTGATTTCCGTCAGGATGTTTTCGCCCGGGGACGGCGCACCGCCGTGGTGCGGCGTCCGCGCCGGCGGGAATCCGGCGGCAATCGCCAGACCTCCGGCCCCGGCCCAATCCAGGCCCGGAGGCGGATGGCCTTCACGTCTTCCTCGGCGACCCCGGGCGTCGTGGCGAAGTCATCCCAGTCACGGAAGCCCTTCCGGATGGCCCGGTGGCGGACGATCCGGCGGGCCTTGTCCGCCCCGACCCGTGGAAGCTGGGTGAGCTCGCTCAGGCTCGCGCTGTTGAGATTGATCAGCATCCTCTGCCTCTCTTCGGCCCCACTTCGGGCCACACCCTCGCCCTCAGCCCTTCCTGTTGCGCAGGACCTCCACGCTGATTGTCTCGTCACCGGCCTCGATCCACCCCGGCACCGGGTCTGGTCCAGTCTGGTGCTGGGCTCAGCGAGGTGGGACGACACTGGCGATCCGTTCCGCACAGGGAACGCACAGCGTCGCCTCGGGCATCGCCGCCAGGCGCGCGGGTGGGATCGGCCGGCCGCAGGCCTCACAGCGGCCATAGGTGCCCTCCCGGATCTTCTTCTCCGCCTCGTTCAGGGCGCGCAGGCGCACCAGGAGCACTTCGCGCGAGGCCAGCGCGATGTCATTCGCCACGGATTCCTGGACTGCCTCCATCAGCTCGGTCGTCGGCGTATTGTCGCCCCCCATGGCCTCCGAGTTTCTGGGCGGTCGATCCAGGTCCAGCGCCGCGAGTCGGGCCTGGATCGCGCGCCGCTCCGCGAGGACGCGCGAGGCCAGGGACAGCTTTGATGCCGTTGCTTTCCGCTTCTGGGTCATGGACGACCTCCTCGACTGAGACGCCAGGAGCGAGGCAGGATGTTCCCCGCGGGCCCCTCAAGACGGTCGGGCCGCCCGTGGTCGGCCGGGGGGCGTGAAGGCCCGCCGACACCGCCGGCAGATGATGCGACCCGAGGCATCCCGCTCCTGCACCGACCGGCGCGCGCCGCACTCCGGGCAGCGGCGGCCCCGGGCCCAGAGGCGAGTTGCGATTACCGACAGAAACGGCCACATCGTGTGGAACGCTCCGGCATCACCTACCTGTTCCTCGTGGACCGGACCCGTTGCTCCAGCAGCCTCAGAATGAACGCCTCCAGTCTCGAAGGAAAACTTCACCGAAGGACAAGATGCAGCAAGGTCGGTGCCGGAAACCGAGGAGGTGGTCCCTGGAGACCCAGAAATCCCGATCTCGCAGGGAGTTACAGGATCGCACCTATGTCGCCTGATCGGGGGCGAGTCGCGGGTTGGGATGAAAGTTTGGCAAGACCCTAGGCTCTGCTCTCGTGGCTGGAAAAGGCAAAGTCCAAGAAAAACCGGGGCGAAGTCAGTGTGTCTCGGCTGGTGACAGGCTGTCACTGGATAAGAGCCGAGAGCCGCGAACGGAGGGCCGAGAGAATGAAGGGAAAGCCGGAGCGGGGGAGGGAGTCGTACCCCGGCTTTCCCGTGACCCCGCGGGAGGGCACGGGGTCATCCTGATCCAGGCTGGATCTCGAGGACCTTCATTCGCACCCGACCGCCGGGCGCATCGAAGCTGAACTCTTCCCCTTGTCGGCGGCCCAGCAGCGCCTTCCCCATCGGACTCGCCACAGAGAGCTTGCCCTGATTGATGTTCGCCTCCATTCTCGAGCCTCCTTGTTGGTTCTCTTGACCGAACCGTGGATCGGGCGATAGGAGTACGCATTCCGGGGCGCAATCAGCGGATAAGGAGTGTGTCTCCGGGACGAATGACCCAATCCCGCACGCCCGGGTTTCGCTGACGGAGATCCGCCAGGGATATGCCGTACCGCCGAGCGATCCTCCAGAGGGTTTCCCCCCGGCGGACGCGGTGGCGCACGGCCGTCGCCGTGGTGACTTCCAGCGCTGTCTTACGGGCATGGAAGCCCTCGCCCTGCCCCTCCGGGAGGTTGATGGGGTACGTTCCGGCCGGGAGCGCGTCGCCGATGATTGCCGGATTGAGCTGCTTTACCTCGCGATAGAACGACCCGGATGCCTCGGCGATGGCCAGGACGCTCAGCCGCCGGCGGACCCGAACACGCACCCGGTCCCGCGGGGGCGGCCGGTACAGCTCTTCGTCGGGGATGTGAAGGACGTATCGGTCGGGCTCTGACAGGATGAGCTTGGCGGCGTAGGCCCGGAAGACGTACCGTTCCGTTTCTCTCGGAAGCGCGAGCTGAAAGTAATTCGCGACCTTCTGGCGCCGGATGGCCGACCGCACCCGTGCCTCGCCGCTGTTGTATGCGGCCAGGGCCAGGGACCACTGCCCGAACTGACCGTACAGGTCGGCAAGGTAGGCCAGGGCTGCCCGGGTGGCCAACTCGGGATCGCGGCGCTCGTCCCACGAGGCCGTGACGCGCAGGCCGTAGCGCCGCGCCGTCCCCGGGATGAACTGCCAGATGCCGAGGGCGGAGGCGCGGGAGAGCGCCTGCGGCAGCAGGGCGCTCTCGATGACGGCTACGTACTTCAGGTCGTCCGGGAGGCCGGCTCGGCGCAGGGCCTCCTCGATATACGGGAAGTACCGGGCGGCTCGCTTCAGCCAGAGGATGACCTGACCCCGCTCCTGCAGGGACAGCAGGACCTCCCGCTCCAGCCGCTCCCGCACATCCCACTGGTCGAGGGGCACCGCCTCGCCGGCAAAGTCGAGGACCTCGGGCACCTCGAAGGTAAGGAGTGCCCGGCTGAGGTGCTGGCGGTCCTCCTCCAGTTCTTGGATGCGCGCCTCGAGCTGGCGAACCCGATCGCCGAGTTCCTCGCTGAGCGTGTTTGCGGAGTAAGTCAATCCTGCCGTGATGAAGAGGATCGCGACCGCGACGGCCGCGGCCAGCCACCAGGCGAGCTGACGCCGCCGCCTCTCCCGGCGGAGGCGGCGGTGCGCCATTTCGCGACGGCGTTCCTCTTCGAGCAGTCTCCGCATTTCACCCGCAGGGATAGGCATGGTCTCCTCCTCATGGTGGCCCCGATCGGAGATGGGAAAGCGCCGACGAACGCCTTGGTGCACCAACGGCAACGCCGTTGGTACCGGTGGTGAGATGGTTGGGTTCAATGCGCCGTGCCGACTTTCCGCCTTCGCGGCGGCACCACCCGCCGAATCCGGACGAAGACGGTCAGCGGCTCTCCTGCCAGAGGGTGATTGAAGTCCAAGGCGACCCGGCCCTCTTCAATGTGGTACAGCCGGCAGGCCGCGGAGGCGCCGTCTCGGGTCTCGAAGCGCAGGGTCGTCCCGTTTTCCACGGGAACGTCCCCAAGGATCCGGGACTTCTCGACCGTAAGTACGACGTTCGGATCCCAGTCCCCGAAACCCTCCGACGGTGAAAGCCGGATCAGGCGCTCGTCGCCCGGCTGCAGGCCGACCAGTTTTTCCCCCAGGCCGGGAAGGGCCTCCCACTCGCCCACCCGGAGGCGCAGCGGCCCGTTCACGGCCGAGGAGTCGATCTGCTCTCCGCTGTCCAGGAGCAGGTCATACTCCAGGCTGACCAGGCTACCAGGCTGAACTTTCATCGGACCTTCCCATCCCATCCCGGGATCCCGCGGGCGATGCGGCATCGACGAGCAGCGTCAGCCCCCGGAAGGCCCGGACCACCACAGGAGTGTCCGGGGCGATGACCTCGTGGGGGTGTGCCGTCTCGGCCAACCACAATTCACTGCCGACCCGCACATACCCGCTGGGGGCGAGTGCCTCCTGGGTGACGGCCCGGGTGCCCACGAGGGACTCGGGGCCTGTGGCCGGGGGCACGAGCGTCCTCCGCAGCACCGCGTACAAAGCAAGGTCTTTCAGGACCCAGAGGACGAACAGCGCAACCGACCATCGCGCCGGCAGCCCCGCCCACCGGTGAAGTGCCCACAGGATGGCCCCCGCCAGGAGGATGTCCGGCACCTGGAGCATCAAGTACTCGAAGGAGCCGCGCCGCCGTCGCCTGCCCAAGAGGATCACCTGTCCGCCAGCCTTGCCCCGCGTTGGCTCCGGAGGGCCGGCGGCCGTCAGACCATCGGTTTGATGTTCTGGTTGACCCGGAAAAAGTTGGTCGGATCGTATGGCGTCTTCACGGCGACCAGGCGGTCGTAGTTGTCCCGGTAGGTCGCCTTGACCCGCTCCTGACCCTCGTCCATCATGAAGTTCACGTAGGCGCCGCCGGCCGAGTGGGGAAGCAACGCCTCCCAGTAGGCCATCGTCGGGCCGATGGTGCGATCATTGTTCACCAGGTCCGGATCTCGTCGGGGATCCGCGTTGGGAATACGGGAATGGCCGACCACGTCGTCCGGACCCCGGAGGGGGCGCCGGAAAAAAGCCAGGGCCCCCGGTTACGTGGGGGACGCGACCTGCATGCCGCGAGACGAGATCAGCGGAGGGTGGTGGCGCGGGGCGGGGGGAACAGGGAGCGCAGGGAATGGAATCGGGTCGCCAGACTCCCGGACAGATCACCACGGGGAGAAGGCCTGGGGGTCGCCGCAGGACCATCAGTTCCGGGACGGATGGGGAGAACTCTGTGCGTCATGCTGGTGCCAGCCCCAGTGGATGCCTTCCCAACGAAGAAAAAGGTACGCCTGGAACTGGCGCTTGTCAACTCCGGAGTTCCCGACCGACCCGCCCCCGTTGGATGGCGGAGAGGAAGGCCGTGGCCAGCGAGAGCCATGTGGCGACCTGCGCCGGCGCGCCCGCCGGGCCCCGGGTTACTGCAGGTCCTCCGAGCGGTAGATCACCTCGCCGGGACCCCGCTTGTCCTCGGTCCAGAATCCCAGCGTCTCATAGACCGGCTTG
>Ga0209109_10002279_pt1 | contig 10547 bp, 10 predicted proteins | sample Rifsed10ft2_FD_184004 | JGI IMG/M metagenome (GOLD analysis project Ga0209109, IMG submission 184004) | Soil microbial communities from Rifle, Colorado, USA - sediment 10ft 2 (version 2) | ecosystem: Environmental > Terrestrial > Deep subsurface > Rock core/Sediment | place: Rifle, Colorado... | reverse complement strand
CGAGCGCCGTAACTAGCTCCTCACGACAGAACCAAATGAACCGAGTCGTTCAACTCACCATGGTCGGCTGCGACCACAGGCACTCCAGCCTGGCGGTTCGCGAGCGCCTGGCATTTACGCCGGATCAAACCGTCGACGCTCTGGCCGCGTGGCGCGCGGGCCGCGAACCCGACCCGCGGGCCCGGGCTCGGTTTGCCCACCCCGAGCCCCGGATCGAGGCGGGCCGGTGGCTGGCGGCCCACGGGGCAAGAGCCATGCTCGATGTCAGCGACGGCCTGGCGGGAGACGCGGCCCACCTCGCGGCGGCGTCGGGGGTCAGGGTCCGGGTCGAGCTGGAGAAGATTCCTGCCCACCCGGCGGTCGCCACCGAGGCTCGTGCCACCGGCGAGCCGGCCGCGGCCTTCGCGGCCCAGGGCGGCGAGGACTACGAGCTGCTGGTCGCGATGCCGGCGGAGCCGGCCGATAGGTCCGGAATTCCCCCCCTCCCCCTAACCCGGATTGGCCGGATCGAGGCCGGGCCCGCGGAGGTGGTGTTCGCGCTGGATGGTCGCCGGCTGCACTTCTCGGGCTACGATCACTTCGCATGATCGCTTTCCTGCGATACATCTTCTCGTGGATCCTGTACATGGGCTCGTGGGGCTCCGGTGTGGTCGGGGCCGCGCTGCTCGGGGTCCGGCATCGCCCGGGCGGGATCTATGACCGGTCCGGGCGCGAATGGGGGAAGGGGATGCTGCGGGGGTGCCGGATCGCGGTGCGGGTAGAGGGAAGGGAGCGGCTCGACCCGGCCGCTCCGGCCGTGTATATCTCGAACCACTGCTCCGAGATCGATATCTGGGCCTTGCTCGCCGAGCTTCCCGGCTCGGTCCGGTTCGTCTACAAGAAGGGGATGGACTGGATTCCCCTCATGGGGCTCGCGATGCGGCGGGCCCAGCACATCCCGATCAAGCGGCAGGTCAAGTCGCTCGCGTTTTCGGCCTACGAGGACGCGGCCATCATGATCCGCAGCGGAATCTCGGCGGTCGTGTTCGCCGAAGGGACTCGCTCCCGGGACGGACGGCTGCAGCCTTTCAAGCGGGGGCCATTCGTCCTGGCCATCGCGGCTCAGGTGCCCGTGGTACCGGTGCTCTGTGGAGGAACCTTCGATTTGATGCCCAAGGGCAGCTGGCGACCGCGGCCGGGGACCGTGACGATCAGGATCGGCGAGCCGATCCCGACCACCGGGATGAACTATGACGACCGGGGCCGGCTGGCCGACCTGACTCGGAAGCAACTCCTCGCGATGGGGGCGCGGGAGTAGGGGTTAATATTGAGGATGGCAACGATCATCGAGGTCCACGCCCGCGAAATCCTCGACAGCCGGGGCAACCCAACAGTCGAGGCGGAAGTCGTCCTCTCGAGCGGCGCCCGGGGCCGAGCGGCGGTCCCGAGCGGCGCTTCCACCGGTGAGCACGAGGCGGTAGAGCTTCGGGACGGCGACGCGCGACGTTACCTCGGCAAGGGGGTTCTCGAAGCGGTCCGGAACGTGAACGAGGTGCTGGGCCCGCGGCTGGAGGGGATGCCGGCCGGAGACCAGATCGCGGTGGACGCCGAGCTGATGGACGCCGATGGGACCCCCAACAAGGCCAAGCTGGGGGCCAACGCGATCCTGGCGGTTTCGCTGGCAGTGGCCCGGGCCGCCGCGGAAGATGTCGGACTGCCGCTCTACCGCTATCTCGGCGGCCCGATGGCGCGGGTTATGCCCGTCCCGATGATGAACATCCTCAACGGAGGAGCCCACGCCAGCAACAACGTGGACCTCCAGGAATTCATGGTGGTGCCGATCGGCGCTGATGCGTTTGCCGACGGGCTCCGGATGGGGGTCGAGGTGTTCCACCACCTCAAGAAGGTCCTGAGCCAGAAGGGCCTCTCCACCGCGGTGGGCGACGAGGGCGGGTTCGCCCCCACCCTCGGCTCCAACGAAGCCGCGCTCGACCTCCTGATGGAGGCCATTGACGCGGCCGGATTCCGGCCCGGCCAGGACATCGCGATCGCGCTCGATCCCGCCGCCTCGGAGTTCCATCGCGACGGAGCCTATGAGTTCAGCAAGAGCGATCAGAGCCGTCGCAGCGCCGAGGAAATGGTGGATCTGTACGCCTCGTGGGTGGACCGGTACCCGATCGTGTCCATCGAGGACGGGCTCGCCGAGGATGACTGGGAGGGCTGGGTGGCGTTGACTCGAAGGCTGTCGAGTCGGGTCCAGCTCGTAGGGGACGATCTCTTCGTCACCAATGTGGACCGGCTAAGCCGCGGCATCGAGGAGGGGGTGGCCAACGCGATCCTGATCAAAGTCAACCAGATCGGCACCCTGACCGAGACGCTCCAGTGCATCGAGCTGGCCCGGGGCAATTCCTACGGGGTGGTCATTTCGCACCGGAGCGGCGAGACCGAGGACCCGTTCATCGCCGATCTCGCCGTGGCCACCGGGGCGGGCCAGATCAAGACCGGCAGCGCTTCCCGCAGCGATCGAACCGCCAAGTACAACCAGCTGCTCCGGATCGCGGAGGAGCTGGGCGATGTGGCCCACTATCCGGGCCGGGACCTCTACTCGCTGTGAGGGCTTCCCGGACCGGGCTGGTCGTCGTTCTGCTTCTGGTCGGGGCGATCATCTTCGCGCTCCTGGCCGGCGAGTACACCACCTTCCATTGGCTGACGCTTCGGGGCCGGGAGCGGACCGAGCGGGCCGCGGTCGCGGCGCTCGAGCGGGAAGTGGACAGCCTCAGCCGGTTCCGAAAACTGGTGGAATCGGACCCCGCCACCCAGGAGCGGCTGGCCCGCGAGCTCTATGGAATGCTCAGGGAGGGGGAGTGGGAGTTCACCCTGGTGCGGCCGGAGGACCGGTAGCCCGCGTCCCTCGCCAAGCCATCGTCCGTTGGCTAGTTTTCTCCGTTCCGGCAGGGTAGCTCAGGTGGTTAGAGCACGGCACTCATAATGCCGGGGTCGCGGGTTCGAGTCCCGCCCCTGCTATTCGCGCGAGGCGGGCCCCTTGGGCTGGCGTAGGTAGCGCACGAAGGGCGACTAGAACACCACCTTCGCCTCGTTGGAGCAAGTGCTGGTCCCCACCTCGCAAACCTTGTAGGTGTAGGTGCCCCCACCCCTTCGGTTGATGTTGTCGGTGTAGGCCCCGTCGTTCGCCGTCGTGGTGATCTTCACGCTGTTTCGAAAGACATCCACGTTCGTGGAGACAGCGCCCGACCAGCTCAAGTCAGCCTTCTGGTAGCCTTTCACCTTGTAGCCATTCGCGCTCAGCGTAAATGTGCCGGGCGGCGGCGGCGGCGGGGGCGGTGGAGGGGGGGCGCTCGAAACCAGGCTGTACAGCAACAAGTTCGGCGAGCCGGTGCCCGGGCTGGTCACCTTGTTTGGGGTGGCGCTGCCTTCGATCGCGCTCTCGACGTCGCTCGGCGTGGCGGCGGGATTGGCACTCAGGTACAGGGCCGCAACCCCGGCCACATGGGGACTGGCCATCGAGGTGCCGCTGATCGTGTTGGTGGCGGTGTTACTGGTGTTCCAGTCGGAGGTGATCGAGGACCCGGGCGCGAATAGATCGAGGCAGGTCCCGAAGTTGGAGAACGAAGAGCGAGCATCGCTGCTCGTGGTCGAGCCCACGGTGAGCGCTGCCGGCGTGCTCGAAGGGGAATAGTTGCAGGCGTTCGCGTTGCTGTTTCCCGCCGCCACCGCGTATACCACCCCGGAGCCGATCGAATTGGCCACGGCCTGATTGAGGCTGCTGCTGAGTCCGCCGCCCAACGACATGTTCGCCACCGCGGGCGGCACCCGGTTCTGGGTGACCCAGTCAACCCCGGCTATCACCTGGCTGTAGGTCCCGCTCCCCTGGCAGTTGAGCACCCGCACCGCGATCAGGCTCACGTTCCGCGCGAGGCCGTATTCCGCACCGCCAACCGTCCCCGAGACGTGAGTCCCGTGTCCGTTGCAGTCCTGGCCGTTCTGCCCGTCGCCGATTGCGTCGAAGCCCACCGAGGCCCGGCCTCCGAAGTCGGTATGGGCGGTTCGGATCCCGGTGTCGATGATGTAGGCGCGGACCCCGGTGCCGTCATCGCTCCAGGAATAGAGGTTGTCGAGCGGGAGGTCGTGCTGATCCACCCGGTCGAGTCCCCAGCTTCCCGGCGTGGCATCGCTCCCGGACCCCACGATGGTCGCGATCCCGTCGGCTTCGACGTAGTCCACCAGTGGATTGCGGCGGATTCCCTCCACCGCCGCCGCCGACAGGGTCGCAGCGAAGCCCTTGATCGCGTAACCATAGCGATAATGAACCGTGCCGCCCCAGGACTGGATCAGCTGATCGGCAAAGCCGCCCGGATCCGCAACGTCCTGCTGGAAGACCACGATGTAGCGATCGGGGAGTTGAGCGGAACCGACGGAGAAGAGGGGAGCGATCGTGGGGTCGGTGCCGGGCCCTGCCACGCGGCTCGTCTGCTCGGTGCAGGCGGCGAGGGCGAGGCCTCCCAGCAGGAAAAGTCGATTCATGAGGTCCTCCACAGCGCAGGAATCAGAGCACGGTCAGTCCGGCGATTCGCCCCGGTCCGAGCGGGCGGCGAGAGTGCCAACCCCCGCAGCGCTCTCCGTATCTCATGGAGCGAAACCGAAGTACCTCCCGCCTCAGCTGGAAAAGGTAGCAGCGCGCAGGTTCTCAGCAAGAACTGCTCCGCGCGGGGCTGCAAGGAATGGCCCGGTAATCAGTCAGCCCCGTCTTGATTCCTCCTTGACTCTGCAGTGCGATTCTCCGTCGAACGACCACAGGAGGATCGTCATGTATTCCCGCTACCTCAATGCGCCTCTGCTCCTCTTGATCTGGCAGGTTGCGCCGGTCGACCTGGGTACCGACCGGGATGGGCGAGTCCGGATCTCCTTCGGCGTAGGTTATGGGGACTATTTGTTCCGGGAAGGGGCGGGTTGCTTTGGCGGAACCCGCTCCGTGGCAGATCCTTACCGGAGCGCCAGCGTTTCGGTCGAAGCCTGGGCGAATCGGAAGATTCGAGCACGGGGCGCACTGGGAGCGATCGATCGCGGGACGGTGCAGGGGCCGGAAGGCCGTCGAGGCGCATTCGGCGGCGGTCAGATCGGGTTCGAAGAGAAGTACTTCGGCCTCGGCCTCGGCCTTGCCGCGTTCGAGGGTGGTAGTCCTGGCCTGCAACCCTCCGCCTCGGTGCGGGTCGGGTTGCTCGACGGGGTATCCGTGCGCGCCGATTATCACGCTCCGGAGGCCGGCATGGCCCTCATTGGTGGGCCCCGGGTAGGAGTCGGACTGAACCACGGCAGCGCTCGGAAGATCAGGATCATGGTCGGGCTCGCCACGACCCCGATACCGGACAGCGCCCGGCGTGTGGGAGGCCTCCTCGAGCTTTCGGTGCCGGTGGCTTCCTGGGGGGGATTCTCGTTCACAGCGTTTCGGAGCGGGCTGCATCGAGGCAAGTACGATGTCAAGCGGATCGGGGGTTTCGGACTCGGGGGCTGGATCGTGCCGTAGGGTGTTTGGCTCCACGAGGGGAGTCGTGGCGTGGGTTCCACCGGCGGGCTAGGTTCTCCCTCTCATGAGAGCCGAGCCGGCTGGCGTCGCCCGCGCGAACTCGATCCGGCCCGTGATCTTCGCGAGCTTCATCGGGACCACGATCGAGTGGTACGATTTCTTCCTTTACGGCACCGCGGCCGCCCTGGTCTTCAACAAGCTTTTCTTCCCGACCCTTTCGCCCCTGGCCGGGACCCTGAGTGCCTACGGGACCTTCGCGGTTGGGTTCCTGGCCCGGCCCCTCGGCGGGGCCCTCTTCGGCCACTACGGCGACCGGGTCGGCCGCCGAAGCATGCTGGTCTGGTCGCTGGTGATCATGGGCGTCGCCACCGCGCTGATGGGCCTCCTCCCGGGTTACGACCGGATTGGGGTCTGGGCCCCGGCGCTCCTTGTGGCCCTTCGGTTCTTCCAGGGCATCGGGGTCGGGGGGGAATGGGGCGGCGCGGTCCTCATGGCGGTCGAGCACTCCGGCGAAGCCGGCAAGCGGGGACTCCACGGGAGCTGGCCCCAAATGGGAGTCCCGGCCGGCCTGCTGCTCTCGACCGGGGTGTTCGCACTCTTCTCGGGGGCCTTCCCGGAAGCGTCGTTCCTGGCCTGGGGCTGGCGAGTGCCCTTCCTGCTGAGCACGCTCCTCATCGCGGTGGGCCTGTTCATCCGGCTCCGGCTCCTCGAGACGCCGGCCTTCTCCCGGCTCCAGGAAACCCGGGATACCTCCCCGGCCCCGCTGGTCGAGGTGGTGCGGCGCCACCCCCGCGAGATCCTCGTGGGGATGGCGATGCGGTTCGGCCAGAATGTCCTGTTCTACATCTTCACCGTCTTCGCGCTGAGCTACGGGGAGAAGACGCTCGGCTACTCCAAGAGCACCATGCTCTTCGGGCTCGCTACCGCGGCGCTGGTGGGGCTTGGCACGATCCCGCTCTTCGGCGCGCTCTCGGACCGGGTCGGGCGGCGGCCGGTCTACCTGGCCGGGGCCGTCATCTCTCTGCTCTACGCGTTCCCGTTCTTCTGGCTGCTGGATGCGGGGCCCGGGTTCGTTCCTCTGGCGATCGTTCTGGGACTCAACGTGGGGCAGGACCTGATGTACGGGCCGCAAGCGGCCTACTTCGCGGAGCTCTTCGCTACCCGAGTCCGCTACAGCGGCGTCTCAGTCGTCTATCAGCTCACTTCAGTCTTTTCGGGCGGGTTGGCCCCGTTCATCGCGACCCTGTTGCTCGCCAAGCATGGAGCGGTGGCAGTCGCGGCGTACATGGCGGGTTCCTGCGCGATCTCGGTTGTCGGCGCGCTGCTCGCCCCGGAAACCCACCGCGTGTCCCTGGGCCACCCGTCCGCCTCCTAACACGCGTTGCTGGTGCACCCCGAGCTGAAGACCCCGTGAAGGGTCACTTCCCGCCCGACCGGATCGGTCGCGGTCATCAGGAAACGCCCCGCGAGCACGTAGCGCCCCGATTCCTCGATCACGAGGTATCCGGACCGAACCGTGTGGCGCACTTCACTACCCGCGGCGTTGAAGATCGAAAACCGCACCGCGGGCGCCGGCCCTCCCTCCGCGCTTACGGCATAGGTTCCCGGCCGAGGCCGGTCCCGGCTGTACCAGAAGACGGCCATCGAGGCCACGGTCCGGTCCTGGATCGCGAAGATCTGCACCAGCCTGAAACTCCCACCGAGGTAGTTGAACTGGGCCCAGCCAGTAGCGCTGTCCTCGACCGCTCCGGTGATCTTGAGCGAGTAGTCTCCGAGCGGAATCGCCTCGGCCCGGACCAGCTCCACCGGCTGCGGGAAGGTCCCCGGCTGGGAGAGGATGCCCCGCAAGGTGTCGCCCTCGAGCTCCCCTTCGAAGTACCAGTCCCGCAGGCCGTAGCGAACGCTGGGCTGGATCGTCAGGGTGACTGCCGGCGGATCGTAGCGGCCAATGACCTGGGCCCGCGCGGTGAGAGACTGTGAATAGCTTGACCAGGCCCGCCCCGAGAGCAGTCCTTTTTCGACGGTGAGGCCCAGGGCGAGGTAAGCGGTCCGGTCGGCCAGGGGTCCCCCGAAAAGCCCGAGCCGGCGGCGATCGCTGGGCTCGGTTCCGCAGCCGGTGCCGGCGAGGAGGAGGAAGAGGAGGACGAGGGTCCTAGCGGCGGGCATATCGGACGGTAACCCGCTCCTCCCTCAGCAGGTCGCACCGGTTCGCGGTGCAGGAGAACTCGCGCACGACCGTTTGGCGCTGCAGCTCCGCTCCGCTCTCGCTCAAGCTGAGATAGGCGAGGTCGTGCCCGCCGGGAAGGAAGCCGGTCCGGACCGTCAGCTTGACCTCGCCATCCCGCCGCAGGATGAGCCCGCCGAACCCAAACTCGTCGAAATCTTCGAGTATCGGGGCCGCGGGGGGCCGGGACAGAATCAGCTCCCGGCGGAAGTGCCGAGTGAAGGTGCTCTCGTCGAGGATCCGGATACTGTCGAAGGCAAAGCTGAGCGTAACCGTCATGGTGTCGCCGTAGTCGCTCCGCTCGATGACGTGGGGGGCCGGGGCTCCGCCGATTTCGGTGAGCACGTAGAGGCCCGGCTCAACCAGCGTCGGGGCCGGCTCGGTTGGGATCCCGGCGCTGCAGGCCGCGAGCCCCGTGGCTGCGGCCAGGAGCCCGGGCCACCAGGAAGGTCTCAATACTGATTGAGTGATTGGAGCAAGGCGTAAACCGCCACCCCGGCCCCGACGCCGAGGACGAACAGGATGGTCTTGCCGAAGCTCTGGTGGCGGGTCTCGATGAGTGAAACCTGGCTCAGGGGCACGTAGAAGCGGGCGATGGCGCGCTCGGTCGCATGGCCGGCGATGCTGTCGCCCACCAGGGCCGGGCCCCAGATCTCGACCCGGGTCTGGTCGGGCTTGGTGACTCTCACGGCGGGGATCGGGCCGTCATCGCCGCCTCTTTGGAGGAGCTCCCGGGGCGAGACCGTTTCGATCCGCCATGCCATGCACCCACTCGCGGCTCCAGCCAGCCATCCTGAAAGTACCGCCCGCCGAAACCGGACCAGGCGCATTCCCGCTCCTCTGATGAAGGGTACCGGTCTCAGGAGGGGTCCCCGACCGGCCCCGAAGGCTACCACCGGCGCGGCCGGACCGACAACCGCGACGTTTCTACATCACCACCACCGCTCGGGGGTCGGGATCGGTCAGGAGGGGCCGCAACCGGAGGATCCAGACCAGCGATCCCGCGGCGAGAACCGTCGCCCCGCCGGCGAGCCACGCCGGAGCCCCCCCCGAGGCCAGGAGCGCAGCCGCGGCACCTCCGAGCGCCACCAGCCGGACCGCCTCGCAGAGGCCGGTCCAGGCCCGGGCCTCGAAGAGTCCGCCGACGTTGGCAAGTGAGAGGGTGATATAGAACAGGCCCCCCAGCAGCTGAGGAACGGTCAAGGTGGGGGCCACTCGGAGAAAAGCCAGAGATGCAACCAGGACGATCCCGAACTGAACCGCGGCGTACCGCTTCAGGGCCGCGGGCACAGCCGGGTCGTACTTGCTGAAAGTGGCCGGTGATACCGGGCCCGGCGTGATTGAAGGGCCGGTTTGCGGGGGCCGCCAGCCCGGATGCGCGAAGATCGCCCGCCAGCGATCACCCCAGGTAGTCGAGCGGCGAAAATGATGCGCGATATCCGCGAAGACGTGCAGGTTGGCCCGAACCGGATTCCAGCTCCCGAGCGGCTTCGTGATTCCGTACACCGGCTCGGCTCGCTCCGGCTCAAAGGTGCCGAACAGCCGGTCCCAGAGGATCAGGGTGCCGGCGAAGTTCTTGTCCTGGTATTCGGGGTTGATCCCGTGGTGGACTCGATGGTGGGACGGGGTATTGAGCACCAACTCCAGCGGGCCGAGGCGGTTCACCGCCCGGGTGTGGATCCAGAACTGGTAGATCAGGTTGATCGCGTGGCAGACCAGCCACATTGCCACCGGGACCCCGAGCATCGCGATCGGGAGGTAGAACACCCAGATGAAGAGCCCGTGGAGGCTACTCTGGCGGAGCGCCACGGTGAGGTTGAATTCTTCGCTCGAGTGATGGACCACGTGGCCTGCCCATAGCAGGGCGATCACATGGGAGCTGCGATGCATCCAGTAATAGGCCAGGTCGTCGAGGAGAAAGACCAGCCCCCAGGCGAGGGCCGTCCGGGGCCAGGCCGGAACCGGCAAGAAATGCTGGACCGCCCAGCCCCTCTCCACCCCGGTGTAGGCCGCGACCGTGAGGAGGACCAGGAAGATCCCGGCGACCTGGCTCAGGATCCCGCAGGAGAGGTCGCTGATCGAGTCGCTCAGGCGGTAGAGCGGCCGGCGCCGCCACCGGGCCACCAGCAGCTCGAGCCCGATCAGGCCGAAGAAGAAGGGAATGGAAGCCGCGATCAGGTCCATTCCGGCCCCAGCGGGCTACGCGTCGGTCGCCAGCAGGTAGTGGCAGCCGGCTTCCTGGGCTCGCAGCGCCGCGAACACGCCGGATGGCTGCAAGAGAACGCCAGGTACGATGTGCCTGATCGCCATCTCCCGGGCCTTGGCATCATCGAGCTTCTCGTCCTGCTTGATCTTTTCGACCACGTCCAGGGTGAACGCCAGGTTGCACGCCAGCACGGTGCCGGCTGCCATCACCCTCCGGAGCGAATCGTCGGCCAGGGCCGCCGGCAAGCCAAACGGGTTCGCTCCCATGACCGGGTTGCGAGTGATCGGTGCCCTGGTTGCCGGATCCGCGATTCCGGTCAGCTTACCGATCCCGTGATGAGCCCAGAACTCATCGTTCATGATTTGCCAGATCGCGTTGTGGCGCAGGACCACCACCGGGCTCATCTCGGCGGGCTTGGCGCCGTACATGTCGGCGTAGTCTTTGATCCAGATCAGGGCCCGGATCAGCCCCAATCCCATTGAGATCTCCACGCTGTCGAAGACGGCCCGGTACTTCCCGGTGACTTTGTTTGGCCAGGATAAGTCGAACGGGGCCGATTGGCCCGCGCCGTTCGGCCGGTCGCCCGACATGCTGCC
>Ga0209109_10002277_pt1 | contig 10548 bp, 7 predicted proteins | sample Rifsed10ft2_FD_184004 | JGI IMG/M metagenome (GOLD analysis project Ga0209109, IMG submission 184004) | Soil microbial communities from Rifle, Colorado, USA - sediment 10ft 2 (version 2) | ecosystem: Environmental > Terrestrial > Deep subsurface > Rock core/Sediment | place: Rifle, Colorado... | reverse complement strand
GGCGACCTTCCTGCCGCAGGTTTGGGAAAAGGTCCGTGATCCGCTCGAGTTCCTCGACATGCTCTGCGACAAGGCCGGGCTCCCCCGCGGTGCCTGGCGTCAGGGCGATGTCGAAATGCTGGTGTATCCGGTCGAGAGTTTCGCCGAGGCCGCCGGCGATGATGCCCCATCGAACGCCGGCTGAGACGGCGCGCTAGCGTCCCGTTCCGAAGACAGGTTGAAGAATGCCTACGAGATCAGCATGGATCGAGTTCGGGGGTGGTCCACACGAAAGGCTCCGCCCCTAAGCACCACGGACCGACACAATCAGGGTACTTACGGAACGGGACGCTAGCGAGCCAACGAGCCGATCGTGCGCAACACGCTTCCGCAAATCACCCCGCACCTGCGCGTCGGGTGGCCTTGGCCGGACGCCCTCGGCGCTATGCGCTACCCGGCCTTCCGCTGGTTCTTCTTCGGCCAGCTCATCTCCCTTCTCGGAAGCTGGATGCAGACGACGGCGTTGCAGTGGCTGGCCTACCGGCTCACCGGATCGGTCTTGAGCCTGGGGGCGATCACCTTCGCCAGCTTCCTGCCGGTGTTGTTCCTGTCGCTCTTCATGGGCGTCCTGGTCGATCGCTACCCGCGCCGCCGCCTGCTGCTCCTGACCCAATCGACGTTCATGATCCTGGCGGCGGTCCTGGCCTACCTCACCTTCAGCGGACAGGTGACCTACAACCTGCTGCTCCTTCTGTCGCTCCTGCTGGGTGTGGCCAACGCGATGGACATGCCGGCCCGCCAGTCCTTCTTCAGCGACCTGGTCGACCGCGAGGACTTGCTAAACGCCATCGCGCTCAATTCCTCGGTGTTCAACGGGACGCGCATTCTCGGTCCGGTCTTGGGAGGGATCGTCGTCGCCACGTGGGGTGAGGCGACGGCGTTCGGGTTGAATGCCGTGAGCTTCCTGGCGGTCCTCTTGGCGCTGCTGGCGATGCGTCTGCCGCCTTCGAAGGCGCCGACCCGCGACGGAACTTCGGGCGGCCGCCGCGAGTTGCGCGAAGGTTTGAGCTATCTGCGGGGGCACCGCCCGGTCCTCGGCCTGGTGGTGATGATCGCCGCCTTCAGCCTGATCGGGTTCCCGGCTTCCGTCTTGCTGCCGGCGCTGGCCGACGAAGTCCTCGGTTTGGGCGTTCAGGGCTACGGCGTCCTGATGGCGGCGATGGGAATCGGAGCGCTGGTCGCAGGGATCCTCCTCGTCATTCGCGGCAAGGCGGTCCCCAGTCCACGACAGCTTCTCCTGGAGCGCTTGCTCTTTGCCGCCTCCCTGATTCCCCTGGCGGTCGCCCGGACCCTCCCCCTCGCCCTGGTGGCGCTGATGGCGCTGGGATATGCCCTGATCGCCCAATTGACCGTGACCAATACCCTGGTCCAACTCCTGGCCCCTGACGCCCTGCGCGGCCGCCTGGTCAGCGCTTACACCTGGGCTCTGGGCGGATTCTGGCCTTTGGGGGCACTGCTCTTCGGCGCCGTCGGTCAGCGGATCGGGGTAGCGCAGACGCTGCTGGCGGCGGGGGCAGCCTGTGGGTTGATCACCGTCATCGGGTGGCGGGTCTTCCCGGTGCCTGTCTCCCTCGCCCCGGCCTCTCTCGACCGCGAGCTCAGGTCTGGAAGTGAGGGAAGAACAGGATCAAGCCCAGGCTGGCGATGACCAATGTGACGAGCATCACCGGGAACCCGCGGCGATTCCAGATGGTCGATGTGATTGGTTCCCGCGTCCGCCGCGAGACGTCGGCCACGACGACATTGGCCGTCGAGCCGATGATCGTCCCGTTCCCACCGAAGCCGGCGCCGAAGGCCAGGGCCCACCACAACGGCGTCACGGCGGCGCCGGCCAACCCGATATCCCGGATGATCGGGATCATCGCCACCGTCACCGGGACATTGTCGACCAGGGCGGATAGCAGGGCGACGAACCACATCACGGCCAGGGTGGCGACCACCGGCTGGGCACTCGTCAGGCGGGCCATCAGGCCGCCAATGACGTCGAGGACGCCGGCGGCTCCCAACCCGCCGACCATCACGAACAGTCCGCCGAAGAAGACCAGCACCCGCCATTCGATCGTCTCGAGGGTGGTCTCGATCGGGGGCCGAATCCAGACCAGGGCCACCGCCGCCGCAGAGAGCGCGATGAAGGCCGAGCTCAAGCCGAGGTCGTCCTGGAGGAAGAAGAGGATGATGGCCGCGCCCAGGACGACTACGACACGGAAGGCCGTTCGCCGATCGTGCAGGGCTTCGGCCGGCCGCAGTTTCCCCAGCGCCTCCGGGTCGGAGGGACGACGGGCCAACTCGGGACGAAACAGCCGGAGCAGCAGGAGCAACGCCGCCGTCCAGGCCACGACGACAACCGGCAGGGCGTGCGTCAGGAAGTCGTTGAACGTAAGGCCGGCAGCCGACGCGATCAGGACATTGGGAGGGTCGCCGATCAGCGTCGCCACGCCTCCGGTGTCGGAGAGCAGCGCTTCGGCCATCAACAGGGGGACGGGGGAGAGGCCGAGGATTTCGCAGACCAGGATCGTGATCGGGGCGATCAGCACGACCGTCGTGACGTTATCGAGGAACATCGAGGTCACGGTCGTGACCAGGCTGAGCAGGATCAGGAGCAGGACCGGGTTCCCGCGCGAGCGCGCCGCCGCCAGCGTCGCCAGGTATTGGAGAAATCCGGTCGGACGCAGCAGCGCCACCAGGATCATCATGCCGAGCAGCAGGCCGAGCGTCTCGAAGTCGATCGACGCCAGCGCCAGTTCCTCGTCATAGAACCCCAGGGCCAATCCTGCCGCCACCATCAAGGCGGCGCCGAAGAAGCTGACGATCGCCCGATCCATCCGCTCCGCCAGGATGAGCAGGATGGCCCCCAAGAAGATGGCCGAGGCGACGATCAGCGGCGCCACGGGATCACGCGCCGCCCCCGAGCTTCGGACCTTCCAGAAACCCGATGCCCACGTCCACCCACGACGCCAACCCGATCAGCCGTCCGCGATCGTCGACGACTGGCAGGTCATGCAAGTCATGCTGGCGCATGAAGGCATGGGCGCGCAACAGCCCGCAGCCCGAGACGACGGCGTGCGGCGGGTCCATCACCTCGGTCACCGGGGCGCCGCGCCTCTCGACGCTAATGGCGCTGTGCTCGAGGGCGCCGAAGTCCTCCACAAAGTCATAGTCGTCCACCATGCCGACGAACGCCGGTAGTAGGAGCTGCAGGATCGCGCGCAGGCGCAGGACACCCAGCAGCTTGCCGTCGGCGTCGACGACCGGGAGCATCCCGATGCGATGTCGCGTCAGCACGTCCAAGGCCTGGCCCAGTGTTGCGCCCTGGTCGATCGACACGACGTCGGACTTCATGACCGACTCGATGGACATTGTCAGGATCCTTCGTCAGCCGCCGGGCCGGCCAACCGCGGCTGCAAACCCACCACACGCGTCACCGGCACCACAAACAGGATCCCCGTGTTGTGGTCGTCCAGTCTGCCCACGACCGCCTCGGTGGCGGCCACCAGGCGGTCGAGGTCGAAGTCGTCCGGGATTACCGTCATCAACATTCGGCTGTGCCGCTCCCCCGAGGCCAGCATCCTGCGCAGCGACGGGAAGAGCGGCACGTCGTCGCGGACGCCTTCCCCGCGCAGGTGATGGGTCAGGCCGGTGGAGTCCACGATCGTCAATCCGCGGACGCCCGCCTCCAGCCAGCCGCGGACGACGTCATCGACCTGCCCCGGATCCGAGAGGACGAGGTGCACGAGCTGAGGCATGCTAGCGATCCTCCTCGCGCCGGAAAGCCCAACGCAACAGAAACGGCGTCGCCAGAGTCGTGCCGATCACCATCAGGACGACGGCGGCGAAAAGGTCCTCGGTCAGAAGGCCGCCGGCGACGCCGACGCCGGCGACGATCAGACCGACCTCGCCGCGCGAGATCATCCCGATGCCCAGTTGCACGGACGGCCGGCCGCTCATTCCGCCCAGGCGTGCGCCCAGGCCGGCCCCGGCGAACTTGGAGAGCCCGGCGAGCAGCAACAGCAGCAGGCCGAAGATCAAGCCGTCCGCACGTAGCGTGCGCAGGTTCGCCTGAAGGCCGATGTTCGCCAGGAAGAGTGGAACGAAGAAGGCGAAGGCCAGCGGCGCCAGCCCGCGTTCGATCTCCTCGCGCAGGTGGCTGCGCGCCATCCCGACGCCCGCCAGGAACGCGCCGGTGATGGCCGCCATGCCTCCCAGGTCTTCCGTGGCCCAGGCCAGGAGCAAGACGCTCGCCAGGACCAACGCCAGAGCTCCCTGGCTGACGTGCATCCGATGACCCAGTTGGGCCACGCGCGGCAGTGCCACCCACGCGACCAGGGCGACGCCGCTGACGACGAGGGCCATTACCCCGATCTGGGAGCCGACGCCAGCCAGGCTGCCATCCCCGGTCTCGATTCCGACGAAGACCGAGAGCAGGACGATTACCAGAATGTCGTCCAGGACGGCGGCGCCGAGCAGGGCCGTCCCGACCGGACTGCGCAGTCTCCCCATTTCGAGCAGCGTTTGAGCCGAGATGCTGACACTCGTGGCGCTCAAGACCAGGCCGAGGAAGATCGCCTCCGACCACGAGTAGCCGAATGCCAGACCCAGGCCGGCCCCAGCAAGCATCGGTAGGATCACGCCGAGAGAAGCCGCCAGCGCCGCAGGTCTTCCAGCCCGCCGAAAGTCGCCGAGGTCGACCTCCAACCCGGCTCCGAACATCAGCCACAGGACCCCGAGGTTAGCCAGAACTCCGATCGTCGCTTCCGCCGCGTCGGCGCCATCGATGGGAGCGGCGACGATGTGCAAGAAGGTCGGTCCCAGGATCACCCCGGCGATCAGCTCCCCGACGACGGCCGGTTGACCAAGGCGGAGGAAGAGCTCTCCCAGGAGTTTGGCGAGCACCAGCACCATCGCCACGACGAGGAACACCGCCACGACCCCCTGTCCTTCATCGGCCGCGGCCGCCGGCGTCATCAAGATCGGCATCGAGAAAGTCCCCACCCTGCGACGGAGTTGCGGATAGGTGTCCCGGCCGGATCAGCCGGCTACTACTCCGGGAACGGTTGTTGCTCGATGATCGACGGCTCGCCGCCTCCCCAAATGGCGGTCGCTCCATCCGGGAATGTCACCCGCGCTCCCTCGGCGGTCCTCTCCAACTGCATGCCGCGCCACCGCACAAGGATGGGGTCGGCGAAGGGACTCTCCCCGGAGAGGCGAACGTGCGAAGGCGAGCGTAAGTCGAGGCCGAGTATATCCAGGAACAGCGACAGCGGCGGCAGTCCGCAGACGTCGTTCCGTCGGCCCAGGCCCTCTCCGCTCTCCGGGTGATAGGCCTGGCGCACGGCGTGGTCGCGGCGCAGCGAATCCAGGGAGTTGCGCAACAGGCTGCCCAACAGCTCGGCCGCCTCCTTGCGGAAGCCGTAGCGGACCAGCGCTTCGCCAAGCATCAGGTTGAGAGCGGGGTTCACGGCGCCGCGCGGATCGACTGCGGCGAGGCGGTACTCGGGGTCGTCCTTCGGGACAGACGACAAACCGCCGGGGCCTCGGAATCGGTTCGGATCGAGCAGCGTCTGCCGGATGATCTCGTCCGCCTGGTGCGGCTCGACCATGCCCGCCCACAGCGGGAGAAGCAGGGTCAAGTCCTCGCGCTCGAGGTCGAGACCGGAGACCTGCCAGGCCGTCTCCTCCGGAACACCGACCAACTCGACCGATTCGAGCGAGGCGAAAACCAGCTCGCTGACCGCCGCGCCTTCTTCCCACATCCAATCGAAGCGTTCCGGCCCGAGCGTTTCCACGCGCACCCGGCCGGATTCGAGGCGGCCGCGCAGACGGACGCGGATCGAATGCCCTTCGCCTCGCTGGGTGGCGACACGAACCGACAGGCGGGCCGGGGGTGTCAGGCGACGCGCCGCTTTCTTCGTCCCGGGCCCTTGCCCGCGGGCCACGGGGTCCCCACGCGAGGTCCGATGGGTGTCGCGCTCGACTCTGCGAAAGATCTCCCGTTCGGGATGCCACGCCCGCTGGAGGACTCCCCTCAGCTGCTGCTGGCGTCCCTTCAAGTCCGGGACGGCCTCGGCGCGGCCCAGGATCTCCGCCATCGCCTGAAGCGCAACGGCCTCTCGATAGAGCAGCGCCGCCAGGGCCGGGTCTTCGACGATGGTCGAGTCCAACGGCGCGTCCGGGCCTCCCCTTCCCCAGAACGCCGGCCAGGGAGGATGACCGCCATGATCCCATTCCGGCCAACCGTCTCGATCGCGATCGTGAGCCGGCGCCGTCCACGCCCGGAATGACAGCCACAGCGCGCGAAAGCCCTCCTCCAGGAACGAAGCGTCCTGCAGCAGCTCATGGACCTTGACAGCCAGGACAGCCAGGAACGGTGGACAGAGCAGGCGAGCGCGTTGCCCGGCCGGACCCGGTCGGGCATCGATCTCGCCGCGGGCCCCCTGACTGTCCCAGAAGCTGCGCAGCACGTCCGCCGCGGCTTCGGGCGCGGCCCACAGTATCTGGCGCAAAGTGCAGTACGCCTCGAGCGCCGAGGGCCCATCCCAGCCATCGCTGTGGTCGCGGCCGTCGCCGGAAGGAGAGAAGCCGCGGTCTGGTGTCCTTTGGCTGACGATCGACAGGCGCGAGCTGAGAGGCCCGGGCCCGACCAGACTGGCCAGAGCGCTTTGTTGGGCCAGGTGGAAAGCCGTGTCCCATTCGGGATCGGAGCTGCGAACCTCCACCCAGCGATCGTGAGTGCGTTCGAGACGCGCCACCTCCCCGTCCCAGGTCTTGCCCGCTGCCAGCCGCGCCTTTTCGAAGGAATCCTCGGCCGCGGCCAGGGCCGCCTCGCCCCACGTAAACGAGCGGCTGGCGCCGGGCGCCAGGTCGACTCGCACGAGCAGCGCAGCCGCCAGGCCCGGCTCTTCGACGGCGCCTCCCGTCAGGAAGAGCACCGGCTCCAGTCCTCCGGTCTTCCCCGCCAGCGCGGTGGCCCCCGAGAACGACTGCGGCAGCAGTCCTTGCCCACCGGCGATCGGGAGCAGAACGGCGTGCAAGCCGAGCCGCATGGGCCGGAAACGGTCGGTGGCGTTGGTGAGGGTGACCCGGCCGGCGGCGCTGTGCGAGTCCACCACGCGCATCTCGGTGCGCACCTCCAACCCGACGAGCGGCGAGAAGCGCATACTGAGATACGAGGGCAGCAACGAATCCAGGCTGGGTGCGGCGGCAAAGGCCGCCGGATCGCTGACCACCGGGCCTCCCATGCCGAAGCTGGGGAAGATCCGCATGCTGGCCGCACGCCGTCCGTACGAGGTGGTCAGCGCCAGCGCCGGCGGCTCGCCTCCGGCGACGACCTCCCAGATCTGGTCGTCGGCGTAGTCGGTCGGGCCGCACAAGGCGTCGGCGGCGATCCGCAGCAGGACGGGTCCGCTCAACGGGACAGGGGCAAGGCTCACGCGCGCTATTCTAGCGGCGGATGGAGACCGGGCCAAGGCACGCGGGCCGGTCGGCGTAGGGGCGGGTTTGAAACCTGCCCTACATGAGGGCCCCTTTGGCGTGCTGCCTCAAGTTGATGCTAGAATGCCTGCCTCCCGGGAGCCGAGCAATGGAACCGACACCGACCCTGCCGCGCGGCCGCACCTTCGAGGAGTTCCAGGTGGGCACCCGCCTGCGCACGCGGGCGCGCACGATCACCGAGGGCGACATCGTCACCTTCGCCGGCGTCTCCGGGGATTTCAATTCGATCCACACCGACGAGGTGTACGCCACCCAGTCCGGTTTCGGGCGCCGCGTGGCGCATGGCCTGCTTGGCCTATCGATCGTTTCGGGTCTGGCGGTCCGTACCGGGATTCTGGAGGGAACCGTACTGGCCTTCCGCGAGATCAACGAGTGGAAGTTCAGCTTGCCGGTCTACATCGGCGATACCGTCTATGCCGATCTCGAGGTCGACGAGGTCAAGCCCTTCCCCCGGCTCGGCGGGGGCCTGGTCGGCCTGGCCTTCGACGTGAAGAATCAGTCGGAACAGTCGGTGATGAAGGGCCGCTGGACCGTCTTGGTGGCGAGCAAACCGGCGGAGTGAAGGGTCATCCGTCGAAGAGCCTGCTCTGCTTGGGTAGCGCGCTTCGACTGCGGGAGGACGCCGAAGGACCGGCGTCCTCCCTCCGCTCAGCGCGGAAACCCCTCCTCGGGAGATTCGCCTCCTCCCTGAGCGGAGGCCGGCCCGTGCCCTGGCGGGCAATGTCAGACACTGCGGCCGCAGTCGAAGGGCCGCCTTCGCTGCTTCCCTACCTGAACATCTGCTAACCCCTCCTGGCCGGGGCTTTCCTCCGCTCCCCGGCAGTGTCCTCGTCAGGACACCGAAGCGGTGATAGCATCCTCCATCCATATGAAGGAGACTTCCGGCCCCCGCGACGGCCAGACACCGCCCTCTCGGCCAACGAACGCACGGCCCACCCCGCCCGCGCCTCGTCGCCGGCCGACGCCTCCGGACGATCTGGGCCCGACGCTTCCGGACCCGGAGGCGCGCGGGGGCGGCGAGACCGGTTTGCCGCGACGGGTGACTGAGCGCGACGTCGGCGCCACTCAGGTCACCCCGGCCGCTTTTGTCCCCCCTCCGCCGCGCCCCCGTCGAGGCCGGGGCGGTCCGGGTTGGGGGAACTGTCTGGTGCGCATGGCCGTGCTGGCGCTCTTCGCCGCTGCGGCGGTGCTGATCCTGCTCCTCTCCCTGGCGGTCGTCCAGTATTTCGCCCTGGCCGCCACGCTGCCGTCGGTCGAAGATCTTCAATCGCATGCCGCCCAATTCGAGACGACACGCATCCTCGACCGGGATGGTCACCTGCTGTACGAGATCCTCGATCCTCAGGCCGGCCGGCGGACCCATACCCGTCTGCAGGAAATCTCGCCGTACCTGCTGGCGGCGGTCATCGCCACCGAGGACTCGCAGTTCTACAGCCACCCCGGCTTCGATCTGCTGGCGATCGGCCGCGCCATCTGGCAGAACGTCGGCACCGGCGGCGGCGGCCCGGGCGCCTCGACGATCACGCAACAGATCGCCCGCAACCTGCTCTTCACGCCGGAGGAGGCCGCCCAACGCTCGGCCCTGCGCAAGATTCGCGAAATCCTGCTGGCAGCCGAGATCACCCGCCGCTACAGCAAGGACGAGATTCTCGAGCTCTATCTCAATCAGGTCTACTTCGGCAACCTGGCCTACGGGATCGAAGCCGCCGCCGAGACCTACTTCGGCGTGACAGCCGATCGCCTGACGCTGGGCCAGGCCTCCTTCCTGGCCGGCCTGATCCAGGCGCCGTCGGTCTACGACGTCTACACCAACCGAGAAACGACGCTCGGCCGCCAGCGCACCATCCTCGGGTTGATGGCCATCACCTCCGACGAGCAGGACTGTATCTTCGTCAGCAACGCGCCGGAACCGATCTGTGTCTCGCCCGAGTCGGCCGGCGCCGCCGCCGCCGAAACCACCAACTTCGTCTTCCCCGAACCGGACGTCAATCTCCGCTATCCGCATTGGGTCCAATTCATTCGCGAACAGCTCGAGCAACTCTACGACCCCCAGACGATCTATCGCTCCGGCTTCACCGTCCACACCACGCTCGATCCGGAAATCCAGGACCTGGCCCAGGAGGCGGTCCGGACGCACGTCGCCGAGCTGGCGGGACACCGCGCCTCGAACGGGGCGCTGATCGCCATCCGGCCCTCGACGGGCGAGATCCTGGCTATGGTCGGATCGGCCGATTTCTTCAATGTAGACATCGACGGCCAGGTCAACATGGCCCTGGCTCCCCGGCAGCCGGGTTCATCGATTAAGCCGCTGACGTACGCCGCCGCTTTCGAGAAGGGCTGGACGCCGGCAACGCTCTTGTGGGACGTCCGGTCCGAGTTCCCCCCGTCCGGCGACCCGAACGATCCGCGCGAGCCGTACAAGCCGGTCAACTACGACGGCCGCTTCCATGGGCCCGTGACAGTGCGCACCGCTCTGGGGAGCTCCTACAACATCCCGGCCGTCAAGACGCTGCAGTTCGTCGGGATCTACGACGACCCGGCGACGCCCCAGGAGGAGGGGCTGCTGGCCTTCGCCCGCCGGTTGGGCATCACGACGCTCGACCGCGACGATTACGGGCTGGCCTTGACTCTCGGCGGCGGGGACGTGTCGCTGCTCGAACTCACCGGCGCCTATTCGGTCTTTGCCAACGGGGGCAGGCGCCTCCCGCCCGTGGCGATCACCCGCATCGAGGACTCGAACGGCGATGTCGTCTACGAGTACCAGACGCCCGAGGCTCAACCGATCGTGCGGCCGGACCACGCCTACCTGATCACTTCGATCCTCGCCGACAACAACGCCCGCACGCCCTCGTTCGGGGCCAACTCGATCCTGAGGCTGCCGTTCGAGGCGGCGGTCAAGACCGGCACGACGAATGACTTCCGCGACAATTGGACCCTGGGCTTCACCCCCGACCTGGCCGTCGGTGTGTGGATCGGCAACGCTGACTACACGCCGATGGAGGATATCTCGGGGGTCGCCGG
>Ga0209109_10002276_pt1 | contig 10548 bp, 10 predicted proteins | sample Rifsed10ft2_FD_184004 | JGI IMG/M metagenome (GOLD analysis project Ga0209109, IMG submission 184004) | Soil microbial communities from Rifle, Colorado, USA - sediment 10ft 2 (version 2) | ecosystem: Environmental > Terrestrial > Deep subsurface > Rock core/Sediment | place: Rifle, Colorado... | reverse complement strand
ACGCCCATGGCCGCGGCCCCGCCGATAGGGCTCGGCGCGTCCGGCAGCGGTGGCTCCGAGGCCGGCCATGAGGCCGCGCCGGTCTCGCGCGCCCAGAAGCTGCGCGCCTACGTGGCGCTCACGAAGCCGCGCATCATCGAGCTGTTGCTGATCACCACCGTGCCCGCGATGATCCTCGCCGCACGCGGCATCCCGCCCCTCGCGCTCGTCTTCTGGACGCTCCTCGGGGGGACGCTGGCGGCCGGCGCAGCGAACGCGATCAACCAGGTCCTCGACCGGGACATCGACCTGATCATGGCGCGGACGAGACGGCGGCCCCTGCCGGCGCATGCCATCGAGCCCGAGGATGCGCTGGTCTTCGGCCTTGCCCTCGGCGTTCTCGCCTTCGCCGAGCTGGCCTTCCTGGTCAACCTCCTGGCCGCCTTCCTGACCCTGCTGGCGATGGCCTTCTACGTCGTCGTCTACACGCTGCTCATGAAGCGCAGCACACCCCAGAACATCGTCATCGGCGGGCTGGCCGGGGCGCTGCCGCCGCTCATCGGCTGGGCCGCCGTGACCGGCACGATCCCGCTTCCGGCGATCGTCCTGGTCGGCATCGTCTTCTACTGGACGCCGCCGCACTTCTGGGCGCTCTCACTGCGCCTGGCCGGCGACTACGGCGCGGCGGGCGTGCCGATGCTCCCCGTGGTGCGCGGCGTAGCGGAGACGACCAAGCAGATCGCCCTCTACTCGTTCCTCATGGTCGCCCTGTCCCTGGCGCTTTTCGCCGTCGCGCCCATGGGCCTCCTGTATCTCGCCGGCGCCGTCGTCCTGGGCGGGGCGTTCCTGGTGCAGGCGCTGCGCATGTGGCGCGAGGGCACCGACGCCCGCGCCGTGCGCCTCTACAGGTTCTCGACGACCTACCTCGCGGCCCTCTTCGCGCTCATCGTCGTGGACGTGCTGGTACCGATCGCGCCGTAGACGGGGGGCGCACCGGACGTTCGCGGTCCAGCCGTTCGTCGTGGAGGCGGCCCTTCTCCTCCTCGGAGCGGAGCCAGGCCGCGGTCAGGAAGAGCAGCGGCACGAGGAACAGCATGTCGCCCACCGCCCACATGATGCCGCCGGCGATCTGCTGGTCCTCCAGCGGCGTGGGGCCCCAGGCGCGCGTCAGGGTCGCGTAGTGGGCGAACAGGACGGCCGGCGCGGAGAAGATGGCCAGGCCGAGGAACGAGTTCTGGGGCATGCTCAGCAGCACGTACCCGAAGCGCGTGCCGTACCCCATCCGGTGCGGGCTCGGGTCGGCCCCGACGACCGGCCACCAGAACATGACCGCAGCCGACAGGAAGAGCGCGTGCTCGAGGGCGTGCATGCCGTCGTCCTCGAGGGCGGCGTCGAAGAGGGGGCTGAAGTGGGCGGCCCACATGACGCCGGCGAAGAACGCCCAGCCCACCACCGGGTGCGCCAGCAGGCGCAGCGGCGCGGACTCGAGGATCGGCATCGCCCGGCGCGTGCGCCAGCCGCGCGGCAGGGCGCGCAGCAGGAGCGTGACCGGCGCCCCGAGCACGAGCAGCGGGGCCGCCACCATCGTCAAGAGGATGTGCTGGACCATGTGCACGCTGAAGAGCTGCCCGGCGTAGACGTCGAGGAAGGAGAAGAGCGCCACCGCGACCACCAGCAGCCCGGCCAGCCAGGCCGCCGTGCGCCGGCGCGGCACGGGGTTCAGGCGGTGCACGCGATCCACCCGACGCACCGCGGCGAGGTAGACCGCCGCCGCGGCCAGGATCCCCAGCAACGCCAGGGGCTCGAGCGTCCAGCTGGTCAGGGCCGAGAGGGTCGTGAGCTGGTCGGCGCCCGCGCCGTGGGCCCAGACTGCCCCGGGCGACACGCCCAGCAGGGTGGCGGCCAGGGTCGCTGCTGCTGCGGACGTGGCGAAGCGGCCGACGTGGACAGGCATCAGCCCGTATGATAGGCGCCTGCATGCCCACCTCCGCCCGGGGCGACTACGCCCCTCGTCCTAGGGGAGATAGCCGCGCGTGATTCGCGTCCCTCACCGCGCCCGGCGGTCGCTGAAGGTCTTCGCCGTCGCCGCGCTCGTGGCCCTGGTGGCCGGTGCCTGCCAGGCGGACAGTCCCGGCATCTTCCCGCCCGCGGCAGTGACGCAGCAGGGCACCCTGACCCAGGACCTGTACACCTTCGTCTTCGCCATCGCGACGGCGATCTTCATCCTCGTCGAGGGGCTCATCGTCTGGGCCGTCCTACGCTACCGCCGCCGTGACGACCGGCTGCCGGTCCAGACGCACGGCAACCTCATCGCCGAGGCGGCATGGACCGTCATCCCAGCCCTGATCGTGATCGTCCTGTTCGTCCTGTCGATGCAGGCCCAGGACAAGATCGAGGCCAAGAGCGCCGCCCCGGACGTCGTGGTCGACGTCGTCGGCTTCCAGTGGCAGTGGACCATCGGCTACGGCTGCCCGGACTCATACGAGAGTGCGACCAACGTGCAGCCCGGCCAGGACTGCGACTTCGCTCTCACCGGCGCGGGCAAGCAGGGCCCCGACCTGCACGTGCCGACCGGCCAGACGGTGCGCTTCCGCCTGCACGCGGCCGACGTCATCCACGCCTTCTACGTGCCGCGCTTCCTGTACAAGAAGGACGTCATCCCCGGGCGCGTGAACAGCTTCGAGGTCGTCGTCGAGCAGCCGGGCACGTACGCCGGCCAGTGCGCCGAGCTGTGCGGCCTCGGCCACGGCGAGATGTTCCTGAGCCTGACGGCGGAGGATCGCGGCGCCTACGACGCGTGGTACGCCGCGCAGGTGGAGGGGGCCAAGGCCACCCCGGCGCCCACCCAGGCCGGTGCCTACGAAGTCCACATCAGCGCCACCACCGCGGCCGCTTTCGACCAGACCGAGGTCAGCGCCCCGGCCGACACGCCGTTGGCGATCGTCTTCGAGAACAGGGACCTCACGGTCCAGCACAACGTGACCGTGCTGAAGGCGAACCCCGATGGCAGCGACGCGATCGGCCTGCCGTTCGCCCAGCCGGGCGCGACGGTCACCTACCAGGTCCCGCCGCTCAAGCCGGGTGCGTACACCTACATCTGCACGATCCATCCGAACATGACCGGCACCCTCGCGGTCCAGTAGGAGGAGCGATGGCCACGACCGCCCTCTCCCCTCGCGCCGGCGCCTATCCCCGATCCCGCGTGTACGAGTGGCTGACGACCACCGATCACAAGAAGATCGGGATCATGTACATCACCAGCGCCTACATCTTCTTCCTCATCGGCGGGCTGATGGCGCTGGCCATCCGGACCGAGCTGGCGGCCCCCGGGACGCAGTTCCTGAACCCGGACATCTTCAACCAGGCCTTCACGATGCACGGCACGACGATGGTCTTCTTCTTCGTCATGCCCATGCTGGCCGGCTTCGCCAACTACATCGTGCCGCTCCAGATCGGCGCGGCGGACATGGCCTTCCCGCGCATCAACGCGCTCTCCTTCTGGATCATCCCCGTCTCGGCGTTGCTGCTCTTCAGCAGCTTCGGGCTGGGCGGGGCGGCCGCGGGCGGCTGGACCTCGTACACGCCGCTCTCGGAAGCGAAGTACGCGGGCATCGGCCAGGACTTCTGGCTGGCCGGCCTGCTGCTCAACGGCGTCAGCTCGATCCTCGGTGCGATCAACATCCTGGCCACGATCTTCAAGCTGCGCGCGCCCGGCCTGACCATGCTGCGCCTGCCGATCTTCGTGTGGACAGTGCTCGTGACGAGCGTCCTGCTCATCTTCGCGGTGCCGGTGCTCGCGAGCGGCCTGGTCATGCTCTTCATCGACCGCAACTACGGCGGGGCCTTCTTCGACCCCGCGGCCGGCGGCGACACCGTCCTCTGGCAGCACGTGTTCTGGTTCTTCGGCCACCCCGAGGTCTACATCCTGATCCTGCCGGCCTTCGGGATCATCAGCGAAGTCCTGCCCGTCTTCAGCCGCAAGCCGCTCTTCGGCTACAAGGCCTTCGTGCTGGCCACGGTGTCGATCGGCGTCCTCGGCTTCGGCGTGTGGGCCCACCACATGTTCACCACCGGCGCCGTTTTCCTGCCCTTCTTCTCGATCACGACGTTCCTCATCTCGGTACCGACCGGCGTGAAGATGTTCAACTGGATCGCCACGATGTGGCGGGGCAAGCTGCGCTTCACGACGGCGATGCTCTTCGCCGTGGGCTTCCTCGCGTCCTTCCTCATCGGCGGCCTGGACGGCGCCTTCAGCGCCTCGACGCCCATCGACTTCGCCCTCCAGGACACGTACTGGATCGTCTCCCACCTGCACTACGTCCTCTTCGGCGGTTCCGCCTTCGGCATCATGGCCGCGACCTACTACTGGTTCCCCAAGATGACCGGCCGCTTCCTCGACGAGCGCCTGGGCAAGGTGCAGTTCGTGATCATGTTCGTGGGCGCGCACCTGACCTTCTTCCCGATGCACCTGCTGGGCATCAGCGGCATGCCCCGACGCATCCAGGACTACGCCCCCAACGTCGGCTGGCAGGACCTCAACCTGCTGGCGACCATCGGCTCCTACCTCATCGGCTTCGGCACCCTCGTCCTGCTCTGGAACATGTTCGTCGCGCTGCGCGGGCCGCGCACCGCGGGCGACGACCCCTGGGACGCGAACACCCTGGAGTGGGCGACCACGAGCCCGCCGCCCTCGTACAACTTCGATCGCCTGCCCGAGATCCGCTCCGAGCGCCCCCTCTTCGACCTCAAGCATGGCGGCGCCGGCCACGCCCCGGCGCTCCCGTCCGGCGAGGGGTCGCAGCGATGACCGCGACGACCGACGTGCTCCCCACCGACCACCCCGTGGAGCTGGCGCACGGTCATGGCGACGGCGGTATCAACACCGCGCTGCTGGGCATGCTGCTGTTCATCGCCAGCGAGATCATGTTCTTCGCCGGTCTCTTCGCGGCGTACTTCTCGGTGCGTGCGAAATACGGCAGCCACTGGCCGGCCCTGCCCGAGGGCGTCGAGTTCGCCATCAACCCCCTGGTGATCATCGCCACCCTGATCCTCGTCTCGAGCTCGGGCGTCATCCAATGGGGTCTCTGGCGCATCCGCAAGGGCGACCGCCGCGGTCTCAATCGCGCCTTCGCGCTGACCATGCTCATGGGCCTCACTTTCCTCGCCTTACAGGCCACCGACTACGTGCTCCTGGCCGACGAGGGGATCAGCCTCAACGGCAGCATCTTCGGCTCGCTCTTCTTCACCATGACCGGCTTCCACGGCGCCCACGTGCTGGGCGGCGTGATCGGCATCGGCATCATCCTGTCGCGCGGCATGACCGGCCAGTTCTCGGCCCGCAACCACGTCGCGGTCGAGGCGGTCAGCGCCTACTGGCACTTCGTGGACGTCGTCTGGATCTTCCTGTTCCTGACGCTCTACATCCTGAGGTAGGAGGCGAGCGATGCTCACCAAGGGTTACGCCGCCTGGTTCCTCGGCGCGATCTTCGGCGTGGTGGGGATCGTCTATCTCCTGCTGAACACCGGGACCAGCGGCTTCGATCCCGCCGGGGCGACGATGCTCATCATCCTCGGCATCGCCATGACCTTCGCCTTCCTCATCATCCTGCGCGGCTCGCGCGAGCTGTGAGCCTCCGGCCCTAACGACCGGGACCGATGATCGAGACGCTGCAGTCGCTCCTCCAGGGCTTCCTCGACTGGCTCGCCCAGGTCATCCTGCCCGACTGGAACGACGTCATCACGTGGATCCCGGCGCTGCTGATGGGCCTCGTCGGGCTCATCCTCCTGCTCGTGCTCGCCGCTTGGTGGCGCAGCCGCGAGGTCAACCGGCCGCGCCTCATCGGTCGCGTCCGGGAGGGTGTCCCGCCCCCTGGCACGCACCTGCCTGGGCCCTCGAAGTGGCCGTTCGTCATCCCCGTCGGGGCGGTCGTGCTCTTCGCCTCGCTCGTCCTGCACCCCGATCGCGCGCCGAACCCGGTCATCGACCCCGACACCGGGCAGATCGTCACGGGACCGGCCCCTGACGTCGGGGGCCTGGTAAACCTGCCGCTGCTGGGCCTCGGCCTGGCCGTCGTCCTGGTGGGCATCGTGGGCTGGTACCTCGACGCGCGACGCGAGTGGCGGCGGGCCGAGGATCCGACGTGGTCCGCGGCTCCAGCCCTGGAACCGGGGCCCGAGCCCACGCCGCCGCCCGGCGTCCACCTGCCCGGCCCCAGCCCCTGGCCCTTCCTCGCGCCCATCGCCCTGGCGGTCTTCATGTTCGGCATCGTGTTCAGCTTCTGGTTCGTGCTGGGCGGCCTGGCCATGGCCATCGTCGCCATCGCCGGCTGGTACCGGGACGCGGGACGCGAGTGGCGCGGCACCGAGGAGGGCCATGCGCCGCCGCACTACGAGGCGCGGAGCGCGATCTCGGGCCGGCTCGTCTCGCTATATGCCCTCATCGCGGCCGTGAGCCTGGGGCTCTTCTTCGCCCCGAACTACATCGCCTGGGTCAACCCGGTCCCGACGCTCGCGCCCGCCGCCAGCCTCAGCGCGAACCTGAAGATCACCGCAGTCAGCGTGCTCGGCTTCGACACGCAGTCGCTCACCGTGCCGGCGGACACGCCCCTCACGGTGGAGTTCGACAACCCCGATGCCGGCGTCCAGCACAACTTCGCCATCTACACCTCCAGCGACCTTGCGACGGCGCTGTTCGAGGGCGAGCGCATCACCGGGCCCGCGAAGGCCACCTACCAGGTCCCGCCGATCCCGAAGGGCACCTACCACTTCGTCTGCGACGTCCACCCGCAGACGATGACCGGCACCCTGACCTCCCAGTGAGACCGCGACGCCGCCCTCGCTGACCCCGCGCCGCCTGCTGGCCCTGGCGCTCCTCGGCCTCGCGCTGCCGGCGGCCCTCCTCTTCGCCACGGCGAACCTCGGCGGGAGCGGCGATGACGTCATCGTGATCGGCGGCCATCCGCTGCAGGGCAAGCCGGCGCCGGACCTCGACCTGCTCGACCTCGACGGGCTCCCGGTACGGCTCGCGGACTTCCGGGGGCGGCCGCTGGTGGTCTACTTCTGGGCCTCGTGGTGCATCCCCTGCCGGACCGAGTTCCCGCTCCTCAAGGGCGCGCTCGAGGCCCACGCCGCCGACGGCCTGGCGGTGATCGGTGTCGTCTACCGGGACAGCTCCGCGAACGCCAGCGCCTTCATGACCGACTACGAGGCGCCCTGGCCGGCCGTCATGGACCCCGGCGGGGCGACCGCGACGACCTGGTCGGTGCGCGCCGTGCCCACGAGCTTCTTCCTCGACGGGTCGGGCATCGTGCGCGCCATCTCGTTCGGGCCCCCACCCTCCGGCAGCCTCGAGGGGCTGCTGGCGAAGATCCTGCCACCCGCGAGCCCCTCGCCGTGAGCGTCGATGCCACGGCCCCCGCGGTCGAGATCGCCGGCCTCGTCAAGCGCTACGGCGGTCGGGCCGTGGTGGACGGGCTCGACCTGACCGTGCGGCAGGGCGAGATCATCGCCCTGTTGGGTCCCAACGGCGCCGGCAAGACGACGACCGTGGAGATCGTCGAGGGCTACCGAACGCCCGACGGCGGCGTGGTGCGCGTGCTCGGCCTCGACCCACGGCGCGACGCGAGCCGGCTGCGCGCGCGGGTCGGCGTCATGCTCCAACGCGCCGAGCTGTACAGCCAGATCCGCGTCCTCGAGGCGGTCCGCCTCTTCGCCGCCTTCTACGCGTCGGCGCTCCAGCCGGGCATGCTCGTCGAGCAGGTGGGGCTGGCGCCGCGCGCGAACGACCGCTACCGCACCCTTTCCGGCGGCGAGCGCCAGCGATTGGCGCTCGCCCTGGCCATCGTGGGCCGGCCGGAGCTGGCCATCCTCGACGAGCCGACGGCGGCCATGGACGTCACCGCGCGCCGCTCGACCTGGGAGCTCCTGCGCGCGCTGCGCAGCGAGGGGGCGACGATCCTGCTCACCACCCACCTGCTCGAGGAGGCCGAGGCGCTGGCCGACCGGGTGGCCATCATCGACGCCGGCCGGCTGGTCGGCCTGGGCACCCCTGCCGAGCTGCGCGCCCCGCCGGCCGGGCGGGAAGGCGCGACGCACCGCTCGGTCCGTCTCGAGCTGATCGGGCCGCTCTCGGAGACCGACGCGGCCGCGCTCGGCCGGCTGGTACACGTCGGCGGCGTGCGGCGCCTGCGCGACGGCGTCTACAGCCTCGCCACCGGCTCGCCCGGAGAGCTGCTGGTCGAGCTCAGCGCGTGGCTCTGGGCCAAGCGCCTCGAGCCGCTGGCCCTCGAGGTCGAACGCGAAAGCCTCGAGGAGGTCTTCCTGCGCCTCACCGGCGAGGAAGCCGCGACGTGACGCCCCGCCTGGCCTGGAACGCCTACCTCGCGCAAGCCCGCATGGAGCTGCTGCTCACGACACGCCGTGGCGAGAACCTCCTCGTGACCCTCATCGTGCCGGTCGCGCTGCTCGTCTTCCTCGCCCAGGTGCCGCTGCTGCCCGCCCCGGCAGGTGAATCGATCCGCCGCATCGACGAGCTCGTGCCGGGCATCCTGGCCCTGGCGGTCATCTCCACCGGGCTCGTGTCGCTGGGCATCGCCACGGCCTTCGAGCGCAGCTCCGGTGTCCTCAAGCGCCTCGCCGGCTCGCCGCTCCCACTCTGGGCGCTCGTGGCCGCCAAGGCCACGAGCGTGCTGGCCACGGTCGCCCTCCAGCTGCTGCTCGTGACGATCGCGGGCTGGTTCCTGGGCTGGGATCCGCAGGGCGGTGTCCCGGCCGCATTGCTGGCCGCAGCGCCGTGGCTGATCCTCGGCACCCTCGCCTTCGCCGGGCTGGGGCTCCTGCTCGCGGGCAGTCTGCGTGCCGAGACGGTGCTCGCGCTCGCCAACGGCCTCTACCTGGCCTGCCTCCTCGTGGGCGGTGTCGTGGTCCCGCTCGAGCGGCTGCCCGCGCTCGTCGCCGTCCCGGCCTCCATCCTGCCGCCGGCGCTGCTGGCCGACCTGCTGCGGGGCACGCTGGTACCGGGCGGAGAGGTCGTCCCGCTCGAAGCGATGGCCCTCGCCGTCTGGGCGTTGGCGCTGGCGGCGCTCGCCGCGCGCTCGTTCCGCGTCTCCGACGAAGGCTGAGACCCGCAAAGGAAACGACCCTTGTGGGCGGGCACAAGGGTCGTCTGGTCAGTAATCGGTGTTGGTTGCGGGGGACGGATTCGAACCGCCGACCTTCGGGTTATGAGCCCGACGAGCTGCCGCTGCTCCACCCCGCGACTCCGGAGTCTACCCGAGACGGCCCGATCCCGCAATGGGGGTTTCGCCGCCCGTCTTGACGATCTCGTCCTCATCCGCACGCGGCAGGAACGCAAGAAGCCCGTCGCCGCCGCCATCGGCCCCGACACCCCTACTGCGCTCACGGGCCGCGCGGATGAGCGATCGCGGCCCCATGGGCGCTTCCAAGGTTCCGTCCGCGTTCGTATGAGCACCAGAGCCGAGCCCTGCCGCCGACGGACGTGTCAGAAGCCCGGCTTGAAGACCATCAGGAAGACGAGAACGACGATCGCGACCGTCAGGAGCATGCCACCCTGCTGGACCTTCCTGATGGTCGCCAGCAGCTCGGCCGGCGGGCCGCCGGCGCCCGGCTCCGGCGGCCGGGAGGTCAACTCGACGACCTTCTCGACGGCCGGCACCTGGACGCGGAGGACGAAGAGGATCGCGGCCGTGTAGACGACGATGCCGACGCTGAGCCAGGCCGATCTCGTGGACAGCAGGTCGACGTCGGCGAACCAGATCAGCCCGATGCCGCTGACGGGCATCGAGAGCGCGAAGGGCAGGACGAGCTTCTTCTCGATGGCCTCCGAGGCCCGCGTCGCGAAGTTCGCGAACATCGGCTCCTTGCCGCCCATGGCCCCGAGGATGGGGAAGGCGAACGTGGGGCCAAAGGCGACGATCGCCGCGCCCACGTGCAGGAACATCAACAGCTGGACCATCGAACCCCTCCGCTGGAGCGGGCAGGGTGAGGACGCCCGAGCCCCGCCGCGAGGGTATCAGGCCGGCACTGTGGCGGTGCGGTCAACGCACGCCGCGAGCTCGCAGTCCGTCCCGCCAGGCCTCCACGGCAAGGTCCCACCACCCGTCGAGCCCCTCGTCCGAGCCGTACCACGGCACGGGCAGTCCGGGCGGATGGACGATCCCCTCGAGGATCACGATGCGCGCCCCGTCGAGGTGGGTCGATGCCTCCAGGATGAGGCCGTCGCCCCAGTCGGCCCGCGCCGCCTCGCCGCCGAGCAACGCGTAGACGCGCCCCGCGATCCGACGCCGCAGATCGGGGTCGTTCGGCAGGCCACCCGCGATGAACCGCGAGCCGACGGTGAGGTACGCAGTCCGCGGAGCGAACCAGGCGCCGGGGATGATCGCATCGAGGTAGCGGCTGGCGTCAAAGCCGGCGCGGAACGGCCGCTCGGCCGCGTCGGCCATGCGGTGCGGCGTGCCCAGCGTGACGAGCGCCCCGTACGCCTCGGCCACCCCCGCCCGGTGGCCCTGGTACGGCTCCGGCGACATCGCCAGGCGGGCCAGCAGCCCGCCC
>Ga0209109_10002274_pt1 | contig 10550 bp, 19 predicted proteins | sample Rifsed10ft2_FD_184004 | JGI IMG/M metagenome (GOLD analysis project Ga0209109, IMG submission 184004) | Soil microbial communities from Rifle, Colorado, USA - sediment 10ft 2 (version 2) | ecosystem: Environmental > Terrestrial > Deep subsurface > Rock core/Sediment | place: Rifle, Colorado... | reverse complement strand
GGTTAAGACATCCCGCAACAAAGCTCTTCATGGCTCGCGCAACACAATGCAACAGTGGGACATGCGAGGTCACAAACGGTAAAACTAGGGACGGACAGGTCGTACCGCGGGTTTCCCCGAGGGGCCATTGACCCTGAAAGGAGTCGTTATGATGACCGAATCTAGCTCGGTGAGAGTGTCTGAACACCGTGTCCAAGTCCCGGAAATTTCACAAGTCTATGTTGAGGGCATCATCGCCGGGCTCATTGGGGCCGCGACAATTGCGATCTGGTTTCTGATATTGGATGTTCTCAACGGGCGACCTTTACATACACCGACGGTATTGGGAACCGCACTCTTTCGACAGAGCGCCGGGCTGGATGCACCGGGCGATCTTAAGGTCTCTCTTGAGATGGTGCTCATGTATACCTGGGTTCATGCTTTGATTTTTTGCATGATCGGGGGGGGTGCATCGAAACTCATTGCCCTGGCCGAGCGCGATTCCAATCTTGGTTTCGGCATTCTACTCTTTTTCGTTTTTTTCGAGTTCGCTTTTATCGTTGTCGCTCTCGTCTTTGCAGAACCGGTACTTCACTCATTGGCTTGGCCCGCTATTTTAGTGGGCAATCTCCTGGCTGCGGCCATGATGGTTGCGTATTTTCGGCGCCACCATGCCGATTTGGCGATCAGACCATAGAGTTACGTTCTTCTGCCCTCCTGAGCGTCAGCCGTCGCTCCTTGACCGTAGCTCCTGTTAAGAGCGACACCGACGTGTTAAATCCTTGGCTACGTCAATGATGCGTCTTTGACAATGCGAAAAATATTGCCTACTCGCCTGAGCAAGTCGGCATGGCTCCATTCTGCCTTGCTTATTGTTCTTTTTTTATTGATTACGTTGGCCTGGTTTCTAATACCGTCATGGTTCACTGGTTCCAAACGGGAATTGTCGGACGGGACCCGAAATCAAGGGCGGAAGATTTCCTGAAAAAACATTGGCAAAAACCCATTCCCTTACAAGGTCGAGTTCCCGCTGATTACTCCGCGCTCGAAGCCTCACTGAAGCCTGAATCCTGCGGTAGCTGTCACAAAAAACAGTACGCGGACTGGAAGGAGAGCCTTCATAGCCGTGCCATGGGCCCGGGTCCCTGGGGTCAAATCGTGGATATGATCAGCAGCAGCCCGGATGAGGCGGTGCTATGCATGACTTGCCATGCGCCCCTCAGCGAACAGTTACCCGTTTTAGCCAAGGTAGCCGCCAACGGCGATACGACATACGAGGCGAACCCGCATTTGGACAAGGAATTACAGTTAAAAGGAATCACCTGCGCCGCCTGTCACGTAAGGCAACATCAGCGCTTCGGGCCGCCTAAAGCGGACGGTCCTAACGCGACAAAGTACCCACCTGACATGCCCAATCATGGTGGTGCCAAGCGAACGCCCTATTTTGAGAGAGCAGAGTTTTGCAAGGATTGTCATCAGTTCGATCCCGAAAACAGTCTGTTGGTCAATGGCAAACCGCTCCAGGATACCTATCGCGAGTGGCAGAACAGCATGTGGGCCAGAGATGGTGTCGCCTGCCAAGACTGTCACATGAGCAACCGGCGCCATTTATGGAAAGGTATCCACGACAAAGAGTGGGTTAAAGGCGGTATCCAGTTCAAAGCCCGGTTACACGAACCGAAGCCACACGCGGACAAAACCGTCACCGTCGCCGTTGAGGTTGTCAACTCGGCAGTGGGACACAAATTTCCGACGTACACTACTCCCAAGGTCTTCGTTCGTGCTGGACTTTTGGACAGCCTTGACAAGCCGCTGCCGGGGACTCAGCAAGAGCGCATTATTGGTTGGGATGCGCGCTTCGAAGATGGTGAATGGAAGGAATTTTTTGACACGCGACTTGCTCCGGGAAAAACTTTCGCGGAACAATTCCAGTGGAAGCTCCCTCCAAGCGCAGCGAAAGTCCGTGTCTGGATAGAAGTCCACCCCGATCACTTCTATCATGTTTACTTTTATCCACCGCACCTGAAACGAACCGATCTATCCGCCGTGGGCCGAAAGCTGGTCGAAAGAGCGCTAGACGAGTCGGGGAAAACTCCGTACATCCTTTATGATGAAGTTCTTCCTCTGAAAACGTCCAACCGCACGCAGAAGTAAAGTAAAAGCCTCGATGTATCCAGCTGCAATAGATCGGCAATAGAGCCGATTCGAAAGCAAAGAGCATCCGCCTGATCTTTCCTGGAAATTCCTCTTCCGGATGCTCCCGCCACTTTAGAGATCAAAGTCGCCAAAGTTTAATAATTTCAACAGAGCCTGCGCGCGGGAACTTTTCCTGCCGAATAAGCGTTTACTATAAATGATATGCTGAATCGGAGCCTGTTCACAGAAAAGGCTAAAACGTTTTGAAAATATGAGGAGGATTCATGTTGTCAACACGCCTCGCAAAACTAATGATCACATTTTTTATTCTCTCCATTGTTCCCTCCTACGCTCAGCTAGGCCCAAAGGATGGAGGAAACCTGCAACCCACGGACCTTGACAGAGTCAAGGTAAGTGATACGGCGCCCGACTTTACTCTTGAGAACCTGGACGGAGCGAGAATCTCGCTCTCCGATTTCAGGGGCAGGAAGAATGTGGTCCTGGTATTTTACCGGGGCCAATGGTGACCCTACTGCACGCAACAGCTCGGGGAGCTGAAAGGCCTTTTGACCAAGGAAGAAAAAGAGAAGGTTCAAATCCTGGCGGTCAGCATCGACAGCCACGACGATTCAAGAAAGTTTGTGCAAAAACTGAAAGAGAGATTTACCGGGGACCTCGACTTTCCTCTGCTTGAGGATAAGAACCATAAGGTTATCGACCACTACGGAATACTTAATCCGGACGGTAAAGGTTGGCCGCATCCGGCCACTTACGTCATCGATCAACGCGGCATAGTACGCTGGAAATTCATTGAGATAGACTACAAAAAGAGAGCTACGAGCGAGCAGATTTTAACCGCCTTGAGAGAGATTCGCTAACTCTGAAATGGCGCTCCAGGGCAGAATCACTGCTGTTCTCTTTGATTCTTGTGGCCGGTACGTGTCCGTGAAGAGATTCCGCTGAGAGGAGGATCTATGGAAGAGATCGTGAAGAAAATTGCGTCCCGGTCAGTGAAGCCCGCGACTGGTGCTGCTCCTGGCAGTCTGCAACCCCACCAGGACCGCGAGTTGCGGGTCGCCATCGAGGCGGAGAGCCTCGGGGGAATGAAGAAGCGAGCGGTCGTAACACTGGAGCAACCCGAGGGCAGCACCTTCTCAATCATTTGTGACGAGGGAGCCTATCTTGCTGGGGAGGATACAGCTCCGCCCCCGCTCGCGTACTTTAGCGCCGGCATCGCCTTTTGAATGCTCACCCAACTGTCCCGGTTCGGGACCATCACAAAGCTTAACGTCAAGTCGATCCGACTCAAACAGATCACGCGCTTCTTTATGAAGGGCTCCGCACTCCAAGGCACGTTACGAGGCGGTGCTCTCGGGCTCGAAACTCATATCGAAGTCGAATCCGGCGAGCCACCGGATAAGATTCGCCACCTGATTAAGATGGGCGAGCAGACCTGCTTCACGCTTCAGTCGCTCATCTTGCTCAACAGAACGATGGTGAGGGAAATTGTCTCCGGGGTGGGACTCCCGGACGTAAATGACCAAGAATTCAAAATCACGCTCGCGATATTTGTGGGACAATTGGGTCAGTCGAGGAACCTCCCCCACGAAAGGAGGTCAGGTGATGTTTCCAAATTCGAGCACCACATGCTTTCGTCCAAGGTAATCCGACAATGAAACCTTTTGTCCATCGAGATCCGTGAGCGTAAAGTCCGGCGCTTGAGTGCCGACTTGCACTACGGAAGCAAAGTTGGCCGGCTCCTGGCCGCTTTGACCAAAGTAATGGCGATTGTAGGTATCCATCTTAACCAATCTCCCTGTTTATGCCTCGTCCCGGACCTTAAATCTCTGCTTGATTAACTCTGCTGAGCTTTTCGTTTCTTAAAGAACTGGATATGACTCAAGGCGTCGGCAGCCGTGATTCGGCCGATTGGCCCGATACTATAAGAGGCATCAACGACTTTTTTATCTGAATCCAAAACGAAATTCGCTGGCTGTATGATCTTTTTCCGCGCATCCCAAAAAGCACCGATCTTCTGCGCATCTCCGGGCGCTTCAAGCCCATAAGCCACAGGAAACGTTAGCTTCAATTTATCGACGGTCTCTTTGGCCTTGTCCAAAGCGTCCACGGACAGAGCCACGACGTCAACGTTTTCTTTCTTGAATTCCTCGATGAGGGACTGGAAGTCGGCTAACTGCCGATTGCAGTAAGGTCACCAGCCACCGCGGTAGAAGATGAGCACTGAGTAATCGCCTGCCAAATCTCGAGAGAGATTAAGCGTTCGCCCATCCACGGTCTGAACAGTGTACTCGGGAAAAAGGTCACCAACATTTAGCTGTCCTGCCATAGTTAATCCTTTCGTACTGGCAAATGATCACGACTATTGGCGAAACATTTGTTTCTTATTCGAGCCCCTTTTGGCGTGCGTACGATAGACTGAAAAACAGAGACCCCACTCTGCTTCATTTTTTAACGAATTGCTTATGAAAACTTTGATCGAGAAAATCTGTGACCTTGAATTTGCCTTTGAGCTTTTGACCTTCAGAGCCGTTTGGCGGCCCAAGCCGGAAGGGTCGTGGGTGCCAGCGAAGTCATTCCGACCCGCATTCTTTCTTGAGCGGGAGCCGAAGAGGTTGCGACCCATAGGCTAGCCAGAGAAACCAGGGCAATGAGCATACTCTTCATGGCGCGGGCCTCCTTCCAAGGCAAACCTTTGATAGAACCACGTTTATGTCCAGCTCAAATTGGGCAACCAATTTTTTAGTCGCCGCTTCTATTTAGGAGGACCGGCAAAAACCTTCTGGTAGTCCGCCCACGCTTGGGGCCCAGCACGGTTGAACACTTTCTCGCGAATGCCCTCGCCGTATTGAGCCGGGACGTAGTTTATCTTCTCCGTGTAAGACGGTTTGACTCTCACGCCCTGTGCCTGAAGCTCATCGGCTAACACAAGGTTCGACAGGACCGAGGCAACTTCGTCGTGATCCGTCCACATGGCCTTGTATGCAATTTTCCCGTTCTTGTCGACGATGTAAATCATATTCGGCATCGAGCCGTAAGCGATATGAACGGTCCCCTTGAGATCGTCCACAAGCAACTTGGTTTGAATTCCATCCTGCTCTCGACAATCTTGCGCGAACTTAAGCTTTTGCTCCCAGCTTTTGTGCGCGCCATAATTTTCACCTGGATGGGGTTCACGAACATATATTGTCAGAAACTCAAACCCTTTGTCGCGATAGCGTACCCGGAGATCGTTGAGGGGCGAGACCTCGCCCACGAAGGGCGGTCAAGTAATGCTGCCGAACTCCAGGAGGACATGCTTTTTTCCCCGAAAGGATGATAGAGATACCCGCTCGCCTTGAAGGGTCGGCAGTTCGAAATCGGGAGCCTCTTCGCCAGCACGCAGAGAACTCTTGAATTCGGCGGACTTGCCAGCGCTTTCAGAACGCGCAAACGACTCGTAATTGTACGTATTTATTATGTTTTTGCTGTCTGAAATGGCCATACTCTTAACTCCTTTCTGTTGCAAAAAGTGACAGTCCACTAATTGACCGCATCAACGGTCATTGAAGAATTACACGATCAAAACGATTGATGGAATACCCAACGTTAAAGTCGGGCTAATAGCCCTGATAGCACCCAATCTTCACCAAATTAGTCTATTTATAACAAAATCGTCAGCCGAAAAGTTCCCAGTCGGTCGGTTTTTTAGACTTGCTCCCTCTAATAACCGATTCACGCCTGCGCCGAGCGAACTGGACACATCTTAACCGCTAGTGACGGTAATACCCAGACAAGGATGCCGAGATGGCCCCTCCATGACAATGAAATTTAACGACTGAGGGAACTTATGAGTGCTCGTTTTTGTTTAAACATTGGGCATTTTTTTGAAAAGACGATATTTCAGGGCCGGACGCTATAAAGCGTGCGGGCGACGGCTTCGCAAGGGAACCCGATTAATCCCCTTGGCCGTCCTCAAAACATATTTGGAAGGAAGAAACCGGATGAGAGCCATTCGAACGGGGAAATCGATGAGCAAAAGGGAAAAGAAAATTTTTGTGATTATTTCGACTGTTTTCATTCTTTTATCTACCATCACTTCTCCCGGCAATAGATCCACCGCCTCCTCAGCAAGTGACGGACAAGATTTTGGTAAGCTTCGGTTAACAGCATTGAAGCCTCCCGCGAAAGCTCCAATGTTTGCCCTCAAAAACCTTCAGGGCAAAATGATCAGCCTTGAGGCTTTCCAGGGCAAACCCCTGATGCTTTATTTCTGGGCCACGTGGTGACCCACCTGCCAGGGGGAGTTGCCCTCTATCCACACAATTCACAGGAAGCTTGCACAGACCGGGCTAACAGTTTTGCTCATCGATTTCCAAGAATCACATTCAACAGTCGACGCAGCGGTTAAAGAAAGAGGTTATACTCTCCCCGTTCTCTTGGATCATGATGGCAAGGTTACGCAGACATACGGCGTCTACGCTACCCCAACCGTCTACCTTCTAGATTCCAAGCATTACGTAAAGGCACAAGCTGTGGGACCGCGTGATTGGGATAGTCCTGCGGGGTTAAGTATCCTCAAATCCTTAAAATGATCCGACATAAACTAAGTTACTAAGGAGGTATTGGGTGCAAGATCAGGTCACACTTTTTGTTGCATTTCTGGGCGGCACTTTTTCGTTCCTCTCACCGTGCGTGTTGCCGCTCTTTCCCTCATATCTCTCCTTCATTACGGGAATATCCGTTGAAGAACTCTCCGCTAACAAGTCACGAACTTTAAAACCGATCCTCGAAAATTCCCTTTTATTCATTGCCGGTTTCTCCCTGGTTTTCATCGCCATGGGTGCTTCCGCGGGTTTTCTCGGAGGCTCATTGTTCAAATATCGTGACATGATGCAGCTCCTAGGCGGCCTCCTGGTGATATTTTTTGGCCTATACATTATGGGCGCGGTCAAGCTGAACTTCTTCGGACGATATGTTCAATTCAACATGATCAGCCGACCGGCCGGAGCCTTTGGTTCGGTACTCATCGGGGCGGCATTCGCGTTCGGTTGGACTCCTTGCGTCGGGCCAATCCTGGGCTCAATCCTCGCTTTGGCCGCTTCAGCCGGACAGACCGACACGGGAATTCTATTGTTGTCGAGTTATTCGCTCGGGCTCGCGCTCCCCTTTTTTCTCGCGTCTCTTGCCATTCAACGGTTCTCGTTCTTGCTCCGACGTTTTCGGAGAGGTCTTCATATTGTCCACGTCGGCGCCGGAGCACTGTTGGTAATCGCCGGGATCCTGCTGGTAACGGGCTACATGACGATTCTCAACCAATATGCAATACGGCTAACGCCACAGTGGCTATGGTCGCTGCTATAAATCTCGTTGAGCAGAAACAAAGTGTTAACTGAAATTTGAATCCTGGATCGGCTTATCATATGCGATATTTCGATGTGAAACGGTGGATTGCCGCAGGACTCACGGGAGCAATCACATTTTGGTTGTTTCAGATCCTGACCGGACCTTCGACCATCCCGCAATTTATAGGACAGGAGATCGTGTCACAGGGCGAATACCCCGAGGCGCTAACGGTCCCGTTTGGTTGGGGAGTCCACTTAGGGGTAAGCCTCAGCTATTCTCTTTTATTTGCCCTCATCATGCTAATTCCATCTTCCTCATCGGAAAGTGTTCGAGTTTTGATCGGAGTGCTAATTGCCGCACTCCTGGGGTGGATTACCACCCTGCTCACCGCACCGGCGATAACCGTGACGATCAGCATACTGAGCAGGGAGGGGTTGCCATCCGGCGTCCCAGAACTCAACACCACATTCGGATTACCGTTTTGGAACCACTTATTGTTTTTTGGGGTTGTGTGGCTGATGTACGCACTGATCCCGCACCTGCGCGGCAAAATGTGATTTCATCCCGCCCATGACTGCAATCCCCTCATCAGAAAAAGGTAGTTGCCCCGGCAGGAAAACAGCTATGATATTTTTTAGAATTCCAATATTGCTATTTTTCTCCTCCTTAACGCTTTCCCAGGGCTCTCTATACACCCAACCCTCAACCCAGTCGCTCAACATCGCCTATGTCGCGGTGAGTGGCACCCAGGCCGGACTTTGGGTTGCCCAGGAGGCCGGCTTATTTCGAAAATACGGTTTGGACACAAGACTGGTTTACATCGCCGGCGGTTCTCGCGTAATTCAGTCGATGCTCGGCGGTGACGTGCAAATCGCGGCCGCCGCACCGAGCGCTGCGGTCGACGCAGGGCTGAGCGGAGGGGATCTGGTCACTGTAGCCGGCATGGTAAATATTGCGGCTTTTTACCTGGTGGTTCGACCGGAGATCAAATCGCTTCAGGATTTGCGCGGGCACCCGGTCGGAGTCACTCGCTATGGCGCCTCCACCGATTTTGCTATGCGCTACCTGCTGCGAAAATCCGGCCTTGAACCCGACAAGGACGTACCCATACTTCAGCTGGGAGGACAAATTGAATTAGCCGCAGCGATCGAAAGCGGTCGCATCTTTGGCGTCACTACGGGACCTCCGGCAATGGTCAAAATGGAGAAATCCGGCGCCAGGGTCTTAGTCTCGCCGCGAAGTATAGGCCTGCGTTTCCCCCACGTTGGCATTGTTGCACGGAAAGCCTTTGTAGCCCGCAGTCGGGACACAGTCAAAAAATTTCTCCAAGCCTATGCTGAAGGGGTCGCATTAGTTTTGCGAGATAAAGAGAGCGCCAAAAAGCTGCTGCGTCCCTATGTGGGTTTAGGTGACCGCGAGACGTTAGAAGCCACGTGGCAATACGCGAACGACACTCTGGAGCGAGTTCCCCACCCCGACCCGGAAGGAATAAAAGTTGTCATACAAGACCGTGCGCGCACGCGACCCGAAGTTGGTAAACTTAGTCCCGAGCAGTTTATCGACGGTAGCATAATACAGGAATTAGAACGTGAAGGTTTTTTTAAAAAACTTTTCCCCCGGTAATCGAGCTTAACGACGAACGAGTCACCGTCGTAGCGATCAGGCTGCGGTCATTTGTGCTTCAGGCGCTAAACCGTGAGAATTGGTTTTGAACTTTTGAAATTAGAGGTTATCGAATGAATACCAAAAGACGCGTTCATGACGGAGTCGCTGGAACGATCATAACCCTTGGCGTAGCTCTCGGTTATTATATCAATCCGTTATGGTTATGGGTGCCTGGTATCATTGGCGCGACGCTCGTGCAGAGTGCCTTCACTGGATTTTGTCCCGTTTATTATACGTTGGATAAAATTGGTGTTGGTGAATAGCCCGGGCCCGCAAAATAATTGAAGGTCGTCTGCGTTGGGATTGATGCACGGTGCCTGCATATTTGTGGGCTGCGGGGGATCCAGGGTGCCGCCGCCCAACAGGATTCATTCTTTACGCGCTCGCTTATAGGCGCCAAAGACAATCCTCTTGACCTCCTCGATCCAGTTCAGGCCGAAAAGGATCAGCTGCTCCCGGGTCTCAGGATCGGCCAGGAAAGCGACAGCCTCGGCCGGCGTGTTGAATCCGCCGACGAGGTAGCCCCATCCGATCAGTGGCTTCGTCTTGATCTCGACGGAGCCTTGAGACTCGCTCTCATCCCAATCGGCCGGATGATAGATGACCGTGCCGCCTAACCTCTCTTCCTTCCATTTCTTTGGGAAAGAGTGAATTGCAGCCCGCAAATATGAAGGCGTGCCGATTTTTCAAAGAACGATTCCCAGGGAAAGGGAAGACTGCGGCGTCGCCACAGCCTCTAGGATCATACAAGTGCAAAGCGTGGCTTTGAGATCAGGAATGAGTCAAAAGAAAATGGATGACGAGACAATTTCAATGGATGCAGTTGCCGAAGCTAGTATTGTTGGGATCGGCATACTCCATTCGTGAAACTACTCCTTTTCGCCGCCCAGGATCGGCTAGACCCCACTGTTCGCATCCAGTGTTGCGCGCGCGGCGCGTAGATGTCCCTCGCGGCATCGTATAAAATATAATCATGTCCACAAAAAAACCTGATGGGCGATCCGAAAAAACGGATACGCCACCGGTCTCTCCCCGTGCCACTGTTCAAGCACAGCCCGAAATACAGGAATACCTTGAAGTCAGTCACGAGCAGCATGCACTGTTCCCCCGTGCCGCCCTGGTTGGCCTGTGTGCGGGGATTGTTGCCGTCGTCTTTCGCGGCCTAGTGGAAAGTGGCGAAGGCATGCTGGCGTTCATCAAGGCATTTATCTTTGTCGGAATTCTGTTCCTGGGGTTGATCTACTCGTGGGTCAAGGGTGACTTGGAGTGGGTCAAGAAAATTAAAGCTTGACCGCCGTGATTGGAGTTTCCAGTGAAGCCATTAATTAACTCGCTGCCCGAAACTGTTTTTACCACTAAAGTTGACGACCTGCTCAACTGGGGCCGAGCGTCATCGCAGTGGTACATGCTTTTCGGCTTGGCTTGTT
>Ga0209109_10002272_pt1 | contig 10555 bp, 13 predicted proteins | sample Rifsed10ft2_FD_184004 | JGI IMG/M metagenome (GOLD analysis project Ga0209109, IMG submission 184004) | Soil microbial communities from Rifle, Colorado, USA - sediment 10ft 2 (version 2) | ecosystem: Environmental > Terrestrial > Deep subsurface > Rock core/Sediment | place: Rifle, Colorado... | reverse complement strand
GGCTGTGCTGCCCGCCCGGCCCGGTGGAATACTGCGGCACCCAGCCGCGCTCGGAATACGTGCGCTCGCACTGCCCGAGGCGGAGGTCCGCCTGGCGCAACACCGGCGCGATCAGCTCGGCGAATTCTTCGGTCGGCTCGTACACCGGGCCGATGTCGCCGCCGCTCATCAAAGTCACTGTCAGCTTTTCCGCCATGTCCACCTCTGCCGCCTGTAAAATTTCAATAACCGGTCGATGCCCGCGCGTGCCGGCGGGTTACGCGCCTTCTCGCCGCTAACCTGCCCTACCAATGCCGCGACCGGATCACACCGGGAGGCGCCAGGAATTGCGCGCGTGCGCGTCGTTGACGATGTCGAACTTCACGCCGTTCGGATCGACGTACTTGCGCTGCTCCTGCTCCCGGGCCGCAGCTATCACCTTGCCGTCTTCCAACTGGCCGCGGTTCGCAAAGCGCTTCGCGACGTTCTCGGCCTTGTCCGCATAGACCGCGCCGCTCTTCTCGGCCTGCATCGCCGCCTCATCGACGTTCTCGGTGATGAAACCGACGTGGTGCAGGCCGCTGTGGCCGAGCGCCTCGTGGCTCGTCTGGTTGTTGAGGATCGCGAGGCTCACCACGCCGTCCGTGAGCATGACCGCAGTGACCGACTCCCGCACCCGCTTCATCCCGAACGCCTGCTCGTAGAACTTCGCCGTCTCGTCGGCATCCGGAACGGCAATCGCAATGTGGCGCAGCTTACCCATCTGTCCCTCCCTCAGGTGAACGGCGAGACGCCGGCGTTCCATTGTAGCGCCCCGCCTAGCGGCGGCATTGGGCGAGGTCGTCAAGCCGGTCCGCGGTATTCTTGCCCTCGCCCGCCACGGTGGCGGTCTTCATGGCGATGTCGCCGAAGCGCCGCGCCCCCGCGGTATCGCGCTTCACCGCCGCGATCAGTCGCTGCAGCGCCGTGGTGAGCTTTTCTTCCTTCTGCTGCGGGGTCTTCTGGACCGCCGCAACGAGGTCGTACACGGCATAGGCGAATTCGCCCGTCGCCATGCAGTATTCCCGGGAGGCGGACTGGAAGTCGAGCGGCTGAGACAGGAACACGCCGCTTTCCATCACCTCGACCGCGCACTTCGCGCCCTGGCCGAACGTGCGGTCAACGGCGGTATACGCGCTGCACGTGCTGCGCACGAACTCGCCGCCGAAATTGTCGACGCACGCCTTGGGCGTATCGACCGGGTGCAGCGTTCGCGTGTAGCTCTTGGGACAGGCGTAGCACGAGCCGTTCGGATCCCAGAACTGCCCCCTGGGGCAATCGGTGCCCAGCGCCCCGCCGCCGCGCCCGAAGCGCTGCGCCGGCGCGGTCTTTTCGGCGAACGTGCTGCAGGGCGCGGATGCGTACGCCTGGTCCGCCTGTTGCTTGAACTGGACCGCCATCGGGCCCGTCGACAGCAGCGCGTGAGCGCCACCGGCAACCCCGCCGCCGGCCTGTTCCACGAGCCACTCGCAGGCGGCGCCGGCGACGACGTTCTTGCTGCAATTCGCGCCCATCGCGAGCTGGGTGCCGGAGGGAATGTTGATCGCGCCGAGGGCCTGGCGGCACGCCGCCCGCAGGGTGTCGCCGTAGAATTCCGAGAACGACGCCACGCCGGCGAGAAACGGCGACTCGCCCGGCCTCAGCGGCTCGCAGACATTGCGCTTGAAGTTCTCCTTGAGGCCGGCGTTGCACGAGGGCGTGCGCTCGCCGAGCAGGCACGGGCGCTGTCCGGAGGCGCCGCAGTTGCCGATGCGGCTGCAAATGCCGCCGAGGTTGGTGTATCCCTTGTTGCAGGCGCCGAATGCGGAGCCGAGGCCCGCGAGGGGGGCGGCGGCGCAGGCGTCGCCGGCTTTCACGTGTGACGCCGTTCTCGAGTAGCCTTGCGGGCAGCGCCAGCAGGTGCCGCCGTCCACCAGGTCGAAGAAACTGCCCTGCGGGCACGTGAGGCTCCCCGCGGCCTGGGCATGCGAACGCGACGCGCGTACGCCGGCGGCGCACGCCTTCCCGCTCGTGACCGGGTGCGCCGTGCGCCCGTAGCCGGCCGGACAGCTCCAGCAATATCCGTTGGGATCCCAGAACTTGCCGCGCGGGCAGTCGGTGCGCACCACACCGGTGCCGCGGCCGTGCCGGGTGGCGCCGGAAAACTTCTGGTGCGCGGGTTGTTCGCAGGCGTCTCCGCTCTTGACGTGAAACACAGTGCGTCTGCTGCCGGACGGGCAGCGCCAGCAAGTGCCGCCGCCGATCGGATCGAAGAACGCGCCGGCGGGACATTGCGCCGGTTTCTTGCCGGCGAAGGTCGCGGGGGCGACAGTGCATGGCCGCTGGCCGTCTCCGCCGCACTGGGCGGCATTGGCAGCACCCGTGACCAGGGCCAGCGCCGTAACCGCGGCCAGGCTCAGGTGCGCGACGGGTCCTGCGATGGCGGACACCCCTGAATTTTTCGTGATCATGGTCTCCTCCTCGTATTATCTGAAGCCGATGCGGGCGTTCGCTACGGAGCCACCGGGCCCGGAGTGCCATCTCGGGCACGCGGCAATCTTACTCCGGGCCGCAAATTCAGACGTGGTCTTCTTCGCGCTGGCGGCGGATCGCCAGGACGGGCACGCGGTCGGGCGCCTCGTCGTAGCGATAATGAGCGAGGTGCCCGCCATCGCCGCGTGTTACCACTTGACGGGCTTCGGTCGTGCCGGCTTCTTTCCCGCGGCAGGCTGCGGTGGCGTTGCCCGCAACGAGATTGCTTCGGTTCCCTCGCGATGACAGCCGGGCCACATCCCTTGCGTGCGGCCCCGGGGAGGGGGCGAGCCGGGCTCAAGCCCTGATCAGCGCAAGAACTTCCTCGAGCACGCCGTCCGCGACGGCGGCGAGTTCTTCAGGCGTGCGGTTCTGGATCGGGTGCGGCACCCACGCGACCGCGGGCTCGAGGCCGAGCGCGCGCGCCTGCGCGGCGGCGGCCGGCTTGAACGCTTCAGTCGCGATCACGCAGCCGGGAATGCCGCGGCGGTCGAAAGTCGTGATGTCGTGCAGACTGCACGACGTGCACGAGCCTCAATCTGCGAGGCCCACCACCACGACGGCGCAGCGCTCGACGATCGCCTGCACCACCGCTTCGGGCGCGGGCTTGGTGTGGGTCGGCTTCTCGAAACGGGCGATCTTGAGCCCGCGCGCGGTGAAGAGGCGCTCCATCGTGTCGAGGAACTCGCGGCTCCGCTCCTTCGAGATCGACATGAGACCGATAGTGGCGCCTTCGAGATTTGCGGGCGGCGCGCGCCGCGCCCGGCGCTCGGAGGAGAGCTCCGCCGTCGGATCGAGCATGTGGTAGGTCTCAACGCTCATAAGGGAATCTCCCGTGTCACTGGTTGTACTTCCGCCTTCTTCCTCTGCGCGGGCCAGCCGCCGATCACCGCCGACATCAACCCGCCGCGTCCGCCTGCGCGCACCACGAGCAGCGTGCCGGGATTGAACTTGTCCACCATCTCCCCGGCGCGCGCGGGGTCGATGCCTTCCTCGACGCCGTGGGCGCCGTACACGAGGTCCTTGCCCGGCCGGCGCAGGGCTTCGCGGAGTCCAGCCTCGATCTCGCTGCGCCGCCATCCGCCCTCGCGGAAGATCGCAAAGTGGTCGGGGGAGATGGCGAGGATCGCGCCCGCCCACTCGGCGAGCTTCGGATGGCACACCGCGGCGAGTCCCATCGCGAGCGAGCGCGCCAATCCTTCGGGCGTGCGCGAGCGCCCTGCGGCGATGCCCTGCACGCCATCGCCGTGAAAGAGCGTCACGGTGGAAGTGCCGGGCTTGAATCCGCGCGCGACGTTAAGCGGCGTCCACTCGGGATCGGACTCGTCCTCGGCAAAGCAGAAGGTGTACTTGCCCGGGTTGCCGAACACCGCGCGGTCCACGCCGCCGGGCACGCCGCCGCCCACGTTGCGGATCACGAGTTGCAGCGCGCGCCCGATCGTTGCGTTGGCGCGATTGCCCTGGCCGAGCGCGTTGCCGCCGCTGTTCATGCCGATGCGCTTCGCAATCGGCCCGTTGATGATGACCACCGGCCCCGCGAACCACAAGGTCGCGAGCAGCCCGTGCATCGAGAATTTCGGGTCAAGCGCGGTCTCGATCACCGCCAGCACCACGGGAAAGTATTCCGGACGGCAGCCGGCCATCACCGCGTTGACTGCGGCCTTCTCCACCGTGCACTCGGAGAGGTTCGGCGGAATGAGGCCGATCACCTCGTCGGGCCGGCGCGTGGTGCCGGAGAGCATCATCGCCACCCTGAGCGGCGTCGGCGGGACGACCGGCAACCCGTCCGACCAGCCGCGATCGTAAGCGGCTTCGATCGCGTCCTCCGGATCGGCGACCTCGATGCGACGTGAACGCAAGGTGAGATCGCCGTGTTCCAGCGCGAGGCGCTCGGGCATTCCCGGATCCTGCGTCTTCGACCCGCACCCCGGCTGAAACGCCGGCAGGCCCGGGCCGAGCTTCGCCTGCTGCGCGACCCGTTCCCACTCGGCGCGGTCCCAGCCGGCGATGCGCGCGACCTCCTTGTCGCCCTCGAAGCGGATCAGCGTCGGCACCGTCTCGATGCGAAGCCGCCACGAACGCGCGAGCGCAGTGTCATCTTGCGCGCCGCCCAGCGACTCGGGAAAGGCGGGGTCGTCCTGGCTGTAGAGCGCGAGCGGCGCGCGGCCGCGAATCTGCGCCAGCACCGGCTCGACCAGCCGGCAGGTTTCACAGTCCCGCTTTACGACAGCAACGAGTTCCATTTTCCAGGGCTCACACCCGGCAATTCACTATCGGTCAATAGAAGACGTGATAGTGGAGCTGCGGGACGATTTCGACAGTTGGGCTCAGGCGATTATAGACGGGGAGCGAGACGTCAGTTTCAGTCCAGAGGAATTCATGATCCAATGCGTTGAAACCGGCGAGTCCTGCAACGTGAACATGCTGAACGGCAAGGTTCAGCTCGTTTGTTCCGAGACGGGGAGGGTGATCTCTAGTGCGGAGTGCGACCGTATTAATCGGACAGGACTATTTTGCTCAACAGTAATCGGCTGATTTCACTCCACTCGATTACCCTCGCGGAGCGTCGCGCGACGGGACGCGCCACAGCCAGATCGCGAGCAGCACGCCGAGCGCCGCGAGCAGGAGCTGGAGCACGAGGCCTTCGACGAAAAAGAGGGTCGAGATCGAAAGCGTGCCGGACATGAGTGCAATCGCCCACAGCTTGGTGCGGTAGGGAATGCTCCGGTGCATCTGCCACTCGCGCACCGTGGGCCCGACCACGCGATGGTTGAGCAGCCAGTTGTAGAAGCGCACCGAGGCCCTCGCGAAGCAGGCCGCCGCGAGCAGGAAGAAGGGCGTCGCGGGCAGGACCGGCAGCAGCACGCCGGCGATGCCGACGCCCACGAAAACGAGCCCGAGCGCAGCCAGCACCACGCGAATGACGCGCGAGTCGTGCTCCCGCACGTGATGGGAATAATCGACGGGCTCGGTCACGGCCCATTCATCAATTACGCCGCTCCGAGCAGAACTCTGAACCGCCGGCGGCCGCGCAGCCGGTACACCGAAAAGTCGCGCTGGTCGATGGTGGCGATGGCGGTTACGCCGGTGCGCTCCGCAAGCGCGATGAGCGAGGCGTCGGCATAGTCACAGGGCAGGCTTGCGTATTGGGCGATAATCCTGGCGAGTGCCGAGTAGTCGGCAACCGGTTCCACCTTCAGCAGCCCCGCCCGGCGGGCGCGTTCGATCCAGAGAAGAGCGGCGCGCTGGTGGGCGGGACTCGCCGCGAGCACATAGGCGATCTCAGTGATTACCGCATCGGTCGTCAGCAACTCGCCCCGAAAGCGCTGGAACCACTCGACCGCTGCGCCATGTTGGCGGTCGGCACGGTTGACGAGCGCGACGACTGCCCCGGTATCAACGAGCGCGCGGGCCACGAAACGCCTTACGGGCAAGCTCGCGAACGTTGCCGGACTGGATCTCCTTGACGCCCCTGGACGGAATCAGGTCCGCCGCAAGCGAGTAGGCGCTTGCGCCACCGGTCTCACTGTCCAGGTAGCTGTCGAGCGCGCGCACGATGGCCTCGGTCCGGGTCGTCCCGCGCTTCGTGCAATATTCAGCGAGTTTTTCTTCGACCCGTGGTGGAATCCGCGCGTTGATCACTCCGCCCATATGGCATCTCCATCTGTGTGTTACAGATGTCGTTCATTGTAACACAAACGGGAAATCACGCACATAGGGTCAGACGCGGGGTGCCTATGGTGCCTATACCGCGACGCGCCAGAAATCGCGCGCGTAGTCGGGGCTGGTGAGGTCGAATACCTGGCCGTTGGGGTCGCGGAACTTGCGCTCGGTTTCCCGCCCTCCCTCGGACGCGGCAAGCATGATGCTGCCGCAGCGCACCGCGCCGCTCGCTTCGGCCTTCTTCGATTCGCCCTCCATGTCCTCGACTACCATCGCGATGTGGCGCAGTTTGGCCATGGTGAGCCTCCTTTGGGGGTGGTTATGATGGATAGGGCGGAAGTTTCCGGCGCGGGGCCGGTGGTGTCAACGACGTGTGTTTCCCTCACCCCTGGCCCCTCCCGGAGGGCGAGGGGGGAAGTCTGGTCTCCCTTCCCCTAGCCGCTCTCCCGAGCGGGGAGGTGATTCGCGTGCGTCGTTACAACGCTGGCCGGGAATCGTCGCCGACCGGGGCGACCTCGAAGGCGTTGGCGACGAGGCCCATCATCACGAAGTACCCCACCGTCGCCGCGATCTGCACGGTCGCGGGCACGCCGAATTTCGCAATCGCGGCGTCGTACACGGCGTCGGTGACGTGGTGGTTGCCGCGCAGGAGCTGATGGCAGAAGTCGAACAGTATCTTCTGCTCTTTCTTCAGCCTGCCCGGCGGCTTGCCGTACTGCAATGCGTCAATCAGCCGGTCGCTCACGCCCGCGCCGCGCGCCGCGCCCACGCTCGCATCCCACGCGTAGTTGCAGTCGAGCTCGCGCGCGACGATGAGCCAGGTGAGCGTCCGGACCGCCGGCGGCAGGATCGTCTCGTAGAGGAAAAACGCGCCGACGTTGGCGACGCGTTCGGCGACGTCGGGCGTGTGCAGCAGCACCTGGAAGATCCCGGAGATCCAGCCCCGGGTGCGCACGACGCGGTCGAGGAAGTGCACGTTCGCCGGTGCAAGATCCCCGGGCCCCGCGAGGAGCGGCACCCGTGCCTTAGCCGCGGCGGCCCCGGTGATCGGCGGCAGGTCCCGTCGCCCGAACTTCGGCTCCGTGCCCGGCTCCCCGTCCACCATGAGCGGCGCGAACGGCTTGCGCTTCGCCTTCTGCTCGGGCGACATCTCGATCTCGAACGCGTTGAGCGGCATCGCGATCATCGCGAAATAACCCAGCGTCACCACCAGTTCCACCAGCCCCTGCACACCGAAGCGGTCGAGCGCCGCCTTGAAGGTGGCGTCGCTTACGCGATGGTTGCCGGAGATGAGCTGCGTGCAGAAATCGGTGACGAGCACGTCCTCGGCCGTCAGGTTCCGCGGCGGTCTGCGCTCGCGTATGGCGTCCACCGTGTCCTGCGGCACGCCGGCTTCCAGCGCCCAATTCACCCACGCGCTCCATTCGTACGGCCCGTCGAGCGCGCGCGAGCCGATCAGGGCGATGAAGGTCCGGACCCGGATCGACACGATCGACTCGTCGGCCTGTCCGCGCGCGTGGAAGTAGTGGCCGAGGTGTGCGAACCGCACCGCAAGGTCGGGGCTGCTGTTCATGGTGACGATGAACGGGCCGCTGATGGGGTGGCGCCGGATCGCCTTCACTGCGTCGTGAAAACGGCGCTGGTCCGCGGGAAGCGCGTCCCGCTCGATCATGGATAGTCTGTTCACGATGAATCCGCTCCGTGTTGGGCCGGCGCCGATTATAGCCGCGGAAGTCGCTGGTTTCGGGCGGGCTACGCCGGGCGGCGGAGGACTTCGACGGTGTCCACATCGAACACCGGCAGTTCGAACGTTGCGTGGTAGTCGATGCCGGGCAGCGCCGCCGCCACCTCGAGCTCCCACAGAATTCCCTCCTCAAGGAATCTTAGCCGCCACGCCCGAGTGAGGAAAACCTGCTCAGGCGGAACATATCGATGTCGAAACGCGTGCCTCCATCGAGGATGAGATCGGCCATGATCTCGCCGACGACGCTGCAGAACTTGAATCCGTGACCCGAGCACGCGGAGGCCACGGCGACCTGCGGGCAGCCGGGATGAAAATCGAGGATGAAGTGTTCGTCCGGTGAGTTGGTGAAGAGACACGCCTTCATCGCGATCGCCGGGCCATCGGCATCCGGAAAGTAGCGGCGGATGCCGGCGCGCACGACCGCCTCGTCTTCGGGATGGCACTCGCGATCCATCCGGTCGGGGTCCGCCTGCTCGCGACGGTGGTGGTACTTGCCGATCTTGAAGCCCGGCACGCCGTAGACCGGGAACCCGTAGAAGCGCCCTTCGGGGACTTCCATGTTGAAGACGGGGAAGGCGCCGAGCTCGAAACGTTCGGGTCGCAGCGGCTGCGTCCAGATCAGGACCTGGCGCTCGGGCACCGCGAGGTCCGTGAGTTCGGGCAGCAGGGTTCGCATCCATGCGCCTGCCGTCACGATCATCTTGTTTGCGCGATACGCCGCGCGGTCGGTCTTCACCGAGACGCCATTGTCGTCATTCCGCCATTCAAGCACGCGTTCGCCGGTGTGCAACTCCGCGCCGAGCCTCCGCGCCGCCGCCGCATGCGCCACGATGCAGCGCTCGGGGAGGAGGAATCCGGCGTCGGGCTGGTGAACCGCGACCATGTCGGACGGCAACCGAAAGCCCGGAAAACGCCGCGCCAACGACGCCCCGTCGAGCACGTCATGCGGCAGGTGATGGATCGCACAGGACTCAAGCGAGCCCTTCACGGTTGCGCTGTCCGGAGCCCCGGCATCGATTCCGCCCGTGATGAAAAGCAGCCGCTCCCCGGCGTCGTCCTCGAGTTCGCGCCAGAGCTCGTAGGCGCGCCGCAGCAGCGGCACATAGTTGGGATGTTCCGCATAGGCGAGCCGGATGATTCGCGTCACGCCGTGGGACGAGCCCAGTTCGTGCGGAATGTCGAACTGCTCCAGCCCCAGTACCTTTGCGCCGCGGCGCGCGAGGTGGCAGGCGGTCGCGCTCCCCATGCCCCCGAGGCCGACGACGATTACATCGAACGCCACGCGTCAGTCTCGCCGTCTGGCAGGTTCGCGCTTGCCAAGGTCGTCGCCTGCTTTCACTGGTCGGTGGTCATGACAGGGGTTGGCGGGAGTTTCGGGCGGCGGGCGAGGGCTGTCAACGGCGTGCGATTTCCCTCACCCCTGGGCGCTCTCCCGGGGGGAGAGGCGAACGTGCTGTTTCCCTCATCCCCGACCCTTCTCCAGGAGGGAAAAGGGAGACTTTCGGTCCTTGCCTGTGTCATCATTCGGCTGCTCAATTTGAGGGAGCACAGGAGGAAGCGATGGCAGCGACGACATTCGCGGGTTCCGCGCGGCAGGGCCAGGCGCAGCAGGCGCCGAATTCAGCCGGCACTGCGCCGCCGAAGTTCAACGCGCGCCGGCCAACGCGTGCGACTGCCATCGCACAGGCCTTCGTCAAGTCCGCGCCGGAGCGCCTCTACGGCTTTCCGAAAACCGCGTAACCCTACGCCAGCCCTTGAACCGCCAAGGACACCAAGGGCGCCAAGGAAATCAATACATAAATCACTATGGCTGAAGCTCACGTCCACGAAGCCGCAGCGCAGGAAATTACACTCATCGCGCCCGGCGGCATCCGCGACGCGATCCAGAGGATGATCCCCGACTTCGAGCGCAAGACCGGCCACGCCGTCAAGGCGACCTTCGGCTCCGGCGGCGGCACCAAGCAGCGGGTCATCAGCGGCGAGGCGTTCGACGTGCCGGTGGTGCAGCCGCCTTTGGCCGAGGTGATCGCCTCCGGCAACGTCGTCGCCGGCACCGAGACGCCGCTTGCGACGGTGGCAGTGGGCGTCGCCGTGCGCAAAGGCGCCGAGCGGCCCGACATCGCGACGCCCGAGGCGGTCAGGAAGATGCTGCTTGCGGCGAAGTCGATCTCCTATCCCGACGGGGCGCGCGGAGCGGCCGCCGGCGTGAGCTTCGACGCAACGCTCCGGAAACTCGGCATCTTCGACGAGATGCAGCCGAAAATCGCGCGCGCGCAAGGCGGTTCCGGCGCGATGGCATTGCTCGCCCGGGGCGAGATCGAAATCGGCTTGACCTTCTTGAGCGAGATCCACGATCCCGGGGTCGAGATCGTAGGCCCCTTGCCGCGTGAGATTTCGACCCCGACCGGGCTCGTGGGCTTCGTCTCCACCCGCGCCAAAGCGCCCGCGGCCGCCCAGGCGCTGTTGAGTTATCTCGCCTCGTCCGACGTTGCGGCCGTGTACGAATCGCTGGGCATGCGCCCCGGCCGTTAGCGCCGAGTTCCATAAATAGCTTTCGCCGATCAGCGGCGGGCGCGGCAGGAAATTGTCGTTGCGAGGAGGCGGGCTGACGAAGCAATC